>PDWI01000617.1_pt1 | contig 57697 bp, 45 predicted proteins | sample 1430891 | NCBI WGS metagenome assembly PDWI01 (sample SAMN01162508, study PRJNA174530) | Oral metagenome, whole genome shotgun sequencing project. | biome: Marine environment; feature: Marine mammal; material: Swab sample of the gingival sulcus; isolation source: swab sample of gingival sulcus... | reverse complement strand
TAAAGGAACTTCTTAATCACGGGGAAGATATTCTCACTCGTTACCCCAATCTTACCATTTCTACTCATAAAATCTATTTTCTTTGTTTTGTAATGATACCATATATTAATATAAACTAGAATAATAGAGCCCACTCTAATACTCTTGCTGATATTAATGCAAGTATTATGCCAAATTAAGGGATATATTTTTATCTAGACTTAGGTCTGTCATCTTGTCAGTTTGTCTTTTCTATCTATTCCCTCTATTATTATCTTAGGGAAGTTATTCCCTTTAGTCTTGTTGTTTTTTAAGTTTCTCAGTCGTTATGATTTCCTTATAACCTTCCTCAATCCTTTGTGTAATTGGTTTAGTCCACTCCGTGGTGGATAAAAGTCCATACGGCTGTGGACTTTTGTCCATTCCCTCGTGGACTAAAAGAACTTCATAATATTTAGATTTTGTTTAGCTAGACTTTATGTTTCTGACCAAGAAGAATTGTAGAAAAAGTAATTATTGCAAGGAAAGCCGAGTAGTATAAATAGGGAATTATCTCTACTGGAGAAACTGAAGCAAAACCTGCAACAAGAAGTAGCTGTGCTCCATAAGGAATAATACTTTGAGCTAGACAAGCAAAAATATCTAAAATACTTGCAGCGCGTTTAGCATCTATCTTAAAACGTTCGGCAATATCCTTAACGACAGAACCAACACTCAGAATCGCAATTGTATTATTTGCAGTACAGATACAGGCAAAAGAAACCAATGCCCCAATAGTGTATTCAGCTCCTCTTTGAGTGCGAACCTTTCGTTCTAATACTCTAAGCATATAATTAAATCCTCCATTATACTTAATCATTTCAAGAACTCCAGAGGCTAGTAGGGTAATAATGATTAATTCGCCCACACTATTAACACCTTGTCCCAGACTTGCAATCCAAGTCCAAAAATCTAATGTATTACTTCCAACTCCAACAAACCCAGTGGTAAGAACACCAATAACTAAAACAATTAAAACATTTACTCCCATTAGGGCTGAGATAAGTACTAATATATAAGGTAATACTAGTATTATTTGATTTAGGTCAAAGCTAGAACTAACGGAATAATCTAGATTAATCCCTTTGATTGTATAAACAATGAGAGCTAAGATTGCTGCAGGAAGAGCAAAGCGTATGTTTGCTCTAAACTTATCTTTCATTCGGCAATTAAGTAGACGTGTAGAAGCAATCGTTGTATCAGAAATAAAAGATAGATTATCTCCGAAAAATGCCCCACCAACGACCAAGCCTGAAGTAAAAGCTGGCGACAAACCTAAGGGCTCTGATAGACCAAGAGCAATAGGTGCTAAGGCTACAATTGTCCCCACACTAGTCCCAATAGATAGAGATACAAAACAGCTTGCTAAGAATAAACCTGATAAAATAAGATAACTAGGCATTATATATAATAAACCTTGTACACAAGCGTCTATCGCTCCAACTTCTTTTGCACTTGTGGCAAATGCCCCAGAAAGGATAAAGATCCAAATCATTAGAAGCATATTACTGTCACTTGCTCCTCGGGAAAAAATCTCTATTCTCTTATTGAGGTTTTCGTTTTTTGTAATAGCAATAGCATAGATACTCGTTACGATAAAAGCAACAGTTAAAGGAACTTTGTAGAAATCCCCTAATAAAATAGAGCTAACTAAGTAGCTTACTAGAAAAATAAGAATAGGAGTTAATCCTAATGCACTAACACGTTTTGTTTCTTGTTTCATATTTTAGAGTTTTCAATGTAAAAAGAGAAGGCTACTCTAATGTGAATAGCCTTCTCTTCTATTATAAGCTTAATTGTGTATTACTGTAAAGCTATCCAATGTATGTAAGCAAAGTCCATACGATGTGGCATCGCTTTATGCCAAGGTAGCACTCGTAACCCAAGTTTATAATGACCTGCACGACGAGGTGCAATATTTGTCATATACTTAAGGGTAGCTCCATTCTCTTCCGTTAGAGCTAAAGGCAGAGCCTCTACAAGCTGTAGCATCCCTTTTTCATCCTCTTGAGCTACAACAAGTTCCACAACGAGTTCTCCTTTAATCTCACCTTTGTTAAGAGAAAGTTCCAAGACTTCATTTGCACCATTCTCTTGTTTATTGCGCTTTAACTCAAGGACGTGTAAACTATTCCAGTTTTGAGCAATATTAGACTTCCATTCAACAAGTTCTTTAGCAACTTTACAATCATTTGCTTGGATTGCCTGAGAACGAAGTGCAAGCTTATTGTAGAAACGTTCAAAGTAATCGTCCATCATACGACGCATTGTGTAATGAGGAGCAATCTCTTTGAGGGATTTTTTCATTGTTTCTACCCATTTATCACTGAAACTACCTCCTTCTTTTCTTTCGTCAAAGTATAGAGGAGCAATTTCCTTCTCAATAAGATCGTAGATTGTCGTAGCATCAAGCTTATCTTGAAGCTCTTGATTTTCGAAAGTTCGCTTATCGGTTAATGCCCAACCAGCACCTTCACGATAGCCTTCATACCACCAACCATCTAAAACGCTTAGGTTTAATACTCCATTCATTTGGGCTTTTTCCCCAGAAGTTCCAGATGCCTCAAGAGGACGAGTTGGTGTGTTCATCCAAACATCAACACCTGCTATAAGCTTAGAAGCCAGACGCATATCATAGTTCTCTAGGAAAATAATCTTACCTAAGAACTCTGGACGACGACTGATTTCTAGGATTTTCTTAATCAAACCTTGTCCTCCTCCATCAGCAGGATGAGCCTTACCAGTAAATAGGAATTGAATAGGATACTTTGGATTATTAACCAAACGAGCTAAACGTTCTAGGTCTGTGAATAGTAGATGTGCACGCTTATAAGTTGCAAAACGACGACCAAAGCCAATAAGTAGAGCATTTGGGTTAAGTCCATCTAAAACAGTTTTAACAGCTTTAGGATTAGAGCTTCGTTTAATCCATTTTTCTCCATAATAAGCACGGATATGTTCTATTAGGCTAAGTTTCTGATTGTAATGAATGTCCCAAAGTTCAGAGTTTTTCAACTTCTCTAGTTTTCCCCAAACCTCTTCTTCAGTCTGTTTTTGGACAAAATCTTTACCTAGGTGTTTATTGTATAGTTCTTGCCATTGAGGTGCTGACCAAGTTGGCATATGTACCCCATTAGTAACGTATCCAACGTGTAGTTCATTAGGGAAATAGCCTTTCCAAACACCAGCAAACATTTCTTGAGAAACAATTCCGTGCAGTTTACTTACACCATTTGCTTCTTGACAAGTATTAAGGGCAAAAGTACTCATTGAGAATTTGTCCTTAGTTCCTACATTTTCTCGTCCCATATCCATAAACTCTTCCCAAGAGATACCAAGGCGATCTGGGATATGTCCGAGATATTTACCCATTAAACCTTCATCAAAGTAGTCGTGTCCTGCAGGGACAGGTGTGTGTACTGTATAAAGCGATGAAGCTCGTACAAGTTCTAGTGCAAGGTCAAATGGTAGATGTTCTCCTTCAACGAAGTCAAGCAAACGCTGTACATTCATAAAAGCTGCGTGTCCTTCATTCATATGATAAACATCTTTTTTGATGCCTAACTTATTAAGTAATAGAACACCACCAATACCGAGGAGATATTCTTGCTTCATTCTATTTTCCCAATCACCCCCATATAATTGATGTGTGATAGGTCTATCCCATTCGCTATTGTGGGTATTATCTGTATCTAGAAGATAAAGTTTGATACGTCCTACGTTTACCTCCCAAACGTGGCAATAAACAGTATAATTAGAATAGGGAACTTCTAGAAGCATTGCAGAACCATCATCATTAAGCACTTGCTTAAGTGGTAATTGAGTAAACTCTTGAGCCTCATAATTAGCTAACTGATCTCCCTCTTGACTTAAACCTTGAGTAAAGTAGCCATAGCGATAGAGGAAGCCGACAGCTGTCATTTTAACGTTACTATCGCTCGCTTCCTTAATATAGTCCCCTGCAAGTACTCCAAGACCTCCTGAGTAGATTTTGAGGATATTAGTTAATCCATATTCCATACAAAGATAAGCCACAGACGGACGCTTCTGGTCTACAGGCTCATTCATATAAGTTTGGAAGTCTGTGTATAAATTATCAAGTTCATTTAAGAACTTTTTATCAGTACGAAGGTCTTCAAGTTGGGCAGTACTTAATAGTTTGCACATTTGTATTGGATTACCCTCTGTTTGTTCCCAAAGCTCAGGAGAGATACTTTCAAATAATGCTTTTGCTTTTGGCGTCCAAACCCACCAAAGGTTATGCATTAGTTCGTCAAGCTTATCTAACTCTTTTGGGAGTTGACTATAGGTATACAGGTCTGTCCAAGTGACAGCATTTGAATTTTTTGATTTAATCATTGTTAATGTGATATTATTTCTTATAGTGGGATGCTTTCATTTCTCAAATTATCCATTCTACAAATATACAATTTTTTTTATAAACATATTATGAGTGTTTAGGGAAGTACTCAGAGATATATTACTTATTATTGTTACTCTTTATACTTTGATTTTCACTTCGTTGCGTCTTTACTTCTCCTACACTTATGACGACAGTATTATCCGTACTATTTATAATTGTTTGATAATGCCCATAAGACTCGTTTATATTTGCTACATCTTTAATAGTAAAGAACGTTAATCCAAGTAAACTCATTTGAGCAAAGTATCTAGCTCTAGATGGTGTGAAACTACTAATAGTGATAGGGAAAAATAGGACAAAGCTCATAAATGGATAAGCCATTAGTCGCATTGCAGGGTCTAAGCTAAAGAAAACATTATAGATACATACTGCAAAAACTTCCATTCTAATAAGAAAATCTAGACGTTTATCTTGAGTATTACGCTTGTATATAAGTATTGTCAAGCCTAGTACGATTAAATTTAAGAATATTTGATATATACCAGTGCTTGATTGGGGTTTCCAAGTGTTTAAATCTTCGATATAAACCTGATAAGAAGAAGGAATAATAGGCGTAATAAACTGAATAACTTCTCTAAAGAAAAATATTCCGAGGAATAGGCTAATTAGTGTGAAGCTAATTAATAAATAACGCTTCCAAGGAAGATTTATAATAGGAAACATCGCAAGACAAACAAAAGCTGATAAATGGGATATCCCTGCTATGGAGGTTAATATAATAAAAGGTAAATAACGTTTCTGATAAAGATATGAACTACTCCATAAGACAAAAGATATAGCTAAACATTGGCGTACTTGGTTCATTGATTCGAAAAAACCCCGATAAATAAGCAAGTAGCATAGAACTCCTAATACCCAGTCAATATGCCAACTTTTTAAGGCTTTGAAAAAAATATAATAAGTAAAGCCTGCAATGATTGTTAGCCATAGATGAAAAGGCATATTTATGTCATTGCAGAGGGTGTTAAACGTCTGCCAAAAAGGTTCTAGACGAGCGAAATGTCCCGATAAATTATTTAGATAACTATCCAAATAAATTAAATAATCTCGCCCTACAGCAACTCTTAATCCGGAGAAAAGAGTCATTGTTAGCCAAACAAAGAACTTACAAATATCCTCTGCATCTTTGTATAATTTGGCAATACTTAGGAATAATAAAAGGCTTCCAATAAAAATGCTATAATATATAATAGTACTCTCCATAATTATTCTTTTACCAAACAAATATAACTCATTCTATTGATATTAGCGTTCTTCTTAATTGAGTTTTCTTTTATCTATCATAAAGTTTGAGGGTTTATCAAAGAAGACAAACCCTCAAACTTTCATAAAATTCTAAAAATTAATTATTTAAGCGTTCTAAAGCTTTCTGATAACCATTAAGAAGTTCCTCAAAGACTTCGTGAACAGTTTCTTTCTCCTTGGTTAAGACTGCACATTGCCCAATCTCAAGCATTCCATCTTTTAGATTTCCTTGGAATATTCCTTGCTTGGAACGTCCCTTACCTTGAAGTTCTCTTAATTCTTCTGCAGACGCACCTCTTGCCTCAAATTCGGCAACACGTTGGAAGAAATCATTTTTAATTAATCGTGTTGGACTTACTGCCTTGAGAGATAGCATTGTGTCACCTTCCTTTAATTCACGACAACAAGTCTTAAATTCTTCACTAGCAGAAGACTCTTCTGTCATAGCAAATCGTGTCCCAATCTGTACTCCATCAGCTCCAAGGGCTAAAGCAGCAAGGAAGCTATCTCCTTGGGAGATACCTCCAGCTGAAACGACAGGAATTGTTACAGCTCTAGTTACATTTGGAATTAAACACATTGTCGTTGTTTCTTCTCTTCCATTATGTCCTCCAGCTTCAAAGCCTTCTGCAATAACAGCATCAACGCCTGCTTCTTGACTTTTAAGAGCAAATTTAGCACTACTAACGACGTGCATAACCTTACAACCAGCTTCTTTGAGTTTAGCTGTATAGAGTTTTGGACTACCTGCAGAAGTTACAACTACAGGAACCTTTTCTTCGATAATAATATTAATGATAGTTTCTAGTTCTGGGTAGAACATTGGGACATTGACACCATAAGGCTTCGTTGTTGCACCTTTGCATTTTTGAATATGTTCTCTTAATGTTTCTGGGTGCATAGAGCCTGCTCCTATCAAGCCTAATCCTCCTTCATTACTTACAGCAGAGGCTAAACGCCATCCACTACACCAAACCATTCCTCCAGATATGATAGGGTATTGTATGCCTAATAGGGTACACAGACGATTGTTCTTCATTTATTTCTTTGTTTTTTTGGGGGTAGACAATTCTTCAAGTTCTACTAATTTATTCATTATTGCATAGATGGTAAGCCCACTCGTACTATGTATTTGTAGCTTTTTAGTAATGTTACGTCTATGTGTTATAACTGTATGAGTTGAGAGGAATAATGCTTGAGCAATAGCTTTGTTTGTCATTCCCTTAACAATACAAACAACGATTTCACGTTCTCTAGGTGTTAGAGTTTGTGACTCTAATGGAGTGTCTTGATGAGCTTTATTACCAATAAGCTTATCAAAAAGTTCGGTTATTTGCCTAGTATTATTACAGATGTTAAGAACGCCATCATACTCTGATAGAAGACTTTCATCTGTTGTTCCATAGCTTATTGCAACGAAACGACTTTTGTCGTGTTGATTTGCGAATATTTTATGAGGCTTAAGACCACATAATAGAGGATTTAATAGGAAAATATCGACCGTTAATGCTAGACTTGATTGCTCAAGCCATTCGTGTTGCTTATCATCTGAAAGATGAATAATTTGCACCTTATAGGGGGCAAGCTTTTTTATCTGAGCTTCTAGACCTAGACGGATTATTGAGCTAGGTTCTGCAATAGCTACTTTTATAGGTGTTGCTGCCATTTGTTTAGAGGTAAACCGTTGTTATTATATAATTTTCTCTTCGAGAGCCTTTATATAAGGAATAAAGATATTATCTTCAATATCATTATGTGTTGCTAAATCTTCTTCAGTAGTGAAGATATCGTGTAAAACATTTGTTAATTCATATCCACTTGGAACGGGATAGTACTTAATCAAAAGATTTTTAAGTTCAGTTATTTTTAGCTCTATTTGGTCGTGCCTTTTACTGAAAATTTTAATGTTGTATTGTTTTGTTCGCTCTCCTTGACTTAGCTTTCTTGCATAAGGGAAGACTGTCTTTTCTTCATAGTTCATATGTTTACGAACTTCTTCCACATATTCATCAAAAAAGTTTTGAATAACATAAGCAACTTCCTTAGGGCAAGTTGATATTGCAGATAACAATCTCTGACGCAGGAGAGGTAGTCTAAAGTCCAAAAAATAGGCGTGAGAATTAGACAGATAATTAAGTAGGCTATTCATATTTAGCTTTGAAAGCTCATCTATGGAGAATACTGTACCTCTATCACGACGTGAGAAGTTCAAAAGAAGCAATAGAGTCGAGGCATCAACCTTGTGTTTCTCACATATCTGTCCCAGAGTTTCTTCACCAAAGCCTAGAGGTATGCCATATCTCGTTATTATAAGTAATAATGGGTAGTTATCACAAATAAGGTCACTCATTCGTGTATTAAGCGAGAACCCTGTACTTATATTATTATCTATTTGTATCATAAATTTTATGCTAATAATTATTTGTATGTTATCTTTTTACTCCTTACAAATATACTTAATTCATAAGACACAACTCACATTTAACAATAAAAATACGAATCAATTGTGAGGCTTTTAGCTTTTATTTGGGCTTTTTATACCTACTATTAGGTAGCTCCAAAACTTAGATAATAGAACTTTTGTCGTTTTTACTTAAGAAACTATATCTCTATATAGATCTTGTTATGCAATATTTAGTAGTTCATATACCATTTGAAGAAGTCGAGGACGATAGTTCTCTTTCTGAAGTAATCTATTGCTTCGTGATGGGAAGGTACGGTTAGATAAGAAAATATAAATCAAATCTTTATCTCGGTCTATCCAAAAGGCTGTACCCGTAAAGCCTAAATGCCCAATACTATTAGCAGACATACTCTCTGCCGTATTCTGTACCTTAGGACGAGGTGCATCAAAGCCTAAGGCTCTAAGAGATTTTTTGCTTTTGCTTGAGCAAAAATAATTAACTACGCTTTTAGATATAATTTGTTTTCCTTCCCAGCGTCCTCCATTAAGTAGTAACTGACAGACCTTAGCAAGTTCTTCTGCTGAGGCAAAAAGTCCAGCATTACCTGAAACACCTCCAAGGCAGGCTGCCGTTTCATCATCAACAGTCCCCCTGACGATTTGCTTTCTAAGTAAGCTGTCATTCTGTGTAGGAACTATCTGATTTAGGGATATGCCTTTCTCTAGAGGATTAAAATAGACCTTAGCTCCAATAGGTTGGTAAATATTTTTTTTGAGAAAACTTTCTAAACTTTCACCTGAAACCTTTTCAATTACCTGTTGCAATAAGACAAAGCTTAAATCACTATAACGATAGCGTCCTCTACGCTTGAGCTTGACATCTGCAATTGCTTTGAGCATTACGTTCTTGAAGTTGGGGTCAATGTAGATGTTACGGGCAAAAGGTTGGGTACACCTATCTGTGAAATGATGTGCAATATACTTACTATCAAAAATAGAGGGTTCGCTTGTTTCGTCCCAATCTTTAAGAAGTTTTACCCAATAACTCACGGCAGAGTTTGGTTCAAATAAGCCAACGTAAAAGGGGAGTCCTGCTGGTAATCCTGCTTCGTGGAAGAGTAACTCCTTAAGGCGTACTTGTCCGACTTCACTACCTCTAAACTTACGTAAATAGTAACTCAGACGGTTGTTGATATTAATCTTTTTTCTATCGACAAGAATCATTAATGCTGGAGTTGTGGCTAAGGCTTTAGTTACAGAGGCAAGGTCATAGATTGATTGCTTGTTTACTTTATTGCCGTTTCCAGTGTAAGAGCCATAAGCCTTACTATACAAGGTCTTACCTTTACGAGCAACGAAAATCTGACAGCTTGGGAATGCTCCTCTGTCTAAACCATCTTGAACTAGTTCGTCAAGAAGAGAAAAACGACTATCATATTGTTTTTTTTCTGTTGATGATATTGGAAGCTCTTCCTTTGTCATATTAGCTGTAGGGTCGCTATCATCATTATCTTCTTCAGTAGCACCGGTATTGCTATCATTGGATTGCTCCTTAGTTAATAAGCGTAAGACTTCTGTTTGAGCCTCTCGAGTTCCTTCAATAGCTAGAATAATTGTGTTTGCAAGGGTCTTTCTTAAACTTTCCTTATTTAATTGAAAAGGGGAGTGATAATAAGCAAGGATGAGTTTATGCCTTCTTGCCAAGCTATTGATTGTAGCAGAAGAAATAATGTTTTTTCTAAATACATTCAGTAGAACAAGGTCATATTTAGCTAAGGCTTTAGACTTATTGTGTCCTAACTTCTCCCAATCAAGATAAGAGATTTGAGCATTCCCTAAGGCTTTCTTTGGTTGATAAGAAGGGCGAACATAACGTTTGCCTACTTTTACGACAGCAATCTTTTTGATTTTTCCTTGCTCTAGTTTCTGCCAAAGGCTTTTATCTTCTTTGAGTGTATATAAAGATTTCTGCCAAAGTTCTCGTTGTATAGCTTTAGCTCCTTCAGTCCAAATAGCTTTTTTTATGTTTAATTCTGTTGCTCGTAAGTCTTCTTGTGCAATAATCAAACGCCATTTATAAGCTAGTATCTTCTTTACTTTTTCTTCGACAAGAGAATAGGGGAGAATACCTCCTTGAAGAGCTGATTTAAGTTCTGAGAGCATTTGCATTGGATTTTTAGGCCCTAGCAACATATCATTTCCTGCTAAGATTGCTTTGACTCCAATCCCCCTTGCTCCATTGGCTAGGACTCCTTGCATTTCTAAGCCGTCTGTGAAGATTAACCCTTTGAACTTCATTTGCTCTTGCAGAAGTTCGGTACAGATATTATAGCTAAGAGAAGACGGAATATTCTCGCTTTCATAAGCTGGAACTTTCAGGTGTGCAGTCATAATACCCCCCAAGCCTTTCTTGATATAGGCTCTAAAAGGAGCTAGCTCAACTTTGTTCATTCTAGCTTTACTAGCTGAAACTGTCGGGAGGGTTTTGTGAGAGTCTTGGCTTGTATCTCCGTGTCCGGGGAAATGTTTTGCAACGGAAAGGACTCCTCCATCTTCTAAACCTTCGGCATAAGCTAGAGCATATGCACTAACAGTTTTAGGATTTTCTCCGAAACTTCTAGTTCCAATTACTGGATTATGAGGATTAATATTAACATCAACATCTGGGGCAAAGTTAATGTGTATGCCCATCAAACGGCATTGTCTTGCTACTTCACGACCATAGTTGTAGATTAGCTGTTTATCTTTTTGTAAGCCTAAGCCCAGATTTCGAGGAAATCGTGGAGCATCTTTCAGACGCATATACAAACCCCATTCTCCATCAAGAGCAATCAATAAGGGTACTTTTGCGACTGCTTGTATTTGATTATTCATTCTTACCTGCTCAGCGAGTAAGCCTTTCTGATACAGGACTCCTCCCCAATTATATTGCTTGACACGATTAACCTGTAGGGCTATCTTACTTTTATCTTTTGATGGATAGACAATAGGCATAATAAGTTGAGCTAATCGTTCATTGTCATTCAATTGATTATAGGTTCTATTAACCCAAGCCTTCATTTCGGACTTTTGACTTCCTTCAAAGAGGTAGGGAGCATAATGTGTTTGAGCTAAAAGAGGAGTAAGCTTAATAAAAGCAGTAATAAGAAGCAAACTAATTAGATTGCTTCCTAATCGTTTGAGTGTCGTATGCATATTTGAATTATTTATTGATATCTAACTATATAAAGACAAAGATACGCTTTTTATAATTTATCTTTTTAAGAGCTTGCAAGAATAAAAAAGAATGGCAGTGTGCTTTTTAGATACAGACTATTTTAGATATGTTTACATTTCACCACGGAGTGAAATTAATTACACGACGGCGTGAAAAGTTTTTCACCCCGTTGTGAAATGAAGATTTGCTTAGCTCGCTCTTCTGTGTGAATGATATAAAAATAGCCTATTTGCAAGAAAGAGCAAATAGGCTACAAAAGGAATTTATATATAGAGTTCTTATAAAGTAAGTTGATTAGCAAGAGCTAGGACTACATTTTCTCCGTCAATAGCTGCCGAAACAATTCCACCAGCATAACCAGCACCTTCGCCTGCAGGATATAGCCCCTTAATACGAATATGTTGATAAATATGCTCTCCTTTATAGTGACGAGGAATACGTACTGGAGAGGATGTTCGGCTCTCTACTCCAATGAGTTGTGCTTCTTCTGTAATAAAGCCTTTACTCATTCTGTCAAAAGCTTTGAAACCAAAGGCTAATCGTTTATGAAGAAATTCTGGCATAAAGTCTTGCATTCGTCCAGCCGTTAATCCAAGTCTGTAGGAACTACTCGGGAGGGTTGAAGATGTTCTATTATTTAAGAAGTCTGTTAGCCTCTGTGCTGGAGCTTTTAGACTTTTATTCGCAAAGTCATAACTAGCTTTCTCATAGGCTTCGCACCACTCCATAAGAGCTAGAGGAGAGTTTACATCTTCTATATCAAAACCAATAGACTTCTTTTTCAAATCTTCAGCTCTTAGTTCTACAACCATACCAGAGTTTGCCCATTTAGAGCCTCGATTGGCAGGCGACATTCCATTGACGACGCATTGCTCCTTGTCTGTAGAGGCAGGAACTACGAAGCCCCCAGGACACATACAGAAACTATAAACGCCTCGACCATCAGCTTGCGTCTTGTAGACATATTCTGCAGGAGGGAGATATTTCCCTCGTCCCTCTTTTGAATGATAACGTATTTGGTCAATAAGGCTCTGTGGGTGTTCAAGGCGAACACCAACAGCAATGTCTTTAGCTTCAATATCAATCCCAGCTTGATATAGATAACGGTAAATATCTCGTGCTGAATGTCCTGTAGCAAGAATGACAGAACCCATAAAGGTTTGTCCAGTATGACACTTAACGCCTACAACTTCCTCCCCCTCTAATATCATTTCATCTACACGAGTATTAAAATATACTTCTCCTCCAGAGCTGATAATTTGCTCACGCATTGCCTTGATAATCATAGGGAGTTTATCTGTACCTATATGAGGGTGTGCATCAACGAGTATTTTAGGGTCTGCTCCAAACTTGCAGAAGATACGAAGAATACGCTCCACGCTTCCACGCTTTTTGCTTCTTGTATAGAGCTTACCGTCAGAGAATGCTCCAGCTCCTCCCTCGCCGTAGCTGTAGTTACTCTCAGGATTGACAACGCCAAGCTTTTCTAGCTCGGCTATATCTCGTCTTCTCTTTAGAACATCTGAGCCTCGCTCTATGAGAATAGGGCAGAGTCCTAACTCAATTAAACGCAAAGAGGCGAAAAGCCCACAAGGACCAGCCCCAACAACAATAACCTTCTTCTTATTAGAAATATTAGGGTAAATAATATCAGAGAAGTCGTCCTTAATCGGACTTTCTTCTCCTAAGTAAACATCGACAGATAGATTGATAAAGACTTTTCTCTGCCTCGCATCAATCGTCTGACGACGAACTTGTACTGAATTGATATTTTCGATTGTAACGCCTAACTTTTCTGCTACTTCCTTACGAAGTAAAGCATCAGTCATTGCAGACTTAGGGCTTAATCTGAGTTCTATTCTTTGCATTTCTTTCTTATTAGAATGTGGGATAGCCTTATTTCTTCTTAAAAAGCATTCGGAAGGCTTCTTCTACTGTACGAACGCCAACGACACGTATTTTTCTGTCACTTCTTTCGCTTAAAGCACTTATATTGTCTTGAGGAACAATGATGGCTCTAAAGCCAATACGTTCTGCCTCGATGATACGTTGTTCTATACGGCTAATAGGGCGAACTTCTCCAGATAAGCCAACCTCTCCCGTTAGGCAGACACTTTCGGGAATGGCAATGTCTAGGCTCGAGGATAGAACTGATGAAATAATGGCCAAGTCTGTCGCTGGATCGGCAATCTTAATTCCTCCTGCAATATTAAGGAAGACATCTTTCTGAATAAGCTTGAAACCTGCTCGTTTCTCAAGGACAGCTAAGAGCATATTCATTCTCTTAGTATCATAGCCTGTTGCAGAGCGTTGAGGGGTCGAATAAACGGCCGAGCTTACTAAAGCCTGCGTTTCAATCAAGAAAGGTCTTGCTCCTTCCATCGCTACAGCAATAGCAATACCACTTAGCTTAGAGCGTTCTCGACTAATTAAATGTTCAGAAGGATTTTCTACACCTCGCAAGCCATTTCCTTGCATCTCATAGATGCCAAGCTCGTGTGTGCTACCAAAACGATTTTTCTGAGCTCTTAGAATACGATAGAGGTAGTGCTTATCTCCATCAAACTGAAGCACGACATCAACGGTATGTTCCAAAATCTTAGGTCCTGCAATGCTTCCTTCTTTATTGATATGTCCGATAAGGATAACAGGCACGCCAGAGGTCTTGCTATATTTAAGGAGAAGATTGGCACATTCTCTAATTTGTACAATACTCCCAGCACTACTTTCTGAGGTTTCTGTCTGTATCGTCTGAATAGAGTCTATAATTAGGAGTTCTGGTTCTACGTTTACAGCAGTATGTAGAATACGTTCTAAGTTTGTTTCGGTATAGATAAAACAATCATCGTGCATTGTGCCTAAACGCTCTGCACGCATTTTGATTTGATTGTAGCTCTCTTCTCCTGATATATAGAGCGTTTTGTATGCTGAGCGAAGAACGGTTTGTAGTACAAGCGTACTTTTTCCAATCCCAGGTTCGCCTCCAAGCAAAACGAAAGCTCCAGCAACTAAGCCACCTCCAAGTACACGATTAAGCTCAGCATCTCCCATATCAAGGCGTTCTTGTTGCTTCTGCTCAATCTCGGATAACCTCATAGGTTTGTTGCCATCTTGTTCTAAGGAAAGAGCAATAGCTGTGCTATTGCCCTTTTTTGTCTTTGGTGTGCTTAGCTCTTCCTCGATGGAATTCCAAGCTCCACAACTATGGCATTGTCCTTGCCATTTTGGATAGTTTGCCCCACATTCAGAGCAAGCGTATTGAATTTTTACTTTTGCCATATTATTGTGCTGAGCGAACTAGAGGCATTGTAGAGCAACGAAGCAAGCCTCCCATTTTAGAAATTTCTTGATAAGGAACCTCATTAACTGCAATTTCCCAGTTCTGTCTTAGATGTTCATTTAGGCGAACAAAACTTTTATCGCTAATTAGTTTGTCAGGAGCAAGAGATACAATATTTGTGTTCATATTATAAGCTTCTTGAGCTGTTACAGCAAATAAATTATTACTTCCGAAAATCTCCTCAACTAGCCCTAATTCACTTTTCTTAAGGAAACCCTCTTTGTAAATAAGAGCTTTGCCTTGTCCTACAGGCTGAAAAGCACAATCTAAGTGTAGTACCGACTGACGAGGGTCTTGATCGTGCTTATGTAGTTGTAGAGGAATGATAGTTTTCTTTGGGAAACGTTCCTTAAAGAAGTCAATGGCATATTGATTAGTTCGAGCTGTTTTGAAAGTAGGGTAGTCGCTCTTGAGGTAACAGCCAATGAAGAGCATATCATCGTATAGGATAACATCGCCCCCTTCTGTGTGGACTTGCTCTGGTAACTGCTCGATGTTTTCTGGATTAATCAAACTGAAGATGTCTTGCATTGCATTTGTTTCTTTCTCTCTATCAGGAATAAGATTTGCAACAAAAAGAGTATCATCAATTGTAAAGGCTACATCTCGTGCAAAGACTTGATTGTAATCTTTTAGTAAATTTGGACGCAAGACACGAACTCCATTATCAATTAATGTTTGATTTAAGGCATTCATTTCTCGAATTACAGCTTCTTCTGTAGGGAAAGTCCCATTGCTGATAGCTTCATAGCTCTTAGCGTCATAAGTTTCAGAAAGCTGTGGTATACCTCCTAGGCTCTCAGGTAAGCCAAGAACAACAACTTCTAGCTTATCTGTTTCGTTACTTACCCTTGGGGTAATCTGTTTCATCGTTTTATCCTTATTTTAGAGTATGTTCAGTGATTGCTCTTTGATTTGCTCAAGTTCATCTTTCATCTTGACAACGATTTGTTGCATTTCGGCATTGTTGCTCTTAGAACCTAGCGTGTTGATTTCTCGTCCAATCTCTTGAGCGATAAAGCCTAATGTCTTACCCTGAGCACCATCTTGTCCTAGTACATCCAAATAATAGTTAAGGTGATGAGCAAGACGATCTTTCTCTTCGTTGATGTCCAGCTTCTCAATATAGAAAATAAGTTCTTGTTCTAGGCGACCACGGTCGATAGCATCAGGGTTTAACTTCTCTAAAGCATCTTCTAGGCGTTGTCTGATTGCTGGTATACGTTCGCTTTCAGGTTGATTAACTTCTTGTAGTAGGGTTGAGATGTTTTCAATTCTCTTGCGACAAACATTATGTAGCATTTCTCCCTCTTGACGGCGAAAGGCGATAACTTCGTTTAGAGCTTCTGTGATGGCTTGACGGACTGCTTGCCATTCAGCTTCATCAAGCTCGCTTATCTGTACTTCCATTGGTTGTAGAACGGCAGGTAGACGTAGCAAGGCTTCATCTGATAGTTCTAGTTTAATAGCTTCGTCTTCTTCAAGTCTTTTTAATTCATTTTTGTAAAAGCTTATAGCTTGTGCATTAAGCCTCTGAACACCTGATAGGGCAGTGCTACTATCTTCTATACTAATGCTAACTTCAACCTTACCCCTAAGTAAAGCTTCGCTAACCATACTACGCACTTCTATCTCACGCTCTCTGTATATTTGTGCTAGACGAACAGAAATGTCTATTTGTTTGCTGTTTAGGGTTTTAATGAAAACACTTATATTTTTGTTTTGGTGCTGTATCATAGCTTTACCAGCACCCGTCATTGACATTATCATATCTAATTCTAATTTACTTTTATTTAATGTATTACAAATATACATTATTTCCCTTATTCTTAAAAACAAGCAAGCACATTCCCCAACTCTTAATTACTAATTATCTGTCTTTTCTTAGCTTTCCCTTAGTCAACTTTACATAAAGAAGGCTAAGGTAAATCCTCATTCACCCTTTGGATAGCCCTTTGCACAGCACTCTATTTAACGTTAGTTCAGTCTAAGAAACAGCCATCTATAGGAGCTAATTATAATAAGGTTATATGGAGTTCTCCCTTTGAAGGGAGTACTTGCCGTCAGGCAAGGGAGGGATGATTTTATAGAAAAAGCATATTAATTCCTCTCTCATCCCCCTCGCCACTGCGTGGCTCTGCCCCCTTCAAAGGGGGAATTGTCTAACTTCCAACGTCGTATATGTAAATCTTTAGACCGAACTGACGTTTTGCTTAAGATGGAGCAGGCAATAAATGTAATGGAAGTATTACTCCGTTTATTACGGAGCAAACTCCCGTCCCCCTCGCTACTGCGTGGCTCTGTCCCCTTGTCTAGGGGCGACCTTAGCTAAGGCTGAACTTTGTTTCGGTTCAAAAGGGGGAATTGTCTAAGAACCAATTTCTTATATAAATTTCTTAGACCGAACTGACGTTAATTCTTCATTATTAAATCTTAATTATCAAAGCTAAATACCACAAAACAGAACAACTTTAGACTGACTCAATAAACTTTTAATATAGAGCAATTTATAAGTTTCTCATTATGTTAAAAAAAAGTTCCGGAATACTTTTCGAAAAGTTCCGTGATTTTTAAAAAAGTTATCTGTGACTTTTTCTAAAGCATTCCCTGAAACTTTCTCAACTAATCCGAATACCACAAATCAGAACTATAAAACAAACTAAGAGGGGCAGACAAAATATAATCTGTCTGCCCCTCTTAATTATTACTCTAGTATAAGGAGTTTTCTAAAAGCGATTAAGCATTTTTTGCCAAAGAATAGGCAATGCATAACGATTGCCCTTTCTAATGGTAAAGTATGGTTCTTGGCTAGCTCCCATTGCTTGGGCGATTTTAGCTACTGACTCAAGCATACTACCTTCAAAATCAAAGAGCTTAATATTTTCGTCTAAGTCAATGATATAGTTCATCAGTAAGAACATCTTGAGTTGTTGTCCTCCTAAGGTTCTACTATTGCCACTGAAAATATTATATACTCGCTCTTGATGGCGAACAAGGAAAGATACTTTTGCTAATTTCCCATTTTTGGCTCTGATACCAATAAGGTCGCTAGATTTATTCGCTAGGCTTTTTTCTATAAGGGCTTTTACGATGTTCTCATTAAGCTTATAGCCTTGATGGTGAGCATTGTGCATTATTAGAGGAAGAGCCTCCGAAAGTTCAATATTATCACAATATGTAAAACCATCTCTGATATTTCGCTTAATACGCTTTCGGCTATTTTTACTAATTAAATTAATGAAACTCTCTGCTGATTTAATCTTACTAATTGGGAGTATATAGTTATAACGAGTCGTTTGCTTATAGCCTAACCAATGCCAAGCTAACCAATCTGTTATTTTTGCTGAAAAGTTAAGGTGAAAGAAATGATGTTTGGGAAGTGCATTATGGATACTCAGACAAATCTCTTGCTTTTGATATAAGTTAAGGTTTGATGTCAGGTAGCAGATGCCTAGATGTTGGCAGTAATCTGCTGTGATAATTTGTCCGGACTCTTGCATTGCAACGAAGAGGGCAACTTTCTTTTGTGGAGTTGCTACTTCGAGGAGGAGTAAAGAGCTGTTTTTCTTGTTCTGAATGATTGTTTCAAGCCACCAAGGAGCAAAATAAAGGCTATGCTCTACCTTAGAGATAAGGGTAGAGTAGGTGTTAAAATCAATAGTTCTACAGTTGAAAGTATTCTTCTCCTTAGCCATCTGTCAAGTGATTAAAATATTTCTATCGCTAAGAATAAAAAAAATATGGCATAACTTTTTTATTCTGTCCCACAAAATAAAAATTTTATGCCATAAAATAATAATTTTATCCCTTACTTTTTGTTCTTACTTAGAGATGAGTTTTAAGAATTCTTCTCTTCTTTTTTCGTCTTCAAAAACTCCAGAGAAATCATATGTTGTTGTTGTTGAATGTTGCTTTTCAACCCCTCGCATTTGCATACACATATGTTCTGCTTCAATGACAACAATGACTCCTAGAGGATTAAGGGTATCTTGAAGACATTGCATTATCTCTGAGGTTAGACGTTCTTGAACTTGTAGACGACGTGCGAAGACATCAACAACACGAGGAAGCTTTGAAAGCCCTGTAATATAACCATTTGGGATATAGGCAATGTGTACCTTTCCAAAGAAAGGAATCATATGATGCTCACACATTGAGTAAAACTCAATATCTTTGACTATAACCATTTGTTTATAGTCTTCCTTGAACATCGCTCCTCTAAGGATGTCCTCTGGAGATTGCCTGTAGCCTTGGGTCAAGAATTGTAGAGCTTTAGCTACTCGCAGAGGTGTCTTAACCAAGCCCTCTCGATTTGGGTCTTCCCCAATAAGACTAAGGACTTTGTGATAGGTATTCTCTAATTCTTTTTGTATTTTGTTATCCTCGTTCATTATTATATTTTTTATTTGATTAGGCGAATTCTATCTCTTATGATGTAAGCCTCTTTTTTCCAATATGGTAAAACTTTTTGAAGTTGCTTGAGTGTTGACTTTGCTTCTTCTTTAGTTGTAAAATCTCCTAATTGTAATTTCCAAAATGGAGCATTAAAATGAATATAGGTCGCTTGTTCTGGTACAATTTGTCTTAATTCCTCTTGACGTGCATAAGCAATAGATTTTGCTTTAGGGGCATTGCTATTAAAGAAAATAATACGATAGCCGTATACTACTCGAGCATTACTTTCTCCTACTAGAATACGTCCATATTTAGGCGAAACTCGTCCGACTAAAGACATTAACTTGTGAGTTTGCTTTATCTCCACTTCCCCTCCATTTTCACCTTGTCCTACTAGAACTTCAAAAATGCTCTGAGGCAAAGCCTTGTATTGTTGAGCAGATAGTTTAATAGTATTGGTTAGAAGTAAAAATGTTGTTAGAAGAGTTGCTCTATATAATATATGTTTCATCCGTAATATTTATTTTCCTTATATAAAAAGAAAGATTTAGAGAAATCTCAGACTTCTCTAAATCTTTCTTTGCTTTGTTTTAGAAGCCTTTTTTAAGTAGAAGGTTTCTTTAGAATGCTTCTACGATAGGCAAGAACTGATCTACAGAAAGAGATGCGCCTCCAATTAAACCTCCATCTACGTCAGGACGGCTGAATAATTCCTTAGCATTACTTGCCTTACAGCTACCTCCGTAAAGAATTGTGCAATTCTCTGCAATCTCAGAACCATACTTCTTTGCAATAACAGAACGAATGTGAGCGTGTATCTCCTGAGCTTGGTCAGATGTTGCTGTAAGTCCTGTGCCAATCGCCCAAACTGGCTCATAAGCAAGAACAAGCTTAGAGAAGTCTTCAGATGAAAGACCAAATAGAGCTTCTGAGATTTGCTTTTCTACAACCTCCATATGCTGTCCTGCCTCACGTTCTTCTTTAACCTCTCCAATACAAAAAATAGGAGTAAGTCCATTAGCAAGAGCAAGCTTTACTTTCTCTGTTAGGATAGCCTCTGTTTCACCATAATAGGCACGACGCTCACTATGTCCAAGGATTACATACTTAGCTCCAGTAGAAGCAACCATAGTTGCTGATACTTCACCTGTATAAGCTCCAGACTCTTTATCTGCACAGTTTTCTGCAGCTATAGCAAAACCCTTTGTTTCGGTAGAAAGGCTTACAAGGTGTGTAAATGGAGCACCAATAATTACGTCGCAATTAAGCGTCTTTCCTGCAAGTGCTGTTGTTAGTTCTTTTGCAAATTCAAGACCTTCTTGAACGGTCTTGTTCATCTTCCAGTTTCCTGCTACGATGTTCTTTCTCATTTTGTTTCTTTGTTTTTTATAAAGTTATAACTACTTTTTTTATTTAAATATGAAAACGCAAGACTATGTCTTAGTAAACGTCTTCCAAACCCAAATATAAGAAATATCAGCCATATTATTAGGGGTATAAGGCGAAAACCTTTAGATTTAGGTAAAATTTGTTCTGTTTCTATGTGTTTATTCAGAAAATTAGCTAAATTTTTTCTACTAGGGAGTTCCTGAATGGATAGTTTATTTACTATTGTACCATTTTTGATGAAGACCAAACCAAGACTACCCCTGATAATAGTCTTAATTGTTGTTTTATCCATTAAAAACATTGGATATTCTGCCCCCGTTTCATAGAGCCAATTCTCGCTTTCACTTTTTGTTGATGATGAAATTGCAAAGAAATTCGCCCCCATTTTTTTTGCTAAATAATAGAGATGATTAATTTCATCAACTTTATCTTGTGGTGCATCTTTCCAAGAAGGAGCTAGAAGCAATACACTTAATTTGCGACTATTAAGTAGAGCCTCTTGCTGTTCAATACCTTGATTATCTAATAGTTGAAAGTTGTATTTTAGCTTTAACTCTCTTAAGTTAGATTTCTGTTTTATTGATATAAAAGTCCACGAACTATCAGGTAATGTTTCTGAGGAAAAAGATTGTTGTATCCCATTCTTGCTATATAGATACTCCGTATGTTTAAGGAGTTCGTACTGAAGGAAGTCTTGTTCTTCTTGTATCTGTTCCTTTATATTATAGCCAATTTTATAAGGTCGGAAGTCAACCAAGGGTAACTTGTCTACATTTTCCTTCATAAAGAAAAGCATACATCCCAATGATGCTACAAGTAGGAGTAGACGTTCTCTAATTGTGTAAAGAGGCTTGATCTTACGTGAAACTTTGACTATATAATAGCTTAAGGGTAAGAGCAGTAAGTTCTTAAAAAGTGTAGCTCCATTACTTAACTTTATTGCTTCTCCAAAACAACCACAATCACTTACTGCATCAAAAAAGTAGTTATAGGCTGTAAGAGCTGTCATTGCAAGCATTAAGGCAAGAGTCATCCTAGCACTAAGACGCCTATAAACTCCCATTGCAAGACTGGAGCCTAGTAGAAACTCAAAACTAATGAAAGCAACTGAAAGCAATAGTAGAAGAGTATTGTTAAGCTGGATATGTATAATAGCCTCTAAATACTCATTAAGCTTTATGCCAAAGCCTATTGGGTCAATTGCTTTCAGAAAGCTAGAAAGAAGTAGAGTGAAAGACAATAAAACCCTAGCAAGTTCTATTGAAACCCTTTTAACTAACATTCGTAAATCTTGATTAAAGAAAAGATCGCATAATTAACCATATCCATATAGTTAGCTTCTAGTCCCTCGGAAACACTAGTCTTGCCATTGTGATCTTCAATTTGCTTAGTTCTATAAATCTTTGTTAGAATTAAATCTACAATTGAGCTGATACGCATTTGTCGCCAAGCTTCTCCATAATCGTGATTTTTAGCTTGAAGTAAGTTAAGAGTTTCCTTTGCCTTCTGATCATATAGCTTCAGAGCCTCTTCTTCAGAAAGGTCGGGTGTATCAACAATCTCTAGGTCTAATTGAATCATAGCTACAAGACCATAGTTAACAATTGCAATAAATTCAGGTTCAATCCCCTCATTAACTTTACTTAAACCTATTTCTTGTAGTGTACGTATACGACCTGCCTTGATAAATATTTGATCCGTTAGAGATGAAGGACGCATTATACGCCACGAAGCTCCATAGTCACCAAGTTTAGCCTTAAAAAGATTACGACAATAGTTGAAAATTGCTTCTACTTCTTGATTGGTATCTCCCGTTTGTAACTTAGGTTTATTATCCATCATTTATATTGTTTTAGTACGACTATAATAGAGCTATTGAAAGAACTTGATCAATGGTGTCTACATAATGAAACTTTAAGCCTCTAATATATAAATCATTAATCTCTAAAATGTCCTTCTCATTCTCTTTACATAAGATAATTTCTTTAATTCCAGAACGTTTTGCTGCTAGAATTTTTTCTTTGATACCACCTACAGGGAGAACTTTTCCTCTTAAAGATATTTCTCCAGTCATAGCTAAATGTGCTTTGACTCTACGCTTAGTCATTGCAGAAACTAAAGAAGTAACCATTGTAATACCTGCACTTGGACCATCTTTAGGAACAGCTCCCTCTGGAACATGTATATGAACGGAATTATTCTTTATAATATCTTCTGATATATTAAGTTCGTCTTGGTGGGACTTGATATAAGCTAAAGCTAATGTTGCACTTTCTTTCATTACATTACCAAGATTTCCCGTAAGAGTCAACTTGAGTTCACTCCCTTTATGCAAACTACTTTCAATAAATAGGATTTCCCCTCCGACACTTGTCCATGCTAAACCAACTACAACTCCAGGAATTTCGTTGCCTTGATACTTGTCTCGTGAATAAAGAGGTTTGCCTAAATACTCTTCAAGGTCTTTAGGACTAACCTCAGAACGGACGTTTTCATTTGCTGCTTCTTGCCAAGCAAGTTTACGCATTACCCCCGAGATTTTCTTGTTAAGTCCTCGAACTCCACTCTCTCTAGTATAGTTCTCAATAAGTGATTGTATCGTCTTCTGAGGGAGCTTGATGCCAAGCTTATCTAGTCCGTGATCCTTTATAGCCTTTGGTAGCAGGTGCTTTTTGGCAATCTGAACTTTTTCTTCTTGAATATAGCCACTAACCTCAATGAGTTCCATTCTATCTCTTAAAGGTTGAGAGATAGTACCGATATTATTAGCTGTAGCAATAAAAAGTACATTACTTAGGTCAAAGTCCAAATCAAGATAGTTGTCGTGAAAGTGAGTATTTTGTTCTGGATCTAAAACTTCTAGTAAAGCATCTGAGGGATCTCCTTTAAAATCACTTGAGATTTTATCAATCTCATCTAATACAAAAACAGGGTTGGAAGAACCAGCACTTTGTAAAGCCTTAATAATACGACCACTCATTGCTCCAATATAAGTACGTCGATGACCTCGAATTTCAGCTTCATCATGAACTCCCCCAAGAGAAATACGCTCATATTTTCGTCCTAAACTTTCAGCTATGCTTTTCCCAAGAGAAGTTTTACCAACTCCAGGAGGTCCATATAGGCAAATAATTGGAGCTTTCATATCTCCTTTAAGCTTCAGAACTGCAAGATGTTCCAATATGCGTCCTTTTACTTTCTCTAATCCGTAATGTTCTTTATCTAGAATACGTTTAGCTCGCTTTAAGTCATTGTTATCTTGAGAATACTTCCCCCATGGAAGGCTAAGGGTAAAGTGAAGGTACTGCATCTGAATTGCATAATCTGGACTATGAGGATTAAGACGTTCTACTTTTCGAACTTCTTTATCAAAACTTTCAGCAATTTCTTTAGACCACTTTGTCTTTTTTGCTAGCTTCCGAATTTCATTGATTTCATTATCTTCACTAGCTCCATTAAGCTCTTCTTGTAGTGTGCGAATTTGTTGTTGCAGAAAATAGTCTTTCTGCTGTTTGTCCATTTCACTACGTGTCTTGTTGAGTAGGTGTTCTTTGAGCTGAAGCATCTCAAGTTCCTCTTGTTGTGCATTTAGCACTCTCATACCTCGTTCTTGAACATTATCAAGCTCAAGAAACATTTGTTTCTGCTCAGTGCTAATGTTCAAGTGAGTAATAGCAGTGTGAATGATGTAACGAGGATTATTGCTATTTAGCAAAATCTTTTGTAATGCTTCAGGTATATTTCCTGCTGAATAACGAAGTATCTCAGCTAAGTTATCTTTAATCGAAGTTAGAAGAACTTTAAACTCTGGGTTATTTCGTTTAGGAGCAATTTCATTTAACAAGCTGATATCTCCTTCAAGAAAAGGTTCTTCTTTTGTTATATGATTTAATTGGAAACGTTGACGTCCTCTGATAATTACGGTAAGAGTATTGTTGGGCATTTCCATAATCTTGAAGACTTCGCCAACAACGCCAATAGGATATAGGTCGTCTTTATTCGGTTCTTCAACATCAATCTCTTTTTGTGTTACGGCTCCAAAAAATCCATTTGTTTTTTCAAGGAAACGAATAAGTCTTTTTGATTTCTCCCTACCAACAAGAACCGGCATAATTAAGCCTGGTAAAAGCACCATATTTCTTAAAGGTAAAAGGGGGAGTGTATTTATCTCAACATCATTCTGTAGGGTAAAGTCGTCCAAGGGATTGGTTTCTTCAATCACTGGAAATACCGACATATTAACGTCTACTTGGTTGTGAGTAAATAATGTATCTAAATCTTCTTTTTTCATTTTCTAATTTTTAATTTCTTCCTTTAAAGTATTTTGAGAAACAACTTCTTAATAACGTCTAGCTCTTCTCAAAAATATTAGACAAAAATACAAAAAACATTGCAAACACTCTATACTACTATCAAAAGTTTTATTTGTATCTTTGCTAAAGATAAGCAATAAAATAAATGATAGATAAAAAGAAATATAATATACTTTGGGCAGACGATGAGATTGACTTATTAAAACCTCATCTATTGTTTCTAGAAACGAAGGGTTATAATGTTTGTCCGGTTTTGAGTGGTGCAGATGCCATCCAAAAAGTACGAGAAGAGTCATTTGATTTAGTCTTTTTGGATGAGAATATGCCGGGACTAACAGGTTTGGAAACTTTGCAAAGCATCAAGGAGTTCTATCCACTACTACCAGTTGTGATGGTAACAAAGAGTGAAGAAGAAGAACTTATGAATCAAGCTATTGGGGGGAAGATTGCAGATTATTTAATAAAACCCGTTAATCCGAGCCAGTTGTTGCTCTGTATTAAAAAAAATCTTGACCAAAGTAGCATTATATCAGAAAGGACAACAATGAATTATCGCCAAGAATTTGCCAAAATAGGGGCAAGTCTTAGTGAGCGTTTGTCTTTTGAAGAATGGAAAGATTTGTATAAACGTTTAGTTTATTGGGAACTAGAGCTTGAAGAAGGAGATGAGCAGATGGCTGAACTTCTTGAAATGCAGAAGACAGAGGCTGGTAGCCTCTTTAGTCGTTTTATCTCTCGTAACTATGAAAGTTGGTTTGAGCTGGAGAGAGAAGAGCATAAGCCTTTGATGAGTCCAGATATATTTAAGCGTAAAGTTTTTCCATTACTTGATAATGGAGATAAGGTTTTCTTTGTACTCATTGATAACTTTCGTCAAGACCAATGGGCGTCTGTTAAACCTATGTTAAGTGAGTTCTTCACTTTTGAAGATGAGGATCTCTATACTTCTATTCTACCAACTGCAACACAATATGCACGAAACGCAATTTTTTCAGGTTTAATGCCTAAGCAAATTGCCGAGTTATTTCCTGAACTATGGGTTGATGAGGATAGTGAAGAAGGGAAGAATATAAATGAAGAGCCTCTAATTCAAAGGATGCTAGAGAGATGTCGCAAAAAATATAGCTTCACATACAATAAAGTATATGATACTCGTTTTGGAGAAAAGCTTTTAGCTAATATCAATAGCTTAAAATCTTTTGACCTAAATGTTATTGTGCTAAATTTTGTTGATATGCTCTCTCACGCAAGGACAGAAAGTAAGATGATACGAGAACTTGCGAATACAGAAGCAGCTTATCGCTCTTTAACTAAAAGTTGGTTTAGGCATTCTATTACCTACAACCTCTTTAAGAGGATTGCTGAAATGGATTATAAGCTTGTTTTGACAACTGACCACGGAACGATAAGGGTTAAGAATCCAATTAAGATTATTGGAGATAAGAATACCAATACTAATTTACGCTATAAGTTGGGAAAATCTCTAAGTTATAATAGTAAGGACGTTTACGAAATCACAAAGCCCGAGAAGGTAGGCTTGCCAAAGCTAAATCTAACGGATCGTTATGTTTTTTCTCGTAATAGAGATTTCTTTGCTTATCCCAATAATTACAATTATTATGTACAGTATTATAAGGATAGTTTTCAGCACGGTGGTATATCTTTAGAAGAAATGCTTGTTCCAATTGTAACAATGAAAGCTAAATAAATAATTCTAAAAGAGATGTTGGAAAAGAAAACTTATCAAATTAAGTCCCTAGAAGAATTACCTCATATTGCTAAACTATTTGTTCAAGAGGTTTTGCCAAAAGTTCATATATTTGCTTTTGATGCTCCAATGGGAACAGGTAAAACTACTTTTATAAAGGCTGTCTGTGAGGTGTTGGGAGTTCAGGATGTTATTAATAGTCCTACTTTTTCTATTGTGAATGAATATGAAAATCAGAAAGGCAAACTTATTTATCACTTTGATTGCTACCGTTTAAGTGATGTTGAAGATGCTTATAATTTAGGAGTTGAAGACTATTTAGATAGTGGTGCATACTGTTTTATTGAGTGGCCTGACGTCTTGCTAAACTTAATGCCAAATGAATATGCTCTCGTTAAGCTAAAGCTTAATGATGATGACAGTAGAACAATGGAGATAGAATTTATTAAATAAAATTTAGTGGAAATATGATATATTCGATGTTTGAGAATGAGAATAACTCATCACGTGGTTCCATAGAAGTAATTTGTGGCTCAATGTTTAGTGGCAAGACAGAAGAACTACTTCGTCGCTTGAAACGAGCAAAGATTGCAAATCAGCCCGTGATGATTTTTAAGCCTTCTGTCGATACACGTTACGACAAAGAACAAGTTGTTTCTCACGATAAGAATGCAATTGCTTCCACTCCCTTAAGCCAAGCTAGAGATATTCTTGACTTGAGTAAGAAAGGTTGTGTTGTTGGGATAGATGAGGCTCAGTTCTTTGACAATGCTATTATTGAAGTCGCACAAATTCTTGCAGATAGAGGACATCGGGTTATTATTGCTGGCTTAGATATGGATTTTAAGCGTCAGCCTTTTGGCCCTATGGCAGAGTTATGTGCTATTGCAGACTCTGTACACAAAATCCATGCAATCTGTATGGATTGTGGGCGTCTTGCTAATTACTCTTACAGACTTGTTGAAGGGGATAAACAAGTTATGTTAGGTGAGAAACAAGAGTATAGTCCCCTTTGTCGTTCTTGTTATTTAGAACATAAAGGACGTAACAATTCAATCATAACTAAAAATAATAATAATGATGATCTATAAGAAAGTTTTATGTTTAGGGTTGGCTAGTCTTGCCTCTAGTTTGATAGTGACAAGTTGTATCACTGTTTCTTCCGGAAAGAGGAAGGCTTGTGAAGCTGTTTACCGTCAGCAGGACAAACAAGACCCTTATAAAGTTAGCCCTACTTTAGGAGGAAAACTTTTTACCTCTGCTTGGATCCAGCGTTCTGCTGAGTATGATGCTCTTTGTTTGCAAGCCTATAATAGTGCTACAGATTATTTACATCAAATGATTAAGCAGAAGGGGAGTAAGCCTTGGGCGATTGTAACAGATATTGATGAAACAGTTGTAGATAATACTCCTATATCTGTATCTCAAGCTCTCAAAGGAGAAGATTATACAGAAAACTCTTGGAATAAATGGTGTGAGAAGGGGAGTGCTGAGGCTCTCTCTGGTGCTGTGAAATTTTTTTATGAAGCAGATAAGCACGGAGTGCAGATATTCTATATCTCAAATAGAAATGAAGTTAATAGAACAGGTACTATTAAAAATTTGCGTCGTTTGGGCTTACCTCAAGCAGAAGATAGTCATCTTTTACTAAGAACAAAGACATCAGATAAGTCTGAGCGTCGTGCAGTCGTCTTGCAGAATTATGATATTATGATGTTCCTTGGAGATGCTCTTGGCGACTTTGATCATATTTTTGACACAAAAGATGAGGCAGCACGCAAATTAGGTGTAAAGAAAAATGCTCGAAAATTTGGTACTCGTTTTATAGTTTTACCAAATCCCAACTATGGAGCTTGGGAAAAAGCAATGAATGGTGGTTATCCATCTCTAGAAAAGAAAGATAAGATTCTCACAGAAACATTACAAAAGGATTAAATGAATCAAGAAGTTAAACTAACTCTTCTGCCAGAATGGGTTGAACAAGATTTAATTATTATCTCTTGGCCTCATAAGCATACTGATTGGAATAATATTTTAGAGGAAGCTGAAGAGTGCTATATAAATCTAGCTAAGGCAATTTTAGCTTTTGAAGATTTGTTGATTTTAAGCCCTAATGCTGAATATATACATGAGATTTTTGCTAATGAAAATTTTGCTCATAAACTTTCTGTAATGGAAGTTCCAACAAACGACACTTGGTGCAGAGATTATGGAGCTTTAGCTTTTAAGCTTAGTATTAATGGAGAAGAACGTAAAATCTTAGCAGACTTTACTTTTAATGCTTGGGGAATGAAGTTTCCTGCTGATAAAGACAATCTTATCAACCGTTGCTTATATCTTAGTTATGCTTTCAATAAAGATGTTGATTTCTTAAATAGAAAGTTCTTGACACTTGAAGGAGGCTCTATTGAAAGTGATGGAGAAGGAACAATAATGACAACCTATAATTGTATTTTTGAACCCAATAGGAACCCTGCATTTACTGAAGACGATTTGCGTCAGACATTGAAAGAGGTTTTAGGGGCAGAGCGTTTGCTTATTCTAGAGAGTGGGGAGCTTGAAGGCGATGATACAGATGGACATATTGACACCTTAGCTCGTTTTATCAGTTCAGATACGATTGCTTATGTATCTTGTGATGACATCCACGATAGTCATTTTCATAGTTTAAAGCGAATGGAGGCAGAATTGCAAAATCTTAGTCAAACGAATGGAAAACCTTATAAGCTAATTGCGTTGCCTCTTCCTAAGGCTATTTATGAAGAAGATGGTCATCGTCTGCCTGCTACTTATGCTAATTTCTTATTTGTTAATGGGGGACTTTTAGTTCCAACTTATGGGCAAGATTTAGATGACAAGGTTCTTGCTAAGTTGCAAGAAGCTTTACCTGATAGACAAGTTATTGGTGTTGATTGTCGTACACTTATTCGTCAGCACGGAAGTTTGCATTGTGCGACAATGCAAATACCTAAGGGATTTACCAATATACAAAAGTTTAATAACTAATGAAAGTAGGACTTATCCAACAAGCCAATACTAATGATATTCAAGCTAATATGCAAAAGCTTGAGAGGAATATTAGAGCTGTTGCCAAAGATGGAGCAGAGTTGATTGTTCTACAAGAGTTACATAATGGCTTATATTTTTGTCAAACAGAGGATGTTAATGTCTTTAATCAGGCAGAACCAATACCTGGCGCAAGTACTGAGTTTTATGGTGCTTTAGCTAAAGAGTTGGGGGTTGTAATTGTACTATCACTTTTTGAACGAAGAACAGCAGGATTGTATCATAATACTTCGGTTGTTCTAGAGAAAGATGGGACAATTGCAGGAAAGTATCGTAAGATGCATATTCCAGATGACCCTGCTTATTATGAAAAGTTCTACTTTACTCCAGGGGATTTGGGTTTTGAGCCAATTGATACCAGTGTTGGACGTTTAGGTGTTTTAGTTTGTTGGGATCAATGGTATCCTGAGGCAGCTCGCCTAATGGCAATGCGTGGTGCAGAAATGTTAATCTATCCAACGGCAATAGGTTGGGAGAGTAGTGATACTCCTGAAGAACAAGAACGTCAATGGAATGCTTGGCAGATTGTTCAGCGTGGACACTCTGTAGCTAATGGCTTACCTGTAATTACAGTAAATAGAGTTGGAAGAGAGAAAGCCCCTTCAGGACAAACAAATGGAATTTCTTTTTGGGGACATAGCTTCGTTACAGGCTCACAAGGGGAGTTGCTTGCTGAACTTGGAACCGAAGAAAAAAATGCAGTTGTGGAGTTAGACCTCAAGCGTTGTGAAGAGGTTCGCCGTTGGTGGCCATTCTTTCGAGATAGACGTATTGATGCTTTCGAGGGTTTAACGAAACGTTTTCTAGACTAAAAGTTATAAAATGGATACAACAAAATATAAGCTCTATACAAAAGGAGGAGATAAAGGCAAAACCTCTCTTGTTGGAGGTAAACGTGTACCCAAATATCACGTTCGTATTGAAAGCTATGGTACTATAGATGAATTAAATTCTTTTATAGGTCAGCTGCTTGCATTTGAATTAGAGCAAGTAGATAGGGAAGTATTAGTTTGGATACAGCATAAGCTATTTTCTGTAGGTTCTTATTTAGCGACGGATCCTACACAGACAGATATTAGAGTTGAGAGTCAGATAAGCTTGGAAGCTATTGAACGCCTTGAAAAGGAAATTGATAGGTTGAGTGATTTAGTTCCTCCAATACAAGCTTTTATACTTCCTTCAGGAGGTATGCTTCCTGCTACAGCTCATGTTTGTCGTACTATTTGTCGAAGAGCAGAGCGTTGTATTTATAGGCTTAATGCCGAAGAGAATAGCCTTGTCGAACCATTAGTTCTTAAATATATAAATAGATTAAGTGATTACTTCTTTGCCTTTGCTCGAAAGGAAAGTTATCGTCTTAATGGCAAGGAAATTACGTGGGAATATGAGCACGACTAATATAGAAAAATAGAAGAATAAGGTCTTGAAAATAATGAAATTTGGAGGCACATCCGTTGCCTCAGCTGAACGTATTCAGCATGTTGCTCGGCTTATTACGAAAGATGATAGCCCTAAGATTGTTGTGCTATCTGCAATGGCAGGCACAACAAATATGTTAGTAGAAATTAGTCGACAATTGATGCAAAAGCATAGGCACGAAGCATTAATGCTTCTTGCAAAGTTAAAGAGGAAGTATGAAGTTGAAACTAAATTACTATTTTCTGATAGAGTAAGTTATGATAAGAATTGGACAATTGTTAATGAAACATTCTTTTTCTTAGAACAAATCTGCTATGCAGATCATTTTACTTTATTTGATGAAAAGAAAATTCTAGCAAGAGGTGAACTCCTTAGTACAGCTATGATGCTTGGTCATTTAGCTAATTTAGGAATTAAGGCTGTCGGTTTACCGGCTCTAGAATTTATGCGAACAGATAAAAATGCAGAGCCAGATTTACCTTACATTACAGAACATCTTCAAGTAATTTTAACAAGAGTCGAACCCGATGTTAATCTTTTTATTACAGAAGGTTATATCTGTCGTAATGCGTTTGGAGATATTGATAATCTTCAAAGGGGAGGGAGTGACTATACAGCCTCTTTAATAGGTTCTGCATTGTCTTCCAAAGAAATTCAGATTTGGACGGATATCGATGGTATTCATAATAATGACCCTCGTATTGTTGACAAAACAAGTCCAATTCGAAGATTACGCTTCGAGGAAGCCTCAGAGTTAGCTTATTTTGGGGCTAAAATTCTTCATCCAACTTGTATTCAACCTGCAAGGGTAAAGGGTATTCCAGTTCGCTTATTAAATACTTTAGACCCATCTGCTGAGGGAACTATTATTTCGACAGAAACAGATAAAGATCAAATCAAAGCTGTTGCAGCCAAAGATAATATTTCAATACTTCGTATCCGTTCAAATTATCAACTTAGTCCTTGGAATTATATTGCACAAGTTTTTGCTATATTTGAGCGAGAGCACATTGTCGTTGATATGATTTCTTCAACCGAAGTTGCTTTATCTTTTGCTTTTGAAAGTGAGAAAATAAACGACTCTCTCTTAGAAGAATTATCATCTTTAGGAGATGTTGAAGTATTGAATGATTTAACTGCTATTTGTGTTGTCGGAGATATGGAAAGTGAAAATGTTGGTTTCCAGACAAAGGTATTAGAGTCTTTGAGTGCTATTCCTTTGATGATGATTACTTATGGAGGAAGTGATTATAACTTATCAATTATAACGCATAAAAACTATAAGCAAAAGACCCTAAGCATTCTAAATAATCAGTTGTTTAATAAAGCTTAAATCTCTAAATGAGAAAAGGACAATTATACTTTGGGCTATTAAGACCTAAAACATTATTATCTGGTTTATCGTCTGTTTTAGTCCCAATTATTTATACTTATTCTCAAAAGGGGGCTGTATCTATTGGATATAGTTCCCTTTTAATTTTAATAGCTTTATCTGCTCAGATATCAAGTAATATCGCAAATGATATTTGGGACTATAAGAAAGGAGGGGATACCTCAGAACGTAAAGGTCCTTTGCGTCCACTAAGTAAAGGTCTACTAAGCCTTAAAGAGGTTAAATATGCTCTTGCGATTAGCTTTTCCTGTTTACTTGGCTTTGGTGCTTTACTTTCTATCTTAGTTAATCCTTATTTACTACTTGTTGGTTTAGCTGTTGCTTTAGGCTTGTTTGCTTATTCTGCAGGTCCTTTACCTTTATCTAGAAATGGTTTAGGTGAAGTTGCTGTATTTATATTTTTCGGTCTTGTCCCCGTTGTTGTTAGTGCCTATGTTTTAGGTATTAGTGTATTTTCTAATGTTTATATTTGGTTACTAGGAGCTTCAATGGGATTGGCTAGTTCAAATATATTACTTGTTAATAACTATCGAGATTATGAAGAAGATAAAAGAGGGAAGAAGAATACCCTGACAGTACTATTAGGAAAACGCATAACTAAATTACTATATATATTATTTTCTAGTTGCTCCCTAATACTAATAATATGGTTGTTTAATTCTATCCTTGCTTTGGGATTGTTAAGTTTATATTTATTAGCAATTGCTCAAGCTTATAGATCATTAGATAAATCTCTAGGAGTAGCTTTAAATAAAACACTTGGACTAACTGCTCGAAATGTATTACTCTTAAGTATTTTAATTTCTATACTTTTATTATCTCAGTAAAGAGAAAACATTAGCTTATAAAATAGAAGAAAACTCTTTAAGAGTTAAAAAGGGAAGACTATAACAATAGTTTTCCCTTTTATAATCTGGATTAATCTAGTCATGATCCTCCAGCAGGTAAGTTTCAAAGCTATTATTAGTATAGTAAACTTTTATTTCACTAATCTCTTTTCCAAGCTTCTTAACCTTTTCTTTCTCTAAAGTTTTAAGGCTTGCTTTGAGCTCTTGATTTTCAATACTAAGAGTATTATTCCGAGCAACAAGTTCTTCTAAACGTTTAATTAAATAGCTTTCATTCTGTTTTTTTTCATTAAAATCAAAGCAGTTCTCTTGATAAAGCTGAGCTTTATCACCAAATAAGAACCATTCAGGGCTAGGCATTAAATCTGAACAATTTCTGACGATAGCATTAATGTCATCAATGTTTAGGTTTCCTTTTCTATTGATTACTTTGGATATTTTAGCTTCAGATAATTCAGATTTTTCAGAAAATTCTTTAGCTGTCCCTCTAAACTTTTCTAGAATATCATTTAATCTTTGCCCCAACATCTCTAAATCAATATAATCTCTTCTATTCTCATTCATACATACCTGTTATTTATTCAATTTCATAGTGCAAATATAGTGATTTTAAAATTGAAATTTTCGATTTCCAATTTCAATTTCGAAATCAAAACTAGATGTGAGAGTAGATTGCCTTTAAGTCCCCAAGGAAATAGCTATTCGATTTTTAATCTAAACTTTGTTTGTTTATGAGAGTTTAAGAGTGTAAGTTTAACTTTTAGAATGTATATATATATAACTCTTAATAATGGTAATATGTTAGTTTTATGCTGGGGTTTGGAGGACAAACACTTTAGAATCCTTATCTATAAATAAGGACTATAATATTAATTTTCTACTTCGAAATCTAATTGTTTTTGATTTGGAAATTGTTAAAAGGGGTGCTCTTTTAGCTTAATTAGTTTAATTTTAAATTTTAATTATGAAAACTTCTTGCTTAGTTTTAGACTTTTAAGTAAAGAAGTAGATTGTATTTTTATGACTTTTTGTGTGAGTTCTGATTTGTGATACTCAAGATTAGGTAACAACTTTAAATTGCCAGTTAAAAGTCGTAACTAAAAAACTCCTCCTTGTTTTTGGAAAAAGTTATCCGGAATATTTTGAAAAGTTCTCCGTGACTTTTTAGAAAATGTTCCCTGTATTTTTTTTTAACAAAATTAAAGTATCTTCAAGTCTTTGGTAAGCAATGGCTTATGAATTTTCATTAAGGTCTAGATTTTCACACCTAAAATAGCTACTTAAAAGACCTGTGTAGAGTTTTTAAATAGTTCCAATTTCTGATATTCGTTTTCTGTATGAAAACTTGGGTTCTTTCTTATTCATTCCTAAATAAAGTCTACCTTGATGTTATAAGTATTATTATGTTCAATTATATAAGGCGTAAAGAAATTTAGGGTTGAAAAATGCGTTTAGGAATCATTGATTGCTATTAAGCCTTTGTCTGATTTTACGAGAAAAAGGATATTAACAAACTAAAGGTATTTTTAGAATTTTAGAGCTCCAAATTTTATAGTTTTACACTTCCCTTCTGGGAGGCAAAGAAAATATTCTTTAGGCAATGAGCAAAAAAACTTAACCTAACAATATAAAAACTACATATCATAAGAGAATAAGTGGCTAATTCTGATGATTTTTATGCTAAACAGACATATTATATATGTATCATATTACATAAAAAATGGTATCTTTGTCTAATAAATAAACATTACAAATAAAATAATATTGAGTTATGAGATTTTCGATATCTAGTGGAGATTTAGTTCAGCACCTACAAGTTGTTTCTAAAGTAATCAATTCAGCAAGTATTTCTAATGTTCCGGTTCTAAAGAATATTTTGTTTGAACTTGAAGATGGGAAATTAACAGTTACTGGAGCCGATTTGAATATGCGTGTATCCTCAAGCCTTGAAATGCCTGATGCAAGCTTAAAGGCAAGTTTTATTGCTCCAAGTGATATTTTGATTGATGCATTGAAAGAGTTGCCAGATCATTCTATTGAGATTGTTGTTGAAGAGGATAATGATTATCACGCAAGAATAAATTATAGTAATGGTCATTTTGACTTTTTAGCAGGAGATAGTAATACTTTCCCAGAACCTATTGAGATTAGCAAAGGGAAAGAAACTTTAGTTGTTGATGCTCAAGATTTCTTAGCAGGACTAAACTCTACCCTATTTGCTGCAAGTACAGATGAACGTCGCCCAATTATGACAGGAGTTCTTCTTGATATTCTTGAAGATAAAATGGTATATGTCGCTTCAGATGGACGTATTTTAATGCGTTATACAGATGAGAAGCTTAAAAGCGAACAAGTAAGACAAATAACATTGCCAGCTAAACTTAGTCAATTACTTTCACGTAATATTTTGCCAAAAGCAAGTGGAGAACTAAAACTTTATGTTGATGATAAGCACATCCTCATTGAAGTTGACGGTTCTATTATTACTGCTCGTTTGCTGGATGGAGTCTACCCTAAGTATAATAGTGTAATTCCTGTAGACTCACCCTTTAAAGTTCACGTTAATAAAGCAGGTTTATTGTCTGCAATCAAACGTGTATCTTTATTCTCAAATAAGGGCAGTAAACTGATTATCCTTGATATTACATCTGAATTAATTAAGATAACAGCAAATGACCTTGAACTGGCAGTCGCTGGAGAAGAAACAATTGTTTGTGAAAGAGATGGTGCTGATGCTCATTTGCGTATAGGCTTGAACTTTGATATGCTTCAGCAAATTTTAAGTAAATATGATGGCGAAGAAATCACTCTAGTCTTAAAAGACAGAACTGCCCCAGCTCTAATTATTCCAAGAGTTGAGGATAATCACAGTAAGCTTTTAGGGCTTATTATGCCATTGAGAATAATGGGAGAGTAATAGATTACTATACTTTCTCTTGAAAATAAAGTAAGATGAAATTAAACTTAAAAAACCCCCTTGTTGTTTTCGACTTGGAAACAACAGGGGTTGATATTAGTAAAGATAGGATTGTCGAGATTTCAATTCTAAAGGTACACCCTGATGGTTTGGAAGAAACTCGAACAAGACGTGTTAATCCTGAAAGAGCTATCCCTAAAGAAGCTTCAGATGTACACGGTATCTATGATGAGGACGTGAAGGACTGCCCTACCTTTAAGCAAATTGCAAATAGTCTATATCAATGGATTAAAGGCTGTGATTTTGCTGGGTTTAACTCTAATCGTTTTGATTTGCCAATGCTTGTAGAGGAATTTCTTCGAGCAGGGGTCAGTATTGACTTATCTCAACGTAAGTTTGTCGATGTCCAAGTAATTTATCATAAATTAGAGAGAAGAACTCTAGAGGCTGCCTACAAGTATTATTGTGGAAAAGAACTTGTTGGAGCACATTCTGCAGAAGCTGATACTAAAGCAACTTATGAAGTTTTAAAAGCTCAATTAGATAAGTATCCTGAAGAACTTGAGAATGATATTCAAGCCTTAGCAGAATTTTCTCGCTATAATAGAAATGTTGATTTTGCAGGTTTGCTTATTTATAATGATGATGACGAAGTTGTAGTCAACTTTGGTAAATATAAAGGGCAAATACTGAAAGATGTGCTTAAAAAAGATATGGGGTATTATTCTTGGGTTATGGGAGCTAATTTTACCCTTAACACAAAAAATTGCTTTACAAAGGTTCGTCTATCATTGGACGATAATAAATTAGGCTTATAATATATGATGCTAAAAGGGAAACATATTGTACTGGGGATTACTGGCAGTATCGCAGCTTACAAAGCAGTTTTACTAGCTCGTTTACTTATAAAAAGAGGAGCAGAGGTTCAGATTGTTATTACACCAGCAGGCAAAGAGTTTATTACGCCAATTACCCTCTCTGCAATAACATCGAAACCAGTTGTTAGTGAGTTCTTCTCTGGTCGGGATGGCACTTGGAATAGCCACGTTGATATTGGTTTATGGGCAGATGCTATGATTATAGCTCCAGCAAGTGCTTCAACTATTGGTAAGATGGCTCACGGTATAGCAGATAATATGTTGATAACAACTTATTTGTCAATGAAAGCTCCCGTTTTCATTGCTCCTGCAATGGATTTAGATATGTATGCCCACCCTTCTACTCTTGATAACCTAAAGCTATTAGAGGCAAGAGGAAACCATATTATAGAGGCTGGTTCTGGATTTCTTGCAAGTCACCTTGAAGGAAAAGGACGAATGCAAGAGCCAGAATATATTCTTAATGAATTAGAAACTTTTTTTGCTCAAGATCAAGATCTTGTAGGGAAACGTGTTTTAATTACAGCAGGAGCTACTCAAGAAGCTATAGACCCTGTTCGTTTCTTAAGCAATCATTCCACAGGTCGTATGGGGATTGCTCTTGCAGAAGAATGTGCTAAACGAGGTGCTAATGTTACCCTAATCTTGGGAACAACACACTTGAAAGCAAAAGAAAATAAGGCTATTAATACCATTAAGGTCTGTTCTGCCTTAGAAATGTATCAAGCTTGTGATGAACATATTCTATCTTGCGACATAGCATTTTTCTCTGCTGCTGTAGCTGATTATCGTGTTGCCGAGGTTGCAACAGATAAAATTAAGCGAGAAAAAACAGATAGAATGCAACTTGAGCTAATTAAAAATCCGGATATTGCAGCCGAGATGGGAGCAAAGAAAAGGGAGGATCAGTACTTTGTTTGTTTTGCCTTAGAAACTGATAAGGGGGAGCGTGAAGCTTTACGTAAGATGAAAACAAAAGGAATGAATGCTGTTGTCTTAAATTCTCTACAAGATAAAGGGGCTGGCTTTGCTAGCTCTACGAATAAAGTAACACTCTTTGACAATAAAGGTCGTCAGAGGATTGGAGAATTAAAGAGCAAAGAGAAGGTAGCTACAGATATTCTAAATTTTATTTTAGAACAATAAAAAAGGTGTTTTAGATGTTCTCTTCTATTAATCGGTTTTACTTGCTAATAGCTTCTATTCTAGTATGTTCATTTAATGTAAAGGCACAAGAATTAGAAGCTCGAGTAAATATATCTACTGAAAATCTAGGAGCAGTAGAGCAAAGCCAATATAAAGATTTAGAAGATCAACTATCCAATCTAATAAATAAAACGCGTTGGACAAGCTTAGACTATAAAAAACAAGAGCGTATTCCTTGCACTTTTTCTCTTAATTTAAAAGAGCTAAAAGATAACAATAAGTATCAAGCAGAACTTTCTATTAGTGCTTCTCGAACAGCTTTTAATACAATATATGACTCTCCTATTTTTATTTATGTAGATCGGGATATAAATTTTGAATGGGACTTAGGGACACCTCTCTCTTATCAGGAGCAAAGTGTAGATAATAATCTACTTGCTTGTATTGCGTTCTATGCCTATACTACTATTGCAATGAGCCTAGATAGCTATGGATTAGAAGCTAGTTCTAGACTCAACGAAGCAATTAAACAGCTCCAAAATCAAGCTAATGCTCACCCTGAATGGAATGGTTGGGATATGTTTGATAGAAATAATCGGGGGAGCTTAATTTCAGTTATTACAGGTTCTAAACATAAATTATTCAGAGAAATTTGGTATAATTATCATAGGTTAGGGCTTGATATTTGTGAGCAAAATATAAAACAAGGAAGGGCACTTATTTTGGAACAAATACAAAAATTAAAAACCTATAAGGACGAAGTATACGAATCATCTTATCTTAGGCTCTTTGAAACATCAAAACTTCAAGAGCTTGTACAACTTTTTCAAGAAGCTTCTCAAGAAGATAGTAATGAACTTCGAAAAGTTTTGGAAGAGCTCTACCCTACTCATCAAGAAGAATTGGATAAATTAAGAATTAGTCAATAAATTATGTTGCATAATCTTATAATAAAGAACTTTGTTCTTATTGAGGAACTAAATGTCAATTTTAGTTCTGGTTTCAGTGTGATAACGGGAGAAACAGGTGCAGGTAAGAGTATTATCCTTGGGGCATTAGCCTTGCTTATGGGGCAACGTGCTGATAGCTCAACAATACGTGTCGGGAGTGAAAAGTGTATTATTGAGGGACACTTTAGTGATATTGATGAGCATATAAATCAATTATTAGAACGTGACGATATTGATACTGATTCAAATGGAGAACTTATCATTCGTCGAGAAATAACAAATAAAGGGAAAAGTCGTGCTTTTGTGAATGATACGCCTGTTTCTCTTCATTTACTTAAACAACTTAGTGAATACCTCATTGACATTCATTCTCAACACAAAAACTTATTATTAGGGAATGCTCATTTTCAACTTTCAGTACTAGACTTGTATAGTCAAAATAAAGTTGAGCTAGCTACTTATAGAGAGTGTTATAACTCCTTAAAAGCAAAGAGTAAAGAGCTTGAGGAGCTTCGACAAAACATTGCAGATAAACTTAAAGAACAAGATTATCTACAATTCCAATATGAACAATTAAGTGGAGCTGAGCTTGAAGATGGAGAGCTTGAGGAGCTTGAGGAAGAAGAAAAAATACTTGCTCACGCTCAAGATATTAAAGAAGCTCTTGCTACAGCTTGTCAAATCTTGGAAGATGATGAACAAGGAACTGCTCGAACGCTTAATCAAGCTATTAATGAAATTAATTCTATTCGTCGCTATTACGAAGAGAGTGAAGGTTATTATGAGCGATTAAAAAGCCTTAAAATTGAACTTAGTGATATTACGTTTGAGCTAAACCAATCATTAGAAAATATTGAATATGATCCCGAAAGACTAACTTATATTAATAGTCGTTTAGATTTAATAAATAATTTATTAGCTAAGCACAATGTTAAGACAGAGGGAGAACTTATCGCTTTAATGAACGATATTGAGGAGCAACTTCTTGAAATCAATACTTCTGATGATAGACTACTAAAATTAGAAAAAGAATTGCAACTCCTAGAAGAAGATGCTCTAAAGCAAGCAAGGAAGCTACATAAACAACGCTCTCAATCAGCAAAAGTTATTGAAAAAAAGTTGATTGCAATGCTTAACGAATTAGGAATGCCTCATGTTCGATTTGTAATTCATCTAGAAGAACTTTCAGAATTAAATAACAATGGACTCTCTCAAGTTCTATTTCTATTCTCGGCAAATAAAGAAATTTCCTTAGAGCCTGTTGCAGAAATTGCCTCTGGAGGAGAAATATCTCGACTGATGTTAGGTCTTAAGGCTCTTATTGCTAATCAAAGAAGTCTGCCAACAATTATTTTTGACGAGATAGATACTGGTGTTTCTGGTGATACAGCTGATAAGATTGGACAGATACTCAAGAAGATGGGCGAGAATATGCAGGTTATGGCAGTAACCCATTTACCTCAAATTGCTGCTTCTGGAAAAGCTCACTACTTTATCTTTAAGGAGCATCAAAGCTCATCAACTAAAAGCTATATTCGTTGTCTAGACGAGAATGAACGTATTGAAGAGATCGCTCGTATGCAGAGTGGTAACAACTTAAATGATATTACATTAGCAGCAGCAAAAGAATTGTTGTCTAATGCTCAATCCTAATAAATAAGAAAATATACAATGATTAAACAGAATAAACTAATTTTTGGCATACACGCAATCAAGGAAGCTCTTGATGCAGGAAAGGAACTTGACAAAGTTTTTGTCCGTCGAGGTCTAAAGAATGAAGATGTACAAATAATTATTCAGCAATCAAAGGAGAGAATTATACCTGTACAAATTGTTCCAGAAGAAAAGCTAAATAGAATTTGTAGACAAAATCACCAAGGAGTTGTTGCCTTTCTATCTCAGATTGAGTATACACAGATAGAATTACTGTTACCTACAATTTATGAAAATGGAGAAACACCTTTTCTTATTATTCTTGATGGTTTGACTGATGTCCGTAATTTTGGAGCTATTGCTCGTACTGCAGAGTGTGTTGGGGCTGATGCAATTATTATTCCAGACAAAGGAAGTGTGAGCGTTACTGGAGATGCTATCAAGACATCTGCTGGGGCATTACTTCGTATCCCAGTTTGTCGTGTGAACTCTATTCCTGAAACAATTACAATGCTACAAAACTATGGGATTAAAGTTGCTGTTGCTAGTGAGAAAGCAAGTACTTTATATACGGAAGCAAAACTAGATGAACCTTTAGCCTTAGTTATGGGTAGTGAGGAAAAGGGAGCTAGCAATGAAACCCTAATCCGAGCTGACGAAATGATTGCTATTCCCCAAAGAGGTGAAATTAACTCTCTTAATGTTTCTGTGGCTGCAGGTATATTGATGTATGAAGCCCTTAGACAACGTTCTATGTAGTCTTAATAATAAAATATTACTAAAATGCTCATCAAACTATATGCAGATAGTCCTAACTATAGGGATTTAACAGAGCTTGTCGAGGCTTTGCGTAATGGAGCTGTGATTATATATCCTACGAATACAGGTTATGCCTATTGTTGTGATGCTTTGCAAGTACGTTCTGTCGAAGAGATCTGTAAACTAAAAGGGATTGATCCTAAGAAAAAATCTTTAGCTCTGATGTTTAAGGATTTAAGTCAACTCTCAACTTATTGTAAACTTGATGATGATATGTTTAAGTTCATCAAAGGACATAATGGAGAATATACTTTTATTCTTCCATCTGCCTCTACTCTACCCAAGATTTTCAAGAATAGAAAAGAAGTTGGGGCTAGACTTGTTCTGAATGAGGTTGCCAAACTTCTATTAGAAGAGCTTGGTAACCCTCTAATTACATCTTCTTTACCTATTGATGACACTGACCCAGAGTATGCCACAAATCCCGAGCTTGTAATGGAGCGTTTCGGTGCTCAGGTTAAATTTGTTGTTGATGCTGGTATAGTTGGACGTGGACCTTCTACAATTATTAATTGTATGCAAGAGCCTTTTGAAGTCGTTCGTTTAGGAGAAGGTTCTCTTGACCAATCAGAATTTATCAATTAAAACAAAAAAAGTATGGGATAAGTCTAGTAAGTTATCCCATACTTTTTTTATTTTATCTCACAGCTTTTTTATTTTATCCCATATCTTTTAGAAGATAAGTAGATAAGAATTTTATTGCCAACCTTGAGCTTTGAGAGCTATCTCTGTTCCATCTCGAGTTACAAGACTTGCTCCAAGACTTTCTTCCGTTATATGTCCAATAAAACGAAGACCATCGATTTCTTTAGCCTTATCCATTAAACCAAGAGGAATAGTAAAGAGAAACTCATAATCATCGCCTCCATTAAGAGCAACCGTTGTAATATTTAAACCTAACTCTTCTGCCATTCGTGCTGTTTCATAGTCAATAGGCAATCGCTCTTCATAGATACGCACTCCAACCTTACTTGATTTACATATATGAAGCAATTCACTAGCAAGACCATCTGAGATATCAATCATACTTGTAGGTTTAATCCCCTTTTCTCTCAGACTTTCTAGAACTGAAACTTTAAGCTCTGGTTTAAGTTGTCGCTCTAAGATATACTCATTACTAGCAAAGTCTGGCTCAAAATGCTCTGTTTCTCCTGCAAACACATTCTTTTCTCTTTCGAGAAGAGCCAAGCCCATATAGGCAGCTCCCAAATCTCCAGTGCAACAGATTAAATCCGTTGGTTTTGCTCCACTACGTAAAGAAAGTTCTTCAGCTTTGACACTTCCAAGACAAGACATACTAATGAGTAATCCTGTCTGACTAGCACTCGTATCTCCTCCAATAATATCTAGCCCATAAATAGAAGAAGCTAGTTTAATGCCTTCATATAGTTCTTCAATATCCTCAAGGCTAAAGCGAGCAGATAAACCTATAGATACTGTTAATTGCCTAGGCTGAGCATTCATTGCAAAAATATCTGCAATTGTAGCGACAACACATTTATAACCAAGATGCTTCAGAGGAGTATAGACTAAGTCAAAATGAACTCCCTCCAAAAATAAATCTGTAGTTAGGACTGTATTACAATCTTTTTCTTGCTGAATAACTCCAGCATCATCACCAACACCAAGTAGCGAACTCTTATTCTTTAGTTCAATATCTTTAGTTAGTTTATCAATAAAAGCGAATTCTCCAAGTGATGAAATCTCTGTTCTCTTCATTTATTTAATTTATTGTAATGTGGGTAGTAAGGCATTTGCTGCCTGCTTAATTTGTCTGTTAAACTCATTTTTTCTATTACCATCTATGGAGATAGTAATAGGTAAGTAATAGAAATGCTCTAATAAGTCTTCATTCAGATAATCTCTAAGAGCAAATAAACGTACAGCATCTTTTTCCGTACAAATAAAATAGAGTTCTTTTTCTAATTTAGAACTTAACGTAGCATAGCTACTATTTAGTTCTTCTAGTTCCTTCTGAGTAAAGTTATGGTGATCGGCAAAGCTTTTTGCTTCAATGAATGTATAAGATTGCTTTAATTCCTGAATGAAAGGCTCAGGCATTGCAATCCCAGATATAGCCACAACATTCGAGTCTTTAGCTAAAGGCTGACTTTCGATATAGCTATCTTCGCCAATATTTATCAGAGGGCAAGGTGTTAAATACTCAATAGACGAAAAATATAACTGTTGATATTTATATAAATCTAACCTCCGTTCAAAAAGAACTCGATCAATTGGCTTGAAGTTTTTAGGTTTCTTAGTTACAACAACCATATCAGCTCGATAACGGGCAGAAGAACGTTCTCTCAAATTACCTAAAGGCAACAAACGGTCTGTATCTATAGGACGATTCATATCTACTAATAAAATTGAATATGAAGGCTTGACATAGCGATGTTGAAAACCATCATCCATAATAACAACCTCTGGGCGTTTGTCTTCTTCTAAACTAAGGAGGTATTTCATTGCTCGACGTCGATTACCATCAACAAGCAAAGTAATATTAGGATACTTCAATTTTATTTGACAAGGTTCATCTCCAATCTCATTGATTGTAGAGCTCTCATTGGCAACAACTAAACCCTTTGTCTTACGTTTATACCCTCTTGTAAGGACAGCAATACGATAGTTCTCCTTAAGCACCTCAATGATATATTCGACGTGAGGGGTTTTTCCCGTTCCTCCAACACTAATATTCCCAACACATATGACTGGTATCGGGTAGGAACGTGATGGTAACAAACCTATGTCAAAAAGAAAGTTCCGAAAAGTTACCACAATACCATATATAAAGGATAGTGGTGCTAGTAGGCAACGCAGCCAAAAAGGCTTCTTCTTCATAAGCTAATTATTAGTAATTAATAAGCTTTCACATTATAGGGTAGACGAGCTTGTAAACCAATATAAGACTTATGATCATCTAGAAAGCGAAGCAAAGTTCTTTCTTCTTTCGAAAGGAGATTAAAACCTAGTGATGCAACAAAGTCATTTGATAATACCTCCTCTGTAAATAGTTCGAAGAAGTTTGAAGATTTTTCAGAGTAAACGACTTGATAATCTTCTAGTTCTGCTAGCTCCCCTGCTTTCTTAATAGCCAAATCAAGCCCTCCAAGCTCATCAACGAGTCCAATTTCTTTAGCTTTAGCCCCAAGCCAAACACGCCCTTGTCCAATCTTATCAACCTCTTCAGTTGTCATATTACGACCTTCGGCTACTCGAGAAATAAAGAGTTTATAACCACGCTCTACAGACCTTTGGATAAGTGCTTTTTCTTCTTGATTAAATGCTTTAATAGGTAAGCCAATATTCATATTTGCAAACTTATTAGTTTGGACTATATCAAGATTAACTCCTATTTTCTTCGCTAAATCTTCTGCATTTGGCATAAGACCAAAGATGCCAATAGAGCCAGTAAGTGTTGTTGGTTCTGCAATGATATAATCTCCAGCAGAGGCAATATAGTAACCTCCAGATGCAGACAAATTCCCCATTGAGATAACGACCTTTTTCTTAGAGCTAAGTTCTTTGACTGCGTGCCAAATTTGTTCCGAAAGGAAAGCACTACCTCCAGGAGAGTTAATTCGTAGAACGACTGCCTTAACATTATCATTCTGAGCAACATCATTGATTTCATCAACGAGGTCGTAATTAATACTAGCCTCTTTTGCTCCAAAAGGAGATTGCTCCGTATCTTTAATCTCACCTTCAGCAATAATAACAGAAATATGGTTCTCAGAGTGTGATTTAGGAGTAGTACTTGGAACATTAACCATATCAGCCAAGCCTATCATCTTTAGTTCTCTGTCCTTATCTAAACCAGCAAGATCAGCGACAAACTCCTTAACATTAGATCGATATAGTAAAGTATCGACTAATCCAACTTCTTGAAAACGAGAAGTTTCGTCAAAAGCAATTCCTTCATTAACAAGCTTGTTTAGCTCTTCAGTATCTAGGTTTCTAGCTTGAGCGATACCCTTGATAGTATGTTGCCACAATCCTCCAATATAAGCTTCAATTTGTTCTCTATTTTCAGAGCTAATATGCTCTTTAATAAAAGGTTCTACTGCAGCTTTGTATGTCCCCACCTTGAAGACTTCCATCTTAACGCCAATCTTTTCTAGCATATCCTTAAATAGAACATTTCCAGAGGCAATCCCTAGGATATTAACACTTCCCATAGGATTAAGGATAATTTCATCAGCAACACTAGATAAGTAGTATGATTTCTGAGAATAATTATCTGCATAAGCAATAATAAACTTGCCTGAAGCTGAAAAGTCTTCCAAAGCACGTCTAACTTCATCAATAGCTGGCATTCCAGCATTCAGGTTTTCTAAGTTTAGATAAATACCATTAATATTAGGATTATGCTTTGCTTTCCTAATAGCTGAAACAGCCTTGTGTAAAGCTACTGGTTGAGCTGTATGCTTGGAGAGCTTCTCTAGAATGGAAGAAAAGTCCTCTTGTACTAGTTCTGGAATGCTTGAAACATCAATCTTTAGAGTCGTGTTCGCTTCTAATTTAACTTCTTGTTTATCTTGAGAGCCTGATAAAAGGGCTATAAAACTACCAGATATAGCCGTAACCAAAATAAAACCTAAGCAACCTAGACCAGCAATAACGCCTAAGCAAGATGAAAAAAATGTTTTGATAAAACCTTTCATAGATAAATAATTTTTAATTGTTATATGTTTCGAGCAAAAGACTTTCATCCTTTGGCAACAAATTCTTAAGCATTAGAAGAGCCTCGTCTTCTGCTTGACGCATTAGAAGAGCCTCCTCTTCTTCTTTATCTCCCAAGCCTGCCATATGTAGTATCCCGTGGATAATGACACGGTGTAATTCTTCTTCGAAACGAACCTTTAGAAGCTCTGCATTACTTGCAACGGTGTCTAGGCTAATTAACAAGTCCCCTGAAAGGCAATCGTCTTCTGTATTGTCAAAAGTGATAATATCCGTATAGTAGTCGTGCTGAAGAAACTCTCTATTAGCTTTAAGAATATATTCATCTGAACAGAAAAAATAGCATAACTCTCCTAAAACTTTATCATATTTTTTAGCAACAGCCTCTATCCAATCCCTTAATAATTCTTTACGTAATTTGGGCATTGTAACCTGCTCTTCTGAATAAAAATCTACTTCCATATACCTAACTAATAGTTTTATTATAATTTTCTGTACTACAAAAATAAGATATTATTCTTAAAAACAAAGATTTTTAGTCTTAGTATTCATCTTTCTTTAGAAACTAAGTCAAATTGTCTTGCCTTAAGATTAGGTTTATCTCTTAAAAGAGATTCAAGCAAAAAAGTAGGTATAAGGGAATGTATGCTTATTCAATGATGATTAAATAATTGATTAAAAGAAAATATTATCTTTGTTACAATAAATATTTAGAATAATAAAATAGTATGGTCTTAAATTATATATTCATTGCCTTTTTTGTTATTGCTATTGGAATAGCTTTAATACATTTAATATTTACAGGAGATTTTTCTGTCTTCGAAGCGATAATGCAGTCTAGTTTTGTACAAGCAAAGAATGGCTTTGAGATTGCTCTCTATCTAACGGGTATCTTATGTCTTTGGTTAGGTTTGCTTAAAATAGCCGAAGAGAGTGGTGTAACAGATAAGTTGGCTAGCTTAGCCTCCCCTATCCTTGTAAGACTCTTTCCCTCATTGCCTAAAGGGCATAAAGTCTTTGGCAATATCTTTATGAATATCTCCGCTAATATGTTAGGCTTGGATAATGCCGCCACTCCTCTTGGACTAAAAACAATGCAAGACCTACAAACTCTCAACAAAGAAAAGGAGAGTCCATCTGACGCAATGATAATGTTCTTAGCTCTGAATGCGAGTGGTCTAACCCTCATTCCGACAACTATTATTGCCTTTAGAATGCAGGCAGGAGCTGTTAATCCTGCTGATGTCTTCTTACCTATCCTTATGGCAACTTCAGCTGCGACACTTGTTGCAATTATCCTAGTAGCACTCAAACAAGGTATCAGCCTAGTATCAAAACCTTTATTAATATTCTTTTTCTCTTTTCTCGCTCTCTTTACTGGAGTTATTTATTTAGCTCAAACAATGCCAAACGAAGAGTTCAGTCGCATAAGTACTGGTATTTCTGCTTTTCTTCTGATGTCTATTATTCTTGTTTTCCTCCTTTCTGCTTGGCGAAAAGGAATAAATGCCTATGATACTTTCATCAGTGGAGCAAAAGAAGGCTTCGACACAGCAGTAATGATTGTCCCCTACTTAGTGGCAATGCTTGTTAGTATAGGTGTTTTTAGAGCATCAGGGGCAATGGACTTAGTAATGCAAGGCTTTACCTTCCTCGTTAATCTAATTGGTTTAGATACGCAATGGGTAGAGGCAATTCCCACTATTCTAATGAAACCTCTTAGTGGCAGTGGAGCTAGAGGCTTAATGGTTGATGCAATGCAAACTTATGGAGCTGATAGTTTTGTTGGACGTTTGTGTTGTACAGTTCAAGGCACGAGTGATACGACTTTTTATGTCATTGCTCTATATTTAGGTTCGGTTGGTATCTCACGCACTAAATACCTAGTTACTTACTCTCTCCTTGCCGACCTTGCAGGAGCAATCACAGCAATTTTCTGCACTTATCTCTTTTTCTCTTAAACGCTTAATTATCTACAAAAGAAAAAGACGCTTGCCTTTCAGCGAGCTAATCCTTAATCATTCATTGCCAAAGAGCAACTACTGCTAAGAGCGAAGTTATTCTCCTCCTTTGGTCTGATGTGGATATAAGCAAAGCTCGCTCTCAATGCTGAGAGCGAGCTTTATTAGTTTTATTTTATTGCCTGTCTAGGATTTATGGATTTTTCTTAAATGGTAGAACTACTGTACGAAAAGATGCTGTCATAGCTCTAATCTCAGAATTATAACTGTCAAAATATGTTGCAGCTCCATTGCCACTACCTCCTAAGGTTGCGGGTTTAGAAGACCAATATCGTCCCCAAATACCCTTGTGCTTCAATCCAGAATATATACTTTTAAAAAGACCATAAGCAGGGAATCTACGAGTAATTGTTTGGGAATTTCCAGTAAAAAACTCTGGTTTAGCAATATCATCTAATGTTTTTCCCGAACCTTTCAATCCTCCAACACATTCAACAACTAAATGAAATTGATTACCACTATAATCACCATGATCCTCATAGTAATGCCAAGCAGACTCCCACTCAGTTCCCTTAAAACGAAGAGCATAAACATGACAACGGTTTTTCTTTCCAATTGAAATATAGTCTGAATCATATCGCTGGCTTATTCCTCCTTCACCAAATTGAGCGTAGCCATTATCACTAGTTCTTTTAGCTGTTTTGAATTGAACTAAATCTGCACGGAGAGGAAAAATGGTACTCCATTGATATACATTAGGGAAATAATAATCCTTTAAAAAGTTTTTACTGCCATCAAACAATTTAAGAGCATCTTCAAGTCTATAGTAGCCTGCATCTGAATCTTGAAGATTACTATAAGCTGTATGTGCAGGAAGATTATAATGCTTCACAAAATCATCGCCTTTATGATTGACCACAAACTCTCCAACAAAAGCAAGAGGGTTCTTAGATGGAGGTGTAGGAGTCGAGCCTTGTAGCATATCAGGAGTAATAAGCAAAGGAACACGATAAGCCTTACCTTCCTCAAAACCGTTTGTTTTTGGGGTATTAATCTCAAAGCTCTTTGTCCTTAGTTCTGTTGGATCACCTTCTTTTGTCAAGACAAGCTTGATTTTAAGCTTTTTAGTCTTATCCTTTGGCATACCCCAAATATGATAAAGAGGCAAGTTGTTTTTTAACCTATCATCTACAGCCATACTACTTGGAACAACATCTAAAGCTTTCGAAGCAACAATAGGGGCTTCAATATCTTGCTGAACCTTCTCGCCATAAAACTTGACAGCTTCGTCTGCAATAGGAGATGAAGCTGTTAAAAAATTCTTTCCACTTATGCTTTCTTGGAGAGCAAACTTACCTTCAAAATAAAGAGCGTTGTCCTTCTCTAAAATAATCTTTTTGATAGAAACTTTCTTATCTAAGCGATTAACAAAGCATAATCCAACTAAAGCTCCTCGTAGTTCAAACTTAGCTGTAACCTTTCCCGAAGTTCCTGCTGGTGCTAGCAATTTATTGAATGGCATAACCTTTGTCATCAAAGGAATGTGTCGCTTTACTTGCTCTTGTCCAAGCTCAATGCCTTGAATTTTAGCATTAGGAGAATGATACTCTCCCATAAATTCTAAATACTTTTCATTTGATGATAGCACACCACCTAAAGCAAACATTGCAGATTTTTGACTAACATTACTTAGACTAATATCACAATACATATTAAGCACCTTAGGGGTAGAAGTACCTATGTATAGGGCATTTCCTGGTGAGCTATTAGGCTTTTCATCCAAAATTGTTGCTGTCGAAGCTGTTTCGTGCTGGTTTCCCCCAAGAACAGACCAGTGAGCGTAATGCTTATCACTGCCTTCAAACTCAGCTTTATTAATATCAAGTGTTGGAACTGCATAACCATTACTTCTAACAATGGCACGCATTGCATCTCCTTGAGTATGGTCAAGCTGTCCAAAAGATTTAACCTCTAGGCTCGATACATAGCTTACTTTTTCATTGTTGTTAAGGTCTACCTCTTTTGAGGCTAAATCCTCCTTCTTGTCACAAGAAGTCAGAGCTGTTAAACTCAATAGCCCTAAGGCTAAAAACTTACTAATTTTATTCATTTTCTTGTCTTTTAAAACATTAATACCTGTCATAATAAGGGGCAATGACGAACCTATAGTTCGCCACCATCACCTGCCTGTCCAATACCTAGACCTCCATTATTGTCTAATCCTAATTCGTCGCCATCCTCGTATTGATCTAAGCTCACTCCTCCTGAATAGCTTTCTAAAAAACTTAATGGAACACTCAAAGAGCTTCTTTCTGCAATAGGACTTACATACTGCCTTTTCTCTTCTTTCTTCATTTTTTCTATCATTTATTGTGTTATACATACTACTTCATATTTTTCGTTATAAGCACGAAAACTCTCAAATGTAAAAAAAAACAATAAGCTCCAAATCTTGAGAAGAATAAAACAATAGTTTAAATCTTCTCATTGCCTTAAAACCCAGCTATTAGTAACTGCATTGCTCTTGAAAAGAATTTCATAGAATTTTAGTCAGAATGCTGGTTTTGAGCTTAAAAAGATAAAAATGACTTATTCCCTTCAGTAAAAAGAAAGTTGATAAAGACATAATTTGAGAGAAATAAGGGCAACAGAACATTTCACGCCGTGGTGAAATTAATTACATGACGGAGTGAAATCAAAACTTATTGAGCTAAAAATTTTACTTGATGGAGAAAACTTTTCAGTTTATTCGGGAACAAATCCTAGTTTGCTCGGGGGCGAACTCGAGTTTGTACGGGGACAAATTGGAGTTTGTTCAGGGACAAACTGAGCATACATTAGTAATAAATCTTTAGAAGTCTGGACTTAAATTCTCATTAGACTTTATCATAAAAAAAAGGGAAGTATGTGCTTTAGGCTTATTTCTTTTTTAAGCTTATATTTTTCGGTCGTTGAGCCGGTTGCTGAGCTTGTCGAAGCATTGTCGAAACGTACCGATTGGGCTAAATACAGCTGTTATTTCTGCATTTCGACAACGCTTCGCCCCCTTCGACAATGCTTCGACAAGCTCAGCAACCGAATTAGGGAACGGCTCAGCGACCATCTTAATGACCGAACCGAAGGTCGCCCTAAAGGCAAATAATAGTTGTTCGCTAAGAACTTAATTGCTGAAAGATAATTATGCAAAGCTCTACCGTGGTGGACACGAGCCAATCAAAGCGAGGCGAATGGACGGAGGAGTAGAAACCTGTATTTAGATAAAACGTCAGTTCAGTCTAAGAAATATCTATCATAGTGCTTGATTATGAGAAAGTTAAGAAACTCTCCCTTTGAACCGAAGGTCGCCCCTAGGCAAGGGAGGGATGATTTTATAGAAAAAGCATATCAATTTCCTTCTCATCCCCCTTCGCCACTGCGTGGCTCTGCCCCCTTGCCTAGGGGCGACCTTCGGTTCAAAAGGGGAAATTCTTTAATTTCCAACATCTTATATGTAAATCCTTAGACCGAACTGACCTTAGATAAAAGCTCATACTACCCTGTCGTTTCAATTCCCTCCCTTTATCTTGAAGGGGAAATTTTTTTTATGCAATTTATTTGAAGGGAAACATATGACAGAATGAAATTTGGATGCTTATTTAGGACTGAAGAGAGAATTAATCAAACTTTTAATATGTTAAACGATTTTCATCAAAGCCAAATTAAATAAGTATCTCGAAAAATAATTATCTTTGTAATCTAAATCACAATATATAAGGAATTGCTATAAAATGACATCAAAAGAGATAAGAGAATCGTTCAAAGTATTTTTTGAAAACAAAGGACATAAAGTTGTGCCATCAGCACCAATGGTTACTAAAGATGACCCAACGCTGATGTTTACTAATGCTGGAATGAACCAGTTTAAAGATATAATTCTAGGACACGCTGAAATTAAGTATCCTCGAGTAACAGACTCTCAGAAATGTCTGCGAGTAAGTGGTAAGCATAATGACCTAGAAGAGGTGGGGCACGACACCTACCATCATACAATGTTTGAAATGCTAGGAAACTGGTCCTTCGGAGATTACTTCAAAAAAGAAGCAATTGCTTGGGCGTGGGAATACTTAACAGAAGTGCTCAAAATAGATAAAGACCGACTTTACGTAACAATCTTTGAAGGAGCAGAAGCCGAAGGTCTTGAGCGTGATAACGAAGCTTTTGATATTTGGAAGAGTCTAATTGCTGAAGAACGCATTCTTAACGGTAATAAAAAAGATAACTTCTGGGAAATGGGTGATCAAGGACCTTGTGGACCTTGCTCGGAAATTCATATAGACTTGCGTTCTGATGATGAACGTAATACTATTTCAGGAGCAGAATTAGTTAATAAAGACCACCCTCAGGTTATTGAGATTTGGAACTTAGTCTTTATGCAATACAATAGAAAGGCAGATGGATCTCTTGATACTCTCCCAAATAAAGTAATCGATACCGGAATGGGATTTGAACGTCTATGTATGGCAATACAAGGCAAGACTTCAAACTATGATACTGATGTCTTCACCCCTATTATTCAGTCAATAGCAACGCTTACGGGCGTTGAATATGGTAGTAGTAAGGATACGGATATTGCTATGCGTGTGATTGCTGACCATATCCGTACGATTGCCTTCTCGATAGCAGATGGGCAGTTACCTTCTAATGCTAAAGCTGGTTATGTTATTCGTCGCATCCTTCGCCGTGCTGTACGCTATGGCTATACATTCTTAGGACGCAAAGAAGCCTTTATGTACACACTTCTCCCTATTCTTATTGAAGTAATGGGCGAAGCTTACCCAGAGCTTGAGCATAATAGAGAGCTTATCAAACGTGTTATCAAAGAAGAGGAAGATAGTTTCTTACGTACACTTGAAGTCGGTATCAGAATGCTTGAGGGAAAGATTGAAGAGTTAAAAGCAGAAGGTAAGGAAACAAAACTTTCAGGTCAAGATGCTTTTGTTCTTTACGATACTTATGGTTTCCCATTAGACCTGACAGCCTTAATCCTTCACGAGCAAGGATTATCTGTTGATGAGGCTGGTTTTGACAAAGCTATGCAAGAACAGAAATCAAGAGCAAGAAATGCTGCAGCAATTGATGCTAGTGATTGGCAAATTGTTTCAGAAGGTGAAAGTTCTTTCCTTGGCTATAAACTAGATTCTTGTCCAACAAAAATTCTACGCTATCGTAAAATTGTTCAAAAGAAGAAAGAGTTCTATCAAATTGTGCTGAGTCAGACACCTTTCTATGCAGAGATGGGGGGACAAGTGGGAGATACTGGTTACCTATTAGACGGTGAAAAGAAATACGAAATCTTTGACACAAAGAGCGAGAATAAGCTTTGTGTTCATTTGATGAAGAAATTGCCTGAAAATTTGCAAGCAAACTTTACTGCTCAAATAGACGTTGTTAAACGTCGAAAAGCAGAAGCTAATCATACGGCAACGCATCTACTACATAAGGTATTAAGAGATTACCTTGGTTCACATGTTGAACAGAAGGGTTCTCTTGTCGCTCCAGACTTACTTCGTTTTGACTTCTCTCACTTTAGTAAGGTGGAAGCTGAAGATTTACGTAAGATTGAACAGATTGTTAATCAACGTATTCGTGAGAATGTTTCTTTAGAACTATTTGAAGACGTTACTATTAACGAAGCTAAAGAAATGGGAGCAATGGCTTTATTTGGCGAGAAGTATGGAGATGAAGTACGTGTTGTCAAGTATGGTAACTCTGTAGAACTATGTGGGGGTACGCACATTAAATCAACAGGGGCTATTGGCTACTTCCGTATCATTAGTGAAAGTTCTGTAGCTGCAGGTATTCGTCGTGTCGAAGCAGTAACAGGAGAAACAGCAGAGAAATACGCATACGAACAGGAAGATTTACTTAATGAGGTTAAGCAATCTTTCAATAATAGCCCTCAGCTAATGACAGCCATTAAGAAGCTTATTGATGAGCATACTGCTCTAAATAAGCAGATGGAGGCTATACAGAAAGAACGTATCGCAAGGCTTAAAGCTGAGCTTCTAGAAGAGCAAAGAGAGCAGAATGGTGTACGTATCTTTATTCAGAACGATGTAACACCTGCTATTGCTAAAGACATTGCTTTCCAACTGCTAGGAGAAGTAAAAGAACCTTTTGTCTTTATTGGTAGTGGTGCAGATAGTCCAGATAAATGTAGTCTGAGTCTAATGATTAGTAAAGACTTAGTTGAGCAAAACTCTTGGAATGCCTCTACCCTACTTCGCTCTGTGGCGAAGCATATCCAAGGAGGAGGAGGAGGACAAGCTCACTTTGCGACAGCAGGGGGACGAAATGCAGAAGGGCTTAAACCTGCTACAGAGCAAATTCTTTCTGAACTAAATCTTAGTTAAATGTTCTTCGGGCAAGATATTATCAATCGTAAGTTAGTTCCTTATATACAAGGACTAACTTACGATTGTCTTTTTATGCTTTGTGATGAAGAAGTCTACAAGTATCAAGAAACAAAGCTAATAACTTTATTTAAGCTTCTAGATAATCAAGAATTACATTTACAAGTAATCAAAGCTGGAGAGAGATTTAAAACAATTATGCAAATGCAAGAGCTATGGCAATGGCTCAAAGAAGCAGGAGCAACAAGGCAATCTCTTCTACTCAATATCGGAGGAGGAACGATAACAGATTTAGGTGGTTTTGTTGGAGCTACTTATATGCGTGGTATCAGAACGATAAATATCCCAACGACATTACTTGCGATGGTTGATGCCTCTGTAGGAGGAAAAACGGGTATTAACTTTGAGAATGTGAAAAATCTAATTGGAGCTTTTCATTCACCTATCAAAGTTTGTATTGATATTGATTTCTTAAATACTTTGCCTCTGGAAGAACTTTACTCTGGTTATGGGGAAGTTATCAAAACAGCCCTCTTAGCTGGCAATGATTTATGGAACAAAGTTCTAAGAACGGAAGACCCTCAATTTCTAAGCTCAGAAGAATGGCTTGAGATAGTTAAGCTTTCAATTGATTATAAGAATAAGATTGTCGAGGAAGATTGTTTCGAGCAAGGCAAAAGAAAATACCTGAACTTAGGACATACTATCGGACACGCTCTAGAAAGCTTTAGCCATATCAATGATAAAAAGCCCCTATTACACGGAGAAGCTGTCGTCATTGGTCTTGTTGTAGAACTTTATATTAGTTTTGCCCACTTTGGTCTAGAGAGCCAAAGGAGGCTATTAAGCCATCTTAACTCTATTATACGAGAAGTCTACCCTCATTATACCTATGTCTGTAAATCCTACAAGAAAATAATAAGCCTAATGAAGTCTGATAAGAAGAATAAAAAAGGGCATATAAGTATAATGGGACTAAAAAAATTAGGAAAAGTTGAGGAGCTTATCATCAAAGATGAAGAGTTACTGAAAGAAGGTTTAGATTTTTACCGAGAGGCATTTGGCAGATAAAGAAAAAGAGAGTATATTTGCAAACGAAAAATCAAAGGCAGTATCCGTTTGTTTTTTCTCATAAGAAATAGATTTCGGGATGTAGCTCAGCCCGGTTAGAGTACACGTCTGGGGGGCGTGTGGTCGCAGGTTCGAATCCTGTCATCCCGACAACCTCATCTCTACTTGTAATAAGGTGGAGATGAGGTTTTTCTTTTCCGGAAATAGCACCATAAAATCTGAGTAAATGGGGGAGTTTTGGGGAATTTAGAGTATTTTTGGGGATAAATACTTGCACAAAAATGTGCACAACAAAAAAACACTTATGGGGAAATTAGGATTATATTTAGACACAAGAAGAGTTAGTAAGGACGGTACATCTCTCTTAAAATTGCTTATTCGTCATAAAGGGAAAACGAGCTACATATCATTACAGATTAAACTATTACCAGAACAATGGGATAACGACAAACAGAAGGTTATTGGACACCCTAATAAAGGTGTTCTAAATACTATTATAACCCAAAAGTTTCTAGAGTATGAAGCAGAGATGCTTGACTTATTAAAGTTAGGTAAAATAACAGGACTTAATGCTTACCAAATAAAAGATGAGTTACTTCTGAGAACAAATACAGAATATGCTCTTAGAAAGGATAAAAGCAATTCATTCTCTGTATGTTTTATGCGTTTTGTTGACCAAAAGAAGGGACGAACAAAAGACATATATCTTCAGACATACAAAAAGCTTGCAACATACTCAAAATCATTAGAGGTTTTGAAGTTTGAAAATATTACCAAGGAATGGCTATTAGGTTTTGATAATTGGCTAGAAGAGCAAGGAAATAGTAAGAACGGACGAAATTTGCATTTGCGAAATATCAGAGCTGTCTTCAATGAAGCTATCGATAATGAGATTACAAATTTCTATCCATTTAGGAAGTTACGAATAAAAAACGTTCAGACTGCAAAACGCTCACTATCCGTTGAGCAACTAAGAACTTTATTTAACTACCCTATTGAGTCTTGGCAGGAAAAGTATTTAGACCTCTTCAAGCTTGTATTTTTCCTTATTGGTATTAATATGGTTGATTTGTTAAGACTAACGGAAATTATTGATGAACGTATTGAATACTCAAGGGCAAAGACAAAGAGATTTTATTCTATTAAAGTTGAGCAAGAAGCCCTAGAAATCATTAATAAATATAGGGGTAAAAATATTTTATTAGAGTTTGGAGAACGCTATGATGATTATACTCACGTTTCTAAAAAGACAAATCTAGCACTTCAAAGTATTGGTAATGTAGACCGAAAAGGCTTAGGGGGTAAAAAGCATATTGAACCAGCATTCCCTAAACTGACCTTATATTGGGCTAGACATTCTTGGGCGACTATTGCTTCGAGCCTTGATATTCCGAAAGAAACGATTGCTCAAGCTTTGGGACACGGAGGAAACACTGTAACTGATATTTATATTGACTTTGACCGAAATAAGATTGACGAAGCTAATAGGCGTGTGATTGATTGGGTTTTGTATGGGAAGAGGTAGGTAAATAGAGATAATAGGAGGCTCTCTTAAAACCTCCTATTATCTCTTATTATGATATTCGCCTAAAAATCATAATAAGGCTTTTGCTTATTCTAGTTTTTGGTTATTTCTTGAGTATTCGCACCACTAGAGCTATAATCATCAAAAGGAGAATAGCTCCCAGTACCCACCAAAAGGCATTAGGAGGCTTGAGGCTTGAGTCCGTTTCGCTGTCGGTTTTCACTTCGGTCGCTGAGCTTGTCGAAGTGTCCGAAGACTTATGCACGCTGTCAGCTTCATTGATTTGCTCTTTCATTTCTGTTCGAGTGCCTTGCTTGGCTGTTGTAAGGCTGGTAATCCGTCCCAAAGTATCAAACTGGGCAATCGTAAGGCTAGAGCTATCCAAACGAAGAATAAGCCTATCTACTTGCTTTGTAGCAATACGTACAGCTTGCACTTGCTCGTCTAGCTCGAGCTGGGACTTACGGCTTTCGTGTTTTGCCACTCTGCACGAGAAGGCAAGGATAAATACAAGGATAAAAAGT
>PDWI01000659.1_pt1 | contig 57715 bp, 55 predicted proteins | sample 1430891 | NCBI WGS metagenome assembly PDWI01 (sample SAMN01162508, study PRJNA174530) | Oral metagenome, whole genome shotgun sequencing project. | biome: Marine environment; feature: Marine mammal; material: Swab sample of the gingival sulcus; isolation source: swab sample of gingival sulcus... | reverse complement strand
TTCTGCTACACCGTTCTTATACAGTTGTAACTGAACCGTTGGTGCCGTTTCACCTTCTGGTACACCGATCCACTCTTTTACGCCTGTGACTTCTATCTTAGGTACAACATATGTGTTAATTATTGTATTATCTTGTTCAGTAACTGTATAAGTATTTCCATTTACTAAAATTTCTCCTGATGGTGGTACATTAGCTTCTTCTACTGTGTATTCGTACTCATTTCCCTCTGTATCGTATTTTAATAAGTCCTCCCAAATATAGTCAAAAGACTCTCCGTTTCCAGGCGTTACTTGAACACCTGGTTGAGGATCCATTTTAACTCCATTTCTATATACTTCCAAAGTAACTTCTGTATGATCTGCAGTTGGTCCATTAACCCACTTTTTAGTAGCGTTTAAATCTAAATAATAGTCATTGTTAGCTGGAGAGTTTGTAACTGTTACCGTTTTTTCTTTTTCTGTAACACTCAAACCTACCGTTTGACCAGGACTATATGTAGGTACAAAACCTTGTGTATTAGTTTCTGTAACTGTATAGTCACCATATGCTAGATTTTCAAACGTCTTTTCTTCACCGGCACCTAATGAAAAGTTTTCCTCAAATCCATTTGGACCAGTAACTTGAAAACCAAACAAAGGAGCTGCCTTAACCCCTCCAGATTTATAAGTGTTTTTAAATATTTTCTTAACCGTTAATTTTCCTAATTTTTTTTCTTTATTCGTTACTGTAACCGTTCTGTCGGCATCATTTTGCTGATCTATTTCAAATGTATCAGTGTCAATACCCGCTACATCGTAACTAGTATCATAATCCGTTAACGAACTACCATCAGATATAGATACTTCATTTACTGTATAAGTATCAGAGAGTTTTATATCCGTTAATACTTTTCGTTCTCCTGATTTTACACTATATGTTTTATCGTATCCCCCAGCACTAGTAACTTTTATATCAAAAGCTCTATCATCAGTAATAAGTTCACTATTACTATCAAGTAATTTTTTTTCAATTATAATTATTAAAGGATCTACTTTAGGGACTGGAAAAAGAACAGTCTGAGTATTCCCATCTGGATTTTCATATGACATTTGAGCATCACGGTTAACTGGATAGTTTCCATTATCATCTGCTATTTCATTCAATATATCATCATTTATTTTAACCTTATATTTTAACTCCGCATATTTTATATCTTCATTTGGCGCTGGTAATGGAGTAGTTAAATTCCCAGCTTGCCAGTCAATTGTATTAGTATTTGAATCATAGTTAAAAGTGCCCTGAGTAACCGTAATATTTGAAACATCTCCTATAGGAACTTCAAATCCGCCTCCCATGGGGTCACTAACAGTAACATTTTGAGCAGTAATCTTTAACTTACCGGCTATATTATCAAAAATTGTCTGAAGATTACCCGGAGTAGCTTCATAGAACTGTGGATTCCCGTTTTCATCTGTCGAAGCCATATCGGATAAAATGCTGTCTCCTGTAGCATTTGTTTCTAAGCCAATACTCCACATATTGTAATTATCATCTTTGGCAAATCCTGCTTCTGATATAGCACCATTTCCATGATTATAATATTTATCATTTGCAGTTCCCCATGTATTGTAGTATCTATGGAACATGCTTAACCCATTTCCTACTCTATTGTTTGTAAAAATATTATTTGAAACTACATCTGTGGCTAATCTTGACCCATTTACCCAGTGATAAGAGAAATTTCCGTGTGACGCATATCCGTTTATTGGCTGGAGTGATAGATGATCGTCAGGATTAGTCATTTGATAACTGAATGTTGGATTACCATCTGAAAGTACTATAATGTTCTTATAATCTGCTAGGCTGCTATCAAGAACTCCTCTTGCTAACCTAACACCTGACTGCGTAAAAGTACCTCCACCAGAACTTAAACTGTCGATTTGACTATGTAATAAATCCTTGTCAGTAGTAAGAGGAACCAATAGACTTGAATTGCTATTAAATTCGATCAAAGAGATCCTAGTTGTATCAGCAGAATCACCCGTCAATAACGTATCTACAAAAGAATTAGCCGCTTCTTTAGCCTTTTGTAATCTTTGATTTCTACCCATGCTACCAGAAGTATCCATAACTAAAACTATATCTGATGTCTTTATATCATCCATGGCTTCAATTCTTAGAGTTACTTCCCAAGTATTTACTTCTCCAGGAACTGGTTTTACTTCTTTAAATAAAACAACATCCCCAGGGTTTTCTGGATGATCGACGCCAATTATTGGAGGCTTATTAAGCCCTCTAGTCATAGCTTTCGTAGCCGTGAGTGCTTTAAAACCAGATAATGGTTCAATTGAAAATGTTTCTACATTCTTTTTTTCTTCATCTGGCTCAGTAAGATAATCAGGGTTGTATTCATCAATTGATGCGGTCTTCTCCCACATCGCTTTTAATTCTGAATCATTTGTAAATTTAGTTTCGTAAGTAATAATTTCACCGTCTCGAGTCCAACAATCAAAAATGTATCCTTCTTTATTAGGAACAGGATATATATCTTCACTCAGACTTGAGTCATAAGGAATTTGAATATTAAGTATTTCACTTCCTCCATCTGAATTAAAACTTAATTCAATATCTGCTAGTGTACTTTCATTTTCATGTAAATCCTCATTAGCAGGGACAGACTCTAAACCATCTTCATCTAATTTTTTAGTTCCTTCAGTCTCTTCAGATGTGCTTTTTTTCTCATGACGAACCGCTTCTGTTTTTTCAGCCTGAGCAAAAGAAAACGGATATACTAAATTCAATACTAGAGTAAGAACTAAAACCAAAGAAAAAATTTTTTTAAAAATACCCATATCGTCTCCCTCCCAATGATCATTAATTACAAAGATGTTTACAGATAATTATATCACGAATTAATTGAAAAATACACTATAACAATATTTTATGAAAAATTATTTGTTTTATTATTAGACATTAAAGACCTGTTAGAAATAAAAAGTATTTACAATGTTTCAAATTATCAAAATAATATTGTAATTGTCATATAATTGGGTAATAATATGTTGTGTAGACTAAAAGAATAAGGAGATTTATATGAATAAAAAACAACTTGACAATATGAAAAACAAAAAAGGTTTTTTGGCTGCGCTTGATCAATCAGGTGGATCAACACCAAAAGCACTAGCAGCATATGGCGTAGAGCCTGATACTTATAGTGGTGAAGATGAAATGTTTGACCTAGTTCATAAGATGAGAACTAGAATAATCAAATCGCCTTCTTTTAATAATAAGTATATTTTAGGTGCAATATTATTTGAACAAACTATGGACAGAAAAATTGATGGTAAATACACAGCGGACTTCCTGTGGGAAGAAAAAGAAATAATCCCATTTTTAAAGGTTGACAAGGGACTTGCCGAACTTGAAAATGGAGTTCAACTGATGAAACCTAATCCTACTTTGAAAGACACACTTAAAAGAGCAAACGAAAGAAATATTTTCGGAACTAAGATGAGAAGTGTGATAAAAGAATTCAATAAAGAAGGAATAAAGGCTATAGTAAATCAACAATTTGAAGTTGCAAAAGAAATATTAGCTGCAGGACTCATTCCAATTATTGAGCCTGAGGTTGATATCCATTCTCCAAACAAAGTAGAATGCGAAGAACTTCTAAACGAGCTACTTCTAAATGCTCTAAACACTCTATCACCTAATGATAAAGTAATATTTAAACTAACAATACCTTCTGTTGACAATCTATACTCTCATCTCATGTCACACAAAAAAGTATTAAGAGTCGTTGCTTTATCTGGTGGTTATAGTAGAAAAGATGCAAACGAGAAATTATCTAGAAATAACGGACTAATAGCTAGTTTCTCAAGAGCACTTGCTCAGGGTTTAAGTGCACAGCAATCAGATGAAGAATTCAATGCTACTATGAAGGAAAGTATTGAAACCATTTACAATGCTTCGATAACTTAAAATGCATAATAAAGAAAGTGTAAGGAAATCTCCTTACACTTATTTTTTTATGTGTTCTTCATACTCTTTTTCTTTGAACCCTACTAAACAGAAGTCATCTCCAACGAGAATTGGTCTCTTAATCATCATGCCATTTGAAGATAAAAGCTCCAGTTTCTCATCTAGTGTCATATTCGGAAGTTTTTCTTTCACTTTTTGCTGCCTATATAGCATTCCACTGGTATTGAAGAACTTCTTAACTTCTTTTCCGCTCAGCTCGATCCACTTTTTAAGTTCCTCTTTCGTAGGCACATCTTCAACAATTTCCTTGTATTCAAAATCTACATTATTTTCTTTCAGCCATCCCGAGGCCTTTCTACAAGTCCCTCATTTTTTATAGCACACAAATAACATATCATACCCCTTTCAACTAAATGTTTTTAACCACTCCTTAATTTTTATTAAATTTTCACTCTTGTTCTTATTAACATTTATATCAAGACCATCTATTATTTCATTACCTTTTAATATTTCTTTAAACCTCTCCTCTGTTTTACCCGCTCCTCCCTGATGGGTAAAAAAATAACTCACCTTCTTATTTCTTATTGTTTCTTTCAAAAAGAAACTTCTCATAGCAGGCGCAAAAGAAAATGCCCAAACAGGTGAAGCGAATATAATTAAGTCATATGAATCTATTTTGAAGTCATATGGGATTAAATCAGGTGTCTCTTTCTTTAGTGATCGATATCCACCTAATACATAAGACTTAAATCCTTTAACCTTTATATCATCTTTTGGTTTTATTTCTATCAGTTTTAAATCTATATATTCTCTCATACACTCCAAATACATTTTTGTTTTACCGGTATATGAATAATAAACTGCTGCTGTTTTCACTTTTCTTCCTTTAGGCTAAGTTTATATATCTCATTCTTCTTTATGCCAGTTTCCTTTGACACAATCCATATAGCATCTTTTTTGCTCATTCCTTCTTCCATGTATTGTTGCAATAATTTTTCCGGTTCCAAATCAGAGCCTGATTCTTTACAACCTTCTATACAAACTACAATTTCTCCTTTTATTTCAACTTCTTTATACTCTGAAATAAAATCATCTATGCAAGTATATATATGCTCTTCATATAACTTCGTAAGCTCTCTGAAAACTGCTACTTTTCTATTTCCTAAAACCTCTCTCGCCGTAATAAGAGTTTTAACAAGTCTCTTTGGCGATTCATAAAATACCATCGTTTCTTTCATATTCTTTACGGCTGCAAAGTCTTTTATTCTATCCGTCTTTTTTCTAGATATAAAGCCCATAAAATGAAACCCAACCGAGTTAAAATTAGACAAAACTACCGCATTTATAAGTGCACTTGGACCTGGTTGAACTTCTACCTCTATTCCTTCTTTTATACATCTGTCAACTATTAAAAAACCAGGATCACTTATTAAAGGCATACCAGCATCACTAACTAATGCGACAGTTTTTCCAGACTTTATTTCAGATATTATTCTATCAACCCCTTTTATAGTAGCGTGATCGTCATATCTAAAGACGCTAGTTTCTATTTCATAGTGACGAAGAAGTATAGAAGTCCTTCTCGTGTCTTCAGCCGCTATCAGATCAACATTTCTTAGGGTTTCAAGGGTTCTAACTGTTATATCTCCGAGATTCCCGATCGGAGTCGCACAAATAATTAACTTCATTCTACCTGTCTATCTCCACTTCGTTATATATTTCTAATATCTCTCTAGTATAGTCTTCACCTTCGTAGACGTACAGTGGTGGAAGAACTTTAAGTTCTTCACCTGCATTCTTTTTAGCATGCAAAAGCAACATGTTTGAATCACTTCCCTCTTTTGGATAGATAAACCTCAATCGCTTTGGTTCCAACGTATATTTTTTTAATGTATGTATGAGTTCAGCTAATCTGTTTGGTCGATATACAATAAAAAAATCCCCTCTATTTTTAAGTGCTCTTGAAGAATTGTATATAAGTCCTTCTAAATCCATCAATATCTCATTTCTTGCTATTGCTTTCTTTCTATCAGGACTTACTATTCCACTTTCACTTTTAAAATAAGGAGGATTGGTGCAAATAGATGAAATACTCCCATCTGAAAATAAATCAGATAGATTCATTAGATCTCCGACTAAAAATTCTATTATTTCATCCTGGCCATTCATAATGGCACTTCTTTTTGCCATATCAATATACTCTTTTTGTATATCTAATCCGATTATCTGTTTGAAATTATTTTTTCTCTCTAAAAGTATGGGCACAATACCACTTCCCGTGCCCAAATCCACTAGTATATCACCTTTTGAATCAACAAAGTCTGCAAGAAGAACGCTGTCAATTCCATACTTAAACCCATACTTTTTTTGAATGATACTTAATTCTTGATTTAAGAAATCAATTTGTTCGCTCATATTTCTTTTTCTTATTTTTAAACTTTTTTTTCTTCTTCTTATTATTCTTATTTTTTTGATTACTATCAACTTTAGACTCCGTATACGAACAATAATCCTCGTATGAAAGCCAAAGTGAATTCGTCTCTTCTGTTTGAGAATCTTCAGTATCGAGGTTTTCAATCAATAGAGATTCTTTTATAAAATTAATATCAAGTACTTTATAATTATTGCCTTGATACTCTATTTTGCTTCCTCTAGGAGGAAAAATGCTGATTACTTTCTTATAATGTTCCTGCTCATATTTTAAGCAGCACATAAGTCTTCCGCATCTTCCTGATATTTTAGAAGGGTTAAGAGAAAGATTTTGAGTTTTGGCCATATTGATTGAAACCGGAACAAAATCTTGCATCCAAGTTGCACAGCATAGCGCTCTTCCACAACTTCCAATTCCACCTAACTTTCTGGCCTCGTCTCTCACTCCAATTTGTCTTAATTCTATCCTAGTCTTATATTTACCAGCTAAAACCTTTACAAGTTCTCTAAAATCGACCCTTTCATCTGCTATAAAATAGAAAATAATCTTTGAAACATCAAGTGTGTACTCAACATAGAGTAATTTCATTTCAATGTTCATATCTTCTATGGTCTTTTTACAGAACTCAAATGCCGATATTTCTTTTATATCATTTTCTTTCTTTTTTAGAATATCCTCAGATGTCGCTATCCTGAGTATTTTTTTGAGCTCATGAGGATACTTATCAGGGTCAACCCTTGTTATATCAACTACTTTAGCATATTTAAGGCCTCTAGCAGTTTCTACAACAACACCTGTATTAATATCAATCTTTATATTATCTGGATCAAAATAATATACTTTATTATTTGTCCCCAGTTTAACTCCAACTACATCTTTCATCCATTTATCTCCATATACATCTTCGCAAAACAGTTTATTAAAACTGCTCTGGCATTTATACTAGAATTAATTCTGATAACCGCTTCATCTAATAGATGTAAACACTTTACTAACTTTTCATTATCTATAAACGTTTTATGCATATCAAGTATATCTCTATGCATAAAGTATGTAGAATATGAATCCATAATTATATCTCTGAGCCACATTTTGCTATTATAAATTAGCTCAAGAGCTTTTTCATCACTATCACTATTTTCCATAATTAAATCAAAAAGTGCAAACTCATCTGATTTAACGATGGAAGAAAAAATATCCTTTGGAACCAATAGAAATTTGAGTTTTTCGTCATCTTCAAGTATTTCTTTTGCTATTTTAAAACTACCCGAACTAAAATGCGCGGCAATTTTTCTCTTATCCTCATCAAAACTTTTGTCTAGACTATTAAAAATAATATCTTTATCTATCGGTTTGAAACTATATTCAACAACTCGCGAAAGTATTGTATCCAAGAGAAGTGAAGGTCTATGTGTAATTAGGAAAATATGCAAGAACAAAGGCGCTTCTTCCATCGTCTTTAAAAGTTTATTCTGTGCATACTCGTTGAGCTTATGTGCATCATTAATCAAAACAACTTTTTTATCGCTGTACATTGGCTTTATAGAAGAAAAATTAATGATCTCCTCTATTCTTTCAACTTTTATTACCTTTTCTTCCTCTACATACAAATAGTCAGGTAGAGTACCTGAATCAAAAAGTTTTTCAAGATATTCTGTGCTGCACAAAATTTTTTTCGCAATACTAATAGCTAGTTTTTTCTTTCCTACACCTTCTGCTCCGCTAAAAAGTATACTAGAAACCAGTCTATTTTTTTCTATACTTCTTAATATATCTTTTCTCTGATCATCTAAACCTAAAATCATATCGTCTAAAATTTGTTAAAAGCTTCAACATCTAGTTGGAAGCAAATTGCTCCACCTACCCTTACTTCTAAAGGTTCGCTAGATGTTATGATACCTTGTGCTATGACTGGTATGCTAGGCATAACTTCTATTCTGCTTTTGCAAGTTTCCTTTAAAATGTTATTTACAAGTCTAACTTTATCATCGTCAACACCTGCAATAATTGTAGTATTCCCTCTTCTAAGGAAACCACCAGAGCTCGAAAGTTTTGTAACACCTATTTTGTTTTTACTCATCCTAGATATAAGTTCAGAAACGTCATCATCTTGAACTACAATAATTAAAAGTTTCATTTCTTCTCCTTAGAATAATCTTATCCTACTAAGTGGCCAATACCTAAATATTGCTTTCCCAATTATATCTTTTCTATCTATAAGTCCAACATTTGGGTTCCTAGAGTCAATACTATTTGACCTATTATCACCGAGCACAAAATACTTATCTTCAGGAATTTTTTCTATATGAACCTCTCCATTTGTCTCATCCATTATATAGCTTTCTTCTATATATGAATCATTAATAAAAACTTTTCCTTCGTAGATATCTATTTTGTCGCCAGGAATTCCTATAACTCTTTTAATAAGCGGTTTTCTATCTCCTTCTTTAAAAAAGAGCTTTTGAAAAAAGAAAAGTTTTTCTATGTCATTCGAAGTCAACTTAAGATTGGACTTTAAAGTTACTATATCGCCTCTGTCTATACTTCCTAATTTATATAATAACAATCCATCATCTTCATATAGAGTTGGATACATAGATGTCTGAACTACACTAGTAGGTGTAACAAAAAAACTCAATGACACTACAACCACAAGTGCTAGTACTATAGACTTTCCCCAATCCAAAATAACCGAACCAAGTTTCTTATTCATACCATCTCCTAAATATATATCTTCGCATTATAGTATATCACATATTTACATCTAATAGACATTAATTGTATTATCTTTTAGAAGTAAAATGTTCATTTTTTTTCTGATGATGTATTCTACAATTTCTTTACTCATAATTTCTCCCGGCACAATAATGGGAACACCCGGAGGATATTCAACAATATATTCACACACTACTCTTCCTATTGAATTTTCTAATGATAATTTTTCTTTTTCTTTGAGATAAGTTTTATTAATTGAATATTTTATTTCAGGTTTAAAAACTTTATGTTGAATTTGATCGTCTTTAAATTTTAGATCCACTTTACGGAGCACATAGATAAGATGTAAAAAGTCTTCTCTGGTATTCATGATAGAAGAAATTAAAACAAGACCTCTATCTGATGAAAATTCTATCTGTATTCCGTTTTCTCTTAGTTTTCTCTCCAAATGAGAATAATCAATGCTCTTATTATGAGCTACTATAATTCTAGTTTTATCCGTAGTGCTATATTTATTGTTCAGAACTCTAAAATCTGTTTTTTTCTCAAGTTCCTCTGAGAAGAATTCTATATTTGCTAGAAGTTCATCCATCATTTTTTTACCATCAGAAGTACATATATCTATCATAATATCGATACTCCTCATAAGCACATAACTTGGAGAGGTAGTTTGAAATATATTGATGTATTTTTTAATCTTATCGCTAGGAATTCGATCAGTAAATACATGGACACACGCTGTCTGCGTCATACTGGGAAGTGTTTTATGAAAACTGTGAATTACTACGTCTGAATAGTTGGAGGCACTGAGTTTATCGTCAATCAAATATAGATGGGAGCCATGAGCTTCATCAGATATCACTATTAAATCAGTAGTTTTTAAATAGTCTATAAACTGTTTGCTAAGTATCTCTCCATAATAATTTGGAGTTGTTAATACAATTCCTTTTACTTTATTATTCGATAGTATTTTTCTTAATTTTTTTTCTGGGTCTTCGTCCTGATAGATGTAATGAACTTTTAGATTATTAATGTAAATGGCATTGTATACAGAAATATGAGAATTTCTAAATATCACAACCTCATCGCCGGTCTCAAACGTTGAAGAAATCGAAGCTAACACTCCTAGACTGGAGCCGTTAACACTTATATACGATTTTTTGGATTTATATATATCACTCAACTTATTTTCAGTATTTTTAATGATACCTTCTGAACAAGCCAAGTTATCAGAACCTTCTATTTCGGTAATATCGTATTTTAGTAAATCCGATTGAAGACGAGACTTATGACCGGGCATACAGAAATATATCAAATGTTCATCTCTGATATTTTCCAGTCCTTTCGCTATTCTTGTATCATTCATATCAATCTGCTTTGAAATTTCCACCTAGTGCTATAACTGACTGACATATATTCTTGCAGTGGTCAGATATTCTCTCAAAATTAGATAATATATCTAAATATATGACACCAGAATCAACATTTGCCTTCCCTTTGTTCATTCTCTTGATATGTCTTTTTCTACCTTCCTGCTCTAATACATCAATTTCTTTCTCTATACCTTTGACTTTCTTTGCCATCTCTATATCTCCATTTGAAAAGGCCTCTATGGATTTAGAAAGAGCCAAATGTGTTTTTTCATAGACAACACTGAGATCCTTAAGAGTATCTTTATCAAGCTCTGAACTTTTATCCAGATACTCATCTGCCAACTCCGCTATATTTTCAGAGTGATCTCCTATTCTCTCGATATCATTAACTGTGCTAAATAACTCATCAGTAATCAACATATCCTGATTTGAAAGATCCGTCTTAGATAAATCTTGAAGATACTGGAGTATCATTTTCTCTGATTTATTTACTTCCACCTCTATATTAAATGCTTCTTTAACATACTTATTATTCCTCTCAGTAACAGCCTTATATGACTTTTCAAAACAACTTAGTGCTTTTTCTGCCATAGCAGATGTTTCAATTAATGTATTTTTAAGTGCAATAGAAGGTGTCATAAGTATTCTAGGGTCAAGATGATTTTCACCTTCTTTCTCATCTCCACTTCGTATCAGTAATTTTGATATTTTGATTAAGACTCCTGCCAGAGGTAACTGAATAATCAAGTTGGCTATATTAAAGAATGTATGTGCATTGGCAACCTCCCAAGCGAGATTTCCATTACTGATATTCTTAACAAAAATAGTCAGTGGTATCTGAAGAATAAAAATAAATAACAGAGTTCCAATTATGTTAAAGGATAAGTGCATTACTGCAACTCTCTTTGCATTTTTAGAAGAACCTATACTTGATATAATTGCAGTAGTACAAGTACCTATATTATCACCGTAAAGTATATACAGTGCAGTTTCAAAAGGGATAAGCCCCTCTGCAGCAAGTGCAATAAGTATACCTATTGTAGCAGAAGAGCTCTGTAATATTACAGTTACCGCGAAACCTATTAAAACTCCCTTAATAGGATTCTGTCCCCAAGAAATAAGCGCATCTTTAAAAGCTGCAACTTCCCTTAGAGGTCGAACTGCCTCTTTCAAATAACCCATACCTATAAAAAGTATACCTACGCCAATCAATATCTGAGAGATGTTTTTTCTTCTAGGACTTTCACTAGTAGCAGACACTATGAGTCCAATAGCCAAAAATATAGGAGCATATTTTACAATGTCTATTGATACCATTTGTCCAGTTATAGTAGTACCGACATTTGCTCCCATAATTACACCTACTGCCTGTTTAAGTGTCATTATACCGGCATTCACGAATCCAACTACCATAACAGATGTAGCAGAAGAACTCTGTATTATCATGGTAATAATCATTCCTACAGTAGCTGCAAAAAATCTATTTTTAGTTATGACATTTACAAAGCCCTTGAGTTTATTTCCAGCTACTTTTTGTAAAGCGGTACCCATAAGCTGCATACCAAAAAGGAATAAACCAAGCCCTGCTATTACCTTTATTAAAATTGTTAAATCCATTTTCCCTCCAATATTGTCTACATACACAGTAATTGTAACAAGAAAATATCTGATATACAAATTAATTTTAAAAATTTCAAAAAGTTTACAATATATTTCTCAATCATGCTATAATGTACCTGTTTATAAGGAGGTCTGCATGTTATCAAAAAAAGCTGAATCGATAAAACCGTCTGTGACACTGGGAATTAGTTCCCGAGTGAAATCGTTAAAGGCGAAAGGTGTTGATGTTATCAATTTAAGTATCGGAGAACCTGATTTTGAAACACCTGTTCAAGCAAAGCAAGCAGCAATAGAAGCAATAAATGCAAATATGACAAAATACGATACTGCAAGCGGAAATTTAGAACTAAAAAAAGCAATATGTGCCGATTTATTACTACGACACTCTCTAGAATATGATCCTGCTCACATAGTAGTTTCAAGTGGAGCAAAGCAGTCAATAACAAATACTCTTTTGGCATTATTAGATCCCGGAGATGAAGTGATAATACCTGTGCCATATTGGGTTAGCTATCCAGAGATGGTAGGACTTTGCGGTGGAAAAACAGTATTTGTTGAGACAAAAAAATCAGATGGACTTCTTCTAAGCTTGGAAGAACTAAAAAAATCGATAACAGATAAGACAAAAATTATAATATTGAATAATCCTAGTAATCCAACTGGGAATATTTACGATAAAGATAAGCTTCAAGAAATATGTGAATACGTAGTAGAGAAGGGAATTTACATAATAGCTGACGAAATATACGATGAAATTAACTATGGAGCAGAGTTTAAGAGTATTCCTTCATTCAGTGATAAAATAAAAGAAAATACAATACTGATAAATGGCGTAAGTAAATCATATTCTATGACAGGATGGAGAATTGGATATACTGCGTCTAACCCCACAATAGCAAAAGCTATGGGTAGTATACAATCGCATCTTACAAACCACCCTTCTACAATTTCACAACAAGCAGCAAGAGAAGCTATTTCAAACACTCTAGTGACGACAACAAATATGGTTGAGACTTACAAGAAAAGACGAGATTATATTGTTTCTTTCTTCGATAAATTGGGATTTGATATAATCCCTCCAAAAGGTGCTTTCTACTTATTTGTAGATATGTCTCCTTTAAAGAAATATTTTGAAGATGGGAATATGTCCATCAAATTATGTGAAGATCTAATCGAAAAAGTAAGAGTTGCATTTGTCCCAGGCATAAGTTTTGGAAGCGATGATTATGTAAGGATAAGTTATGCAGCTTCAATGGAGGAAATAAAAGAAGGTCTAAATAGATTTAAAAAATATGTTGAGGAAATAAATGAAAATTAAAAAAGTAATACCATCCACACTAAAATACCTGCACTCCTTCAAAATACATTACCTTGATAAAAACGGAAATGATAAAGTTTGGGAAATGGTATCAAGAGGTAATTTAGATAGAGTGGAAAAAGAAATGAGTGGAGAAACGATTTCTGATGGAACTATGATTGTAGCTTTTAACAAAGCAAAAGACAAACTTCTAATGATAAAAGAGTTCAGACCAATAGCTAATAAGTATATATATTCTTTTCCTGCAGGACTAAAAGACGACGGCGAATCAATTGAAGAAACCGCAAGTAGAGAATTCAAAGAAGAAACTGGACTTGACTTTACTTATCTCGGATACGACGATGCAAGATATACAAGCGTAGGTCTCACAAATGAGAGAGTGAACACAATATACGGATACTACAGTGGAAATATAAGTTCAGATTACTTGGAAGAGGCAGAGGACATAACAGCATTTTTTGTAGACAGAGACGAAGCCATTAAAATACTAGAAACAAAGGAAGTAAGTCTAAGAGCCTCGTTTATCATTCGACATTTCTTCAATCTTCCACTGTTTAAAAGCTAAACACATACGTGAGATCGTCTGCATTATAGTCAATAACTCTATAATAAGAATCACCGATTTTCACTTTCTCATTCATAAAAATAATTTGTAAAGTGCTTTCATCACTGTATTTTATTTTGAACAAATACTGCCAACCATTCATATTCTCACTATCTATTTTTTCAATGGATAGTGAGTTTAATTTTGCAATAAATTCTTCCCAAAATTCTTCAGGAATATTTATTTCAGTCGGAGAACTATCTGTAAACTGGGTTATCGCTATAATTTTTTCTATACCGTCCATTTCAATATCAAAACTATCCGGTTTCGTCGCTGGATTTGTAGCAAGCCACATAAATATAATGAGTATCAGTGCAGAAATCAAAAAAATGATTCCCCCCACAAAAGCCATCATAACTTTCTTTCTCTTATATTCGGAAACCTTTCTATTCCTTGATATAATAAGATATAAGATAATTACAGCTAAAAACATTGCAATTACAGCAACTATAAATCCCATATCATTAATTATTAAATCGATAAAAGAATTGTGCATTCTACACCTCCTATGATAGATATTATACACATAACATCTTAATTTTCTACAATTAATGATATAATATCTTATATTAAGTCTTATAGGAGTAAAAATGAAAAAAATAAGAATAATATACACATCAGACATACATGGATATATCATGCCAAAAGATTATAGAAGCGGTGAAGTAAAAAATATTGGCCTGTTTTCAATATTCAAAAATATAGAAAAAGATGAGAACACCTTAATAATAGATGGTGGCGACACTATTCAGGGTTCCAATCTAGCCACATATTTAGCGCTAGAAAAAGACGATCCGAGTTTAATAGCAAAGGCTATGAATCTATGCAAATATGACTTCGTTACCATTGGAAATCATGATTTTAATTACGGAATAGATTATCTGAATAAATACTTGAATCATTTAGAAGCAAAGTGTATATGTGCAAATGTGAAAGGAAACATAGATACTCTTGACTATGCAATAAAAGAAATAAACGGATTAAAAATCGGAATTGTGGGTGTAACAACTGACTTTATCAATGTATGGGAGAAAAAAGAAAATCTCAAAGGAGTAACAGTAAAGAATACTTACGATACCCTAAAGGATTTTTTTAACAAAAACAAACTCAATGTAGATATACTAATAGGACTGTATCACGGTGGGATAAGCTACGATTTTGAAACGAAAGAACTACTCTCAAACACGTCAGAAAACATAGCATATCAAATATGTAGAGATTTCAACTTTGACATACTGCTCAGTGGACATCAACACATGAGAATAAATGACAAATTGATTGAAAAAACTCACCTATTTCAGACACCTGAAAATGCAGTAGAAGCTCTTGAAATAATTCTACATTATGAAAACAAAAATCTACAAGTGAAGTCTAGATTCTTTAAAGGTGAAACCGAAGATTCATTTGAGAAGGACTTTATAAATATAGAAAATGAGATCGATGAATATTTAGATAGACCTCTTGGAAGCTTAAATGAAGATATAGTTACCCCTCCTCCCCTTGAAAGAGCCCTACATGGTTCAGCACTTGCTAATCTGGTCAACAAAATACAACTTGAATACACCGGTGCAGATATATCAGTAACATCTCTTGCAAATGAAATACCAAAGCTAAGTAAAAATCTCACAATTAGAGGGGTTTTAAATACCTACGTATACTTTAATACATTAGAGATTAAAGAGCTAAGCGGTAAAGTCCTAAAAGAAGCTATAGAGCAATCACTTTCTTACTTTAAACTAGATAACAATAAAATAAACATATCAGATTCTTTTCTAAAACCAAAAGTTGAACACTACAATTACGACTTCTACTACAACGTAGAATTTAAAGCCGATATAAGTAAAGAAGTAGGAAGTAGACTAACAGAAATCAAATTCAAAGGGAAAACAGTAAAAGACGACGACACCTTTAAAGTATGTGTATCCAATTATAGAGCAAGTGGAACTGGTGGTTACAATATGTACAAGGACTCAAAGACAATAAAAACATTTCCAGATCCGATTAGTGACATTATCATGGATTACATAAGAAAACATAAAAATATAATCGTAAATAAAGAATCAAATTACATAATAGAACATTAAAAATAATCTTTGAGACGACTCCAAAAATTATATTCAATCTCTTATTATATTTACTCTATCAAAGATATATAACACTAATCTTAATATCAATAATAAAATATGTTTAAATGTATCTGGATTGTGATATTTATAAACTGCCGGGAAATACTAATCATATTTTTAAAAAAGAAAGGAAGTATATTATGTTATTAAATGGAAAAGTCGCAATAGTTACTGGAGCATCTTCTGGTCTTGGTAAAAGTGCAGCGCTGAGCCTTGCAAAAGAAGGAGCAAAGGTTGCCCTTTTTGCTAGAAGAATTGAAAAACTTGAATCTCTTAAAAAAGAAATAGAAGAAAGCGGAGGACAAGCACTAGCTATTAAATGTGATGTTACTGACGAAGAAAACGTAAAAAAAGCAGTACAAAATGTGATAGATGAATACTCTAAAATAGACATACTTATTAATAATGCCGGAATAGCTGTAAGGGGTGGTGTGCACGAGCTAAGCTTGGAAGATTGGAACAAATCAATGGACATTAATGTAAAAGGAATCTACATGACTAGCAAATATGTGGTTCCTCATATGATTGAACAAAAATACGGAAAAATTGTAAATATTGCTTTTGTAAATGCACTTATAGCTGATAAACATCCTATGTTTATAAGACATTCTTACAACGCTTCTAAATCAGCAGTTGTAGGATTAACTAAAGGAATGGCTGCTAGCTACGGAATATACAATATCACTGTAAATGCAGTTGGACCATCTCTATTTGAAAGTGAGATGACTAGAAAAACTCTATTTGCATCTGAAGAATTCTTAGCTCATTACAATGCGGTGACTCCACTCAATAGACCTGGTAGAGAGGGAGAATTAAACGGAACAATTCTGTATTTAGCATCTGATATGTCAAGCTATACAACTGGACAGTGTATTTTTGCTGACGGCGGACTTTCTATCGTTTAGAAAGTAAGTATAATTTTAATAAAAATGCAAGTCAAGATTAATCCAAAATTTTTGACTTGTATTTTTTGATGCATTATTCTCTCTGACATTCTATCAAGATATATTTTCTGAAATTTTTAACATCCTTTTTCTAATTTCTGTTAGCTCTACTTTTTTAATACGTTTTTTCCACATTTAAATAGCCTCCTATGATTTTTCTATCATAAAAGGCTATCTTTCTCATTTACAGACTTTTTCTCACACTCTATTAGATTTCTCTAAAGACTATTCACATTATTGACAACTTTATTATGCATTTTGTTGATATAATCTATTAACTCGTTATCTTTTCCTTTTTTAAGTTTAGGAAGTGCAACACTCCTCTTCTTCCCATCTTTTTCTCTAAAAGTAAGCGTAAAATGCGTTGTTATAAAATATGATCTATGTCTAGTTAAAACAAACTCACTCGCATCTCTTATATTAATTATAAAAGGTTTAGCAGTCATCACTATAATGTAATCCTTTACTATATCTACATATTTATGTGCCTGAATAGTAGCCGGTACATCATTATAGAGAGAATTGTTGTCAAAGAATTCCATAGCTTTTTTCTTGAGTTTAATACCAGAAAAAATGCTATAAATTAATGCAATTAATATTATTAAAGCAGCAGCTAATACAATATAATCCTCAATTCCTAATACTAACTTGTAATCTTCTAAACCAAACACATGAATATACGTCACATCGCTGTACTCAAAATAATTCATCAGAGCTTCTCGATAATCAAAGTCTTGTTCATAACTAGTGCCGACAAATTCAACTGGATTGTCTTTTGAAGCCGACATTAAATCAATGTATTTTTGCTCTTTATTTGTACATATATCCATAACTTCATTTTTATCGTTTATAAGACTTACATATACATAGCCAGTTTCCTCATTATAATATTCATTTTCAGCTTTTACTGCAGTAAAAGAATACAGCTGGTTATTTTTTAAATTATCTCGAGTAACCTGCTTAGGATAATAATGTTTATAATAAAAATAACCCAACAAAGCGACAATTATTACTATTACAATAATACTAACGATTACAAACCTAGCAAAACTACCATTAATTTTTCCTTTTCTATTCATAAATAATTCCTCTCAGTATATTAGTTAAATTTATTTTAGACATAAAAACTTCTATACAATAAAACTAAGTATAGAAGTTTATTCTTTGTTCGCTAAAATGTGCTTTCAATAAGATACTGAAGCTGTGTTATTGGAATACCTTTTACTATGGAAATCACACCCAAAATACACACAACTACAGAAGCAATCGCAGCAAACGCATTTCTGCCTATAAAACGCTTATTCTTAACATAGTAAGCAATAGATCCGAGAGCATAAATTCCCGTAAAAGCAGTAACAAGATAAGTGATTGTCATCTGATCCATAATTCCCCCTTATTAATTATCATATTTTATAAACTGAACTTTGTAATTATAGCATTTATGAATACAGAAATCAAACTATTTAATCGTGGTAAACTTTCTTATAAAACCTACGTTGTCTTCATATAGTAAATTTTTAATATTAAAGATTCTATCACTAAAAAGTATGCGATACCAATACATGTATAGCTTACATATATACTAATTCCCTCAAGAAAATAAGCAGCTAGAAAGAGAAGATATGCATTGATAAAGTTTAATGGAATACCACTACTTGTCTTTATGAAAACCGTTCTCTCATCCTTCATATGGATATACAGTTTCTTTAGTCTTTCGTCGTCTTTCATTGCCCTTCTCAAAATATACATATAAACAAATATTATAAAAATGAGACCAGCATTCATTCCCATAAACATATCATCAATAATACTTTCTTCACTCGCAACTCCACTTAAATTATAAAATCTAATAATCAACATAATTAGTACTAAATGTGCAACTAATAAGCTATATTTTTTTATTGCTTTCTTTATTTCCAGTTTGAATTTATTCATACTTCCTCCCTAAAATCAAAGACATCCTCTATACTAAGATCAAAAACTTTTGATATTTTATAAGCCAAACTCAAAGAAGCAGTATATCTTCCATTTTCAATAGAAATAATAGTTTGCCTTGTAGTCCCGGTAAGTTTAGCAAGATCAGCTTGAGTAAGTCCTTTTTGTTTCCTGAGCTCTCTAATCTTATTTTTCATTTAAAAAATCTCCCTTAATAAATGTATAGTTAACTTTACATTTTTATATTATTATATTTTATAAATAATGTCAAGTTAACTTTACATAAAAAATCAAACAACAAGAAAAAATATAAAAATATATAAAAAAAAAAAGAAAAACACAAAGTGTTTTTCAATTAATAAGGTTTTATACGTTTATACTTTAACCTCTAGCGAGTTTGTTTCTAAGTTTAGAAGACAACTGCTCAACGATAAGAACTAGAACTATTAGTCCAAATAGTATCGCTCCAACTTGATGCCATTTATAACTACTCATAGCAAATATAAGAGGAGCACCTATACCACCAGCTCCAACCAAACCTAGTACTGAAGCATTTCTTATATTTATCTCAAATCTATATATGACTATTGAAATAAATATCGTGAATAGCTGTGGTATTACACCATATCTTATCTTCTCAAATGTAGTACAACCAGCTGCATCAAGTGCCTCTATTATACCCTTATCCAACTCTTCAATTGCTTCTATATAGAGTTTAGCTATCATCCCTATACTTACAACTGATAAAGTCAAAACACCTGCAAAAGCTCCAGGACCAGTAACTCTTATAAACATAAGACCATATACAAATGAAGGAAATGTTCTAATAGCTGCTATTATAATACTACCAATTCTAGCTATAACCTTATTTGTCATATTACTTGCAGATAAAAATGCAAAAGGTATAGCGAGTATTGATCCTATTATCGTTCCAAGAAATGCAATACTAAGTGTTTCCAGTAAAAGATAAGGGACACCTTGTTTCGTGAGATTAAAAATCATATCAAAATCAGGAGTTAAAATTCCCCCAACTATACTTGAAGTTATATCAACACCACTTTTTAAAAGACCTTTAAACTCAACAGTACTAGAAGACCAAATAGTAAAAGCGAGTACTATTAATGAATATATTGCTATTTTAACTCTATTATTAGGCTCTTTATTGAGCATACTTTTTATTTCATTATTCATTAATTCAACCTCTCTCTAAAATGTCTACTCGTACTCTCAATTATTACAACAGTTAAGAATAACATTAGTATAACCATTCCTACCTTAGAATACTGTCTCATACCCACATTATTATTTAGTAGTAATCCTATACCACCTGCGCCTACATATCCAAGTATAGCCGCATATCTAACATTTATCTCAAAGCTATAAAGACATATAGAAATATATATCGGAAGAATTTGAGGTACAACCGATGAAAAAAATGCTCTAATCTTTGTAGACCCAAGTGACTCCATTGCCTCAAAAGGTCCCATATCAACTGTTTCTATCTGTTCATATAGCATTTTTGCTACAATACCAAACGTAAATATCGAAATAGCTAGAGTTCCGGCAAAAGTTCCAAGTCCGAATATATAAGTTGCTATAAGAGCTATTACAAGCGTAGGTAACGTTCTTATAATACTTAAAATTACTCTTATGAGTTTAAGTGTAAACTTATTCGCGTTTATGTTTACAGCTGATAGTGCTGCCACTGGAAATGCAAGTAGAGAACCTATAAGTGAACCTAGAAATGACATCTTTATAGTATCTATAAGTGGATCCTTGACATTCATCACATAATTAATATCTGGAGGAAACATTCTGGATAGTATCGTAAAAAACTTATGTCCATTTTTTACTATTGTACCAAATTTAAACCCAGTAACTTCTACCGCTATAAATCCTACTATCAAAAGGATAAATATAATAAAGGGAATCTTATTGAGAGGACTTTTAATCTTATTTCCACTGCTGAGATTAAACTCTTCTCTACCAAAAAGTGCTTTAAGGAAGTTCATCAAAATCTCCTTCGTCCATCTTACCACCGTATATTAATTCAAGTACTTCTCTTGTAACGTTTTCACTTTTACCATCATACATTATTTTCCCCTCTTTTATGCCTATAATTCTATCTGCATATTTAAGTGCCAAATCAACGTGATGTATATTTATTATTACCGTTATGTTAAGATCTTCATTTATCTTTTTGAAATCTCCCATAACCTGAGCAGCTACTATAGGATCAAGAGAAGCAACGGGTTCATCTGCTAATATAATTTCAGGATCCTGAGCTAAAGTCCTAGCAAGTGCTACCCTCTGCATCTGGCCACCTGAAAGCTTATCCGCTCTAACATAAGCCTTCTCAAGTATTCCTAATTTATCCAAAGCCTCAAGTGCTTTAATTTTATCTTTTTTAGAAAATATTCCAAAAACTGTCTTAAAAAAACTCATCTCAGGAACTCTTGAAGCTAAAACATTCTTAATAACTGTAGTTCTCGGAATTAAATTAAAGCTCTGAAAGATCATTCCAATTTTTCTTCTAAATTTTCTGAGTGCTTTCCCAGATAATTCAGAAACATTAAGTCCGTTGACCGTAAGCTCACCACCTGTAATATCATGCATCTTGTTAATCGTTCTAATTAGAGTGGACTTTCCTGCTCCAGAAAGACCGATTATAGAGATAAATTCTCCCTGTTCAATCTCAAGAGAGACATTATCGAGTGCATGTACACCACCTGGGTAAACTTTGTCAACATTTTCGAATTTAATCATATCTTCTCCTAGTTGGAAAAAGCATAAAGCATGCATCTTCACACTTTATGCTTTATCACAATATTACTTAAAAAACAACTATTCTGAAAGCTCTTTTAGGATTTTTTGTGCTTCTCTTTCTTTTTCGTAATCAGAAGCTTCTGCTTTTTGATATCCTTCGTGAGCATATATTTTTATAACTTCTTTACCTTCTGGTGTCTTAGCTATATTTATGAAAGCATCTTGAAGTGCTGCTTTAAATGCATCATCCACGTCAGGTGAACTTTTAGAAACTGAGATAGTATCATTATATATATTGCTAGTTACACCGATTACTCCTGTTTCTTCCCAAATTGAACCTTTTCTGCTGAATTCTGAAGTCCACTTATCAGCGTAATCTCTTCTTGCATCAGCATAAACTGTAGCAACGTCAATTTGTCCTGAAGCTAGTTTAGCCATTGAAGATCCATAAGAATCTGTTTGAACTACATTTGGCATATCGTTGAATGAAAGACCATATTTTTCTTTTAAGTAAATCATTGGATAGATATATCCACTTGAACTTGTAGTTGACCTAACTCCCCAGTTTAAATCTTTAAGATCATCAGCAGTTAGCTCTTCACCATTATTAACCTTAGCTACTAGAGCTTGTCCTTTTTCAGACGGACCAGCAACAAGTAGACCTTTGTAATAAGTAACTTGATCTTCTACTGGCTCTGTAGGTTTTCCATCGTTCCAATCTTTAGCAACTTCACTATCTTTATTAAGACCAGCTCTTGTAGCAGTTAGTATAACTTCTACGCCATCTTCATATAGTACATATGTTCCACCAGGTACAAAACCAACTTGAGCACTTCCAGCGTCAAGCGCTTCACCAACCGCCTCGTAAGTAGTTCCAACTTCTATCTTTACATTCTTAATGTCGTATCCACTCTTCATAAGTTCAGCTTTTAAAAGCTCTTTCAAAGGCTCAGTAGCAGTAACGATTTCATCTGGCTCTCTAGAAGGTACAAAGTAAACAATTAGCTCTTCTATCGTTTTACCTTCTTCCACTTCCATTTCAGTTGGAGTATCAGCACTACCTATTACTTCTCCCTCTTTTACAGGTTCTTCTTTTGCTTTATTGCTACATGAAACAACTGGAAATACTAGTAGAGCAATTAACAAAAATAGTAACAATTTTTTCATAAATTTCCTCCAAATTTACTTTTTATTATTTACAGAATTAAATAATTTAAACTGTAAGATGATTATACCATATTTCTTTATTAAAATAAGAAAATTATAATACTTTTTTATTTATTTATACTTATTCTCGCGTTGTGAACTACAGAAACTCTAGGATCTACAGTTACTTCCATACCACTTTGAATTTTTTCAGATATGTATTTGACTCCTACAATCGCAGGAATTCCAAACTCTTTAGCCCACTTAGCCGCTCTAGATGAATATCCCTTGACTTCTGTTATCAAAGCTCCTGCATTGGCAACCTTATTGTAGTCATCAGGGCTAAGTGAATCAGCGTACAATACATATCCCTTTTCATTATCTAAATCAAATTCATCTGTTATCAGTTTCACTTTTCCTCTGTATTCTTTCTTACCAATTCCAACTCCCTTGTAAATGAATTCTCCTACAATATGGACTTTCATCGTATTTGTCGTTCCAATCACTCCAAAAGGAACGCCGCACGTTATAACAACTAAATCTCCTATTTGGAGTAAATTGTCATGTAGAGGGAAACTGACCATTTTTTTAAATACCTGATCCATCGACCCTCTATAATCCATTATATAGGTATATACACCAGAGAATAAATTAAGCCTTCTTCTATTCTTTTCAGAAGTGGTTATTGCAAAAATAGGGCAACCAGGCCTGTGCATAGCTATTCTTCTCGCAGTAAATCCACTGCTTGTAATGGTTACAATCGCCGCTGCTTCGAGCTTTCTTGCCATTTCAGCGGTAGAGCGAGATATCGAATATGTGAGTTTATCATGAGTATCCGTGTTTACTATTTCACCCATTATATCTTCATAATCTTCAGAGTCCTCTATAAGAGTGGCTATTTTGTGCATGTATTCAACTGACTCTATCGGATATTTACCTGCCGCAGTTTCACCGCTCAGCATTATCGCGTCAGTACCGTCTAATATAGCATTTGCAACATCAGTAACTTCGGCCCTTGTAGGAGATGGATTCCTTATCATACTGTCAAGCATCTGCGTAGCTGTAATTACAAACTTGGCTCTTGTATTGCATTTCCTAATTATTGTCTTTTGCGCAACCGGTATTTCTTCTATAGGCATTTCAACCCCAAGGTCTCCTCTTGCTACCATTATTCCATCACTTACACTTATTATTTTGTCTATATTTTCATATCCCTGTCTGCTTTCAATCTTTGCAATTAAACTGATATCATGGCAATTTTCCTCTTCAAGTATCCCTTTAATCTTTATAATGTCAGATTTTCGCCTAACAAAGGACGCCGCTATAAAATCAACTTCCTGTTCAACACCAAACTTTATATCGGCAATATCCTGTTTCGTGATGGCTGGTAAATTTATTTTTATTCCCGGAGCGTTTATCCCCTTGTTCGTTGAGAGTGGTCCTCCCACTTCTACTACAGTTACAATCTCCTTATCTACAATTTCTTTTACTACAATCTTTATAAGGCCGTCATCAATTAGAAGCACATCGCCCTCGGAAACATCCTTATAAAGTTTTTTATAAGAAATATATACTTTCTTCTCATCACCTTCTATAAATTTCTTGTCTCCAGTCAAAATAAATTCTTTACCAGGAACAAGAACAGTGTTTTCTTTTACCTTTCCTATCCTAATATCCGGTCCCTTGGTATCAAGAAGTATTCCGATTGGCTTTCCCATCTCTTTTCTCACTTTTTTAAGTAAATCCATAGTCTTCTTATGAGACTCATGAGTTCCATGTGAGAAGTTAAATCTAGCAACGTTCATTCCTGCGTTAATTAACTCTCTTATTTTTTCCTCTGTATTTGTAGCAGGACCTATAGTACAGACAATCTTTGTTTTTCTCACTGTTTCACCTCGCTATTATTTCAGCTAAATCATAGAGATCTCTATCTATTTCATCTCTAGTATTTATCGCCTTTTTAATTTCTACATTAACGATTTTGTTTCCTTTTATTCCAACCGCTACACCGCTCTTACCCTTATCAATAAGTCTAACTGCTTCGGCTCCCATTTTAGTTGCAAGTAGCCTGTCAAAAGCTGTTGGTGCTCCACCTCTTTGAAGATATCCGATAACACTTAGTCTTGTAGGGATACTAATTCTTTTTTGTAATTTTTCTGTGTATTTAAAAGGATCAAACGCACCTTCTGCAAGTAAGATTATATAGTGATTTTTTCCTCTGTCAAAACCTCTCTTTATATTTTCAACTGTCTTCTCAAAATCATATTCAATTTCAGGTATTATAACTTCTTCAGCTCCACTAATTAGACCGGCATATAGGGCAATATCACCGCAATTTCTTCCCATAACTTCTACTACAAAAACCTTAGAATGGCTAGAAGAAGTGTCCCTTAATTTACTCACAGCATCCATAACAGTGGTTATTGCTGTATCAAAACCTATTGTATAGTCCGTATATCCTAGATCATTATCAATAGTTCCGGGAAGTGCAACAGTTTTTATACCTCTTTCATGAAGCGATCTAGCACCTTTAAACGAACCGTCTCCACCAATTACAATGAGCGAATCTATTCCGTTCTTTTTGAGTATGTCAAATCCTTTTTTACTTCCCTCTTCACTCTTAAACTCTTCACTTCTTGCAGTTCTAATAAAAGTTCCACCTCGAAATAACATATCACTTACATCTGTTGTTTTAAGCGTAAATAGTTTCTTTTCAAGAAGACCCTGATATCCTCTCTCAATAGCAACCATTTCATAACCTAGATGTATTCCCATTCTAACAGCACTTCTTATCGCTGCATTCATTCCCGGTGCATCTCCACCACTTGTAAGTATGGCAATTTTTTTCACTTTACAATTATCCTTTCTTCTGAATACAATTCATATAATGCTTTCAGCAATTCATCACATATGTCCACATATATGTCTTTTATTTTCCTTGCGATTTTTTTAGAAGATTCAAATACTACAACTTCATTTTCTCCTCTATATTTTCTGAGTAGTTTTGTAAGTTCTTCTATTTCTTCTTTTTCCCAATTATCAACTTTTACATACAGTTTTTTTACTTCAGTTCTTTGCAAATATTTATTAGCAGCAAAGAGCCTATCAAGATTTAATGTATTAATACCATCATGTCTTATATTCAGCCTTCCCTCTAAAACAAAGGAATTGCCGGGTTGTAACATCCCACCATATATCTCATAAACTTTAGGAAAAACATTTACATTTACGGTATTTATCTCATCACTCACACTTATAAATGCCATCATGCTTCCCTTTTTTGTCTTCTTTTTCTTGACAGAATTTATCATGGCAAGAACAGAACATTTCTTTCCTTCTTCGCTTTCTCCAAGTTCAATAAATTCGTGTAAGCTCATCGCTCTTCCACTTTTTATAATCTCTGAAAACTCTTCAATCGGATGAGAAGAAAGATACATGCCAAATATTTCCTTCTCCATATCTAATAATGTCTTTTCATCAAATTCTTCACTGTTTTTCTTGGAACTCGTCATATCTAAAATTTCATCAAAGAAACTGATCTGTCCAGGTGCATTTGTTCTTCTATTTCTGCTTATCGCATCCATTTCACTTTCAAATCTTTCCAGCATACTCTTTCTAGTCTCACCCAAACCATCAAGTGATCCAGACTTTATAAGAGATTCAATGGCCTTTTTATTCATCGATGTTCCAGACAATCTGGTTAAAAAATCATCTAGAGAATCGTATTTTTTATACTTTCGTCCCTCTATTATTGAATGTATAATGTTAGAACCCACATTTTTTATTGCTTTAAGACCAAATCTTATTGACTCTCCTTCTATTTTGAAATCAGAATATGAATAATTAATATTCGGCATTAATAATTGAATTCCCATCGACTTAAGATTTCTTATATAACTAGAGAGTTTATTCGAGGTTCCCATAACGCTACTCATAAGTGCTGTCATATATTCATGAGGATAATTTGCTTTTAGGTAGGCACTTTGATATGCGATTAATGCATATCCTGTTGCATGAGTTTTATTAAATGCATAGTTAGCAAACTCACTCATACTATCATACAAGTTTTCAGCATCTCTTTTATTAATCCCAAGTGCCAAGCAACCCTCTATATCATCTCCGTTTCCATTTAAGAATATTTCCTTTTCTCTCATCATCTGAGCCATGTCTTTTTTACTCATCGCACGCCTTACAAGATCAGCTCCTGCAAGAGAATAGCCAGCTAAATCCCTGAATATTTGCATAACTTGCTCTTGATAGACTAGACATCCATATGTAGGTGACAATATAGGCTCTAATTTTTCTGATATGTACTTTATTCCATTTGGATTTTCTTTATTCTTAAGATATGTCCCGATCGAGTCCATAGGACCCGGTCTATAAAGACTCGTTCCAGCCACTATGTCTTCTAATTTATCTGGTTTTAACTCTCTTAAAAACGACCTTAAGCCATGTCCCTCCAGCTGGAAAACTCCTAAACTGTCCCCTCTTTGTAGAAGCTCAAATGTCTTCTTGTCATCTAGTGGAATGTCACTTAATGAAAGGTCAATATTTTTATTTTCTTTTATGTAGTTGAGAGTGTTTTTTAAAATCGTAAGATTCCTAAGACCAAGAAAATCAATCTTTAGAAGACCCAATTTCTCAATTAAATTCTTATTGTACTGAGTGGTGATATTTCCATCCTGTATTGAAAGAGGTACATATTCCGTAATTTCTTTACTTGATACAACAATACCAGCAGCATGAGTGGATGTATGTCTAGGAACTCCCTCAATCTGAACTGCAATATCGAAAACTCTTCTGAGCTTATTATCATTTAATAGTTGTCTAAGCCTTTCGTTTTCCTCTAGAGAATCAGAAAGAGAAACCCTATTTGAAGCCGGAATTGTCTTCGCCATCTGATCTATTTTTTTATGCTCTACATCCAGCACTCTTCCTACATCTCTAATTGCAGCTCTTGCCCCAAGTGTTCCAAATGTTATTATATTTGCAACATGTTTTTTTCCATATTTTTTTCTTACATATTCTATAACTTCACCACGTCTCTCATCTTCAAAATCAATATCAAAATCAGGCATCGTGATTCTCTGAGGATTTAAGAATCTCTCAAAGTGCAGTTTATGTTTTATCGGATCTATATCCGTTATTCCTAGACAGTACGCAGCTAGAGAAGCTCCTCCACTGCCCCTTCCAGGACCAACGTATATTCCGGATTCTTTTGCAAACATAATAAAATCCTGAACGATAAGGAAATAATCATTAAATCCCATTTTATCTATTATATTGAGTTCATACTCCAGTCTTTTTATATTTTCATCCGTTTTATATAGCTCTCTATATCCCTTTATACAATTCTCATATAGTACTTTTTTCGCGTCAAAATTCTCATCATATGAAAACTTTGGAATATAGTGCTTGCTGAAGTCAAAATCAAAATCTATTCTATCCGCTATCTTTGTTGTGTTTTCAATCGCTTCTGGAATTTCACGAAATAAATTATACATTTCTTCGGCACTTTTGAAATAAAACTCTGAATTTGGGAGTTTCAATCTCTTTTTATCACTTAATTTTTTACCATCTTGTATACATAAGAGAACATCGTGAGCAGCGCTGTCTTTTTTATCTAAGTAATGAACGTCATTTGTAGCCACTAATGGTACATCAAACTGTTTCGACAGTTCAATTAGAATCGGATTTATTTTCTTTTGTTCACTGAGTGAATGATTTTGCAGTTCTAAGAAGAAAGAATTGTTTCCGTATATATTCTTGTAATACTCTACTGTTTCAGATGCAGTGTCATATCTGTCTTCTAATAGAAACCTTCCTATTTCGCCTTTTAAAGAAGGAGAAATGCATATTAGTCCCTCAGAGTATTTTTCTAGAATTGATTTTTTTACTCTGGGCTTGTCAAAGTAATTTTCAGTATATCCATATGAGACTATTTTAATTAGATTTTTATAGCCTTTCATATTTTCACACAGTAAAATTAAATTATTATTTTTTGTTCTATCTCTCGTTTCAATGTGAACTTCACAACCTATTATAGGTTTGACTCCCTGTTTTTTTGCTTCTATGTAGAAATCAACGCAACCATACATATTGCCATAATCTGTTATAGCAACAGACTTCATGCCTAAATTCTTAGCTTTTTCTATCGTTTCTTTAATTCTACAAAATCCATCTAAAAGTGAATATTCAGTATGTAAATGCAGATGAACAAAATCTCTCATTATTTATCCAGCCTTTCACATATTTTCATAATTTTCTTCATTCTATGATTTACTCCCGACTTAGAAAGCTCAGGTTCTAAAGCTCTACCTATTTCTGATAGAGAATAATTTTCGTTTTCAAATCTCAAAATAGCAACATCATATAGCTCTTTACTAAGAGCCTTAAGTCCTATTTTTTTCATTATTTTTTCGATACACTTTCTCTGTTTTATCGATGCTTCAATTGTCTTTTCTATATTGTGAGTTTCACAATTTGTCTTTCTATTCACATCACCTTTTAATTGTCTGAGTGACTTTAAATCCTCAAGTTCTAATGCTTTTTTAGTAGCACCTATTAAATTCAAAAAATCAACTATATGGGAAGAGTTTTTGGTATAGGCAGTCATCTTGCTGCCTCTTTTTTTTGCGTGGAGTCGAATATCATAATCCATTAAAATATTAGACAAGCTATCGTATTCCTTTTCATTTTCAAGCAAAAACTCTAAACTATATTTTTTATTCGGATCACTTATCCTTCCACACGCTATAAAAATGCCCTTAATATAGGCTCTTTTTTCTATTTCATTTTTGATAATGCTATGAGGAATGCCTTCAAAAATCTGACCATTTTTGATAGCCTTTATTTCTTCAAGAAAATCATTATCGGTTATTATTATGTGATTATTATTTTTTTCATACTCAAATATGTGATTAACACCTATCTGATTTATAAGCTGATAAATTCCTTTTACGAGGTATGAATCATTTTCTGTTATTCTAAAGTTATTTTCCTGTTTTTCTAATGACTTATTTAAAAAGCCACTTAAAAAAGCAAATATTTCCTGCTCTTTTATCTTATTTCTAAAAATATATTCTTTTAACTCTTTTGAATATGACATTTATTCGGTTAAAACCTTCCTTATCATTTCCCTCTCTCCCTTATGAAGTCTACGTGAATTAACCTCTTCTAAAGTCAAGTAACTTATATCTACAAATCCTTCTTTTTTTAAAGGTTTTAATTCTCCTCCAACTGGGTGCATTTTATACCATAAAACTTTTTTATTAACAAGTCTTCCTCTGCTAAAAAAATAGAATTCTAGCCATCCTATTCTGTGATCAATTTTCCCAATCACTCCTGTTTCTTCAAACACTTCTCTAAGTGCAGCTCTAGAAAAAGTCTCGCCTGCCTCTATGTGACCTTTTGGAAGTACCCACCTATTTCTATAAGTTTTAAGCATCAAAACTTTATTGTCTTTTATAACGATTCCGCCTGTACTAATCATCTCCGGTTATCCTTTTAATAGTATTTACCACTTCTTCTTCATTGTGTCTAATCTTATTATCTATTATCTTTGTATAATTTCCTTCAAAATACTCTATTTTTTTATCTTTCAAGTACTCGATATCCTCATCTGAAAACAAAATTTGATCTGAGCCAGTCTTTCTATATTCAGATAGAGTGCGTTCTCCTATCTTACTATTATTTACTATTACATAGTCAAATATATTGTCCTCAATATGCTCATATATTGATTCTATATGGTCTTTCACACTGTAATGCGTAGTCTCACCAGGTTGCTCCATTAAATTGCTTATGTATATTACTTTTGCATTCGACCTCAAGATAGCCTCTTTGACTCCCGAAACGAGTAGTGCCGGAAGTAACGACGTGTAGAGACTTCCAGGTCCAACTATGATTACATCTGAATTTTCAAGTACTTCCACAACCTTTTTGTAGGCTTTAGGTCTTCGTGGAAATAAATTCACTCTTTTTATTTTACTTCCAGATTTAATAACTTCACGCGGAATATCACTTTCTCCAATTACTTTGCTTCCGTTTTCGAGATAAGCTATCAGCTTTATATTTTCAAGTGTTACAGCAAATACCTTACCTGCTATATTGAAGATAGAAGCCGCCTCACCGAGAGCATTTTCCATACTACCTGTTATCTCGCTGAGTGCAGTAATCATCATATTTCCTAGTGAATGACCTTCAAATGATCCCCTAATAAATCGATAAGAGAATAGTCGCTCAATGATAGGTGTTGTGTTTGAAAGTGCAATAACGCAGTTCCTAAGATCGCCCGGTGGAATTATATCGTATTCACTTCTAATTACTCCAGAACTGCCTCCATCATCTACAACATTCACAATGGCATTGATATCTTCATACTCGTATTTAAGCCCTCTCAAAATTGTAGATATTCCAGTTCCACCGCCTATTATACTAATTTTTTTCATTGTATATCTATATCTCTATCTCTATAAATTACATCAAAGCCTTTATCGACCAGATAATCTTTTAATAATAATGCCAGGGTAACGGATCGGTGTCTTCCCCCTGTACAATAAAATGCAATTTGCAGTTTGTTTTTACCGCTTTCCTTGTGCTCGTTTACAACTATGTCTACGAGACTTTTTAAAGCATCAAAAAAGTTTTTTGCCACTTCACTAGACATAACAAAATCTCTCACCTGCTTATCGTGTCCAGTTTTTTCACTTAATTCTGGAACATAAAACGGGTTTGGTAAAAATCTGGTATCAAATATATAATCCGCCGAATCAATGAATCCATATTTTATACCAAAAGAGCTGATAAAGATTTCAAATTTCTTACTCTTATTTATAAATCTAGAATGAATTGAACTCTTTAAATCATATGAGTTTAAACCCGAGGTATCAATTATCCAATCGGCAAATTTTCTTATTTTTTTAAGTTCTTTTTTCTCATTTAATATAGCTTGCTTTATAGAGATATCTCCATTTTCAAATGGATGTCCCCTTCTTACTGTTTTAAATCTTCTAGAAACAACATCGTCGTCTGCTTCTACAAATATAGTTTTTATACTAAACCCTTTTTCCTTAAGAGACTTTATCTTATCAATTACTTCTTTAAAGAATATTCCCAGCCTCAAATCCATAACAACCGCTATATCTCTCTTATCCTCATTTTCACTATGTAATCTTATAAATTCATCCAATAGTGAAGGAGGAAGATTGTCTATACAGTAGTAACCATTATCTTCAAATGCGTCGAGCACAGTACTCTTGCCTGCACCTGACATCCCTGTAATTACAAATAATTCCAAATCTACCTCCTTAAATTTATTATTTTATTCTTATTAAGTCCTGACTTTTCAACTCTATACATACAACTAGGAACCTTGCCTACTCTGCTTGGAATGTGAGCATCAGAGCTGATAACAAAATTCAGGTTCATATCCTTTATTTCAATGAGCTGCTCCTCCGTCAAATAGGTGTGTCTCTCATTTATTTCCATTATCACTTTTTTCTTCTCACATTCTTTTGCTATCGGAACAATATTTACAGGACCCTTATCTCCAGGATGGACTAATATGTCAATATTATTCTTCCTAACTGCATTTACAAGAGCTTTTGTATTTAGCTTCACAGCTGTTTTTTTTAAAAGACCTGTAAGTCTATAAATATTATTTACTAGGTGCATATAGACATCACTAAGACTTTTAGGTGCACTTCCAAAATGATATCCACAGAGGACCTTATCAAAATCCGAGATTTCCGATTCCTTTAAATCAATTTTGCCAGAAGGTCCGAGTATATTTGCCTCTATGGAGTCATATATTGTTATATTTGGATATTTATTCCTTAGTCTTTTTATTTCAGACTTGATTTCATTTCTATCCGATCTCTTAATGCCATAAAACATGTGAGAGAATCCGTGATCACTTATTCCTATTTCATTGAGGCCTGCATCAATCGCAGCTTTAACATTATCTTCAATAGAACCCTTCCCATCTGAATAAGTCGTATGTGTATGATAATCAGCAAATATTCTCATCTATTCCTCTATTATCTTTAATTCTGTCTGCAATTCAACTCCGAATTCTTCTAACACTCTTTTCTGAATGATTTTAATAAGTGTTTTAACATCTGAGCTTTTAGCATTTGCTGTGTTCACAATAAAACCTGTGTGTTTGTCAGATACCTGAGCACCGCCAAACTTAACACCTCTCAGCCCAGAGTCCTGTATTAGTTTTCCTGCATAGTATCCCTCAGGCCTTTTAAATGTACTTCCAGCACTGGGAAGTTCAAGAGGTTGTTTGTCTGCTCTGCGCTGATTAAATACAATCCTATTATCGCTTATATCCTTTTTATTTCCCTTTTTTAACTCTATCACTACTTCAAAGACTATATAACCTTTTCTCTGTGCATTGCTATCTCTGTATGAGAAATCCATTTCATCATTTGTGTATACTACCGTATTTCCCTCTTTATCTAACATTCGAACTTCTTTTACGACATGTTTCATTTCGCCGCCATATGCACCTGCATTCATTATAATTGCTCCACCCAAAGTTCCGGGTATATCACCTGCAAACTCAAATCCTTCTAGTGAATGCTCAAGTGCTACATCAGCCAGATCTCGAAGTGAAATTCCTGCACTAGCAGTTATTGTAGTTCCTTCTACTTTATAATTACTAAATTCTTCACCCACTAATATAATGATTCCTCTATATCCATTGTCGTCAAATAGGACATTACTGCCCTTGCCAAGAGCCATCCATTTAACGCCATATTTATTTGCAAGCTTTATTGTTTGAGAAATACAATTTGCAGATCGAGCAATTACAAGTAAATCGCATTCACCACCAATTCCGAATGTACAATAGCTACTTAATTTTTCGTCTTCTCTATACTTTATTTTTTTCTCTTTTAAGATTCTTATTATTTGGTCCACTCTTTCCTCCATACATAGTGTATTATACCAATTTTTAGTATGTTTGAAAACAGATAGAGAATTTTATATTACAAAAATTTTAATTGTATATTAAATACCTAGTTAAATGCAGTTAGTAATTGCATCACTAACTGCATTTAAAACAAAATTTATTCTAATTTATACATACTACCAACATATGAAATGAGGTTATTTTTTTAATTTCATATATATAGCAGCAGATACTATAAAAAAGACAACAACGAAAATTCTCACCAACAAGACATTGCCCTCAAATACTAAACGAGCAGAAGGTATGGACCAAAGAAAGAGAAGTAGATATGTAAGGTCACTTCTTATACTGCGTTTTAAAGATATGTATAATATTGTGAAGTATATAAATACGACAAAAAGAATTTTAAATACTATCATATTTTAAATCTCCATATTTTTCATACTAGAAACAACAATTTACACTTAATATTATATATCAACACATTAATAGATTCAAAATAAAGTTTTTTCAACTTTTTATGATATAATCCATTAGAGATGAACACAATAATCAATTTAACCATTTGAAAGGGGACTATTAAGGTGTGTTCACAGATAAATATTATGAGAAAACTACTATTGATATTGGAGGTTACGTCGCCATATTAACTGTTGCAGTTGATACTCCTTATCAGAGAAAAGAAATTGCAGGCGAGCATTCCATAAAATAACTAAAGAAGCAGGATTAAATGGCTTCAAACTTGTAGGAAAATCTCTTTCTAAGAACGGAGGTTTTTCTTGGGAAAATATTAAAGAAGGTAACATGCTAAGATTTTTAGAGAGATCAGTTGAAAAGACGATAGAGAAATATCCAAAAGCTTATAATTCATTTTTTAAGCTTTTCTCAAAAATACCTGACAAAAAATATGTTTCTATTGTTCACAGGATATTATTCCACGAAAAGATGAACTGGGATAAACCAAAGACATATACACAGAAACTGAATTGGTTAAAAGTTAATTATAGAGATCCAATGCTCACGGTATTTGTAGATAAATGTGCTGTTAGAGAGTATATAAAGGAAAAAATTGGAGAAGAGTACCTAATCCCTATTTATGGCATGTTTGAATCGGTAGAAGAAATAAAGAAAAATATGGATAGTTTTCCCGATAAATTTGCCCTTAAAGGTAACAACGGGTCCGGATACAATATAATAGTCACTTCTAAAGATAGCATCAACTGGGAAAAAGCTTATAAAAAAATAAATACCTGGCTATCTACAAGCCACTATTTAAGGGCAAGAGAATGGCCTTATAAAAACGTAAAACCCAAAATGATAGTTGAAAAACTGCTTGAGCCTAAAGAAGGAATACTCTATGACTATAAGATATACTCATTTGATGGGGAAGTTAAATTCGTCGGTGTTACTTATATCGATACCGAAAATCATATATCATTTAGAAACAATTATGATAAGGATTTTAATCTATTAGAAGACGTTCAAATAGGTTTTCCAAATAATCTAGAAAAGACAGTTGAAAAGCCTGATAACTTAGATGAAATGGTAAGGATAGCAGAAACGCTGAGTAAAGGTTATCCACATATGAGGGTAGATTTATATAATGTAGATGGGAAGATATATTTTGGAGAACTAACACTCTATCCGGGTGGTGGATGCGATACACTTATGACGCCAGATGACCTTGAATACAAAATGGGGAGCTTCATAAAGCTACCCAAAATCAAGGATGACAAATAGAACATCTACCATGAGAATTATTTAAACCTTTCAGTCTTACCGGTTTAAGACTCATCTTAACGGTAGGACAGTTTTTTCTATGGTACATACTTCCCGTGTCAGTTATAAATACAATATAGTCGCTTGAATTTAGATAGTTGGTATTTAAAAATGTAAATTTCTCTTTTACAATGGAAAAAACACCCAAACTACCATTACTTACGTTTATGTATTTGCTATTCAGATACTTTTCTATTTCATCTTCTGTTATGACACCGTTATTATTTCTAATAACATAAATAGAAGACAGAACAAAAGCTTTTGACTCGTATATGTAAGCGTATGCTATCGATAGAAAAAATACTAAAATAACAAGTACCATAGCTCCAACAACCGCAAATTCTATAGATAGTGAGCCTCTATTCAACATATCTAAGTTCTCCTTCTATAGTTCTCTTAAATATTAAAGGGATGATGCTTCCCTTTATTTCTATTTTTCTCTTCAATTTTATTCCCGTATAGTAATTATCGAGATCAATGTTAAATTTATTAGATATACATACCTTTAACCTATTCATAAATGTTCTCTTACTTACAAAACATAGAAGTAGTTTTAGATAATCAGGATATACAAAACCTTTTTCGTATTTATAAAATCCGAGTTTAAAACTCTGAAAACTTTCATCCCCTTTATAAAAAGGCACTTTTTTTCTATGAAAAATATCATATGTATCAAAGCCTGATTCACTAATAGCAAGTAATATTGCTTCTGCCACAAATAATTTCGGGTTATGAAAACTAGCAAATTCAACCTTACTTCTCACCTTTTCATTTACAAATATCTCAGCTAAATTAACTATTAGACGAAGCGCAAAAATCTCAGATCCTATCACTAATTGTTGCAAAGATTTATCATTAAACCCAGTTAGAATGTATTCAGATGTATATCCGCTATTATCACTCTTTGTTATTGAATATCCCATATAATTTACCGCATAGTCAGCAAGTGCATAGTGATCATATAAATTTGATATGTTATATTTATCAAGTGCTTCGAAATAACGATAATACGTATCTCTTATCTCAGTAGAAATACTAAAATAAATATCAAGATTTTTTATTTTCTCAAACTCACCTTTCTTAAGAAGAGTCAAAAGCTCATCAAAATTTATCCCTTTGAGCTCTAGATAAGCTTCAGCACTTATTAAGTTTGCTATTAACTGATCGATATCTACCTTGTCTATTTGTCCTGATTTTATTAGACCTATCTGATAATTGAGTTCTCCCACATCAAATAGGTTAAGCTCTACTTCTAAACTGTTTTGAATAAAGTCATTGGCGATTTCTTCCGCTTTACTTACACCACCTACAAGATGTCTCTCTTTCATGATTTCCAAAACGGATTTTTCCAAAATATCACTATCACTTAATGAACCTGTGAATTTTTCTCCCTCACCTTCTACTGCAAGAATACCAGCTTTATTAAATAATTCTCTATTATATCTACTTAAGGCCTCATCTATTTCTATGTAGAGCTCTGCTTCCTTTTTCTTTATTTCAAAGTTTATGTATGAATACTGAGTCACTACTGACAAGAGGATAAGTGCAGCCATTAGTATTATTGCAAATGTAACTGTAATGCTTCCCTTAGAATTCTTCATGTTGTACCTCAGATAAAATATACACATAATAGACAAATAAAAGTATCCGCATCGACATATATTACTTAGAGTAATTTTTAAAACCGACAAATAACTTTCTCAATCAGCTACAAAAAGATGTTAAATTATGATAAAATATACTCAGTTGAGGTGATATTATGAATCAGAAAAAAACAGATGAAATGATGAATATTGTGGGAAATAAGTACATCCTATCTAAGCTTATATCTTCTAGAGCTAGACAAGTAAAACATGAAGAAAAGCTAACTATTGGCTATATGGCAATAAATGCTGCTTCAGAAGAGTTATTAGAAGGGAAATTGGTCTATACGGAAGACGAGAAATAATTTAAATTATTTCTCAATTGTAGTAAAAGGGGTGAAAATGAGAGAAAAATTTGTATATTCCTTCTCAGAAGGAAATAAAGAAATGAAAGATTTACTAGGGGGGAAAGGTGCTAACCTAGCTGAAATGTCTCACATAGGCTTACCAGTTCCACAAGGGTTTACACTTACTACAGCTGCGTGCAATAACTACTATGAAGTCGGTGAAAAATTGTCAGACTCTGTCAAAGAAGAAGTCTTTGAAAAACTCGCTGAACTAGAAAGAATAACACGAAAAAATTTTGGTGGATCAACAAATCCTCTACTAGTTTCTGTACGTTCAGGAGCAAAGATCTCAATGCCTGGAATGATGGATACCGTTTTAAATCTAGGTCTAAATGACGAGGTTATAAAAGCCCTTTCAAATGAGAGTGGAAACCCAAGATTTGTTCTAGATAGCTATAGACGTTTCATCCAGATGTTTAGTGACGTAGTTGTTGAAATTCCAAAAGCTAAATTTGAAAGAGTTTTAGACGAAATAAAGGAATCTAAAGGTGTTTCAAATGATACTGAGCTAACGGAAGAAGATTTAAAGGAAGTGGTAGATAGATTTAAAAAGGAATATATGGATTCTACAGGAGAAGAATTTCCACAGGACCCAAGAGAGCAATTAATTCGAGCAATTACTGCTGTCTTTAGAAGTTGGAATAATTCAAGGGCAATTCTATACCGAAAAGAAAATGATATTCCTCACAGTTTAGGTACTGCTGTAAATGTTCAGTCTATGGTTTATGGAAATATGGGAAATGACAGCGGTACAGGTGTAGCATTTACTAGAAATCCTGCAACTGGTGAAAAAGAGCTGTTCGGCGAATTCTTAATGAATGCACAGGGAGAAGATGTTGTTGCCGGAATCAGAACACCTATGTCCATTAATCAAATGAATGAAATAAATGAAGATTTATATAAAGAGTTTACAAAAATCTGTGAAGTACTTGAAGATCACTACAAGGATATGCAGGATATTGAATTTACCATTGAAAAAGGTAATTTATATATCCTCCAAACTAGAAACGGTAAAAGAACAGCACAAGCTGCACTAAGAGTCGCAGTAGACATGGTTTCTGAAGGTAGAATCGACAAAGAAACTGCCATTATGAGAATTGAACCAAAACAGTTAGATCAACTTCTTCACCCTACTTTTGATCCAAATGCTCTTAAAGAAGCCAAAGTAATAACAAAGGGACTTAGTGCTTCTCCAGGTGCAGCATCAGGGCAAGTTTATTTCACTGCTAGGGAAGCCGCTGAAGCTGTTGAAGATGGTAAAAAGGCCGTACTTGTAAGACTTGAAACCTCCCCTGAGGACCTTGAAGGTATGATAAAAGCAGAAGGAATACTAACAGCAAGAGGCGGAAGAACTTCTCATGCTGCAGTTGTTGCAAGGGGAATGGGTAAATGCTGTGTTGCTGGTGCAGGAGAAATGAACATTAACGAAGAAGAGAAATTCTTTACCGTTAATGGAAATAGATATAATGAAGGAGATATAATCTCTATTGATGGTTCAACAGGATTTGTATATGAAGGCAAAGTTAAGACAGTTACTCCTGAACTCAGCGGAGATTTTGCTAAACTTATGGACTGGTCAGACGAAGTTAGAACTCTAGGAGTTAGAACAAATGCCGACACTCCTCAAGATGCTGCACAAGCTGTTGCCTTTGGAGCAGAAGGTATAGGACTTACCAGAACAGAGCACATGTTCTTTGAGGAGTCAAGAATAATGTCTGTAAGAGAGATGATTGTGGCTAAAACCGAGGAAGATAGAAAAGTCGCTCTAGACAAATTACTTCCATATCAAAAAGAAGATTTCATCGGCATATTTGAAGCTATGGAAGATAGGCCCGTAACGATAAGACTACTTGACCCTCCTCTACACGAGTTCTTGCCTCATACAGAAATAGAAATAAGAAGTCTTGCTGAAAATCTAAAAATTAACGTCTCAGAATTAAAATCTCATATAGATGCACTTCACGAATTCAACCCTATGCTAGGTCACAGAGGCTGCCGTCTAGCAGTTACTTATCCTGAGATAGCTGTTATGCAGACAAGAGCAATAATTGAAGCTGCTATACATGTAAAAAAGGAAAAAGGCATAGATGTACATCCTGAAATAATGATTCCACTAGTTGGAGAAAAAGCAGAACTTGAATACATTGAAAAATTTGTAAGAGAGACTGCAGACAAGTGTATCGCCGATTCAGGAATTGAACTAAACTACATGTATGGTACCATGATTGAAGTTCCAAGAGGAGCTTTAACAGCTGATGAAATAGCAAAAACCGCACAATTTTTCAGCTTTGGTACAAATGACTTAACACAGATGACTTATGGTTTTAGTAGAGATGACTCTGGTAAATTTATTAAAGATTATCTCGCAAAAGACCTATTCGAAAAAGACCCATTTGTTACTCTGGATCAAAAAGGTGTAGGTGCACTCATAAAAATAGCTGCTGAAAAAGGTAGAAGCGCACGACCTGATCTAAAACTTGGAATATGTGGTGAACACGGAGGAGATCCTGCGACGATAGCATTTTGTCATAAGGTAGGACTCAACTATGTTTCTTGCTCACCTTTTAGAGTTCCAATAGCTAGACTCGCTGCTGCTAGAGCTGAGATAGAATCAAGAAAATAAACTTTAAGAGAGGAATTAATTCCTCTCTTATTTTTTATCATTTGGAGAATAAATTTATGAAAAGGTTTACACTAATTTTACTCGCGGCCGTTCTATGTCTTACCGTTATATCGTGTAAGAACAATAAAACGTCTACTTCAAATACAATAAGCAAGTACATTCCAGAGATAGAATCCTGTGATGAGATATCTACAGGAGGTGCTGGAACTTTTGATGTGATGAAAGGAATCGGAGTATCAACTGCAAGTGAAGAAGAAAAACAGGACATACTATCAAAAATTATAAATGTTGATATAAGCGAATTTGAACCCACTGAAAAAGAAGAGGTTTTAGGTGCAGCTATTTCTTTAAGGATAGCAATTGAAGACAAAGTGTATGCCCTTACAATACTATCTGACAAGGATAATCAGTATATTTTTATAACAAATGAAAATAGTGAAGAAATTTTCTTAAAAGGACCAGATAACACCTTCCCTTTTAAAGATATAGAGAATTTGATAAGTAAGATAAACACAAATAAATCGGATACAGAAAATACCTTTATACTTTCGGTAATAGGAAATGATTATGAAGAACAATTAAATAAAGGAGTTTCTGCCGATGTGAAAGGCATGCTAGACAAATTGCTCGATAAATCTGGAACAGTGAGTCCTGCTTCCGATGAAGACTATAACTTATCTCTGAGTATGGGTAAAGATTTAATCTACAAAATAAACACGGACACTGGATATTTTTCAAGGAACAATAAAGAGGAAATAATGTACGCAAAACTCAGCGAAAATCAACTAGAAATGCTTATAATTACAATCGGAATAAAACACTAAGTATTATCTTTTTGTCAATATCGCAAGACCCTGAGCTATAACACTTGTTAAAGTGTATATAACGGTATATATCCAAGCGCTTTCATTATAGTGTATATATATGGTTGGTATAAAAAGAAGTCCAACTAGTAGTGAGAAGTATAGTTTAAATCCATTTTTTAATGAGAAAACTAGCGAAACAATAAATACACTAACCGGAATTAATATTAAAAGCACTACCATTGCGCTACCTGTATCTTGAATAACAAAAGGTAGTAGATAAAAACTTGCGATTATAATCAAGTAGTAAATAATATCTCTTTTAAACTTATCCATGACTACTCCTATCGATATTTTTCAAATATATGGCTATCTACCAATCTGCCATTAACTTCTACATCTTCTTTTATTTCTTCTAAAAATGTAAACCCGTTTTTTATAAGTACTTTTTTAGAAGCCTCATTGTCAGAAGCAGTTCCAGCCACAATCTTATCAAAATGATACCTATCAAATGCTTCTAGTAAAACCATTTCAACTGCACTTGTAGCATATCCTTTATTACTCTCATTCTTACTAATTCTATAACCAAGTTCCGCTACTTTTAAACTATCATCTTGTAATTTGTGGAGATTCACTCTACCAATCAATTTATCGTTCTGATTCTTTATTACGTACATATATGAAGCTCCCGTATTAATTGAGTATATTATTTGTTCTATTATTTTTTCAAAATTATTTAAATCGTAATAAGCATCTCCTCTTGAAGGTAGAGACCTCTCAAAATACTCTCTATTTTCTTTTTCAAATTTATAAATAGCATTACTGTTCTCTTTCGATACTAATTCTATACTGACAATCACTTTAAAAAACCTCTCTTTATTTACCGATTGCATCTCTAATATCATCACGCATGGATACAAATTCAGGATATTCATAGAAGAACAATATTTTTTGAGATTTCACACTATTGTCCGTAGGCTTATCTCCATTTACAAAATAAGCAAAACTCTCAGCAAAATCTTCCTCTGGATTGGTCGCGGCGTATTCTGTAACAAACTCTGTCTCACGACTTTCAAAAAATTCAGTTAAACCTTCATCCCCATCAACTAGAGAATGTTCAACTATTATGTCTTTCCAAAATCTGTGATAATACTGATTTAGATATGCGTCTGCTTTTAGCGTTCCTTCTTCTACAACATAGAGACTATCGTCACTCTCATCATCTGTCATCTGCTCTTTATTTAGAGAAATAATATGGGCAAGTTCATGGACAAGTGTATTCATCGCATCCCCATAAAAACTTCCATCTTCACTCAGAATATCCTTAAGATCTACTGATATCCTCCATTTTTTATTATACTCTTCATCAACATATGCTATCACTTCATCAAATCCATCCGTACTGATCTCATAAGTATCAATCATATTCATATACTCATCGGGGACAATCATCTCTATTTTATCCCAGACTTTTTGATGTTCATTCAATATACTTAAATCCTCGTTATCATCAATTTGTATATCTAGGTTATCTCTTGTAATCTTTCCATTTTCAACTTTATATAGTGCTAACTGTATACTATCACTTACACCTTGATTTAATAATTCCTCTGCACTGAGCCCAAACTTTGAAATTATCTTGTCTGCTAAAGCACTATTTTCTATAAATGTATTTTCATCGGAATATTCTGAAGTGGCCTTCGCTAAACGAATCAACTCTTTATATTCCAAGTACGTAATATCTTTCTTTAAATAATTAGCAGCATCTACTAAACTCTGTAGGGGTATTTCATAGCCTGACGCTCTAAGAAATTGGTTAACTTCAGATTTCAACTTTAAAATCTCAATACTAACATAGTCTTGTTCGCTATATATTTCATTCGCTTTTTCATAATTTTTAATTATTTTTCGCAAATTTTCAGAGCCTATTTCGCTCAAATCATAACCTAATTTACCTTCAAAAAATATCCTAAAATCATAGGAAGCCGCAATTATTCCGCCTTCACTTATCAGTTCTGTATCATTCTCCACTTCCTCTTGACCTTCAAAAAAAGTGTTCTCATTGATAGCTGAAGAATCCTGTTTTTCTTCTTCTATACCTATTACTTTCTTTATAAAGGTACAACCACTAAGCAATAATATCGAAACTAGCAATATTGAGATTATTTTTTTCATGTTTTATTCCTTTCTTATTACAACTAGATTTATTCATATTAGATCTCTAATAAAAAATATTTTATCATAAAATGAAACGCTAAAGAAAAAAATCAAGCTAGAAAAATTAATTTAATCTCAGCTTGATTTTTTTAATCTCTAAATCAAATATTGTAAGTTATTAATTTCTTATTCAAAAGATACATTTGATGGTGGAATGAATTTGTCAGATAAATCAGTATTAACAACTATATCAGTGTAATTCATTTCACTAAAGACTTCTCCCGCCTCATTAACGATTTGTACTTTTAGAGGCATTTGGTACTCTTCTGACATCCACATTTTGGTTGTAAAAGTTCCCTCTGAGTCTGATTCGCTAAATTCACCATATATTACATCCTTACCATCTAGCTTATCTCTCTTTAAAACATCATAAAAATCTTCATCTTGTTCCACATCAATCTCTGGTTCTGGAGTCTCAAAAGCAGCATTGTCTTGTGATGGATACTTGAACCCTACATTTTCTCCTTCAACATATGAATAGCTCATTCCCTCATCATCGTTGTAAATGATAACATTTACTTTGCCTTCCATTTCATTTTCTAGTCTATAGTTTTCACCCATAATGTACATACTCATTTTAGTTTCACTCATACCCATAATTTTTATTGTAGCTTTATATGAAATACTATCTGGTCTTTCAAAGTTTAAAGAGTTTAAAAGACTAAGGTCCTTTTCCCCTGTCTCTTCTTTCTTAACTTCTTCTGTTTTGGTTTCCTCTTCTTTTTTTTCTTCTTTCTTCTCTTCTTTTTCCTTGCTTTCCTCTTTATCTTCTACTTGTTCTGTTTTAGTTTCTTCCTTTGTCTCTTCTTTTTTTTCATCATCTGATGAACAAGAAACTGTAAATATTATAAGTACCAAGATAAGTAAAAGTGCTAAATTTTTCTTCATATCAATCTCCTTATATACTTTATTCTTTATTTAAAGTCTCAAGAGCTTCCGCAAGGCTAATAGATTTGCCCAGTGTCTTAGCATTTTTAAGTGCAGAAATAATACTCTCGCTAACAGACTCAACACAAGCTGTAAATAGTTCGTCTATTAAGGTCTCTTTTATCCTCTTAATATTGACTTCACTATCTTCATTTGTTTCTTTCGTTTTATTTGCAGTAGAAAATCCGATTACAATGTCTCCGCTTCCGTTACCAAATTCACTTCCTATACGCGCAACTCCAGCTGTTGCCCTTTTGCAAATCCTCTTTAGCTGTCTAGAATCAAGTGGTGCATCAGTAGCAATTATTACCATAATTGATCCCTTTTCATTGTTAATAACACTTTCTTTTTTCTCACAAAGTCTCTTTCCAACAGGATCTCCATCTATAGTTAATTGATGAAGGAGACCGTGATTTGCAAGTACTAGAGCTCCTAACGTATAAATTTCTTTTCCTATATTAACAATTCTAGAAGATGAACCAATACCACCTTTTAATCCGTGACAAGTCATTCCTCTTCCAGCACCCACATCACCTACTTCAAAGTCCTCTCTTAGATTCTCTATGGCTTCAAATACGTGTTTTTTTTCAACACTCTGACTAGATATATCATTCAAAGTACCGTCATTGCATTCACCTACAACTACATTTATAGATTTAAGATCATGACCATCTTTCCTGCATCTTTCAATCATATAACTCACCAGTGCGTCGTGTACTCTTCCTACACAGAGCGTATTAGTAAGTGCTATTGGACTTTCAAGCTGACCCAGTTCATCTATTTGAACAAGACCCGCAGTTTTACCAAATCCGTTTATTACATAACTAGCAGATTCCAGTTTATTGAGGAAAACATTTTCGTCTGAAGGCATAATAACAGTAACTCCTGTATGTACTCTTCCTTCATCTATCGTACAGTGACCAACTTTAACACCTTTAACATCTGTAATTTTATTAAGTCTTCCCTTTTGCATGATTTCCTCTTGACATTAAAAATCTTTGTCAGGCTTTGCAAGGTTACCAAACTTTGTAAATTCACCAAGCCAAGCTAACTCTACTGTTCCAGTTTCACCATTTCTCTGCTTTGCGATTATAATTTCACTTACGTTTTTCTTAGCGCTATCTTCATTATAATAATCATCTCTGTATATCATCATAACGATATCTGCATCTTGCTCTATAGCTCCCGACTCCCTAAGGTCTGATAGTACAGGTCTTTTATTACCCCTTGATTCTGGGGATCTTGAAAGCTGTGAAAGGGCAAGTACTGGACAATCAAATTCCTTCGCAACGGCCTTTAATCCTCTTGAAATTTTAGAAATCTCAACCTGCCTATTTTCAGACTTACCTCCATCCATAAGCTGTAAATAGTCTATTACTACAAGATCTACTTTTCCATGCTCTAATACCTGCCGTCTCAGTTTATTCTTTAAGTCCATTAAACTGATTCCAGAGGTATCATCAATAAATAAATTAATATCTCCAAGGGTAGAAACTCCATCCATAAATTTCTTCCAGTATTCTTCAGAAAAATCTGCTCTAGTAATATTCTTAAGAGGTAAAAGTTTTTCAGAAGAAATCATTCTATATATCAATTGCTTAATATCCATTTCGAGAGAAAACATACATACGTGTTTATTCTCCTTTATCGCCGCGTACTGAGCTATATTTAGGGCAAGTGCTGATTTACCCATTGAAGGTCTGGCTGCTAAAAGAACCAACTCCCCTGGTTTTAAGCCATTAGTCTTATTATCTATCAGTGTAAAACCTGTCTTAAGTCCATTTAATAGCTCTGGATTCTGGCTTATTTTCTCTATTTCTTCTACAACTTCTCCAATCTTACCAGATACGCTTAAGAGACCAGAATACTCTCTCTTGTCAACGATTGAAAAGATTTCTTCCTCTGCGTCGTTTAAAACGTTTTCATTCGTTAAATCCATTGCAAGATCATTGATCTTATCAGAAGCAATGATAAGTTTTCTTCTTCTCGTTCTGTCTTTAAGAGTCTCTATATATGTCTCTATGTTGTAAGGACGATTTCCTTTTTTAATTATTTCAGCTAGATATGTTTCTCCTCCTACTCTAAAGAACATCTCTTTTTCTTTGAGATTTTCGGATATGATATCTATGTCTAAAATTTTATTGCTTCTATTGACCTGTTCAATGGCGAAAAATATTGTTCTATTGTCAACTCTAGAAAAATCATCCCCATTTAATTTCTCAAGACCCGTAGCAAGTGCCAGCTTATCTACAATCATGCAACCTAGAACCGCTTTTTCTATCTCAGGGCTGCTTGGAAGTTTATAATTTTCCAATTCTCCTCCTATAATTCTTCTATTTTTACATCTATAGTTATTCTATGTTTAGAGTGCAAATTTAGCTTAACCTTTGACACCCCAATTTCTTTTATTGGATGCTCTAGGTCTATTAGCTTCTTATCTACTGAAAAACCTTTTTCCTTAAGAGCATCTGATATAGACATAGATGTAACTGAACCAAAGATTCTTCCCTTTGTTCCCGCTTTAACTTTAACGACTATATCTGCTTTTTTTATTTTTTCTGCAAGCTGCGAAGCTTCTTTTTCACGCTGTTTTTCAAGCTCCAATTTCTTCTCAACCTCAATAGAATGAGCTTTCATATTTTTTTCATTGGCCTCTTTCGCTAGACCTTTTGGGATTAAATAATTAACTGCATATCCATCTTTAACTTTTATTACAGAACCAGCTTTACCGCTGCCCTTAACATCTTTTAGTAGTATAACTTCCATTTATACCTCCAAACTATCATTTATTGCATGTAGTAAAAGTTTTTGTACTTCTTCAAGTGTCTTATCATTAAACTGAGCACCAGCTGTCTCTAAGTGACCTCCTCCACCAAGTTTTTCCAAAATCACTTGAACATTTATATTTCCGTTACTTCTAGCAGATACAAAAACTTCATTTGACTGATTTATTCCCAAAGTAAATGCCGTATGTATTCCTTTTATATTAATTAACTCGTCTGCACTCTGAGATATAATTTTCTTTATAACATCCGACTTGATATCGCAAACAGAAATCACAATTCCTTCTTTAATTTCTGTTGCGCCACTAATTATTCTGCTCTTTAATATACTGTCATCCAAATTATCTTTAAATAGATCTTGAACAAGCTGAGGACTTGCTCCATACTTTCTTAAAAATGAAGCTGCTTCAAATGTTCTAAATCCAGTATTGAAGACATAATTTTTAGTGTCAAGTACTATTCCAGCGAGAAGTACAGTAGCCTCATTTGCTTCAAGTTTTACCTGACCTGGCAAATACTGAATAATCTCACTTATCATCTCACTAGCACTTGAAGCATAAGGTTCTTGATAGAGTATTGATGTATCAGTAACTACCTCAGCTCCTCTTCTGTGGTGATCTATTACCACTTTTCTCTCAAATAGATCAATTATGTCAGGAGATTCTGTAAAACTAGGTCTATGTGTATCAACTATAATCAACAAGTCCTTTTTCGTTACAGAATTTTTCAAATCATTTGTTCCTACAAATTTGTATATTGAATTATCTTTAAATAAATCATACGCACTGGCGATAGTTTCGGTAACTGTATCTAGTACTATAAATGCCTGCTTGTTTAGATTGAGAACCACTCTGTACATCCCAATGCTTGAAGCAAAGCAGTCCATGTCAGGATATCTATGACCCATTATGTATATATTGTCACTCTCCGTTACCAGATTAGATATTGCTGTGGCAACCGTTCTACTTCTAACTCTACTCTTTCTCTCAACATTCTTTCTTCCTCCTCCAAAGAATTCGAAGGTATCACCAGTTTTTATTACCGCTTGATCACCACCTCTGCTAAGTGCTAGTTCAAGTGACTTTTTACTGCTGATTTCTTTTTCAGAAAATTGATTGCTCTCGGTAGAGATACCTATACTGAGTGTCATTTCAAGTTTATTTCCAACCTTTATATTTCTCAAAGAATCAAGAATTTCAAATTTCTTTGATTTTATGGAGTCTAAGTATTGCTTTTGAAGCAAAACGATAAACTCATCATCCGCTAATTTTAAAAGTATAGCATTGTTTTCGTTTACCCATGTCTTTATAAAGGCGTTTACCTCAGAGACTAGAAAAGGTATTTGTTCTTCAGGAGTGGAAGCGATTACTTCTTCAAAATTGTCGAGCTTAAGATACATTAATAGTGGTTCTTCTCCTATGTATTTCTCTCCAAGTTTTACAAAATCTGTCTCATCATAGAAATAAAATACACTTATCCCTTTTTCTCCTTTACTCTTTATGACTTTATAATTTATATCATTTAATTTGTATTCAAAAGGCTCTGGCTTTATATCAATGTTTTCCCACTTCCAACCTTTAAACACACTTGATACATATTTCCCCATGAATTCACCAGTATGTTTTACTACTTCTTTCATCTTAGAATTGTACCAGACCACATGTCCACTAGGATCTGTAATAATAACCGGTAAAGGCATTTTGAAAAGAGATGATTTATTCGCCTCTTCAAGACTCATTCTCAGATTTTTCGCTCTTTTATTATCCTCTTCATTGGCCTTAAAAAGTTTATAAAGAGAATAAACTAACAACAATAAGAAAAGAACCGATGAAATATATCCATAAAAGGGTTCTTCCACCAATAGGACTATGCTTAGTAAAGCAACAACAACTAAATAAAAATATACGTTTACTCTAAGTCTTCTAAATAAAATTCTTTTTCGTGTATCCATAACTAACCAATCCTTCTAAAATTTCTTGATATATCGACTATACCTATTGTAGTAATTGTCAGTGTAATAAACGGTATAAATAAACTAACAACTGCAATTATAAAACTAAAGAATATGGATTTATACTTTCTAATTATGTAGAAAGAAATAAATGACATTCCCTGTAGATACAGAAGTATCACCATTGCAAGCGTAATATTCCTTACAACTTCATCAAAAGGTATTTCGAGTATAGAGCTTCCAATGTACGTAATAAGAAGAATACCAATCATACCAAATATATTAAAGTTCTTAAAACAAAGCTTTGAAAATTCAATGTTCACATTTATTTTAAGAAGTTTATCTAATATCTTCATAATAAACAAAACAGCAACTGTTGTTAATACTGAAGATATATATATTATACCAAATATACTACTTTTAATAATATATACCAACTCGGAAAACCCAATACCTGAAAATTCGCCCATTGACTTAACATTAAGCGTAATTTGATCCATCAGATTTCCGATTACATTTATACCATAGTAATCATTCATTGAAATATGAATTAAAAAGAATGCTAAGGTAATAAAAGTACTGCTCTTAAGTATACAGTAATCTAAATATCTTGTTCTAAGAGTAAGACCAATGACATTTCCAGACATAGCTATGAAAATAAAATTCATAATAGCAGAGTCTAGTGGCATTATTAAAGATAGAGTTAAAAAATAACTTATACTTAAAATAAATGACTTTTGTGATCCTACTTTATACGAAAACATTGCGACAGCCGCTATGACTAGCAGATGGTACAAAAAGAATCCCATATATGCAAATACAAAAGTTAAAAGAGCGGATATTATACCTAAGACAAGTGGGTACATAAAATTATTTTTATCCATTATCTACCTCTTTGTGCATAAATCTCCAATAATTCTTCTTTTTTCTTCCATAGTTTATAGCTGAGATCAACATAATATTTATGAGGCTTATTTATCCTCTTAACTTCATCCCAAAGTCTATCTGTTTCGTAAGTTGAGTACTTTTGAATTTCTTTTATGTCTTTTTTCTCATACACTTTTTTCCCTGAAATAAATACCGGCTTCTGCATTGACACGGCTTCAAAATCTCTGATAATAGTTCTCTTCCAGGTTGCCAAAGGATCAAAGAGCTCATAAGGTTTACTATCATCAATTGTCTCATCGTTAAGCGTTAAAACATCAGCCATTGCCTTTCCCGTTTTCTTATCATATAATCTATAGATTTTTTTATATCCTGGAGTTGTTATCTTCTCTATATTCTCACTGACCTTAATTTTTGGAATAATTTCATCACCCTCTTCTACGGCAACGAGTTTATATACTCCCCCAAGTACTGCATCACTTGAAGAAGTGATAAGCTTTTCTCCGATTCCAAAAATATCAATTTCAGCGCCTTGGTATTTAAGGTCTTTAAGTGTAAATTCATCGATTGAGTTAGATGCTATTATCTTTACATCTTCAAAACCAGCAGCATCTAACATCTTTCTTGCCTCTTTTGAGAGATAAGCTAAGTCTCCACTGTCAAGTCTAATCGATAGAGGTCTATAACCTCGAGGGAGATTAATTTCATTAAATACCCTAATAGCATTTGGAACCCCTGACTTAAGTGTATTGTAAGTGTCAACAAGAAGACTTGTGCTCTCAGGATATGTCTCAGCATATATCTTAAACGCCTCATACTCATCGTCAAACATCTGTATCCAGCTGTGAGCCATAGTTCCAAAAACTGGTATGTCAAAGTCTCTTCCACTCATTACATTGCTAGTTCCAACACATCCACCTATAAAACTAGCTCTGGCTCCAAAGTAAGCTCCATCAACTCCTTGTGCTCTTCTAGCTCCAAATTCTATGATTGGTTTCCCTTTAGATGCCCTAACAAGCCTATTTGCTTTTGTTGCTATAAGCGTCTGGTGATTTATATTTAAAAGTAATGCCGTTTCTATCAGTTGAGCCTGAATGATTGGAGCTCTTACAGTAACTATCGGTTCATTAGGAAACACAGGTGTTCCTTCGGGTACCGCCCAAATATCACCTGTAAATTTGAAGTTCTTTAAATATTCAAGAAATTCCTCATTATGAATGCCGATTTCTTTAAGATATTCTATATCATCTTCTGAAAAACTAATACTCTCTATATATTCTATAAGCTGTTCAAGACCTGCCGCTATCGCATAGCCACCATCATCAGGATTTTTTCTAAAAAACATGTCAAAATAAACCATTTTGTCTTTTTCTCCCGACTGAAAGTATCCCATAGACATAGTCAGCTCATAGTAATCCATCATCAAGCTTATATTCTTTTTATCTATCAAACCTATTCTCCTTTTTTATATTATCATATCATTATAACATAGAAGAAAGTTCTTATATAATTAATGCATTATATTTTTAAGAAATTTTATCATATTTGCACTTTTAAATATTTTTAGTGTAAAATGAGAATAGAAATGACAAAAGGGGTGCTATGAAACTAAAAACATCGGGACCATATTTCCTAAAATATGGAAATGTACTTACCAAAAATGACAAGAAAAAATTATCATTAATAAGAAAGTCTTCTTTTTCAGTAAACACAGACAACATTAAAATTCTCTACTCATATGATAGAGATGTCTATTTAACTTGTACTGAAGGTATAGCGTTTTTATATATAACCGATAACCCGATGAAAGAACCGGATATGTTTGTAGTTCACAACATAATTAGAATAAAAAAAGGAAGCTTTTTCAATTTTATATCTGCAACAAACCATGCCACAATTGACTTTTACTATAAAAGGAAAACACATGTAAATACGGTAACTATAGAAAAAGAAATAGCACTAAGTAGAAATATGGTTGAGTTTACAGTATCAGAAGTCTTCTGTTCATTCTACAATGTGAAGGAACCGGGATATCATTTTGAAGGAGAAAAACACCCACACCTTGAATTTACATATGTAGATAATGGACACCTAGTAACACACATAGATGGAACAAGATACGATCTTAATAAATACGATGTAATAATATACAAACCAGACTCTTTTCATACACAGAGCAATCTATCCGATAATGCGGTAAGCTATTTATCAATAATGTTTGATGTAACTGGTTTAATGCCGGAAGAATTATACAACAAGGTTTTCCACATAAACAGAGAACAACTTACATTTATAAATGAATTTATTAGAAACTCTGAAAATGATCTCATAAATAGAAATAGAATGATGGTTACCATTCTAAACACTTTAATAGTATCCCTTATAGGTGAACCATTTAGCTCTGGAATAGGCAAACCAATAAACCCAGCAAATCAGTTTTTTGAAAACGAACTCCTAGGTTCAATAATTGAGTATATAAATGAAAACGTATACTCTTACCTCTCGATAGATGATATCTGTTCAAACTTTTCGATAAGCAGATCCTCTCTTCAAAAATTATTCAAAAATAACCTCATGACATCTCCTAAGAAGTATATAAATAACCTAAAACTCTCAAAATCAAAGCTGCTTATAAAAGAAAACAAATATACCATATCAGAAATTTCCGCCATGATGGGATATAATTCAATACATTATTTCTCAAGAGCATTCACCAATAAGTACGAGATATCACCTTCTTCATATGCAAAAAGCGTATATAAAAACAGATAAAAGAATTCTCTTTTATCTGCCAAAAAAATTTAATCTAAAACCTAAACATCATATTCGTAGTTTTGATAATTCTCCTTAACCCAAGGTGTATAGAACGAAAACTTAATCTTCTTTATTTCGTTTTCTTTCAAAAAATCTTTTCCATTTTGGCTCTTAAGAATTAAATCTTTTATTTCTAAACTCTTATCCTCTATGTCTTTTAGAGTTTCATCAGAAGATTTATCAGGATAATCAATATCTATCCCTACACAAATGTATAGAGCCTTATCTTCGCTAATTAAACCAAAGTTCTTAAGTAGAATAAGTCCGATTGCATTCGGACTGTCTACATTACCAAATTTTTCATTATTCCAATCTTTCACAAAATCGTAGACAATCGTCTGAGTAGCTTTCTCGGATTCTGACATTTTAGGAACAAGTGGTTGAGGAGACATTCCCCTTCCATAATCTAAATTCACACCATCACATCCATATCTATTAACTCCTTTGTTGCTATAAAAACCTATACATAGATCAATAACCTTAAATCTGACATGCATGTTGTTGTTCATACTTTCGCTAAGTTGAATACTTACCTTATCTGTAATTTCTCTCTCGTTTCCCTTTATCTTCTCAGGGTCATAATTTAACTTTATCTCAACAAAGATGTTTGCATACATCCTCTCATTCATCATTTGATTCATTAGTGTTTCATCTTTTGTAAACTCAATTGATGAACCCTCTAGTTCAATAAGATCCTGCTTCTCTATCCATTCATTAAATGTCTTTTCTATATCTGAACAGACATCTTCGTATGAAGTCTCATCAATTATTTTTCCTATCTCTTTCACTTTTTTATTGTATTCTTCTTTACTACTTGTATTTTTGAGTTCTTCAAGTGTTGGCATTAAATTTCCATCTGACTTACATCCAAAAAACATGATAGCAATCACAACAATTGCCAGAATAAAAATAAATTTTTTCATAATGAACCCCCTTTTTCAAAAATACTAATTTTATATCATTATATCACTTTAAAAAAATATATAAAAATAGACAAAAGATTTTGCTTTTGTCTATAAAACTTAAAACTAAATATCATACTCGTAGCTGTGAAAATTTTCCTTAGTCCACCTCGTATTGAATAAAATCTTTATTTTGGTTACTCCCTTTTCCTTTAAGAATTTTTTTGCTTCTTCATTTTCAAGGATTAAGTTCTTGATTTCGATACTCTTATCTTCCAAATCTTCTAAAGTTTCTTCCTCTGACTCACCAAAATATGCCGAAAACATAATTATACCAATATATAGGGAATTATCGTCCTCTAATAGACCAAAGTTTTTAAGGAAAATATTGGGATATTTATCACTATAGTTAGGATTATCCGCTTTGTCAAAAACATCCTTATCCCATTTTTTAACAAAATCATATACTATAGTCTGAACATTCATTTCAGCAAGGTTGGTTTCAATCTTTATATTCTGCTTGCCAGTAGAATATACCTCATTTGTATCTAAAGTATCCCATCCATATCTAAGCTTATTATTGTTGTAAAATCCGATACATAGACTGTTTTTATTAGCAACTTTAAAAATACAATAAATATTTTTAGACATAACTTGTTTAATCTCTTCAATAGCCTGATAAGCTAAATCTCTTTCGTTTTCAATATCCTTATCCGATTTATAGTCTACTCTTATCTTAACGAATATATTTGCATATAATTTTTCGTTTAACCCCAAATTCATCATCGTTTCATCTTGACTAAATTCAATGGAAGTATCTTCAATCTCTAAAAGATTCTGATTTTCTACCCATTCGTCAAGTGTTTTTTCAATATTTGAACATATATCCTCATAAGAAGCATCATCAATGTTTTTTTGTATTTCTTTGAGTTTCTCATCATATTCTTCCGTACCAAATGCTTCTTTAAGTTCTTCAAGTGTTGGCATACTATTCTTATTTTCTTTGTCTGAGTTACAACCAAAAAATACTAAAGAGACTATAACGAAAATCAATATAAAAATAACCTTTTTCATACATGACCTCCTACTTTAATAACAATAACTACAATACTCCTTTTCATTATTATAACTTTTAAATTAATATCATTCAAAATATTTATTAAATTTTTCAAAGAGGATCTTTAAAATATAATCGCAGAGTAATTAAGGATACATGACTTCTTATACTAAATAGAGAACAGAGCCTAAAATAGGCTCTGCTCTCCATGAGTATAATTATGAAAATGTAAGTTGTCTTTCTTTTTAGAGTTTTGACTGATTTGTAGCATATAAATAATCTCTCACCGTAAGTTTAATATGATAAAGTAATAATTCATAAGGTGATTTTGAAAGCCTTCCCTCTCTTACTTCAATGTACTCTAAAGGCATATACTGTGATAAGAGTGATAGAGGTATATCTACCTTTTCTAAGTTGTCAATTAATTGATCGAATGCTTTTTGTACGTTTTCTTTTGGTAAATAGTATCTAGCTCTATCTGAGAAACTGTATTTCCTCTTAAACTTTAGTTCTTCCTCATTACCATGATAATGTTTCATCCAATTTGCAGGTTCTTTTAGCATTTCTTCTTCTAGTACTTCGATAAATCTTGAAGTATTATCACTCAAAAGTTCTTTTTCCATATTTGCAAGTGCAAAAAGTCCCTCTCTAAGTGCAAATGTGAGACCTGGACCAACCTTGAGTATGCCTATGTGATCTTCAACCATTTCTTTTAAGGCTTTTCTACTCTGATAATCTGTCGAATGTCCTTCAAAAACTAAGTTTTTGTAATTTAGTATACTTTTCGTAAGGGCCTCAGCCTCTTTTCTGTCATATTCAATAAATGTTTCAATCGTTGTCTTAAAGTCTTCCACTTCAGTAACTTTAAGTGTTTCTTCCTCTTCCTGAGCTCCGCCAGGTATAGGAACTTCTGAACCAACTATATATACAGGATGTACTGCCGAAGGATTCCTCTTTTTAAGATCATTAAAAGCCTCCTCACAAACTTTAGCAAGCACAGCTCCCCTTCTTGCAATTACATCTGTTGATAATAATCCATCCGGATCGTCTGCAACCTTCATTGAGGTGTCTATATGAATTTTAGTAAAACCGGCTAAAACAAATTCTCTTAGTAACACTTTTGCATTTGCCATCGCCTCAGACTCGTTTAAGTCTGTCCATGTTAAGGGACCCAAGTGATCTCCTCCAAGAATTATTTTATTGGTAGGAAAGTCTACTTTTTCCGCAATTTTTTCAATAAATTTAACATATTTCTCAGCGTTCATTCCAGTATAACCGCCAAACTGATTAACCTGATTGGCAGTTGCCTCAATGAGCAGTACTGTATCTGTATCTTTTGCTTCCAACATACATGCTTCAAGCACTACTTCATTCGCTGTACATGCTGAGTATATTCCTACAGCCTCACCTGAATGTTGCTTTTCTACTATTTTTAGTAGAGGTGATTTATATTCCATCTTCAACACCTTCTTCTTTTTTATCGTTCTTTAATTCAAATTTCATAACCTGTTCACGCCCAACGTGTAGAGCAGTCTCAATTACCTCTTCGATATTTTCTGATGAAAACCTAGAAAAAGAAGATTCAATTAACATGCCGAGATTAGTCCCAGATATTACTTCTATTTTTTTATCGGACTCAAATTTATATTCTACTGCTGTTTTAAAAGGAGTTCCACCAACTAGATCCGTAAAGAAAAGTATTTCTTCACAATCAAGTGTGTCTATCGCTTTAACATACTCTTTTCTTAAATCTTCCGTTGAATAATTTTCCAAAAAATCTACTGCTACAAACTTTTCAGGTTCACCTGCAATGAGTTTCAGAGACGAAAGAAGTCCAGTAGCAAAATTAGCATGACCTGTAAGAACGATTCCTATCATATAAACCTCCTAATTATTTGTAGATTTTAACACCCTTTACAACTCTATTTACTGTTCCAGAAGGAAAAGGATTATCTGGGGTAAGTCCTAGTGATAGAGATTTAAAGAATGCTAAAGTTTGAGCAATGTGAACATACTCTAATGCCAAAAATACATAATCGAGCTTTTTCTCGTTATCAAAACTATAATAGTAGTCTACTAATTTTTCAATCTCCTCATTTCTACTTGAAGATACACAGAGAATTCGGTTTCCATCTCTTTGTGATGACATCTCATGTAAAAGATCAAGTTCATACTTTCTAGCATACTCATCATCACTTAAATATACTACAATGAGAGTCTTAGGATTGATTATGGACTTTGGTCCATGCCTAAATCCAAGTGGTGTATCAAACATGGTAACGATATTTCCAGCAGTAAGCTCAAGCATTTTTAGGGCAGATTCTTGAGCCATACCCTTAAATGCATTAGCTCCTAGGTATACAATTCTCTCAAAATCAAAATCTTCAACTATATTTTTGATTTGAACATATTCTTTCGATAAAAATTTCTCTAAAGGGTTGATTATTTTTTGAGCACTTTCTATGTTTTTGTCGAGATTATCTAAATTAAAAGCAAGTAGACAAGCAAGGCACATATTAGTAAAACTCGATGTCATCGCAAATGATTTATCGTGAGTTTCTTCCGTTAAAACGAGTGCGTATGAATTTTCATTGTTTAAAGCATCTCTAGCAAGTGCACCTTCTTTGTTACAAGTAATATACAGGTGTTTTATTTCAGGATTAACCCTACTACTAAGTTCAACTGTCCCTACTGACTCTGGAGAGTTACCACTTCGAGCAAAGCTCACAATTAGTGTGGGCATGTCTTTTTCAATGTAACAATCACAAGAAGTGACGATATCTGTAGTTGCAACTGACCTAACTTTTCCATGGTATTTGTTGTTCAACATGATTTCCAGAGTATTTCCAATAAATTCAGATGTGCCAGCACCCGTTAATATTATTCTAAAATCATCCTTTTTTGTGACACTTACTATAAATTTTCTGAGAAAATCTTTTTCTCTTTTTATCTGTTCAATTGTTTTTAAAAATGTCTCTGGCTGTTGATTAATTTCATTTGCAGTATAAAATGCTTTTCTCCTTATTAATTCGTCTTTAGGAATTTTAAAAATCATAGTACAACCCCCTTTACAAGTACATAATAGATGAAAAAAACAATATTCACAATAAATTTAATAAATTGT
>PDWI01000615.1_pt1 | contig 57814 bp, 56 predicted proteins | sample 1430891 | NCBI WGS metagenome assembly PDWI01 (sample SAMN01162508, study PRJNA174530) | Oral metagenome, whole genome shotgun sequencing project. | biome: Marine environment; feature: Marine mammal; material: Swab sample of the gingival sulcus; isolation source: swab sample of gingival sulcus... | reverse complement strand
TGGTCAATCCCGGCGGATCACAATCCGCCTTTTCCCTCTTTTATGGCCTTTGCCCTGACGGATCAGCAGGTGTGGGTGGCGAAATACCGGGATCATATCCTGGGGTATGATTATGGGGGCGTGGAGAAGTACCGTGCGTGGCTCTCCTCGGAGGGGTTTCCCCAATCCCTTTTGATCACGGAGGATTATGTGGTGGCGGAAGAGTATGCCATCGCCTCCATGAAGAAGGTGTTGAGCTTTCGTTACAGGGCTTCGGGGGTGCTTCATGAGGCCTTTGAAACCGATTTTGAGGAGCTGTTACTTCTGGGAGAAGAGGGTAGGGAGGTGCTGTATGCCGGGTTCAGGGAGGGGCTTACGACCTTCTTTCTTTACGATCCCTGGATGGGCGAACGTGTTCGACTTTTTGATGTCCCCGGAAAGATGGTTCATGCCGTGAAGGGTTCTGCCGGAGCCTTTATCCTTGCGGATGATGAGTCCCGCCTCTACTCCTTTAGGCCTAAATATGGCTTTGAGGCGCTTTTTCGGGTGGCATACGAGATTCGTAGCCTCTCCTACGATCCCCTAAATAGGGAGTTGTGGGTGGTTGCTCCGCACCGGGTGTTGCGGTACGATATGCGCGATTACTCCCTAAAAGGGGAGCTTCTCCTTGAGGGAACGCCTCATAAGGTGTTGATCCGTTACAACCGCAATCTCTCTCCTTTCGAGCGATAAGGGGATTTTCCTGCGGCGTTAGCAATAGGACTTTTTAACCCATTTAGCGTCTCTCTATAGAGTCCAACTTCTTTGTGATGCTTCTCTTTCAAAGGGTTATTTGCTCCGTTAAACAACTTTATTTCAGTATTTTCAAGCCTTGAATTCGAATGTTCTTTACAGACGCTACTCAAAGCCTTGACCTTTATGGACAGGCACTATTCAATCGTGTTTCGTTTGTACACTGAGTTTTTCTGAAAAAGCCGACTCCTCTCCATTTTTAAATCGAGCTTTGAGGTAATAGCCGTATTCCGTGTTTGGTAGAATATGTTTGTCTTCGTAGGTGTTGGTATCTCCGGTAACAGTGGCGATGGTGTGTAGGGGGCGATCCGACGATTCCCGATAGATAAGGTAGGAGTGAACAGGTTGTGCAGCGCTTTCCCAGTGCAATAGGATGGAGGAAGCTTGCGTTTCATAGCGAAAGTTTTTTACACCGTCATCCAACTTAAATTTGGGTGATTTGATAGGTAGGATATTTACAAAATTGGATGATAATCCGCTTTGGTCTATGGCCAAAATTTTATAGTAGTACTGAACCCCGGGGCGTGGTGTCGTATCCAAAAAATGCATATCTCCTCCAGTTGATTTATAGACCTCTTCCCATGCTCCCTGTTCCTCTTTTCGTAGAATAAGGTGATAATCCACATCGTTGCTGCTGCTCGGAGCCCAGTTGAGAAGAACCCCTGTTTCGCTGATGTCATAGTGGGTGAATACGGGGGGATTGGGGGGGATAATATCGGGTCGGGTAATCGTTAATATGTCTGAAAATTCAGAAATATTGAATTTGAAATCCACAGCGGTTATCTTGTAATAGCCGTGTCGGGTCAATGTTTTGATGGAAATGGTATCGGAGAAATCCAGTGCCGGGATTGGCCCATTGGTTACCTGAGTGAATGCGTTGTTCTTGCTGTTGGAGAAATAGATCTGATAACCGATGACATCCTCTTCCGGATTGTAGTTCCAGTGGAGTTTGACCACCCCTGTTGAATCAATTTCTCCGGCCAATCCGGTGGGTTTTTCCGGGGCGATACTATCAAGGACTTCGCAATACGTTTGTAATGATGCCTGAGTGTTTCCTGCTGTGTCAATGGTTTCAATCAAGTAGAACAGGGGCTCCAGTTTATGCATATTGGGGTCGTAATCCAAGAAGGTATCTTTATCCAATACCTCCTCTCGTATAGGGGTGTAAGGACCGGTGAATTTTTTGGCGCTTTTCACGATAAAACCTTGTAGATCTTCGTAATCCCCATCGAAGTGCCAGGTGATCTCTGCTCCTTTTCCTTCAATGTAGGTGGCCTTAATATCGTAGGCCGTGCCTGCCGGTGTTTTATCTCGTCCCATCAAAAACAGGGTGTCCGAGTAGGGGCTCTTTTCGCCAAAAGGCGTATAGGCCGCAATGCGATAATAGTAGGGGATATAGTTCTCAACGCTGTCGGTGTAGGAGATGAAATTGGACTGCAACCTTTTTTGGAGGGGCAATGCATGCACGAAAGGTTTGTCATTTAATTTGTTAAAATGTATTCCATCTCGCGATCGTTCGATGTCAAAGGCCGTGAAAAAGGTATTCACCTCATTTCGCGGGAGGTTGATGATCACCATCTTTTCCCGTTCCTCTCCTTTCGCCGCAATCGGACGAGGAGTGTGGTAGGAGTGCTTTGTGTTGACCCACAGAAAGGCGGTATCCATGGGGAAAACACCAGGGGGGGCATCAAGGGTTATCTTGTACATATAATCCTTGTCTTTTTCAACCGCTTTATCGATGAATGCCAGGCCGGAAGCCATTGCGGCCTCCCCGTTGAGGTCGGCAGCATAGAGGTTAAAAATGAATCGGTTGCTTAGTTCATCTGCCCCGGAAAAGATATCTGCCAACGACTCTTCTTTCCCTTTGCCCCACTCCCCATGTATGGTTTGTACGGCCACAAGCATCATTTTATTGGTGGTGTCCCGATAGTACGCCTCCTCAAATTGTTCCACCGTGTAGGGTAATATCGGATCAAGGGTGAGTGTTTTTTTTTCGATCAACTGTGCTTCTTCCCCTTCAATGTTAAATTCGCCCCGAGTGATCTTGTATCCATATTGCATTCCCATTAACCAAGCCGTTTCGGTGTTTGGCCCCCATCGCAATACGACGGAGTTGTTCTCATACTTTGCGATGATCTTTAGCGTTGGCTTCTCTTCTTTAACCCTTATGGAGTCCATGTTTTGTGCTGGTGAAATCTGCACTAAAAGCAGAAGACCAAAGAGACTAATATAACGTGTGATTAAATTCATCTTCATGCGTTCCGATTTTTTTAAAGATAATAATTAGTGTCTGTTCATAAAGTCAGGATGTTGAGAGCGAATGGGGCTCAGCGTTATGTTAATAGCCTCCCATCATTCGTATCATTCTTCCAAACAGGGTATTCTGAGAGCCGCCGGTATTCCCCCCTTTCATATTGTTCCCAAACAGCCCTGTCCCATGGCCAAATAGGTCTATTCCCGGGATAATGAGTCCTCCTCCGGGGATAATCACGTTGATATTGGGCTCAAAGTCGATGTGAAGTAGATTACTTGCCTCACGCTCTGCCTCCAGAAGCTCTGACATAGACCAAACGGGTATAATCTTCGGATCTATACGATAGGGTTCCTTCATGTAGCGGCGATAGATGGGGTATTCCAAATGCGCTTTATCCTCTGAGGAGGTGGGCAGCGCCGCATAGTTGGGATGGATGGACTTGCCCGGTTCAAAGCTCTTGGGCGGTAGCGCAAAAGCCATTTTATAGTACCCTGGGTAATTGTTCAAGGAGTGGAATCGTTTCTGTTTCTCTTCTGGTGGTTGCTGATAGGGATCGGCGTGTTTCCTCCGGTTCGCTCCTTGAGTGGGGCCGTGATGCGGGTAGTAGTTTAAATGCAGTACGATGTTTTTGTTATTGTTGTTAAATTGTGGGGTTCCATTAAAGATAGGGTTGCCCACTTGTAAGCTATTGCCTAAACTTAGATTCGTTGCATCTATGACCGGAGGCGTAATGCCGGTGTTTGGATAAGTGATGACTCCCTCATGTACTTCTCCCGGTATAATTCTATGATTGTAAATCGGTTGACCGGCCGCTGTTTGATGGGGCTCATAGGGCGCAGCGTTGCAATCAGGGTCGTATAAGATAACATTTGGAGTAAATTTATAATCCAGTACATCTTCTGGAATCAATGAGCTTCCCGGCCAAGCCATAAACTTTGCTTCTCCTCCAAACAGGTCATAAATATCAAAGGGTTCATCCCCCTTGAGATAGATGTCAACATCTTGATAGTCAACTCCAAAGCAACTTTCTGAGCCGTTTGCACATTCCAGATAGGTACAGCCTCCCTGGATACGCGGTATGGCTGTCATCTCCATTGCCCCTACTTTTTCTGCGAGGGTATGATATTTACTTGTGCTGAAATGGTATTGGTATAAGATGTTACGGGTATAATAATAGTGATTATAATCAGGCATAGGAATCTGGTCGTATGTATTGCCGATAAGGGCAGGGTTAAGTTTTAGATCACCTATATTGCCTATCGTTTGACCACTGTTTTGTAGGTTTTTTTGTGCAAGAACACGGTGATGCATCTCTAATTTTGCCGAAACATCCTTCCCTTTTATGCTTTTCGCTCCAATTAGTTGTTTATCAGGCGTATTTAAGTTCCCTTTTACGACATTTTTGTCTTTGATGAGCCGAAGGATATTGAGTTCGTAGCTGGTATTGGGCGCTAAATCAACATTTCTTATAAATGTTAAGTGATCTCTTTTGATATCACTCTTGGCAATAGGGATTTCAATGCTATTTCTATCCGATTTCATGGGAATAAACTGAGCGATATAATAGTAGGGTTCTCCCTCGTCGTCTTTGTCAGGGAAATAATAATGGTAGGAATTCTTATTAAAAGACTTAGTGTGACTTTCAGACCTGTAATAGAGCCAGAATGTTTTGTTGAACTCATCGTCGTATGTGAAGAAGTGTTGATTTTTTCTCGGCCACGAGAAGTCTACGAAGTCATCAAGCGTTCTTGGGAAATTCCCTGTTTTAAGGGTATCCATTTTTATCTCTTCATAAATGATATTACTCTTTTCGTTTATGGTCACATAATTCCAACTGTCTATATTGTTAACGGAACAGGATGGGCTCATGCACTCTTTTCCCCGCAGAACGATTTTGACAACATATTCGGTATTTGCGTCAAGGTACTCCAGAGGTTCATACCTTGCGATCATATTATCGTCTTCCATATATCGCTGATGAGCGACCACCTCATTTTCATCTCCTTTTTTGAAGACGGTATATTCATAAATAATAGGGGCAATTTTTCGGATGGTTGGCGCTTTTCCTTCCTCTTCTGAATGAACCGGGATGTTGTAGACCCTGTTTACGGGTAGTGTGAAGATCACTTTGATATCGTTCAAGATGCTTACCTCTTTTCCCTGTGGACTGATCTCTTCAATAAATGTCATCCCAAATGGGTTGGTCGATACGATCTCACATTTCTCACCGATTTGTACCTGAAACCTGGCATTTCCGGAAAAAAGTCCCCCCATCACACTGTAAGAAACACCGGCTCTTCCTTCGAACCAGTTCGGGTTGGGGAGTCCTCCCCGTAGGGCAACAGCTGCAGATAGGGTAAGAATATCAATTTCATGGGTTCCAAAAAACCATATTCTGATTCCCAAATTACCAAAAAGCCCTGCATAAACTTGACCTTGTCCATACCATCCATCTTTTCCAACTAAGTTTTGTGTGCCGCTTTCGTCATAGCAGAACCGGTCGTTACTTTGTGTGATGTTGATATCAAAGCCAAGGATGGCGCTTAGTTTGGCATAGACGATACCGGCATCCAGTTTGTAGTTTAATTCTCCGGCGGCACCAAAGGCGAAACCTTTTCCGCTGTTGTATATGTTGGTATTATAGGGGCCGCCTCTGATCTCTGAAGCTTGCCTGGTGTCTGTCGCACTCTTGAAACTACTACCAGCTTCCTCTCCTTTTCCTTCGTTGTTAATACCCAGCACACTGGTCAGTTTGGATGGGAGTGGGGGTAAATAGGTCGGAATGTTATATCCGAACATCATGTAGGAGGTGATCTCAACCGTGAGGATCTTAAGATCCATTTTCAATCCGGCTCGTTCTTGATACGTTCCGATATGTACATACCATGCTTCAGGAGCAAAGTGGAAAATGCTTCTTATCACCCTATGTTTGAAGGGTGAATTTTCTTTATCCCCTCCCGAACCCTGAATCAAGCCATTTAATATATCGGCATACACGTTAAATTCTGCATGGAAAACCTCCGTATGGTGGTTGTAATTGATTTTGGCTTCACCGGCGATATAGTTGTTTCCGATGTTGGGTCCCTGATTACTTGAGGGGAGGAAAATGGCGTTGCCAAGGAATATGATTTCATTCAGTCCAAGTCCGTTATGGGTATTAAAGGAAATGGTTAATGCTGAAAAAACGTTGTAGGTGTGTTGTAAGCCTGCTTTACATGCAAACTTTAGAATGTGTGATTCAAAATGGGGGATATACTTGCTTTTACTTTTCTGTTTCTTCGTGCTGTTATTGGGTGGTGCCTTTTTTAAATCTTCCATGCTTTGCACCAAGTTGGTCTGCTTGTAATAGTCTTCATTGTCCAATTGCATATTATACCCGAAACCGCCCCCCAGTGCATTGAGATTAAACCCCGCGGATAAAGGCACGCCCATCCCTGGAAAACTTACCATGCCATCAAGGTAGAAGTAGGTGTAATAATCGGAAGAGCCATGAATAGGATCCGCTACATTTTTATTCTCATAGTTCCCGAAATCACTGGAGAGTGCGACCTCAACGCCAATGGGGATGGTCACGTCCAGTTCGCCTCTTACCCCCTTGAGGTTGGTATTTTGGCTGCTTGTTTCATCGTACCATTCCAGTCCTCCCTTCAGTTTGAACCCACTGAATTCGGTGTCTATGTTGATGCTCTCCAAGGTTACATCATCCAGTGAGAAATGCTTATCTCCAATATTGTAGCTGGCTTCAATGGCAAATTTTGAAGATGCGGAAAAAGCCTCTTTCCCGCCGGCAAGCGATATTTTAGGGGTAATATTTAGTTTGACATTATCCTTTTTTGCTTCTAAGGAGACATCCTCAATGGTGATGGGGAAGCCTTGGATCTTCTTCTGAGGGCTGGCATAGCTCCATTCATCATGGGTGAACCCCTCTTTGTTATCGTACGTGAGCTCAAATTTTATACCGGGCATCTTAAATCCGGGAATATTGATATTCTTGTTGATATTTTTACTGCCCAACGACATCACTCCATACAGTTCGGCGGAGACCTTTGTGTCGTTGTCGTATTCGATTTGGAAAACCGTATTGTTGTCCAATTTGGCATAAGCTGCAAATAGCTCAAGGTTGATCTGATCTTCAGGCTTAATGTTAAAGGTAAAGGCATAATCCTCGGAATTTGCTTTTTTAGCCAAAATGGCGGCGTATGCCAAATACTCCTCTTTATGTGTCAGTGGAAGTCCTATTTTCCCTTCCAAATTCCCTGACGTTAGTTCGTTTTGCAGGATTTGAATGCCGACTTTGTCCAAGGAAAAGGCCCATCCGCCCATTTCGCCGGTATCGTAGGCGATCAAATCATGGATACCGATAAATGCCGTGAATTTTCCAGAGTGGTCAATGATCATGTTCTCTATGAGGCTTAGCTCTGTTCTGGCACTCGACCCCAGCAACTCTTTGGGAAGAAGAATGCTGGCTTTTTTCAAATAAATGCCTTTCCACGTATTGGTCGTGTTGGAATTTGAGATGGCCGGGTGCACATAGCCTTGGGGAAAGACGATCCCCGTTGGGTTGACCAAGTCAGAGTTGTCAAAATAGGCTTCTGTAATGTGAAATCCCCATCCTTTAAGGCCTTTGACCTGAAAGGGATCCATGTTGATGGAGGCAACCCAGTTGTCCAGGGTAGCACCATTGGGGTCGGCATTGTTTTTATCAAATTGAACGGTAAAGCTACCCGTCACCTTGCGTGTGGTATCCACTTTTCCTGTTTCACGGATATCGAGCAGCAGATATTCCTGGGGGAATTTCACGGCCCCTCTAAGGGCAAAAGATTTCCAGCCTTTGCAGTCAAATTCGATATAGCTGGCTTTGTTAAGAATGTTTTGTCTTGCATCGCCACTGACGCCATTGAGGTTTCCATCATATCCCTTGATTAATACTTGAAAACCGTCGACCCCCCCCGCTGTTAAATCTATATCATTCAAAGGGTGGAGTAAAAATTCGCTACCGATGCCGTTTTCATTGAAACAGATGTCGGTGGCTGCCATGTTGATCCAACCATGCGTATATCCGGGAACTTCCACATAGGTCATAAGATCCATTTTACCGGTGATACTGATTTTCTGGTTGATCTTGCCCACCGTCATCTTGATTTTGGTGATGCCTACTTTGAGGTTTGTTCCCGTAATGTCATAGTCTATGCCCAGAGGGATCTCATGAGCCTCTCCACCTCCAGAAACCATATCTTTTACCAGTTTGATCTTATCCCAAGCACTTTTGGCCAAGTCCACCGAAGGGGTCATGGTGGAGGAAAAGGCCTCTACACTCCCTTCAAAGATCTGCTTTTGGCTGTTCACCTTGATGTGGTTGAGCTTGACTTTAACTTTGATATTGTTTAAAAAAGGAATCAATAATTCTCCTTCCGCATTAAAAGCATCGTTGCCTGCGGAGGTTACCTTTTTGAGATTGCTGATCCTAAAGGTGGAGATCTTCAGTTCGTCGATTCCGGATAGGTCGTTGATAGGGAAAAGGCCGTAATTGTCATCAATGAATTCCGGTAATTCACAGCCTCCGCCACAATTGCTGGAGACCCCATTGTTGTTTGAGTTATCGATGATCTCGAACTGATGGACAGCACTGGAACGGTAAAATTTGTTATCCTTGATCTCAAAAGTGTCTTTTGTGGCAATCGTGTTATAGATAGATGGATCCTTTAGATAAACTACTCGCCAGTAGTAGGTGTTAAAATCCAGGTTTTGTACCTTATGCACAATCTCCTTATAGACCTTTGATTTGAGTTTATCTACACTATATTCCAGTGTTTTTTCGCTTTCCGGGTTGTAATCAATTTTGCCGGCTTTGCAATGGATCAAGTTGGGGCTTTTAAAATTGGGATTGGTGGCCAACTGAAAGGCCCAAACTTCTTCCACGGGGCCCAGGTATTCTTGAACAACAATGTCGTGGCTCTTATTTCTGAATCCTTTAAATGGCGGGAGAGGGTTTGAGGGTACCGTTCCGGTTTTCCATTTAAAGTTGATGTCCATCAAGGAGTAATATTTCTCGTTTTGTGGAGGATTTTTTAACACGGGTTTGGTCATACCGTGCTTGAAGTTCCCGTTAACAGGGTTCAAATTGACCCAGCCCCGATCCTTCTTCATCTTTGATACAACGGACCACTGGTAATTGCCATCCTTCTTTAGTTTCCCCAAGTTGGATTCCTGTTGTTTTTTGTGGTTAACCACCACATGTTGTGCTTCATTCTCGGTGACTTCAGGGTATGTTTGTTGAAGCGAGAACAGGGCTCCCCGGGGCCAAGATTGTACACTGTTGTATGTATGGCTTTTTCCATTCCCGTTGATGGTATAGGTGGCATCGTATTCCTTATAAGCCTCTGCATAAGGGGTATATTTTACAAAGCTGCTGATATAACTGAAGGGCAAGGTGTCTCCGTTGGTTGGGTAAATCGCTTCGAGCGTGATTGATCCGGGGGAACTGGGAAGCGTGTCAATGATGCTAAACCGTTTGGATTCGCCATAGCCTTCGTTTTGAAAGGAAATTTGATAATCAAGGTCTTTGGAGATGAGATCAATCTGGTACGTATGACCCTTTTGTAATACGGGGTCGCTTCCATCAAAATTATAGGGATAGAAGACGTCATTGTGTATCGTCGTGCTAAAGATCAGGAGGTTGGCCATTTTTTTGACATCCTCTTTGGGCAGTGGGATGTTTGTGATATCTCTGATCTCCAGGGTGTATTCCAAGTTTTGGGTGACATGGGAGATGGCAGGGCTCCAGGAGATACCATTGTCCAAGTTGACCAAACTCTCATTGTCAAAGGGGACAATGATCTCTGCCGGAATGCCATCCTGTAGGTAAAAGGAGAAACAGCCCGTGCCACCCGCACTGGGCGATAGCCGTTCATTGGTGTTGTAATCATAAGGGATGATACAGAGCTGGTAAAAGCCTTCGGGGAGAATTTTGTACAATTTGAGCGTGTTGAACTGTTGCTCCGTTAAATTATGGTCAATCACACTCATATTCACTCCCGTAAACAGATTTGACAAATCACTACCCGAGTAGAGCGATGTTTCCATAGATCCTAAAACCAAGGGGCTTGCAATTTTGAATTCCGGCCGTGTCGCAGCAAAGAGTCGGCCGCTCCGGTATAATTCAATTTGAAGATTAATGCTTTTGGCCTCTTCATAGAAGTTGGTGAGGGTCAAGATAGACGCTTCTTCGAACCTCAAATAATCATCCAGTTTGTTGGAGTAGGGGGGCGCAATGAATAGTTGTACATCCACCTGTTGTGCGTTAGCTGTGAAGAAGATGAGGAGGCTTGTTACAATGCTTAATATGATGTTTCTCGTTTTCATCGTACGTTACCTATTTGAGAGTGAATGAATAATGAAGGAATACCCTGGTATCGCTAATGCGTAATTCCGATCCCGTGGTTTTTCGTATGTAGTTGAATGATAAACTTATATTTTGTTTGGGGGTTACTTTATAAGAGAGGCTTGCCCTTGAAAAATGGCTGATGGAGGAATCTGCTTCCCCCCCGATGCCTGTGCTAAAAGTATAGGAAGCATTGGCGGTGAACTTTTTATCGAAGAAAGTTTTGTTTCCTCCAAGGTTGAACCCTAACCGGTTGCTCTGTCTCGTCTCAGCGATCTCATACTTTCTCCAAAATGTGCCGGTATTTATGGATAAATTGTCTTCCTTTAGATGGAGGTAGTAGGCAAGGTTTACTGCTGTTGAATGTACGTTCGTCTCTTCCAAAGAAGAACCATGCTGTGTCGTGAATCCCGACTGCACAAAAGAGCTGGTCAGCCGATGACGGAACTGTTCATTGCCCCATGTAGAGACGGGGGCAATTCTGAATATTTGATTGTTTTGGGAGTACTGTAGCGTGTCGTTTATATCCACGATCTTAAGTTGTTGATCCATCACAAAATTGTTGTAGAGTACTTGAAGTTGAATACTCTTATGGAACCGTATATGGGCATTGACCGAGCCGATGATCTTTGTGCTTGTGGCTGTTTTATCACTTCTTAGATTGTTTCGTCCTAACCCCAGACTGGATTTTATCATAAGCCGTTGGTTAAAAGCCGTAAAGCTATTGTCTATCGTTACCGATTCCAGATCATTCAGGAAGTAACTGCTTCCCAGGCTTCGGTAGTCTGGATCTATTCTTTTATAGTTTAGTCCGAGGGTAAATCCCCGGAGAAAGAGATGAACTCCTGCATCGCCTGCAATGCCCAAGGTGGTTGTCAGATTAGGCTCGATGAAGGTGGTGATAAAGCTATATTCATCAGGGATTGTGAGGCTTCTCTCTAAGGTGTTTCGGGAGAGGAGGCTTAGGGCACTGTTGAGATGGAACCTCAACTTCTTGAAAAGGGTCATTCTTGCGTTTAACCCAATCACAGCATTTTCTTTGGGGGTCAGCCTCAGGCTATCCAATTCCCGGCTGATAAGCTCTTCGTCATCTTTGGCCTTAAAATAGATGAAGTCCACATGGGTATCATCGCTTCCAACACCAATTTTTAGCCCATATCCCTTCCGCTTATAAGATGGGATTAGACTGGTCTTGGTGACATCATCGTGGGGTAAATAGGCATAGTTTCTGAATTTTCCGTATAGCGCTGAAAATCGGAGAAATCCGGGGGTTAATTCCACGCCAACGCCCCAAAAGGTTTGGCCAGAGAGTGTAAAGGGGGAGAATGTCATTGAACTGTGCCCCAGATGCAGTTTAGCCCATTTGAAAGAGGGACTGATTCCGTAGAAATTGAATGGATGATTAATACCCCGTTGGTAATTGTTGAGGTAAATATTTATGGGTAACTGAATGCCATACAAAGAGGGCGTCACATTGGCTGAGATGGCATATTGCCACGGAACACTCAGGTTTTGACCTAGTTTTGAATGGTAGTGGCTCAATGAAAGGTTGAGGGATCCCGAATAATCAAAAGGATCGCTTTTTGCCAGATTTTCCAAATCCTGAGCCCGTAAAATCGTCGGATAGAGGAGGCAGGCGAGGGTGGCGAGAAAAAACTGCTTTGTAAAGATTCTTTTTAGCATATCCTGATTCTATTTTGCGAGCTTGTTGGGTTTATATTCGATAAGATAACTCGACTTTCGCAAGTTGAATAGCGTTTCTCTATAACGTCCGACTTCTTTGTGGTGCTTGTCTTCAAAAATCGTGTAAACCGAACGCAAAAGTAAGCTGGCTTGTATTTTGCTGAGGTGCAGCCTGTTTTATGCAAAATGGTCATTTACCTCAGTAAATGCCCCTATTTCAGCCTCCGCAAGCCTCGAACTCGAAGAGGCTGCTCAAAATGCTGAATTTGTGGATAGAAACTATATAAATAATAACGGTTGGTTTTGGGGATTGTTCAAAACTTATGATGATTCTTGAGGGAGTGCCTCATAAGGTGTTGATCCGTTACAACCGCAATTTTTCTCCTTTCGAGCGATAAGGGGCTTTTCCCGTAGCGTTAGCAATGCGTTATCCCCCTCTTGAAACATGGGGTGAAGACCGAAGACGGAGGACGGGAGACCGAAGATGGAAGAGGGAAGTTGAGTGATAACTTTTTGTGAACGTTGCGGTTAAATCAAGCCAGAGGCCGGCAGCTGCTAAGCCCCGTAGCAGCTAAGCTCCGTAGGGGCGATACCCTTCTGACAGTCATACCCTATTTCTTTATTTTTAAGGAAAAAATACAGAACTTTGCTAGCGCTAATTTAAACACCTACATCATGAAAAATCAACAGATCTCCTTGTGGTTTCTCCTTGTCTCCCTGTTGGTAATGACTCTATTTATTGCCTGTACAGAAGGTGAAAAGCCGGAGGTTGAAAACCCACCGGTAGCCGGTTTCTCTGCGACACCTCTGCATGGTGATGCTCCATTGGAAGTGCATTTTACCAATGAATCACAGTATGATCCTGAGAGCTGGAGCTGGAATTTTGGCGATGGAGCGACCTCTCTTGAGGCGAATCCCGTGCACACCTATACGGATGCCGGAGAGTATACCGTAACGTTAACGGTTGTGAAAGGCGAAGACTCCGATAGTGAAACAAAGACCCATTACATAACCGTTACAGAAGGTGGTGGCGGGATCGATGGCGCACCTTGTCCGGGAATGCCCACAGTGACCGATGTCGACGGGAACGACTATAATACGGTCTTTATTGGTGGTCAGTGTTGGATGCGTGAGAACCTGAAGGTAACCCACTATCCCAATGGGGATGCCATCCCTCATATCACCGGTAGCGAGGCCTGGTATGCCTTGGCGGATAATAATACGGATGATGCGTATTGTTACTACAATAATAATCTCAATGGTGAATATGGTGCCTTATATACCTATGCGGCGGCCATTGGGGATAACTGGGAGCGGGATAATACCGAGGGACAGGGGATCTGCCCCGAGGGTTGGCATCTCCCTACAGATGGGGAGTGGACAACGCTTATTGGTTATTTGGGGGGAGAAGGTGTTGCCGGTGGAAAGATGAAGGAGGTCGGTACGGCGCATTGGGATACTCCCAATACTGGGGCTACCAATGAGAGTGGTTTCACCGCCTTTTCGGGCGGCTACCGTTACCTCTACGGCTCGTTCAACAATGTCGGCCACTATGGCTACTGGTGGTCGGCCATGGAGGATGGCAGTAACAACGCGTGGTACCGAAGCCTGTACTATTACAGCGCCGATGTGTACCGCCTTACTGGTTATAAGTCTTACGGCTTCTCCGTGCGGTGCGTTTATAACGAGCAATGAACAATTAGTGATTAGTAATTACTAATTATCTGTAAATTAATTTGTTGTGTGTTTTTTTTTGACCTGGTAATGTGGTCTCAACTCCTCAACAGCTAATATCACAATTAACCAGTTGGTTGAGATGGTGGCTAACGGGATTCCATGGTAATGGGACTCAAAGGGAAGATCTGTATGAAAAAGAGAGAGAAACCGGAGATTATGATTACCGAGGATGGCTCCCGGACCCTGTACTTTCCCAGCCTTGATGAGTCGTACCACAGTTTTCATGGTGCACTGGCGGAGACCATGCATATCTTTATCAATGCCGGGTTGAGGTTTGTGGCGTCTCAAACCTCCTCCATAACCCTTTTTGAGATGGGGTTTGGTACGGGGTTGAATGCGCTCATGACTTTTATGGAGACTCGCTCGTTGGGAATAGCGCAGGTGCATTATGTGTCGGTGGAGGCCTATCCCGTGGAGCGAGCCGTTTGCCGGGCGTTGGACTACCCCTCTCTTATGACGGCACAAGATGCCGGGGCGGTCTTTGAGAAGATGCATGCCCTTCCCTGGGGTACTCCTGCCCCCGTAAGCCCTCATTTTATGTTGCATAAAATAGAGGCTTCCATGGAGGCGGTTGAACTGGAAAAGGAGCACTTCGATCTGGTCTATTACGATGCCTTTGCGCCCAACCTTCAACCGGAGTTGTGGAGTGAGGCGCTGTTTCGACGGGTTTATGGAGCCATGCGTCCGGGGGCGGTTTTGGTGACATACAGTGCAAAGGGAGCCGTGAAGCGTGCTTTGCGGGGTGCCGGATTTTCCCTTGAATCCCTGCCGGGGCCCAAAGGAAAACGGGAGATCACCAGGGCTTCTCGTCCTTTTAATGCGATCAATTAAGATGCCTTTACCCTATACAACGAAAGAAAATGATTTAGAAAACAGTGAATACCAGGGGGTGAACGTTGAGGTAGCGTTGTAGCTTCAATAATAAAAAACCCGTCTGATTTCAAGAACCAGACGGGTTAATGCATTAAATGACCTAAAATTAATCAAAGAAATAATTCTCCAGTGGCCAGGAGCAGACGGTGAGTAGTTCGCTCTCATTAAAAGCCATCTCCTTATTGAAGCGACGTAGCTGTTGTAGTACCGTCTCCACTTTCTCCACCTCAGAGATTTGCATCATAAATACAATGTTAAACCCAGGCCATACATCCGTGTCGTATCGCGGTGGTCCAAGCTTGTTTTTCACTTCGGCATGATCCAGGATCTGAAAATCCCTGACACCACACTCCTCTAACTGCTCCATAACGCGTTCTTTCACACTTACGTTACAGGTTATATATATCATCTTCATTATTCATTCTCCTTTCCTACCATTAATGTTTCTCGTTTTATGGTTCTGTGATGGAAGGCTGCATATACTGTAGGAACAAATATTAATGTTACCAGTGTTGATATAAACAATCCTCCGATAATGGTTACTCCCAGCGGGCTGAACATCTCTTTCCCCATACCTTGCGACAAGGCCATGGGCACCATTGCCAGAATTGTTGTTGCTGTTGTCATCAATACAGGACGTAAACGTGACCTTCCGGCTTCGGTAACGGCTTCTTTTACACTCTTACCACGTGAACGCAACAGGTTCGTGTAGTCTACCAACACAATACCATTGTTTACCACAATACCGGTAAGCATAATAACACCAATAAAGGTGGTGACACTAAGCGTAAGGCCTGTGATTTTAAAGGCCAAAAATATACCCACTGCCATAAATGGCACAGCAAGCATGATAATAAAGGGGTGCTTCAACGACTCAAACTGACCTGCCATGACCATATAGACCAGTAAAACGCCAAGAATAAGTACCAGCGTCAAGTCAGCAAAACTGTCGTCCTGCTGGTTGATCTGTCCGGCAAGCTCTACCTCTACACCTTCGGGAAGTTCCATGGTATCAAGGTATTCTTCCATCATCTCTTTTGCTTCACCAAGGCTCAATCCCTCCAGGTTACCGGCAACACGAACTACACGTTCCTGGTTGGTGCGTTTGATCTCCAGCGGACCATAGCCCTGCTCAATGTGTGCAACTTCTGCCAAACGCACCTGACTGCCGTGAAGCGTTGTGAGCATAATATTACGGATATCCTCAACCGACTGTCGATATTGCTTATCATAACGGATCACAATGCTGTACTGCTCACCATTTTCTTTAAAATCGCCAGCATCAGTACCATAAATGGATTGCCGTACCTGCATCCCTATCATTGCGCTGTTAAGGCCCAGATCAGAAGCTTTTTGGCGATTGATATTCACCTTTAGCTCGAGTTTTCCCGGGTCGATAGTGTTCTCTATATCCACAAAGCACGATTGTTGGCTCATAAAATTCTGTATTTCCAGGGCCACAGGGTTCATCGCTTTATACGACTGCCCGAGTACCTTCACCTCAACGGGTTTTTCGTTCCCTAGCAATGCACCCATAAGAATGTTTCCGGAGGTAACGTGGAACTTTGAGATTCCGGGAATCTCCTCAACACGTTTACGTACCACATCACCAATCTCTTTTGCAGAACGTTCCCGTTCGTCAGGCTTTACGAGGTGACAAATAATGGTAGCCACGTTTTTACCTTCCTTAAAGCCAACAGCCGTAAGAGCCCCATCATTGGTCTGACCGGCAATCTCTACCAATGTACCTTCAACGCGTTCAGGAACCTCTTCAACAATAATATCCATCACCTTTTGCGCTACTTTGTCGGTTTCTGCTGCAGCGGTTCCGACGGGTGTTTCCATTACAACAACCAGGTCACTTGCATCGAAATTTGGGATGTAATCCGTTCCCGTATTTTTCGCAAACCAGGCTGTTAACCCCAGTATAACTACCGCAAGAATAAGTGTCACCAATTTGTGGTTCACGGTCCACTTCAATATTCGTTTATAGACCTTCTCGATGGCCCTTAACGAAGCTTCACCCGCACGATACATCATTGAATGCCTGTGTTCAACGCCTTTCTTTCGCCCTTTGAGCAACTGCGATGATACCATGGGCGTAAGTGCAAGAGCGGTAAATAGCGATGCAACCATGGTTATTGCGGTTAGAATTGCCAGTTGTTTAAAGAGGATACCTACAATACCGCCCATGAAAATCATCGGCAAAAACACCATGATGGTGGTTAGTGTGGAAGCAGCAATGGCGCGTCCCATCTCAGAAGTACCGAAAATAGCTGCCTCTTTGGGTCTGGCACCCTGCTCAATGTGCCGGGTAATGTTCTCCAGTACAACAATAGCGTTATCCACAACCATACCGATGGCAATGATCAATGAAAGCATGGAGAAAATATTGATGGTCCATCCCATGGCATACATGGCAATAATTGCAGCAATAAGCGAAAAAGGGATGGTTAGAAAGACAATAAAACTGCCTTTCCACTCTCTTAAAAACATAAACACCACAATGATCACAAAAACCATAGCCCAAAACAGGGAAGAGGCCAGGCTGGATAGGGTTTCGGTAACAATTTCATCTGTAGCGATGACCTCATCTATTTTCACATCTGGAGGAAGGTTTTTTCGTACTTCTTCCATTTTGGCCCGTACCGAACGCACTACTTCAAGGGTGTTTTCGCCACTCTGCTTCTGAATCATCAGGGCAGCACCTTCCCCACGCATGTTTCGTGCAATTTCATCATCCTCCGCAAAACTATCTTCTACCGTGGCGACATCGTTCAAGCGTATTATCTGGTTATTGAAGTTCACCAATGGAATATTACAAATTTCTTCCACCGAGCTGAATTCTCCTGGTACATGGATGGAAAAATCGCGTGCACCCACCTTAATACTTCCTCCGGGAATGGAAATATTTTCAGCCTTTAGGATCGTAGCCAGTTGGTTAACCGACAGGTTATAGGCTTTCAGTTTCATGGGGTCTGTCATGACCATAATTTCACGCCGTGGTTGCCCCAGGTAAATTACGGTACCCACACCATCCGCTTTACGCAGGGGGGCTGCAATTTTCTCTTCCAGGATCTTATCTAGTCCATAATAATTCTCATTGGCACTGACACCGTATATCAATACCGGCATCATAGAGCTGTTAATCTTATAGATAATGGGCTTTCTGGCTCCATCAGGGAGGTGTGCTGAAACACCGTCCAGAATATCACGGGCATTGCTGGCGGCTTCCGTGGCATTGGTGCCCCAGGAAAACTGCATCTGCACAAACGAAACATTCTCTTTGGAGGTAGAGGTGATCTCTTTCAGGTGGCTTGTGGTTGCCAGGGTGGCCTCAAGGACCTTTGAAACCTGCTCTTCCACCTCTTCGGCGCTGGCACCGGGATACACTGTGATAACTGTCAGTGATGGTATCTCAAGCTCCGGCATGACATCCAACGGTAAAAACCGGAACGAGATGATCCCCACCACGAATATGGCCAAAAAGACCATGGCTGTGGAGATCGGTTTTTTTACTGCTATTTCAGGAATTCTCATATCGCTCTCCTTACCTGATTACATTAACTTCACTTCCATCATATACTTTGCGGATACCGGTTGTAAGAATGGTGGTGCCATTGTCAATGCCTTCAACAGCAACCATGTCATCTACATTAAATACACGCTTCACCGAAAGTCTCTTTACATGGGTTCCCTGGAGTGCAAAAACGTACTCCTGACCCGTACCGGAAAGGTTGAATATGCTCTCCTGAGGAACAAAAATACCTGTTGTGGATGGCATATTAACAGCCACTTCAGCATACATCCCGGGGTATATTATTCTGTCTGGATTCGGAATCGATAGCTCTACCGTCGCAGTACGTGTCACGGTTGAAAAATAGGGTAATATACGTGTTACCACCGCAGTGAATGTGGTATCTCCCAATGCCTCCATGGATACGGTAGCCTCTTGCCCCAGGTGAATATGATGAAAATCGACCTGTGGTACTTCAATGGCTATCTTTACCGTATCCAACTGCATCAAACGAACAACACCACTGGTGTACGAATATCCGGGTTTCAGCCCCGGAGCGATAGCGTATACTTCCCCTTCGTTGACAATATAATCCACAATGGTGCCATCAAAAGGCGCGCGGATCTCAGAGAAATTACGCATCATCGTGGTTTTGGCATTGGAGGCCTCCAGCTTTGCTGAAACATGGTCGTATTGCTGTGCTGTAACACTCCCTTTCTCGTATAACCGAGCAACACGATCGTAATCCTTTTGAATGGCATTGTTCTCAGCTTCCGCCTGATGTAGTAGCTCTCCGGAGAGTTTTATGAGTAATTCTCCAGCCTTAACATTTTTGTTTACCGGATAAAAACATTTCTCCACACGACCGGGAAGTGCAGATCCCAGGTTGGCTTCACGATTGGCAACCATGGTTCCGGAAAAACGTAATACCGGATCGTAATTGTTCTGCTGCGCAATGGCAGTCTTAACAGTCGGGATTTTAATCTCTTTTTCGGCAGGTGTTGTAGCCTGATTATTACAGCCGACCATGACCAGCATTAGTATGCTGAAAATCATTAACACATTCTTTTTCATCTGTTTGTATTTTGTTTCTTGTTGTTTCTCATATATTTATCTCTTGAGACCTTTGACTTGCTTTAACCGCAACATTTGCAAAAAAAAATCTCTTCCAACTTCGGTCTTCGGTCTTCCAACTTCTCTCCCTATAATGTGGTGTTTCGTTGGATGATTATTTTAAACTTATTCCACTAACATTTTCAAGATAAGCGTAATTTACCCTGTTATGGGCCCTGGCTTCAATAAGCTGATCATAAGCTTTTTGCCACATGACTTCAGCCTGTAATACATCATTTACCGTACACATGCCTTCCTGGAGGTTATCCCGATGGATATTCAGATTCTCTTTTGCCTGTAAAAGATTCTTCTCGGCAAGCACTACCGACTCAGCAGAAACGATGCACTGTTGGCGAGCTTGTTCAACCTGAAGCATTATCATCTCACGAGCCTCATCATAGCGTAGCTGTGCTGCCATGGATTCATGTTTTGAGGCATCCAGTGTGTGCTTCCTATCGTTCCAGTGAAAAATGGGGATGTTGCAGGCTACCACTACATTCCAGTCATTACCAAGATTATCTTCAAAACTGTCGTAGATATTGGGCGTTACAAAAAGGTATGATGCGGTAACACCTATGTTGGGAAGATACCGGGATCGGGCTATCTTTACCTGCGACTCAGCAATATTGACTCCCTGTTGCAATGCATTAAGTTCTGAACGATGTACCATGGCCTGTGCTGAATAGTCACCATTAGAAATGCGAAAAATCTGACTGTCAATGGTGTCTGAAAGAATGACGGGCTGGGTTATATCCAGGCCGACAAGCTGATTGAGAGCCATCTTGGATAACTTAAGGCCATTCTTTGCTTTTACAAGATTAAGTTTTGCTTCGTTGAGTTTTACCTGAGCCTGCATTACTTCATTTTGTGTAACAAGCCCCTCTGCTTTATACCCTTCAACATCAGCAACAATCTTCTCAAGTAGCTCCTTAGCTTCTGTTGCAAGGATTACCTTCTGTTGTACCTGCAAAACACGGTAATATGCTTCATCCACCTTATATACAATATCACTCTTGGCCTTCTGCAATGTGGAGGCCGATATTTTTTCTGTATAACCGGCAACTTTAATGAGCTCCCTGATCTTACCACCCATATAGATAGGTTGCGTAACATTTACCCCACCAAGGAAATTATGGTGCTGGCCAATCTTTAATGTAGTGTCAATAGCCGGAATATAGGCCCAGTCAGAGATTATGAGTTTCTCCGGATTTACAGTGGGGTCAAAAGGCACCCCCTGGGAATCCAAAGGAGCATAGGTGCCATTTCCCAAATCAACCCAGGTGTTTTCCGTATCATCGGGAGTGATGGTCCATGATCCATCTGCCGCCAAAGAGCCCACCGGGAGATTCATCTCCGGAGTAGCGATGTCATAACTCGACAATTTATTCATATATGAATATACGCCATTGACAGATATCTCAGGGAATAGCTGTGTTTTGGCAGCCTTCTCCAGACTACCGGCCGCGTTGTGCTCCTGTTGAGCAATCAAAATTTTGTGGTTGTGCCGCAAAGCCATCTGGCGGCAACTGTCAAGCGACAACGATTGTTGCGCTGAAACAAGGGGTATCACTCCTGCTACCAGCAGCAGCGACATCATCATTTTTTTCATTGTTTTCATCTGTTTGTATTTTGTAGCTTTTAGGTTCTAATTGTTAGCTTTTAGCTTGATCTTTAAACGGTAAGGTCCGTAACAAGGTGTCGCTCAAATTCCAACCTCGGTCTTCCAATTTCCGCCCCTATAAGGTTGTGTCTCTTTTTATCGTCTTGAGCGTTTTTTTTATAAAAAAGGTGTTAATTTTTGAACGTTATACTTTTTGATTATTTTTATAAAATAGTCGAAACCAAAGAAAAAAAATTAAGTTTTTAAGCCATTATAAACCATATCAAGAATATGATCCAAACCGGCTTCCAAAGAGATCATTTCTTCATCATGGGGCTGAATAAAATAATTCAACTCAAGTCCTCCGATCATAAGCACAATGGCTGTAGCGGTTATGTCCACATCCGGGATATTCAAATGTTCTTCCTTTACGCCATAATCGAGAATATCCTTCATTGCTTGAATCTCTTCATCGCGGTAACGTGTGCGTAGTTCAGCAATAAAATCAAGATGCATAAGATAATCGTTACGAAGTGCATTGGAAAGATTATTCATTTTATCCAATGTCTTCAATCGGGTAATTATATATACACGTAGTTTAGCCAGTGCTGAATCCGCATTACTGACTTCTCCAAGAATCTGCTGACGCAATTCATTGGCTTCCTGTTCCACAACGGCATTAAATACATCTTCTTTGCTGCTAAAGTAATAGTATATGGAACTTTTACCCTTTCGAACGGAGGCGGCGATTTCATCCATCGTCGTCTTTCTAAAACCAAATTTTGAAAATACTGTTTTCGCATTTTTGATAATGGTGTCCCTGAAGTCATCTTTGTTAACCGCCATGATTTATCTATTCGACTAGTTTGTTAAAACGGTCCAAAGGTAAATAAGTTTTTAATTCGGCAAACTTTTTTTAACATTTTTTTTTAAAAAAGGGGCTAAGCATGTGTGCTCGGCAACCTAATGCCTCTCCATTACGTTGGCGTTTTTGAGCAGCCCCTGTATAGAACGTTCAAACTCGAGGCTTGCAAAGGCTGAAATAGGGGTGTTTACTGAGGTAAGAGCAATGTGTTGAGCAAAGCCGAAATGACCATTTTGAAGTCAAGCATAACGAAGAAGTCGGACGTTATAGACGGACGCTATCTAATATCGAATTATTCAATGGGGGAGAGTTGAACAAACAATAAAGAGGTGTGCAGAATTACCAAACTACATCTTTTTGTAAAAACTTTCGGATGGTGGTGAGGATTTTTTTAAGAAAGAATTGCAGGAATAAAATATTTTATATCTTTGCACTCCCGAAAGGGGAAATGCCCAGGTGGTGGAATTGGTAGACACGCTACTTTGAGGGGGTAGTGGCCGATAGGCCGTGCAAGTTCGACTCTTGTCCTGGGCACTTTTTTTGTTCTTCCTTCCATGCAAGGTAGTTCGCCCAGATGGCGGAATTGGTAGACGCGCTAGTTTCAGGGACTAGTTCACTTTTGTGAGTGCAGGTTCGATTCCTGTTCTGGGCACCAAGCAACACAGCCGACGACGTACGTTGTCGGCTGTGTTGTTTTTTGTGCCCTGCTACGTTGCGTCTGCTTATCTTTTTATCTTTGCCCCATGACTATGCGGTACGCTTTCCTTTGCGGTTATATGCTGCTTCTCGCTCTTTGTGGAGGGAGTCTTGTCGCCCAAGAGCAGTACCAGGGAAGGGTGAAGGGGGTAAAGGTGTTTGCCGTGGCCGATGTCTCTTGTGAATCATCCCTGACCTGCAACTCCTTCCTAAAAGTGATTTCCCGCTCTTCTGGCTTCCCCATCGATCAAGCACGCTACGCCATCTATTACGACTTTTCCTATACCCTTTCCGGGAGCACCCTCGATCTTGTGGTGACGTTGGACTCCATCCGGGGAACAACGGTGTACCGAGGGTTTGACCTTTCCGGCTCTCTGCTGCCCTCCTCCATAAACCTTCGTTGGGATTATGTGGGGAACAACGGCGTTACGATTCCGGGAGATTGGAGGGAGGTCTTTCGGGAGGAGGATCGCCCGGCCTATGCCCTAAAGGTGAGCCTTTCCGGAGGTATCCACCCCGACTCCCTTCGGTTAGCAGCGCTTCATTTTATCTACCGTGAAGCTGATTTTGAAGAGTTTGATGCCCTTTCGCGGGTGATACAGGACTATTATGCGGCCTCGGATATTTCTGACACCCTGCTTCGCCGTATGGGGGTAATGGATCCTCGGGATAGCTCCACACTAGCCTCCTTTTACCTGCACTATTTGGACTACCGACGGGTGGCTCAACGGTTGGTCGAGGCTTCATTTCCCGACCATCTTCCCGCTTCCGGGACAGATCCTGCCGATTATGCCGGAGATATGCGCCGCCTCTCCGGAAGGCTGAACAGCTTGAAGTGGAACCTGGAGCGCACCCTCCGGGAGAGTGCACCGACCTGCCCCGATGCCACCCGGCTCTCGGAGGCCTTTTTCAACCAAAGCCTCTTCTGGTTTGACCTCGCGGGCAAGGTGGATTATCACTATAAAAACCTGGTTTATGACCTTGGCCGCCTGGATGACCGTTTCAGTGTGGTGGATAGTTTTGCCGTGGCCTATCGGATGGCGTATACCGACTTTTATCGTGTGGTCTGCGCACGAGCCGCACAACTCTTTTTAACGGAGGCTGAGCATCGCCTCTCTCAAGAGAACTACACCCATGCCATCGCTTTGGGGGAGAATGCTGCCTTTTATGCGCTGAGGGGTGACACTCTTTCGGAGGAGGTGCAGTCGCTGCTGGGGCGCTCCTGGAGAGGCCTCTATGACTCCTACCTGCTTATCAGCCGTCGAACCATTGCCATCGGGAATTATGAGTTTGCCGAACAGTACCTGAATGAGGCCTTTGAGATCTACCTCAACTCCGGGGGATTCCTCAACGCCTATGGGGAGGTTCATACCCTCTTTGAACATCTTTACCAAGCCCTCTTTGACCAGGGATTGATGGTGAAAAGGCGCTACTCTTCCCAGGAGGCGCTCTATTTTTTTTACGAAGCGGCACGTATCGATGCCCTCTATTTGGATCGGGAGTATGCGGTGTCGGTAAAGAGGCAGATCGATGCGCTTGAACATGGAGCCGGAGCTTCCTGGTTAGGGGGGGCTGCTCTGGATGATGGGGCTCACGAGGGAAAAGCATACCGTTATGCGGTGGCAAACCGGCAAAAGGCGCTTCAGGAGCGAGTGCATCGGTGCCGCTGCGACAGCTTGAAGATCAACTTCCGCAGGAAGATGTGGCAGCTGAAACAATGTTTTGGTACGCACGATTATGCGGCCGGGGTGGCTCTGTTCGACGAGATGCCTATGGCGCAGGCTGCCCGCTGTGGTCTGGAGATCTCTGCGGTGCATGCGTTGCAAAAAAAGTATCAGCCCTATTTGGATTACTATCATCACTTGGACAGTTGTCGCCTTTCCTTGGAGAAGGGGCGGGAAGAGGAGGCTGCGAAGCACTATTTGTGGGTTGCCCGGGCTGTTCGGGAGATCCATCTGGAGAATCCCTCCTTTCAACAGGTGGGGGTTGCTGAACTGTTGGCCACACAACAACGGGAGACCCTCTCCATAGGAATGGCCGATGCGCTGTCATATGAGGCGCCCCATCTTGCTGTGGATCTGCTGCATGTTGCGGCATCAAGAAAACTCGCTATTCCTCGTAAATTGTTGATTAAAATAGGATTAAGGATGGGAGAGTACGATATGGCACATCAATGGGTACGTACCGGCTCCTTCTATGCCAAGGGGAATCGGCGCTTGAACCCGTTGAAGCGAGCATACAATGCCAGGATCCGTTCTCGCAGTAACCCCTTTTGCCGAGCACTCGTGAATTACTATGAAGGGAAGAATTAAGCCCCTTTATTTTTCTATGTGCTTGAGATTTGATACTTTTGACCCATTATACGGAAAATCTTACTAGAGAGAAAAATCATGGGTAAAACAGAACAGAAAATATTGCAGATAACCCCCGATGTTCAATGGGTTGGTGTTATTGATAATGATATCGTCACATTTGATGTGGTCATGGAGACAAAGTATGGAACCACGTACAATAGCTACTTTATCAATGCGGAGAAAAAGGCCATTGTGGAGACCACCAAGGAGAAATTCTGGGAGGAGTATGAAGCGAAAATCCGTGAAGTGACGGATCCGGCCGAGATCGCCTATATCATTCTCAACCATACGGAGCCGGATCATAGCGGTAACGTGCGTAGGCTGCTGGATCTGGCACCCCATGCCGTGGTGGTGGGAAGTCAAAATGCCATTCGCTATCTTACCGATATGATAGGGGATGATTTTGAACACCTGGTGGTAAAAGAGGGTCATACCCTGGATTTGGGAAATAAGACCCTGCGTTTTATCAATGCCCCTAACCTCCACTGGCCCGACTCTATTTATACCTACCTGGAGGAGGATCAGTTGCTCTTTACCTGTGACTCTTTTGGTGCCCATTTTGCCCATCCCGAGATGTTTGATGATCTTGTGGGCGACTGGAGCGATGCCTTTGACTACTATTTTGACGTGATCCTGAAGCCCTATAGTAAGTTTATGCTGAAGGCCATTGATAAAATTCGTCTCCTGGAGATAAAAGCCATATGCCCCGGCCACGGCCCCATTCTGCGCTCCCAATGGAAGGAGATTGTGGATAAATCGGAGCAACTCTCAAAAGCCTATTTGGAAAAGCCGGAGAAAAAGTTTGTTTATATCCCCTATGTTTCAGCCTATAATAAATCCGGGATGATTGCCGAAAAGATTGCTGAAGGCATAAGGCAAGCAGGAGATCTGGAGGTGGAAGTCCAGGATATTGAGATGACACCCATCGGGGAGTTGGATGAGAAACTTACCCGTTGCAGTGCTCTGATTGTGGGGTCACCCGTGATCAACCAAAATATTCTTCTACCCATCTATCGCCTTTTTGCCCTGATCAATCCCCTTCGTGATAAGGGAAAACTTGCTGGTTCCTTCGGCTCTTATGGTTGGAGTGGTGAGAACAGCAAAATGATTGAGTCCAATCTTCGACTTTTGAAACTCAAGTATGTGGGGGAGGGGGTCTTCTTTAAGTTTACCCCCATGGAGGAGGAACTTCAGCAGTGCCTCGACTATGGTCGTGCGTTTGGTGAGCAGCTGCTCAAAAAGAATGGATAATTTATCCTAAGAACGTTGCCAGTTTTCCCCGTTCCCGTACAGCAAACCCTTTGGGGGTCTCTTTGACCGTACAGGCCTCAAAGTAGTGGTCATGCTCAAAGAAGAGGATGTGTTGCTCTTCGACTGCTCTTTTCAGGTAGGCCTCTTTCTCTTTTAAAACCTTTAGGGGCTCCACATCAACCGCCGCGATATACACCAGTGGAAGATGTGCCGAGGAGGGGATGAAGTCTGCCATGTAGGCAACGGTTTTCCCCTGATAACGAATCTCGGGAATGATCTGTCCACGGGTGTGCCCGTCGTAGATGCGGAAAAAGATACCGGGGATATGTTCTCCCTCTTCTTCTACTAAAGTGATTCGTCCGCTCTTGGCCAGCAGGGTGTGATTGTCAGGGAAGTAGGCGGCACTTTCGCGTTTGTTGGGGGCGTGCGCCCACTCCCATTGTGCTCGGCTTACCCAGTAGTGTGCGTTGGGGAAGACCTCCTTCAACTGCTCCCCCTGCTTCTTCGTGGCTCCCCCCACATGGTCGTCGTGTAGATGGGTGAGGAGCACGTCGGTGATCTCTTCCACGGAGATATTTGCTGCTGCTAAGCTGGTCGCAAGGGGCTTTTTTTCGTAGATGTACTTGTATTGGTAGTATTTTTCGCTCTGTTTACTGCCGAATCCTGTGTCTATAAGAACAGTGCGCCGGTCGGTTTTAACCAGTAAAAGCCTGTTGCAGAGTTTGAGGAGGTTGGCTTCATCCTCCGGGTAGACTTTGCTCCATAACGATTTTGGGATGACTCCAAAGCAAGCTCCGGCATCCATTTTCCACTCTTCGCTGATGATAGGGATAAGTTTCATGGTGTCGTTTTTGTGAAAGAGAGATCAAAAATACGTAAGTTTGTTCAAAAGAAACGACCTATCATGCAGATTCATTTTATTGCCATCGGTGGTGCTGTTATGCATAACCTGGCCATCGCCCTGAAAAACAAGGGATATCATATTACCGGTTCCGACGATGAGATCGTTGACCCCTCCCGCTCTCGTTTGTTACAGCACGGCCTTTTGCCCCCATCGTTTGGTTGGCATCCGGAGCGGATTACTCCCGATCTCGATGCGGTGATCCTGGGGATGCATGCCCGGGAGGATAATCCGGAGCTCATCAAAGCCAAAGCCCTTGGGGTGAAGATATACTCTTTCCCGGAGTTCGTGTATCGCCAAACGAAAGAGAAGATACGTGTGGTTATCGGGGGGAGCCATGGCAAGACCACTATTACCGCCATGGTGATTCACGCGTTGAAGGCCTCGGGGCTGGATTGTGACTACCTTGTGGGGGCACAGTTGGAGGGGTTTGACCTGATGGTGAAGCTCACGGAAGAGGCTCGTGTGGTGGTGATAGAGGGGGATGAGTACCTTACTTCGCCCCTGGACCGCCGGCCCAAATTTCATCTCTACAAACCCCATATTGCCTTGATCTCGGGAATTGAGTGGGACCATAAAAATGTTTTTCCTTCCTGGGAGCACTACAAAGCCCAGTTTTCCACCTTTATCACTACCATCGAACCCCGTGGAACCTTACTCTATTGTGCCGATGATGCGGTGGTTAAGGAGGTGGTCGATCAGGATCACTCTCCGGTGACGAAGATCCCGTATGGTGCGCCTGACTATGTGGTCGATGGGAATCATACCCAGGTACATTATCGGGGGAAGGTCTTTCCTGTGCAGGTCTTTGGAAAACATAATATGCTGAATATGAATGGGGCCGCCTTGATAGCCATGCAATTGGGGGTGTCTCGTCAAGCATTTTATGGGTATATGGCCTCTTTTTCCGGAGCCTCCAGAAGGTTGGAGAGGGTGCGTGAAGAGAAGGAAACCGTGGTTTTTCGTGACTTTGCCCATGCTCCCTCAAAGGTGCGAGCCTCCGTGGCGGCCCTACGGGAGCAGTACCCGGATCGCCAGTTGATAGCCATCTTCGAATTGCATACCTTTAGCAGCTTGAGTGCTGATTTTCTCCCTTTTTATAAGGATACCATGGCTCCGGCCGATGTGGCATTGGTCTGCTATAGTCCCCGTGTAATCCAGCAGAAACGGCTGGCGCCGCTTTCGCCGGATCAGGTAAAAGCAGCCTTTGGGGATGGGGTTGCCGTGGTGGAGGATATGGCGGCCATCGCTCCCTTTATAAAAGAGAAAAAGCACGGCAAAAGCGTGCTTCTTCTAATGAGTTCAGGGAACTTTGGCGGGGTTGAAACCTCGCTTATCCATTCATAGAGATCAAAAACTCTTCGTTGTTGGCTGTGAATTTCATCTTGTCTTTGATGAACTCCATGGCCTCTAAGGAGGTCATATCTGCCAAGTGGTTTCGGAGGATCCATATGCGTTGTAGGGTCTCTTTGTTGACCAAGAGGTCATCGCGTCGTGTGGAGGAGGCCACCAGATCTACCGCAGGGTAGATACGTTTGTTGGAGAGCTTACGATCCAGTTGCAACTCCATGTTGCCGGTACCTTTAAACTCTTCGAAGATGACGTCGTCCATTTTGGAGCCGGTCTCCGTAAGTGCTGTGGCAAGGATGGTGAGCGATCCACCGTGCTCAATGTTCCGGGCCGCACCGAAGAAACGCTTGGGTTTTTGCAGGGCGTTGGCCTCTACACCACCGGAGAGCACCTTGCCCGATGCGGGAGATACCGTGTTGTAGGCTCGTGCCAGCCGGGTGATGGAGTCTAGAAGGATGACCACATCATGGCCACACTCTACCATTCGCTTGGCCTTCTCCAGTACAATGTTGGCAATCTTTACGTGGCGATCTGCCGGTTCGTCGAAGGTGGAGGAGATCACTTCAGCTTTTACATTTCTCGACATGTCGGTAACCTCTTCAGGACGCTCGTCGATAAGGAGGATAATCAGGTATGCTTCCGGATGGTTATGGGCGATGGCATTGGCAATCTCCTTCAGGAGCATGGTTTTACCGGTTTTAGGCTGGGCTACAATTAATCCACGCTGTCCCTTTCCAATGGGGGTAAATAGGTCCATGACCCGCGAACTCATGGTTGCCTGAGGATGGCCGGCCAGTTTGAACTTCTCTTCCGGGAAGAGGGGCGTGAGAAAGTCAAAGGGGATTCTGTCACGAACCTCATCCGGTGTTTTGCCATTAATTTGCTCCACTTTGATTAGAGGAAAGTACTTCTCTCCCTCTTTGGGGGGACGGATGCTTCCTTTTACGGTATCTCCCGTTTTCAGTCCAAAAAGCTTGATCTGTGACTGTGATACATAGATATCGTCGGGAGAGTTGAGGTAGTTATAGTCGCTTGAACGAAGGAAGCCGTAGCCGTCGGGCATGATTTCCAAAACCCCTTCACTGAGTACAATGGAGTCGAAGTCGAAAGAGAAATTCTCTTGTTTCTGCTCTTCTTGCTTCTCTTTTTTGCTGTTCTGTTCTTGGGGGGGGGGGTATTTTGGGACTGCTCTTTTTTCTCTTTACGAGTTTCTCGCTCTTCGCGGTGAGTCTCCTTTTTCTTCTCTTCACGCGGATGCTTTTCCCGTTCTTGTCCCTCTTTACGAGGGTGAGTGCGCTCCTGTTTTGGACTTTTTTCGTGCTGCTCCTTCTCTTTACTCTTTTCGTCCTTGTTTTCAAGGGATTTTGTCTTCTTTTCGGGAGTGCTCTGGGGCAGATTATCGCTCTTCTTGTCGTAGCCCTTTTCCTTGGTGTTTGATTCGATCTCTTTGGGGCGGGAAGAAGCAATGGGGTCAGAGAGTCGCTTTCTCGGTTTTCGGGTACGTGTCTCTTTCTCCTTCTCCTCTTTTTTCTCTTTGGGGGCGGCTGTATTTTTCTCTTTTGCTACCTTCTCTTCTGCTTGTTTGGCTGAGGTAGTCTCTGTTTTCCGAGGTCTCCCTCTTTTGCGAGGTTTCTCCTCTACCACCTCTTCTTTTTTGTCGTTAGAAGTCGTTTTTTCTGCAGTCTTTTTTCTTTTAGGAGCTTCTTTTTCCTGTGGTTTTACAAGATGAGGGTTAAGAGCCTGATGATCCAGGATTTTATAAATAAGTTCCTGCTTTTTTAGGCCTTCAATCCCTTTCATCTCAAGCTCTTTAGCAATTACTTTTAGCTCAGATACGAGTTTGCTATTCAGTTCTAAAATATCGTACATAATGATATTGATTGTTGCAAGTTTGCGGTCTCTCTATTGTTTATTGGTATGGATAATGAATCTCTGTTACCGGAACGTAACTACAAAACTTGAATTTGATTGATCTTTTTTCAGAAAAAGACACCATAGAGATGGCTATGTGTCTGTTACAGGTGCAAAGGACTTGTTTTTTTTTGAAATATACAAATATTGGGGTATAAAAAGTGGGTGTTTTCTATTAAAAAAGGACAATTCTTACATTGTGGTCGTAAGGAAATAGGTTTTTTTTTAACTTTTTGCAGAGACTGTGTAGCGTTCGTCTATAGCATTGTTTTTTTTGATGAACAGCATGTCTGTATAGAAAGTTCGATTTCGAGGCTTGCAAGGGCTGAAATAGGTGAGTTTACTGGGGTAAATAACCCTTTTGCACAAAACAGGCTGCATCCCAGCAAAATGTAGGCGAGCTTACTTTCTCTTTCGTTTTTCCCTATTGTTGAAGAGAAGTACAGCGAAAAAAGTCGGGTTTTATAGACGAACTCTATGTATCTTTGCCGAAAAAATAGTGTTATGATACAAAGAATCCAGAGTGTATTTCTCTTGCTTGCCTCACTTTTTGTTGCACCACTTTTCTTCTTGCCGGTTGCTGATTTCTGGGGAGATATCTCCTATCGGTTAACGATTTACTCTTTTGGGGATCTCTCTCCCGATGCGGTTTCTCCTTTTTCCGCCAACTTTACGTTACCCATTCTTCTTTTTGTGGTAGTGTTGACATTGCTCCCATTCTTGGCCATCTTCCTTTACAAAAAACGCCGTTTTCAGTTACGTCTGGTGCGAGTGGTTTTGGGTTTGGCATTGGCTTTTTTGGTGCTGATTTTCTTTTATTACATTCCCATGATCGAGAAAACGGTGGATCTTAGCGCGAATTACGTGTCGGCTAAGGGAATGTTTGCCCCGGTGGTTGCTCTTATCTTTTTGGTGTTGGCACAGCGGTTTATTTTAAAAGATGAAAAACTCATACGTTCCATGGATCGAATTCGTTGACAGCATTTTCCGGAGCATTATCCTATGCTAAAAATTAAAAAATCCCTGCATCACAAAGAGATGATGCAGGGATTTTTTTAGCTAACGTGGAGGGGCGTATCCCTAAAATTTAAATGTTAAACCCACTCCCAGGATCTCTTTCAATTGAACCCGAGGCCCTACCTTTCCTTCTGCATCGGTGATCATGATGTCATCATCGTAAAGAAGGTTGGTGGTGACATTGGCTGTGAGGAAGCTGTTAATCTTCATAAACACTACCACATCCCAACGAATATCAATGTTTTGGGGGGATTCTAGATAGTTGGAGTACAGCTCAAGGTTTGAGGCAAGATTCACATTTTTTAGGATGTCCTTTTTGAAGTTGAACTTCGCCAACCCTCCAAACTCAAACCGGGTTTTTTCCCCTGGGGTTACGCCAAAGGATCCTCTATCAGAAAGGACTTGGTCGTTAACAATGGTAAACTTAGGACTTGCAGGGCTAAAGAAAGCGGAGAAATAACTCACCGGCTTCCAGTTAATACCCACGCTAAGATTGATATAAGCCGGAGCTAAGAGGTTAGATAGTAGTACCTTATCTGCATTTTCAGGGTACTCAAATCCTTTCACAAATTGACTTCGGAAGGAGAACATGGCAGTCCAGTCCAGTTTTTCGGTGGCTCTGCGCCCATACTTGGATTCAAAGTAGATCTTATCATCACTTTTTTTCATGACGCCTTCACCTACTTTCACCAAGCCGTAGGCCAATTCCAGTTTGTTTTGCCACTCATTTTTCCCCTCTTTGTAGGTGAGGGAGAAGTTTCCCATGCCGTTCAGCGCGATGGAACCCTCTCCACCGGCTGCCCAGTTGGTTAGGGAGACCTGAGAAAAGGTAAAAGAAACTTCTGATGTTCTTGTCCAGGCCCCTTGTTCTGTCTTTTCTTGTGAAAGGGCCGTAACTCCTGTCGCAATAATCAGTGCGACGATAAACACGATTTTTTTCATAGATTACTGTTGATTGTAAACATGTACATCTGTTTGAGGGAATGGGATGGAAACCCCATTTTTATCAAACTCTTTTTTAACATTTTCATTCATGTAGAAGAAGACACTCCAATAGTCGGGTGTATTTACCCAGAGGCGAACCGCAAAGTTAACACTGCTGTCGGCCAACTCTGAGACCATTACGAATGGTTCGGGGTCTGTGAGAACCTTTCCATGTTTCGAAGCCACGTCAAGGATGATTTTCCGTGCCTTGTCAATATCATCGCTATAACCAATGCCAAAGGTGAAGTCCACACGACGTCTCTCTTCGTGATTAAAGTTGATTACCGCACCTGTGGAGAGTCCTCCATTGGGGATAATGACTCTTTTGTTGTCAACGGTAGAGATGATGGTGTTGAAAATTTGGATCTCTTTTACTGTACCATCATACCCTTGTGCGGAGATGTAATCGCCCACCTTGAAGGGTTTGAAGATTAGGATCATGACGCCTCCGGCAAAGTTCTGCAGCGTTCCGGAGAGTGCCATCCCCACAGCCAAACCTGCTGCACCGAGAATGGCAATAAACGAAGTGGTTTTGATGCCCACCATGCCGACCACACTTATGATCAGTAAGACCTTTAGGGTTATGCCGATCATTCCCAAAAGGAAGGGACGAAGAGAAAGGTCTGTTCCTCTTTTCTCGAAGAGTTTATTTGTCGCTTTTATGATGAGCTTAATGACCCAGAGTCCAATGATAAGTACCACTAGCGCCAATACAATCTTTACGCCCAATGCGAGTCCTTCGGTTTGAAGCCATTCTAAAAATTTGTCCATAGGTGATTTGTTTTTAAGGTTGAAAATAAGAGCATGGTACGTCTTCGCACCCTCTTCTTAACAATCTAAAAGAGGGAATTGTTTACTCTCTTTTCCTGTTTACGTTCTTCTGGTGATTTGGGCACCCATGTGGCGGAGTCGCTGATCAATGTGTTGGTAGCCGCGGTCGATTTGTTCGATATTGTGTATCACACTGGTTCCCTTGGCCGATAGGGCGGCGATGAGCAGCGCCACTCCCGCACGAATATCGGGTGAAGTCATCTCAATGCCCTTCAGTTGTTGGGTGTGGTTAAGTCCAATTACGGTAGCCCGGTGTGGGTCGCAAAGGATGATTTGTGCCCCCATATCAATGAGTTTATCCACAAAAAAGAGGCGGCTTTCAAACATCTTTTGGTGAATGAGTACGCTTCCTTTGGCTTGAGTGGCCATAACCAGCGCAATACTGATGAGATCGGGGCTAAATCCCGGCCAGGGGGCATCGGCAATGGTCATTATCGACTTATCCAGGAAGGGTTCGATCTTGTACTCCTCCTTGGCTGGGATGTGGAGGTCCTCTCCCCGTTGTTCCAGGGAAACGCCCAACCGCCTGAATACATCAGGAATAAGCCCCAGTGATGCCATTGAGGTATGCTTAATGGTGATCGCTGAACGGGTCATTGCTGCAAGACCGATGAAACTTCCCACTTCGATCATATCTGGCATAAGGATGTGTGAGGTTCCCCCCAGGGAACTGACCCCGGTAATGGTCAACAGATTGGAGCCAATGCCTTGGATCTTTGCCCCCATCCGTATCAACATGTTGCATAGCTGGAGCACATAAGGTTCGCAGGCTGCATTGAAGATGGTTGTATTCCCCTTGGCCATGACCGCCGCCATAATGACGTTGGCGGTTCCGGTGACTGAAGCTTCGTCCAGGAGGATGTAAGCCCCTTTTAATCCTTGGGTCTCGATGGCAAGGAGTTTGACTTTCTCGTCGTAGGAGAAGGTGGCCCCCAGTTTTTCCAGGGCTAGAAGATGGGTGTCGATCCTGCGTCGCCCTATTTTATCCCCTCCGGGTTTGATAAGGTGAATCCGTTGAAATCGCGCCAATAGGGGCGCTATCAACATGATGGAGCCGCGGATCTTCTCCGCTTTTTGCCGGAAAGAACCGGAACAGAACGACTCCGTATTGACCTCCTTGGCACAGAATTCCATGCTGTTTGTCCCTATGCGCCTGGTTTGAACCCCCATCTCCTTTAGAAGGCTGATTAGGTTGTTTACATCGCGAATGTCGGGGAGGTTATGGATGGCTACGGGTTGATCGGTGAGGAGCACCGCACAGAGTACTTGAAGTGCTTCGTTTTTTGCTCCTTGGGGGAGAACTTCACCATGAAGTTGGTGGCCTCCTTCAATGACAAAACTGCCCATTAGTGCCTGTTTTTTCTTTTGTATTTGTGCTGTCTCTCTTTCCCATTGTTGCGCTGTTGCGTCTTTTGCTGCTTCTTCTGCTGCGACAAGATTTCGTTGGTGGAGAGCAAGGTTACCCCTTCGGGGAGGGTGAGTTTGCCCTTGGAAAGCTCTTTGAGCTGCGCTGCAATGAGCTCATCATTGACCGATTCCCGGTTCCACTGCAAGTACGACTTTTTCAACTGCGTGGCGATGACCTTGATAAAGGCATCCTTCTCCGGTCCCTCTTCCAGGGTGGTGGCCATCTCAATAATCCGTAAGATATTCTTACCGTAATGGCGGTAAGGGATATCATGGTTGGCGTAGGGGACTCTTTCCGGCTTGGTGTTCAGGGTCTCTTTGCTCGGTTTTTCATAGGGGGAGTCCACCTCCAATTTAAAATCGGCGATTACATGAAGGTGATCCCACAACTTGTGCAGATGATCCTCCCCAGAGGTTTCTTGCGGGTTGACCTGATCCATAACACTGACAATGAGAAAGGCAAAACGGGTTCGTTCATCTTTATCGGGAATTTGGATTGCATACTCAACCATTTTTTGAATGTTTCTTCCATATTCAGGAATGAGGAGCCTATTCCGCGTAGTGTTATATTCCATGATTTATACTGCTTTAAATTTTTCGGCTATTCTCGCAAGTGACCTACGCCGTTTGTGGTAGTAACTTATGGTCCCCTTGCGACGGGTAATCATTAATGCGGTGCAAAGATACATATTTTTTCAAGAATCAAAACCTGCCCCTCTATTTGTTGATGATGGCCAGTTTGGCAAATTTGAGCAGCAGTTGCTTTTTTCCTGTTTTTTCAAAGTCTACCAGTGCTTTTCTGTTGGACCCTGTCCCTTCCACACTCAGGACGACTCCCTTGCCAAAACGTCCATGCTGTACCGTACAGTTGGGTTGTATCTCGTCAGTGGGGGAGGGGGGTAATGAGGCTGTTTCTACTTGGGGAGAGCGTCCGGGTTTAAGAACCGCCTTACGAGGAGTGGTTTTTTGAGGTGCTCTTTTTTCGATACCCCATAGTGGAGCGGAAGGTGTTGAGGTAGAAAAACCTTTTCTTTTTGAAGAGGCCCTAGGGTGGGTGAGGTATGCGGGATCAATGTCATCAAGGAAGCGGCTGGCTTCGCAGAAGGTGAGGTTGCCCCATCGGTAGCGACTCTCGGCATAGGAGAGGGTGAGTTGCTTCTCGGCACGGGTTACCGCAACATAAAAAAGACGACGCTCCTCCTCCAACTCTGCCCGGCTGTGGAGCGATTGCATGCCGGGAAAGAGGTTCTCCTCCATGCCTACGATAAAGACATAAGGGAATTCCAACCCCTTGGCCGAGTGGATAGTCATCATCTGCACCTTGTCGTCGTCCTTGCCATCGTCCGTATCCGCATCGGTGAGTAGGGCTACTTCCTGCATGAATAGATCCAGGGTGATTTCTGCCGGCTCCTGGCTCTCCTCTTCCCGTGCTGTATCCGTAAAGTTCTTGATGGCGTTGAGCAACTCTTCGATGTTTTGGTAGCGGTTTAAACCCTCCGGCGTTCGATCTTCATGGAGCTGTCTGAGGATGCCGGTGCTTCCTGCAATGTGTTTTCCCAGGTCGTAGGCATTGCGTTGGTGGAGCATGGCGCTAAAACTCTTGATCATGGTTGCAAATTGGCTAACTTTGGTGACGGCCCCCGCGTGGAGGCCGGCTTCCTTGCAGTATTCGGTATTGTTGAGCACCTCCCAGGTGTTTTTTTGCACCTCTCCGGCTTTGATTTGAAGCCGTTCCATCGTGGTTTTTCCAATGCCCCGAGCAGGGAAGTTGATGATCCTGTTGAGAGCCTCTTCATCGTAGGGGTTGATGACCAGTCGAAAATAGGCCAGCAGGTCTTTGATCTCTTTGCGTTGGTAGAAAGAGAGGCCTCCGTAGATGCGGTAGGGGATATTCTGCTTTCGTAAGGCCTCCTCTATGCTTCGTGATTGCGCATTGGTCCGATAGAGAATGGCCACTTCCTTGTTCTTGATGTGGAAATTCATCTTGGCTCGGAAAATGGCATCGGCCACCAAAAAGCCCTCTTCTGTGTCGCTGGATGCTTTTAAAAGGTCGATCTTTTCCCCTTCGCCATTGGAGGTCCATACCTGCTTTTTGAGTTGGTTTTTGTTTTTCTCAATGATGGAGTTGGCTGCATTGACAATGGTCTGAGTGGAGCGGTAGTTCTGTTCCAACTTGAACACCTGCAGGGAGGGATAGTCGTTTTTCAGATTAAGGATGTTTTCAATATTGGCTCCCCGAAACGCATAGATGCTCTGTGCATCATCACCCACTACGCAGAGGTTTTGGTGAGTAGCTGCTAACGTTTTGGTGATAAGGTATTGTGCGTAGTTGGTGTCTTGAAACTCATCCACAAGAAGGTATTGGAACTTTTGTTGATACCGGTGCCGTACTTCCGGGAAATCACGCAACAAGAGGTTCATATTAAACAGGAGGTCGTCAAAGTCCATGGCCGTAGATTGGAAGAGCCTCTTCTGGTAGGCGGAAAAGAGCATTCCCATATGGGGCCTGGTTGACTGCTTATCCTGGGCCAACAGCTCAGGTGTTGCATTGTAATCGTCTGCGGAGATGAGACTTGACTTGGCAGAAGAGATTCGGTTTAGGACAATGTTCGGGGCATAAATTTTGGGGTCTAATTGTAGGTTTTTGACGATGGTACGGATTAAGCTTTTGGAATCATCGGTGTCGTATATGGTGAAGTTGGAGGGGTATCCCAGGTAGTGCCCTTCCACGCGCAGTATCCGTGCAAAGATGCTATGGAACGTGCCCATCCAGACGTAACGTGCTTGTTGGCTGTCGATCAAGCGGGCCGTACGCTCCTTCATCTCCCTTGCAGCCTTGTTGGTAAAGGTCAGGGCAAGAATGTTGAAGGGGTCAACACCTTTCTGCAGTAGATAGGCTACGCGGTGGGTGAGTACCCTGGTTTTTCCTGACCCTGCACCGGCAATGACCAATACAGGCCCGTTCACCGCTTCCACGGCCTGTTGTTGTGCCTCATTCAGGCCATTTAGTATGTGATTCGTCGTCATAGATGCTATAAAGTTTGGTACCATCCCCCCGGAGAGTTGGGGCGATATTTCGGTGGCGAAGATACAGTGTTGCCATGAGGCATGCAACGGTTTTTGTGGTGCCAATGGAATTGTTTCGCCGAAAAAAGGGGTAATCGCGAAAATAAAGTAAAGATTGTTTGGATGTTACGAATGAAAGGTGTAATTTTGCAGCCTTCTTCTCGGAGATATGGTCTAAACGCCTTTATTTTCGGGAGTTAGAGTACAGAATCGAGGAACCTGATAAGGTAAGACTGCTATAGGTTTCAAGTTGCGAGGATTGAATGCGCAGCTGGGTCTTTCTTGCCTGAACTATCTCCCCGAATTTTGTAAAACGTTAAAAAGTTGTTAATCAACTTGTTGTTAATGACAGCTTGTATGTTTTTGAAGAAAAAAAGGGTATTTTAAATATAATTAAAGAGTAAAGTATGCCTACAATACAACAGTTAGTGCGCAAAGGTCGCCAACAGCTTGTCGAGAAGAGTAATTCTCCCGCGCTGGATTCGTGTCCGCAACGGCGTGGTGTTTGCGTTAGGGTTTATACCACTACACCGAAGAAGCCCAATTCTGCCATGCGTAAAGTGGCAAGGGTGAGGTTGACCAACCAAAAAGAGGTTAACGCTTATATCCCCGGAGAAGGACATAATCTTCAGGAACACTCCATCGTGATGATTCGTGGAGGAAGGGTAAAAGACCTTCCCGGTGTGCGTTATCACATCATCCGCGGTGCGTTGGATACCTCCGGAGTGGAGGGTCGTACCCAGAGAAGATCAAAGTATGGTACAAAGCGTCCGAAGAAGAAATAATTTGCAATTGATTTTAGTTAAAAGGCCATGAGAAAATCAAAACCTAAAAAACGGATAATTCTTCCCGATCCAAAGTTCAATGATCCTTTGGTGACAAAGTTTGTCAATAACTTGATGTTGAATGGCAAGAAGACCTTGGCATTCAAAATTTTCTACGACGCAATTGATATCGTAAGTGAAAAGACCAGCGAAAATGGTCTCGAAGTGTGGAAAAAGGCGCTTGCCAACGTGACCCCCGCTGTGGAGGTACGTTCGCGTCGTATCGGTGGTGCTACCTTCCAGATCCCTTCGGAGATCCGCCCCGGTCGTAAAAGTTCCATTGGGATGAAAAACCTTATCGGGTTTGCCCGTAAAAGACACGAGAAGACAATGGGTGCCAAATTGGCCGGCGAAATTGTCTCCGCCTATAAAGAAGAGGGAGCTGCCTTCAAACGGAAAGAAGATACACACCGTATGGCAGAAGCGAATAAGGCTTTCTCTCACTTCAGATTCTAACGTAAGCGATCCTTATTACCAAACCAACGAGATGATAGTATAACACAGAACAATGTCAGAAAGACTTTCACATACAAGGAATATCGGCATTATGGCGCACATCGACGCGGGTAAAACCACGACGACGGAGCGTGTTCTGTATTATACCGGCATTAACCACCGTATAGGGGAAGTGCATGATGGCGCCGCAACCATGGACTGGATGGTTCAGGAGCAGGAGCGGGGCATTACCATCACTTCCGCTGCAACTACGGTTTTCTGGGATAAAGATGGTGAGAACTATAAGGTAAATATCATCGATACTCCCGGTCATGTGGACTTTACGGTGGAGGTAGAACGCTCCCTTCGTGTACTCGATGGCGCCATCGCCATCTTCTGCGGTGTGGGCGGTGTGGAGCCCCAGTCGGAGACGGTTTGGCGGCAGGCCGACCACTACCGGGTACCGAGAATTAGCTATGTGAATAAAATGGACCGCGCAGGTGCCGACTTCTTCCGTGTTCTTGAAGAGATGAAGGAGAAACTTGGCGCAAACCCCGTACCTATGCAGCTTCCCATTGGTGTGGAAGATGATTTTCGGGGTGTGGTGGACCTGATGACCAAGACGGCATGGGAGTGGAACTCCGATAGCCTGGGAGCCGATTTCTTTCAAGTGGATATCCCTGCTGACATGGTTGCGCAAGTGGATGAGTACCATAATAAGTTGATTGAAGGAATTGTGGAAGAGGATGAGGTGCTTTTTAACCAGTATCTCGAAGACCCCGCAAGCCTCGATCGTAATGAATTGATCTCCATCGTGCGCAAAGCAACCCTTTCGTTGCGGATTACGCCTGTCTTCTGCGGTTCTTCCTTTAAGAATAAGGGCGTACAACCTCTTTTGGATGCCATTGTCGATTATCTCCCCTGTCCGTTGGATGTTCCCGCTGTGAGCGGGGTGAATCCCTTTACGGAGAAAGAGGAGGAGCGTAAGGCCGATGAGAAGGAGCCCTTTGCGGCCTTGGCGTTCAAAATTGCTACCGATCCCTTCGTGGGGCGTATTGCCTTCTTCCGGGTCTACTCCGGCGTGGTGAAGAGTGGTACGCAGGTATTGAATGTGGGAACCGGTAAGAAAGAGCGTATCGCTCGCCTGATGCAGATGCATGCCAATAAGCAAATCCCCCTGGATGAGATCAAGGCGGGTGATATTGGTGCTGCAGTAGGGCTGAAAGAGATCCGTACCGGGGATACCTTGTGTGATATATCATCCCCCCTCTCCCTGGAGAATATTCAGTTCCCGGAGCCGGTGATACGGATGGCCGTGGAAGCAAAGAAACAGGATGAAGTGGACAAGTTAGATGTGGCGCTTCGTCGTATGGCGGAAGAAGATCCGACCTTCCAGGTGGTACAGGATGAAGAGACCGGACAGACGATTATTTGTGGTATGGGAGAACTCCATTTGGATATCGTACTCGATCGTTTGGTCCGTGAATTTAACATTGCATGCAACAAAGGACGTCCTCAAGTGGCCTATAAAGAGGCTATTACGCAGACAATCATGCATCATGAGATCTATAAGAAGCAGACCGGAGGCAAAGGACGATTTGCCGAGATTAAGCTGGAGATAGGTCCTGCCGATGCTGATCAAAGAGGGTTGACCTTTGTGAATGAGATAAAGAATGGTGCAATTCCCGGACAGTTTGTACCGTCCGTTGAGAAAGGGCTTCAGGATGCCATGCGCAATGGCCCTCTTTTGGGGTATGCCCTCTATAATCTCAAGGCACGCCTGGTGGATGGATCTGCCCATAGCGTGGATTCCGACGCCATGGCCTTTGAGGTGGCTGCGGCTTTTGCCCTGAGAAATGCGGTTAAGAGTGCCAAACCGGTACTCCTTGAACCTATCATGACGTTAGAGGTGATGACCCCTGATGAGTACCTTGGCGAGGTGACCGGCGACCTTAACAAGCGCCGGGGACAGTTGGAAGGAATTCATGCCAAGGCCGGCGGGCAGACCGTGATGGCTAAAGTTCCCCTGGGGGAGATGTTTGGCTATGTGACCTCACTGCGGACCATCACCTCGGGAAGAGCCACCTACTCCCTGGAGTTCTCGCATTATGCCGAGACCCCCGAAGAGATTGCTAAAGATGTGATTCTTAAAACAAAAGGATATCTAGTTGAATTTTAACTTTGTTGACAATTAAAAAAATAGAAGCGTGAGCCAAAGGATTAGAATTAAATTGAAGTCGTATGACCACAATCTGGTGGATAAGTCTGCCGATAAAATTGTGAAGACTGTCAAGTCAACCGGCGCTGTAGTAAGTGGACCGATCCCCTTGCCTACACACAAGCAGATTTTTACCGTTAACAGATCTACATTTGTTAATAAAAAGTCAAGAGAACAATTTGAGCTGTCGTCGTATAAAAGACTTCTTGATATTTACAGCACGACCTCAAAAACAATTGACGCCCTCATGAAACTGGAATTGCCCAGTGGTGTTGAGGTTGAGATTAAAGTGTAACTGTTACGAAGAAGGTAAAGGCAGTAATTAACCAGTTAAACTGAGAAAAGAATGTCAGGAATTATTGGAAAGAAAATTGGGATGACCAGCATCTATGATGCCGCTGGAAAGAATATTCCATGCACCGTTATTAAGGCTGGTCCCTGTGTGGTGACGCAGGTGAGGACCCAGGAAACTGATGGCTATGAAGCGATACAGTTAGCCTTTGAGGATAAAAAAGAGAAGCATACTTCCAAGGCCCTCAAAGGTCATTTTGATAAAGCAGGGGTTAGCCCCAAGAAGATAGTACGTGAGTTTACCCGTTTTGAAAAGGGGCATCGTAAGTCCCTCGGAGAAAAGGTTACCGTGGATATTTTTGTCGAAGGAGAGTTTATTGATGTGATTGGCTCTTCAAAGGGTAAAGGTTTCCAAGGGGTTGTGAAGAGACACGGTTTTGCCGGTGTGAACGACGCCACCCATGGTCAGCATAACCGTAACAGAGCCCCCGGATCAGTGGGAGCTTCTTCTTACCCTTCTCGCGTGTTTAAGGGAATGCGTATGGCAGGCCGTAAAGGAAACGACAGGGTTAAGATGATCAACCTTCAGGTGGTGAAGATCGTCCCTGAACGAAATATCATCGTAGTAAAAGGCTCCGTACCGGGTGCAAATGGTTCATATGTAATAGTTGAAAGATGGAGTTAGCAGTATACAATATTAACGGAGAAAAGACATCCAGAGTGGTCGAACTGAACGAACTTGTATTCGGGATCGAACCCAATGATCATGCGATATATCTGGATTCAAAGCAGTACCTGGCAAACCAAAGACAGGGTACGCATAAAGCAAAAGAACGTGGCGAGATTGCAGGGAGTACCCGGAAGATCAAACGCCAAAAGGGAACCGGAACTGCGCGTTCGGGTGATATTAAGAACCCCCTCTATCGTGGTGGTGCCCGCGTTTTTGGGCCGCGTCCCCGGAACTATGGTTTCAAACTGAATAAGAAACTGAAGCGCTTGGCTCGTCGTTCCGCCCTCTCATACAAAGTGCAGGAAGATAGATTGGTTGTGGTGGAAGACTTCTCTTTCAATGACCATAAGACCAAGAACTTTGTTTCCGTATTGAACAATATGAAACTTAATAACGACAAAACACTGGTTGTTTTGCCCGATTCTAATGAGAACCTGTATCTCTCCTCTCGTAATATCCCCCATGTGGATGTGGTCAATGCGCAAAACTTGAACACCTACGAGTTGCTTCGTGCATCGAAACTCCTGGTTATGGAAAGTGCAATAACGAAGATCGAAGAGATCTGTTCGTAAATAGTGGTTTAACGATAAAAATAGACGAACAATGGCAATCATAATAAAGCCGATGATTACGGAAAAGATGACCAACCTGAGTGAGAACTTGAATCAGTTTGGGTTCATAGTCGATAAGTCGGCAAATAAACTGCAAATTAAACAGGCCGTAGAAGAGTTGTACGGAGTGGAAGTTGTTGCGGTGAACACCATGAAATATGCCGGGAAAGCGAAATCACGCTTTACCAAAGGTGGTGTCATCAGCGGAAGGACAAACTCCTACAAGAAGGCTATTGTGACAGTAGCAGAAGGTGAAACTATTGATTTTTACAGCAATATCTAAGATAAATGGCTCTCAAGAAATTCAAACCGACAACAGCTGGTCAGCGCTATAAAGTGATAAGCGCTTTTGATGATATCACTACCGACAAGCCGGAAAAAAGCCTCCTTAGCGGTAAAAGCAAGTCCGGTGGTAGAAATAATGACGGAAAAATGACCATGCGATACATAGGGGGTGGTCATAAGCAGAAGTATCGTCTCGTTGATTTTAAACGCGATAAAGATGGTATTCCTGCCACAGTAAAGACCATTGAGTATGACCCGAATCGTACGGCACGCATTGCCCTGGTAGTGTATGCAGACGGTGAAAAGCGATACATCATTGCCCCTCATGGCCTGAAAGTAGGTCAGCAGATCCTCTCGGGTAAAGAGGCAACTCCGGATATTGGAAATACCATGTTCCTCAGTGATGTACCCTTTGGTACGGTGATTCATAATATTGAACTTCGTCCCGGACAAGGGGCTAAGATGGCTCGTTCTGCCGGAAGTTATGCACAATTGATGTCGCGTGATGGCAAGTTTGCCATTATCAAGATGCCTTCGGGAGAGACGCGTATGATCCTTCAGAAGTGTAAAGCAACCGTTGGAATGGTCTCTAATGGCGATCATAGCCTGGAACGTAGTGGTAAAGCGGGACGTAGCCGTTGGCAGGGACGTCGCCCACGAGTGCGTGGTGTGGTAATGAACCCCGTTGATCACCCCATGGGTGGTGGTGAAGGTAGAGCCTCAGGAGGCCATCCTCGCTCTCGTAAGGGATTACCCGCTAAGGGCTATAAGACACGCTCCAAGACCAAAGCGTCCAACAAGTATATCATTGAAAAACGTAAGAAGTAATTTATAAAGTAATATTCCTATGAGTCGTTCACTGAAAAAAGGTCCATATATCCACTGGAAACTTGAAAAACGAGTGCTCGCACAGGCTGAGTCCAGTAAGAAGAGTGTGATTAAAACCTGGTCACGGGCTTCAATGATCTCTCCTGACTTTGTGGGACAAACCATTGCGGTACACAACGGGAAACAGTTTGTTCCGGTGTATGTAACGGAAAACATGGTAGGCCACAAGCTGGGCGAATTTTCACCCACCCGTATCTTTAGAGGTCATGCAGGTAATAAAAAAAATAAATAAGCGATAAAGTAATGGGATCAAGAAAACATATAAAAGCCGAAAAGCTTAAAGAGGCTAGGAAGAGCCAGTATTTTGCCAAGCTGAATAACTGCCCTACCTCTCCACGTAAGATGCGTTTGGTCGCAGATATGATCCGTGGCATGGAAGTGGAGAAAGCACTTCATGTGCTGAAATATTCTCCCAAAGAGGCTTCCGCAAGAATGTACAAGCTGTTGCGCTCCGCAATAGCAAACTGGGAAGAGAAGAATGAAGGCGCTCGTCTTGAAGAGGCAAACCTTTTTGTTAGCCAGGTGTTTGTGGATGGTGGTCGTACCCTTAAAAGGATTCAACCCGCTCCACAGGGACGTGCACACCGCATCAGAAAACGCTCCAACCATGTTACCCTGTTCGTGGATGATAAGAATATAAATTAATGTGATTGTCAATCGGTTATATAACCATAAAAGATAAGATAGTTTAATGGGACAAAAAACGAATCCAATAGGCAATAGGTTAGGCATCATCAAAGGATGGGATTCTAACTGGTATGGAGGCAAGAAATTTGACGCTAAACTTGTTGAAGACGATAAGATACGGAAATACCTTAATGCCCGTTTGGCAAAAGCTGGTATCTCACGGGTTTTTATTGAACGTACACTGAAACTGGTGACCGTTACCATCCACACCGCCCGTCCGGGAATCATCATCGGAAAAGGGGGACAAGAGGTGGATAAACTCAAGGAAGAGTTGAAGAAGCTTACCAACAAAGAGGTGCAAATCAATATCTCCGAGATTAAGCGTCCGGAACTTGATGCCGTAATCGTGGCTAATAATATTGCCAAACAGATTGAAGGCCGAATCTCTTACCGTCGCGCCATCAAGACCTCCGTAGCCTCTACCATGCGTATTGGTGCAGAGGGGATCAAGATTTTGATATCCGGCCGTTTGGGCGGTGCTGAGATGGCACGTAGCGAGCAGTATAAGGATGGACGTATTCCGTTGCATACGCTCCGTGCTGATATCGATTATGCCCACGCCGAGGCGCATACTACCTATGGACGTATTGGTGTTAAGGTATGGATATGTAAAGGTTTGGTTTATGGTAAGCCGGATCTTTTTGCACAAGGTAGCGCTGCTCCCGGTAAATCACGTGGCCATGGTGGTGGCGGACGTGGCTCTCGCGGTGGCGGACGTGGCGACAGAAGACGTTATTAAATGTGAATAATTAAACCCTGTATATAAAATGTTACAGCCGAGAAAAACAAAACACAGAAAAGTCCAGAAGGGCAGAATGAAGGGGAATGCAGGAAGAGGTAATCAACTTGTGTTTGGCTCGTTCGGAATAAAAACACTCCAGCAGTCCTGGATCACCGGTCGTCAGATTGAGGCCGCACGTCAGGCCATTACACGTCGTATGAAACGTGAAGGACAACTCTGGATTCGCATATTCCCCGATAAGCCGATTACAAGCAAGCCCGCAGAAGTACGGATGGGTAAAGGTAAAGGTGCACTCGAAATGTATGTGGCACCGGTAACCCCCGGACGTATCCTTTTTGAAGCCGAAGGTGTAACCCTGGAAACTGCCCGTGAAGCAATGAGGCTGGGAGCTCAGAAGTTACCCGTTAAGACAAAGTTTATCGTGAGAAGAGACTACACAGACGAAATCTAAAGAAGTACAATGGAACAGCAAGTAATCATAGAATTATCAACACCTGATCTGAAGGAAAAACTGGAACAGGAAGTAACTCAGCTGCAAAAGCTGAAGTTGAACCATGCGGTATCTCCCATCGAGAACCCTAACAAGATTCGGGAGTATAAACGTACCATCGCTCGTCTGAAGACTGAACTCAGAAAGCGTGAAATTGAAGAGCAAAACAAAAAGTAAGCCGATATCATGGAAAGAAAACTGAGAAAAGAAAGGATCGGGGTGGTGATAAGCAACAAGATGGAGAAATCAATTGTTGTGGAAATTGAACGTAAAGTGAAACATCCCATATACGGAAAATTTGTGAAGAAAACTTCCAGGTTCCATGCGCACGATGAAGCCAATGACTGTAACATCGGTGATACGGTCAGAATTATGGAGACCCGTCCGCTGAGTAAAACCAAATGTTGGAGGTTAGTTGAAATCATAGAAAGAGCTAAATAATTATGATACAGCAAGAGTCCAGATTAATTGTTGCTGATAACAGTGGTGCTAAAGAAGCACAATGTATCAGAGTCCTTGGCGGAACAAAAAAGCGCTATGCTTCGGTGGGTGATACCATCGTGGTAACGGTAAAAAGCGCCCTCCCCTCCGGTAACACCAAAAAAGGTGCCGTAGTGAAGGCCGTTGTGGTAAGGACAAAAAAAGAGATCCGCCGCGCCGACGGTTCCTACATCCGCTTTGACGATAACGCCTGCGTGCTGTTGAACGCTGCCGGTGAGATGATGGGTACACGTATCTTCGGCCCTGTGGCCAGGGAACTGAGGGAGAATGATTTTATGAAGATTGTTTCATTAGCACCGGAAGTGCTTTAATTTAAGAAATATTATGGCTGGGAAATTACATATCAAAAAAGGGGATACCGTGAAGGTGATAGCCGGCGATTCCAAAGGCCAAAAGGGACGCGTACTTGTGGTCGAAACAAAAAAGGAACGTGCTATCGTTGAAGGGGTGAACCTGATCAGCAAACATACTCGCCCAAATGCCGATAACCCGCAGGGCGGAATCGTGAAGAAAGAGGCTCCGATCCATATCTCGAACCTGATGGTCGTAGATGGATCAGGGAATGCAACCCGTATCGGCAGACGCCCGGGAAAAGACGGCCGTCTCGTTCGTTACTCAAAAAAATCAGGGGAGGAAATTAAGTAATGGAATATACACCTAGACTAAAGACAAAATACGCCCAGGAAATTGTTCCTGCTCTCAATGAGGAGTTTCAATATAAGAGCGTAATGCAGGTACCTAAACTGCAAAAGATCTGTTTGAACCAAGGACTCGGTGATGCCATCACCGATAAGAAACTGATCGACTATGGCGTGGAAGAGATGACCGCAATCGCCGGTCAAAAAGCGGTCTCTACCGTGTCAAAAAAGGATATCTCGAACTTTAAACTTCGTCGTGGAATGCCCGTTGGAGTACGTGTGACCTTGCGCGGTGAACGAATGTACGAGTTCCTCGACCGCCTTGTCTCCATCTCCATCCCCCGTATCCGTGATTTCCGTGGAATCTCCGATAAAGGTTTTGATGGCCGTGGTAACTATACCCTTGGCGTTACCGAACAGATTATCTTTCCCGAGATTGTACTTGATAAAGTGAACAAAATCAACGGAATGGATATCACCTTTGTGACTTCGGCACAAACCGATAAGGAGTGTCTTGCACTGCTTAAAGCATTTGGATTACCATTTAAGAATCAAAATAACAACCCACAATAACATGGCAAAAGAATCAATGAAGGCGCGTGAGATTAAACGCCAGAAACTCGTAGCAAAGTATGCCGATAAAAGAGCTGCATTAAAAGCGGCAGGGGATTATGAAGCATTGCAGAAACTTCCCAAAAATGCTTCTCCCGTACGCCTGCATAACCGTTGCCAACTTACGGGACGCCCCAAAGGATATATGCGTCAGTTTGGCATTTCACGGATTAACTTTAGGGAGATGGCCCTGGCAGGATTAATTCCCGGTGTGAAAAAAGCAAGTTGGTAACACGCGCACGTGATTATTGATTAATAATTAAAGACGAAAGAAATGGTTACAGACCCAATATCAGATTATTTGACACGTATCCGTAACGGGATCATGGCTAAGCACAGAGTTGTGGAGATACCCTCTTCTAATCTCAAGAAGAGAATCACAGAGATTCTCTATGAGAAAGGATATATTCTTAATTATAAGTTTGAGGATGAGCAGTTCCCGGCAGTCATTAAGATCGCCCTGAAATATCATCCCGCCACAAAAGTTCCGGCCATTACCGAACTTAAACGTATCTCTAAACCCGGTTTGCGCCACTACGTTGGAGCCGATGAGTTGCCGCGCGTTCTCAATGGCTTGGGCATTGCAATCCTCTCTACATCCAGGGGCGTGATGACCGATAAAGAGGCGAGGAAAGAACATATAGGTGGTGAAGTATTGTGCTACGTAAGTTAATAAGGAGAGAGTAAAATGTCACGAATAGGAAAATTACCCATAGCAATACCGGCAGGCGTAGAAGTAGCTGTATCAGATACCAATATGGTGACGGTAAAAGGAAAACTTGGCGAATTGAGTCAGCAAGTGGATTCAAAAATTGAAGTGAAGATCGAAGAGGGGCAAATCAATGTGGGCCGCGCTTCCGATCAAAAGCAGGAACGTGCCATGCACGGGCTCTATCGTTCGCTAATAAGCAACATGGTAACCGGTGTTTCGGAAGGTTATACCATCCAACAAGAGTTTGTGGGGGTGGGGTATAAAGTAACCGTAGAAAAACAGGTTCTTGAAATGTCATTAGGATATTCACATAACATCTTTTTCGAATTACCCGCCGAGGTGAGCGCCGAGGCCGTTTCGGAAAGAGGTAAAAACCCGGTATTAACCCTCAAGTCACACGACAAACAACTCCTGGGCCAGGTGGCAGCGAAGATTCGTGCCATGCGTAAGCCTGAGCCTTACAAAGGAAAAGGAATTAAGTTTGTGGGTGAAGAACTTAGGAAAAAAGCGGGTAAATCAGCTGAAAAGTAATCACATTGTTAACATGGTTAATGTCCTGCGCAAGCAAGGAAAACAGCCATTTACATGGAGCAAAACAATGAAGAATAGAAAGCAGTACAGAAGGTATCGGATAAAAAAACGGATCAGAAAAGTGGTTTCCGGATCCGCCGACCGTCCACGAATGAGCGTGTTCAGAAGTAACAGGGACATCTACGTGCAACTTATTGATGATGTTCAAGGGCATACACTGGTGAGTGTATCCTCTAAGCTTCCTGAAATTGCGGAACAAAAAGGTTCAAAGACAGAAAAGGCCGTATTGGTAGGTAAAAAGGCTGCCGAAGTTGCCAAAAGCGCAGGGATCGAAACCGTCGTTTTTGATCGTAACGGCTATTTGTACCACGGAAGAGTAAAAGCTTTGGCCGATGCAGCCAGAGAAGGAGGACTTAAATTCTAAATCACTATGTCAGAAGCAAATATCAAAAGAGTAAAATCAAGTGAGATCGAGCTTAAAGATAAGCTCGTTAGCATTCAGCGTGTAACGAAAGTGACCAAAGGGGGACGGACCTTCAGTTTCTCCGCCATTGTCGTTGTGGGTAACGAAAATGGGGTTGTCGGTTATGGCTTGGGTAAGGCAAAAGAGGTTACCTCTGCCATCGCTAAGGGCGTAGATGATGCAAAGAAGAATCTTATTGAGGTTCCCGTATTGCACGGTACCCTTCCCCATGCCATGGAAGGGAAGTACTCCGGAGCGCGCGTGCTGGTGAAGCCCGCAGCCCCCGGTACGGGAGTGATCGCCGGTGGTGCCATGCGTGCCGTATTGGAGAGCGTGGGCGTCAAAGATGTACTCGCCAAGTCAAAGGGCTCTTCCAACCCTCACTCGGTGGTAAAAGCAACCTTCGACGCATTGCTGAAAATGCGCGATCCTAATTCCGTAGCACAATTGCGCGGTATCAGTCTTGATCAGGTATTTAATGGTTAATAAACCCAAAAGAGAACTTGAGAATGAAAAAGATAAAAATTACACAGGTGCGCAGCATTATCGGACGCCCTGAACGCCAAAAACGGACCATGGCGGCTTTGGGACTGCATAAAATGCACCAAACCGTAGAGCATGAACAATCTCCTCAGGTAATGGGTATGGTTGACAAAGTGCGTCACCTGGTGACTGTTGAAGAAGTATAACGCAACTATTAAAGAAAATAATAAGATAGAAATATGGATCTGAGTAATCTTAAACCAGCTGACGGTTCTGTGAGAAACCGTAAACGTGTCGGAAGAGGCCAGGGTTCAGGCCGTGGTGGTACCTCCACCCGTGGCCATAAAGGTGCTAAATCGCGCTCCGGCTATAGTCGTAAAATCGGTTTTGAAGGTGGACAGATGCCCTTGTACCGTAGGGTTCCTAAATTCGGCTTTAAGAATATTAACCGGGTAGAATATAAGAGTATTAACCTTGACACTCTCCAATATTTGGTGGAGAAGTATCACCTTGACGCCATCGATTTTGAGACCCTTAGGCAGTATGGCCTCGTCTCTAAGAATGATTTGGTGAAGATTTTGGGACGTGGTGAACTTAAAGCGAAACTTGACGTTACAGCACACGCTTTCAGTGCCTCGGCAATAAAAGCAATTGAATCTGCGGGGGGTACCGCAACAAAAATCTGATTCGTATGAGCAAGTTTAGTCAAACCATACAAAATATTTTACGAATTGAGGAACTCCGCAAGCGAATCCTCTACACCATCGGTATCATCTTGCTGTACCGCCTTGGGGTGTATGTGGTGCTTCCGGGGATCGACCCGAACCAACTGGTGAATTTGCAAAACCAGGCAAGCTCCGGCCTCTTGGGACTCCTCAATATGTTCTCCGGTGGGGCGTTCTCCAATGCCTCTATTTTCGCATTGGGTATCATGCCCTATATCTCCGCTTCCATCGTGATCCAGCTGTTGACCATGGCGGTACCTTACTTCCAAAAGATGCAGAAAGAGGGTGAGAGTGGAAGACGTAAGATGAACCAAATTACCCGTTACCTCACCATTGTGGTAACCGGTTTTCAGGCTCCGGCTTATATCAAGAACCTGTTGAACCAGCTTCCGCCAGAAGCCGTTGCTCCCTTTGACCCCTCGGTGACCGCTCCATCTACCTGGTTCTGGATCTCCTCGATTACCATCCTCATCTCAGGAACCATGTTCGTGATGTGGCTCGGTGAAAGGATTACCGATAAGGGACTGGGGAATGGAATCTCTTTGATTATCATGATTGGTATTATTGCCCGTCTGCCCTTTGCTCTCTTTGGAGAGTTTATCTCCCGAATGGAGTCGCAGGGTGGTGGAATGGTGATCTTCCTGGTGGAAATCGTGGTGTTGGTAGTGGTGATTTTGCTCTCCATTGCCTTGGTTCAGGCCACACGCCGTATCCCCGTGCAGTATGCCAAACGCATCGTAGGAAACCGTCAATATGGTGGCGTACGCCAATACATTCCATTGAAGATTAACGCTGCCGGTGTGATGCCTATCATCTTTGCCCAGGCCATCATGTTTCTGCCCATTACCTTTGCAGGATTTGGTTCTGACTCCATGAGTGCCTTTGCAGCTACCTTCTCCAACATTAATGGATTTTGGTATAACCTGGTCTTCTTTGTGATGATCATTGCTTTTACCTACTTTTATACAGCCATTACGGTGAATCCCACCCAGATGGCAGAAGATATGAAGAAAAACGGTGGTTTTATCCCCGGAGTGAAGCCGGGACGTAGAACCGCAGAGTATATCGATACGATCATGTCGCGAATCACCTTCCCCGGCTCTGTATTCCTGGGATTGGTGGCGATTATGCCGGCTATCGTAAGCCAGTTCGGTGTCACAACACAGTTTGCCCAGTTTTATGGCGGTACCTCGCTGTTGATCCTTGTGGGCGTTGTGCTGGATACCTTGCAGCAGATTGAAAGCCATCTGTTGATGCGTCATTATGATGGATTAACCAAATCAGGTCGTATTAAGGGACGTGCCTCCGCAATGGGCATGTAAACCGTAGTTTTTATGATTAGAGCGAAATCAGACGCGGAAATTGAACTATTGCGAAAGTGTTCTTTGCTTGTTGGTAAAACATTAGCCGAAGTAGCCAAACATCTTCGTCCCGGAGTGAAAACCATCACCCTGGACGCCCTGGCAGAAACGTTTATTCGTGACCATGGGGCATTGCCCGGCTTTAAGGGGTATCATGGCTTTCCCGGTTCGTTGTGCATCTCGGTGAACGATACCGTGGTGCATGGCATCCCGGATAACTATGAACTTAAAGAGGGGGATATCGTCTCCATTGATTGCGGAACGATCATCCAGGGGTATTATGGAGACTCTGCCTATACCTTTGGCATAGGAGAGATCGACGCGGAGAAAAAACTTCTCTTGGAGCGTACCAAAGCGTCGTTGTATCTTGGCGTAGAGAAAGCCGTAGCGGGAAACCGTACCGGCGATATTGGTTACGCGGTGCAGTCGTATGTGGAGCAGTTTGGATACGGAGTGGTTCGGGAATTGGTGGGGCATGGCATCGGAACCAATATGCATGAAAGGCCCGAGGTTCCCAATTACGGACGACGAGGCTCCGGCACCAAACTGAGAGAAGGGATGACCATCTGTGTGGAACCTATGGTGAACATGGGGACCAGAAGCATCACTCAACTCGATGATGGCTGGACCATAAAAACGGCAGATGGTAAACCTTCGGCACATTATGAATTGGAAATAGCAGTAGGAAAAGAGAAAGCTGACGTATTAACAAGTTATAGAGAAATAGAAGAGGTAATTAAAACGCATAATATTTATGGCTAAGCAAGCATCGATAGAACAGGATGGTACCGTGATAGAATCATTGGGTAATGCCATGTTCCGGGTGGAACTGGAGAATGGGCACCAAATTACAGCCCACATCTCCGGTAAAATGCGGATGCACTACATCAAGATTCTTCCGGGTGACCGTGTCAAACTTGAAATGTCCCCTTACGATTTAACGAAAGGACGAATTACATATCGCTATAAATAAGTCATAGGTTTCAATAAACACAACTATAGTAATGAAAGTAAGAGCATCAGTAAAGAAACGTTCGGAAGATTGTAAAATCGTTCGCAGAAAGGGACGTGTTTACATCATCAATAAGAAAAACCCTAAGCTGAAACAGCGCCAGGGGTAGGAAGTAAAGAACAAATTGCTTAATCAGATAACGAATAGGAATATATGGCAAGGATTGCAGGTATTGACATACCGAGAAACAAAATAGGTGAAGTTTCATTAACTTACATCTACGGTATTGGACGGAGTACCGCTCGTGACATTTTAGTTGGCGTGGGTGTGGATCCGCAGAAAAAAGTTCAGGACTGGACCGATGACGAGCAGACAATGATTCGTAAAGAGATCGGTGATAAGTACACTGTAGAAGGTGAACTGCGTTCTGAGATACAGATGAACATCAAGCGAATGATGGATATTGGATGCTATCGCGGTATTCGTCATCGTATCGGCCTCCCATTGCGAGGACAGAGTACCAAGAATAATGCCCGTACTCGTAAAGGTCGTAAGAAAACGGTTGCTAACAAGAAGAAGGCACCTAAAGGTTAATGGTTAATACTCCCCGTAAAGGATAAGATACAAGTAAGAATATGGCTAAGAAATCGACAAAAACAACCAGGAAAAGAGTCGTTAAAGTTGAAGCTTCCGGACACGCCTATGTGACGGCATCTTTCAACAATATCATTATCTCACTGACCAACTCTCAGGGTCAGGTGATTGCCTGGTCATCAGCTGGTAAGATGGGCTTTAAAGGCTCGAAGAAAAACACCCCCTATGCAGCACAGCTTGCTGCGGAGGATTGTTCCAAGGTTGCCTACGACCTGGGGCTGCGCAAGGTGAAGGTTTACGTGAAAGGCCCCGGTGCCGGACGTGAATCGGCAATCCGCTCTATCCATGGAAGTGGTATCGAAGTAACGGAGATTATGGATATTACTCCGTTGCCCCATAACGGTTGTCGCCCTCCCAAGCACAGAAGGGTGTAATAGGTAAGTATCAGATTGTAGATAGGATAAAAATTATAGAACATGGCAAGATATACCGGCCCAAAAACAAAAATTGCAAGGAAATTCAGCGAGCCGATCTATGGCCCGGATAAGAACTTTGAAAAGAAGAATTATCCTCCCGGACAGCATGGCAATTCCAAGAGAAGAAAGAAACAATCGGAGTATGGTATCCAGTTGATGGAGAAACAGAAAGCCAAATATACCTATGGTATTCTGGAGCGTCAGTTTAGAAACCTCTTCGTGAGAGCCTCCCGTAAAGGGGGAATCACCGGTGAGATCCTTCTTCAACTTCTGGAAGCTCGTCTGGATAATGTGGTCTACCGTTTGGGAATCGCCCCAACACGCGCCGCAGCTCGTCAGCTTACCTCACACCGCCATATTACGGTGAATGGTGAGGTGGTTAACATTCCTTCCTACTCCGTGCGTCCCGGTGACGTAGTGGGAGTGCGTGAGAAATCAAAATCACTGGAAGTGATAACAAACTCGCTTGCGGCCAGCCCTTCCAAACCCAGCTGGTTGGAGTGGGAAGAAGATCAACTGTCAGGGAAATTCCTCTCTTACCCCATGAGAGACGAAATTCCTGAGAATATCAATGAACAACTTATTGTGGAATTGTATTCTAAGTAATCTTTAATTGTTTAGGAATAAAAATTAATATAACGCTCATGGCAATATTAGCATTTCAGAAACCCGATAAGGTCATTATGCTGGAAGCGGACAAGTTCAATGGAACCTTTGAATTTCGTCCCCTGGAACCGGGCTTTGGTATCACCATCGGTAATGCCCTGCGTCGGATTCTGTTATCATCCCTTGAAGGCTATGCCATCACCTCGGTAAAGATTGATGGCGTTGACCATGAATTTTCATCCATCGCCGGTGTTATTGAGGATGTGACAGATATCGTACTTAACCTGAAGCAGGTGAGATTTAAAAGACAGGTCGAAAACGAAACTACCGAAAAAGTAAATATCGTAATAGGCGATCAGGAGGTCTTCAAAGCCGGAGACATTAACAAATTCCTTAACAATTTCCAGGTGTTGAATCCTGAATTGGAGATTTGTCACATGGAGCCTTCCGTTAAACTGTATGTGGAACTTACCGTCAATAAAGGAAGAGGCTACGTGCCGGCCGAGGAGAACCAAAACCCCTCAGCCCCTATCGGTACCATTGCTGTGGACTCCATTCATACGCCCATAAAAAATGTACGTTACAACATCGAGAATTATCGTGTTGAACAGAAAACCGACTACGAAAAACTGGTGATGGAGGTTGCCACCGACGGCTCTATCCATCCCAAGGATGCCCTGAAAGAGGCCTCGAAGATTCTTATCCAACACTTCATGCTCTTCTCCGATGAGAAGATTATGCTTGAAACCGATGAGAAAACCGTAGCCGAAGAGTTTGATGAGAACTCACTTCATATCAGACAACTTTTAAAATCAAAACTTACTGAGCTTGATCTTTCCGTTCGTGCACTGAACTGTCTTAAAGCTGCCGACGTGGAAACACTGGGTGATCTTGTTCAATATAATAAAAATGACCTGCTTAAATTTAGGAACTTCGGACGGAAATCGCTTACCGAACTAGAGGAACTTGTGAAGTCCAAGAGCCTGGAATTTGGGATGAATGTAGCAAAGTATAAATTAGATAACGATTAAATACAATGAGACACGGAAAGAAATTTAATCACTTGGGACGAACCAGCGCTCACCGTAAATCGATGCTTGCGAATATGGCCTCCTCTTTGATTATTCATAAGCGGATTAATACCACCGTGGCCAAAGCAAAGGCGTTGCGTAAGTATGTGGAGCCTTTGATTACCAAGGCAAAGGAGGATACTACCCATAACAGACGGACGGTATTTAGTAATCTGCAAAACAAGGATGCAGTGACGGAACTTTTCCGCGAAATATCGCAGAAGGTGGCAGACCGCCCGGGTGGCTATACGCGTATTATTAAAACCGGTCGCCGTTTGGGCGATGGTGCCGAGATGGCCATGATTGAGCTGGTTGATTATAACGAATTGCTGCTCAAGACAACCGGTAAGGCCAAGAAGACGACTACTCGTCGCTCCCGTCGTGGCTCCGGCTCTTCCGCTGCGAAAACAGAACAGCCTGCGGTGAAGGAAGCAACAGCGAAAGCAGAAGAGGTCGTAGTGCCTGTGGAGGATGATAAGGAGACAGAAAAGAGCTCCGAAACCAACGAATAAAGATCCTATTGGATAGGTGATAACAGCCGGGGTGTGTTCACTCCCGGCTTTTTTTGCTTCCAATCCCAAAGATCCATAAATATTTTCGGTTTATGGGCGTTTGTTCCTTGAAAGCATCTTATCTTTACACCCGAAACAGCACTTGCAAGAAAAAGAAGTTTGTAAGCCTCTGCCTGTTTCCTTGCAGTAACGAAATAGCGCCTGTAAGAAAAGGATAGATAACCCAAGTCTCTGATCAAAAATGCAAAAGAGGAGGCTTGCAAGATATGGAATCGTTTAAAATCGTTTATTATGAGTACAATTGTTAATGTATTTGCCCGTCAAATTCTTGATTCAAGAGGTAACCCTACGGTAGAAGTGGATGTGGTAACCGCCAATGGCGTGGTGGGCCGCGCTGCCGTTCCCTCCGGAGCCTCCACTGGTGTGCATGAAGCCGTAGAGCTTCGCGATGGTGATACGGATAACTTCCTGGGAAAAGGGGTGCTTACCGCAGTAAATAACGTGAATAACCTTATTGCGGAAGAGATTACCAACTACTATGTCACCGACCAAAATGATATTGATAGCCGCATGATCGAGCTGGATGGGACTCCCAACAAAGGGAAGTTGGGTGCCAATGCCATTCTGGGTGTTTCGCTTGCCGTAGCGCATGCTGCAGCCCAGGAGACCGGACAGCCTCTCTTCCGCTACCTTGGAGGCGTCAATGCCAATACCCTCCCCATCCCCATGATGAATATCCTCAATGGCGGATCCCATGCCGATAATAGCGTGGATTTTCAGGAGTTTATGATTATGCCCGTGGGGGCGAACTCCTTCCGCTCTGCCATACAGATGGGTGCAGAGGTATTTCACCACCTGAAAAAGGTGCTGAAAAAGAATAACTACTCCACCAACGTGGGGGATGAAGGCGGTTTTGCCCCCAACCTCAAAAATAATGAAGAGGCTGTGCAACTGATTCTTCAAGCTGTTGAAAATGCAGGATATCGCCCGGGTGAGGATATCTTTATCGCATTGGATCCCGCCTCCTCAGAGTACTATATCCCCGAAGAGAATGTGTACCATCTGAAGTGGTCCTCCGGAGAAAAATTGACTCCTTCGCAGATGGTTGATTTCTGGAATGATTGGGCTACCCGTTATCCCATTGTCTCCATCGAAGATGGTATGGCAGAAGATGATTGGGACGGATGGAAGTTGATGACCGAGAAGATGGGGCAGAAGATCCAGTTGGTGGGTGATGACCTCTTTGTGACCAATGTGGATCGGTTGGTGCGTGGCATTGATCAGCATACCGCCAACTCTATTCTTGTAAAACTGAATCAAATAGGATCCCTTACTGAGACTATCAATGCGGTGAACCTGGCCCACCGTAATAGCTATACGGCAGTTATAAGCCACCGTTCCGGAGAAACCGAAGATACCACCATTGCCGATTTGGCTGTGGCACTTAACACCGGCCAAATTAAGACCGGTTCGGCATGCCGTAGCGAGCGTATCGCCAAGTATAACCAACTGATCCGTATCGAGGAGATGCTGGGAGAAGCAGCGATCTATCCCGGCAAAAACTTCAAGTTTATGCGATAAGGAAGGGCGCCATTTTGCGCTACGATGCTCGCAGGAAAAGGAACTCTTTTTTTGTGAAGATGATATGAAAAACGGCCTCAGGGGGAACCTTTGAGGCCGTTTTTTTAAAAAAATAAAAACCGCATACCCTACACGCTATTTCATTATTTCTACCGAGCGTGTTATAAATTGCCTGCCGGCTTGCAGGCGAATAAAGTACAGGCCGCTTTTAACCTCCTTTCCATTTTTATCTGT
>PDWI01000614.1_pt1 | contig 57875 bp, 35 predicted proteins | sample 1430891 | NCBI WGS metagenome assembly PDWI01 (sample SAMN01162508, study PRJNA174530) | Oral metagenome, whole genome shotgun sequencing project. | biome: Marine environment; feature: Marine mammal; material: Swab sample of the gingival sulcus; isolation source: swab sample of gingival sulcus... | reverse complement strand
TAGTTGTATAAAGAATCAGCAGAGCTGGCTACCTCAACTACTTCACCAAAACCTTTAGCCTCTTTCATTGACTTTTTAGCCCAAGTACCGGTGTTTAAGTAAGCCGCTTTTTTCTTCATCAAGTTGTAAGGAATCATCATAAACTGTGAGCTGGCTCCACCACCTAAGAATAACACTTTGTATCCGTCAGGGATGTTTAATAACTCTTTAAATAAAGCCTCAGCCTCATCCATTACAGCCTGAAATTCTTTACTTCTGTGAGAGATACTCATTAAAGAAATACCTGTTCCGGCAAAGTCTTTAATTGCCTTAATTGTCTCTTCATATGCAAAGTCCGGCAAAATAGAAGGACCTGCGTAAAAATTATGCTTTTTCATTTTCAATATATGTTTTTATTCAATTTAAAACTATTTATTTCAGCGTTCAAATTTATACAAAATAGTTAATACACCAACATTTTTTTTAAAAAAAGAAAACTATTTTATAACACTTTTTGGAAACAGAAAAAGGAAGGCTTTTAGACTGCTTTGGAAGATGTTAATTCTTTTCTAGAATTGTATAGCTGTTTATTTGGTAGTTGGTTTTTGAATTGATTTTAATTCTTTGTTAATGAATGTATTCTGTTTGTTTCAGTGTTGTGGTTCTTTGAGAAGATATGGTGAGTAGAGCAAAAGGCTAGTGATTAATCATTCGAGTTTAGGTTGTTTAATAATCGACACCAAGAATATTAAAGTTGAAGCCGTTGCTTTTCCTATTGCAAGACTGCTTTATTTAGTTTACTTTAGCTTTTCCTTTTATAGTTGATAAATAGCATTAAATTTAAGTAAAATGAAAAGTTTTAAATCATTAATAATCTTTGTCTTAACAGTTGTTTTTTTGAATTTCTTATTCAGTTCTTGTAACCAACAGCTTGAATTACAAACGGCTCCGTCCGGTTATCGTTATGTGTTTTTTGAATCTCATCCTGAGGCTCAACAAACTAAAATAGGAGATATACTGATATTGGATATGAAATATTACTTAAACAATGATTCGCTTTTATTTTCGACTCAAGATTTTACCAATGAGTATAAAATGAAGCTGAAGAAGGTTATTGCTCAAGAAGGAACCATAGATGATGCCTTAGCTACGATGCATGTTGGCGACAGTGCTTGCTTTGTGGTGAATGCCAATTTGTTTTATTCTATTACTAAAAAGCAGAGAGTGCCTATGTTTGTCACTCAAACAGATGAAATCTATTTTTACATTAAGTTGAAAAATATTACAGATGTTTACTCTTATTTCAAGAAGAAAAATAGGGCGCTTAAAAATGATTCTAAGTCTGAATTAGATCAGTTAAAGCACTTTTTAAAAACAGCCAATATAACGGAGAAACCGTCTTCTTCGGGTTTGTACAAGGTTGAAGAACATCAAGGAAAGGGACAAAAAGCCCGATTAGGAAGCCTTATTAGCCTGCATTATAATGGTTATTTTGTTAATGGAGAAAGCTTTTCTAACACCTTTAATTCTAAGCCTTTTGAAGTAAAACTAGGAAATAGTGAGTTGATTTTAGGTTTTGAAGAAGGCTTGGTGGGAGTGCAAAAAGGAGGACAGTACAAATTGGTTATTCCCTCACATTTGGCTTATGGCTCGGAAGGAAATCAGGTAATACCTCCGTTTAGAACTCTTATTTTTGATATTACAGTTCTGGATGTTAAGTAATTTTATTTCAAAATAATGAAAATAAAACTGATTCAAATAGGGAAAACCGACAAGAAAGAAATAGATAGCTTGGTGCAAGATTATACCAAGCGGATTAATCGATATATGCCTTTTGAAAATGTTTTTTTGCCGGATGTTAAACGGGGTAAAAAAATCAATGAGCAACAACAAAAGGCGGAAGAAGCACAGCTGTTTTTTAAGCAAATAGAGGCTTCTGATTATTTGGTGTTGTTAGATGAAAAAGGAAAGAATATGCATTCTGTTCAGTTTTCTCAGTTTATAGAGCAAAAGGCTATTTCTTCTGTTAAAACACTTTGTTTTGTGATAGGAGGTCCTTACGGGTTTGACGATACGATGTATCAACGGGCTAATTTTAAAATTTCGCTTTCTCCGATGACTTTCTCACATCAGTTAATTCGTCTGATTTTTGCGGAACAACTGTATAGAGCTCAGACCATTATAAAAGGAGAACCTTATCATCATCAATAATGCTTAAAGGGCTTTTGTAAACGATTTAAAATTATGAAAAAAACAACCCAATATAAATTTCTGATTTTCTTCGGTGTTCTGCTGATAATGAGCATTTTTTTGCCTAAAACACAGCCTGATTGGTTTAAGAATAAAACATCAGCTCTTTCGGTGCAAGAACATTTACAACAACTGATTGACCAAACTAAAAAAGAAACAGAGTGTGTTAGTAGTCAGGTTCTTGACCTTAATCAACTTTATGCTGTTCAAAATAAAGCGCCTTTTTATGAATTGGTGGTAGAAGAAAATAAGGACTTTATTTATTGGACAACGAATAAATTGAATTTTTCATTGTTGAATACCATTGAAAAACCGGGTATTTATACCTTGTCAAATAGGGTGTTTTTAGTATGGCGACAAATACAAAATACGCGAAAAATTTATTATTTGATTCCCTTAAAAAAGGCTTTTAAGATTAACAATAATTATTTGGTTAATGAAGCTTTTCCTTATGTTGATATAGCTCAAAATTATAGTTTTAAATCCACCGGAGATAATCATCAAAAAATACATCTTCAAACGCCAATGGGTGGTTTTGATGTGTTTTTAGAGCAAACACAATCGCTTACCAATCACCCGTCTTTAAAATGGCTGATGATTATTGTTTATTTATTTTCTCTGCTTTGCTTCTCGTTCTTTTTGTTTAAATGGATAAGTGAGCATTCTACTTTAAAATGGATATTTCGTATTTCTATATGGTTGACTTACAGCTTTGTTGTTTTGTTGTTTTTTCTTCAACCTAAATATATTCCTTTTGCTAATCAGTTTGAATTGTTCCAACCTTACAGCTTTGCCAATCAATATATCCATTCTGTTGCGGACTTGTTTTTGGTTACCCTGTGGTGGCTGACACTGGTTTTTAGTATCATTATTTTATTGTTGAATAAGAATATCAAGATTTCTTCCGCAGGTCAGCTTATCGCTCATTTTCTTTCTTCAGCTTATTTGTGGTTAGTTGTATATGCCATTAAAGATATCATTACCAATTCCACTTGCAATTTTATGGATTTTGAACTGCTATTTATTAATTTTCAGGATATTATATTTCTTGTGGTGTTCGGGTTGTTATTTTATTCTTATTTAATTATTCTGGACTTTATCGTTAAAAGAAGTGCTATCGACAGTTTTGAAAAATGGCGTTTTCTTCTTCTTTATTTCTTTCTCCCTTACGCTATTTTTGCTTTGATTTTTAAGCCAATATCAATTTTTTTGGTACTGTTTTCTTTGTTAAGTGTTTTTCTTATCAACAGAAAAGCAACTCCTTATATCAGCGAAAGGTTTTATAACTTGATTAAGATATTAATAGGAAGCTTTTTTGTTGTTTTATTTATCAAATTCGAATCTATCCAAAAAGAGAAAAGTAATTTAGGTTTGCGTTTGGAGTCTTTTCAAAATGAGAATAACCGTTTAGCCGAGTTTCTTTTAAAAGAAATAGACAATAAATTAGACCAAGACACGGTACTCTTAGAAATGTTTAATGCTTTGCCAAAGTCGGAAGACAGTATTTATAAATATCTTCAAACGCGTTATTTTTCGGGTTTCTGGACGCGTTTTAATACGGAAATAACCTTGTGTGGAACGGCGCCTTTCTTTGATAGAAAAAATTCAAGTGCTTTTTGTAAACAATTTTTTTCTCATCAAAATAAAAATATGGATAATGCTATTTCCAATTCTCACTTCTATATTATAAGAGACTATGGATTAGACCATTATTGGGGTGTTAGAAATGCCGTTACAGCCTATCAGGATACAATTGATATGTATATTGATATTCAGCCACTTGATAATGAAAAACGATTGGGTTATCCCTCCATTTTGTTGAGTAATGAAATTATCAAAGAGTCCAAAAGTTCATTTTATTCTTTGGCACAATATATAGATGGAATTTTAATTAAACAGAAAGGGAAATACCATTATAACTCTCGCTTCTTTAAAGAATCGAAAACTAAAAAAAGTGGATTTTTTCAGAAAGACGACTACATTCATTATTACGAAACCCTGCCTTCGGGAATTAGTAATGTTATTAGCTTCAAAAAACAGACTATAGTGGACTTTTTATTAGCGGTTTCTTATACGTTTATTTTGTTTACCATTGTGTTTTTTGGTTTAGAAACTGTATATATTGCCATTAAAAAGGGATTTGTAAGAGATTGGTCTTTAAAGGAAAAGCTGCATATTGGTTTTATCGTGGTTTTAAGTTTGTCTTTTATCATTACCGCTACATCTGTTATATTGAAAAACAAGCACTTATCTGTAGAGCGCCAAAAGGAATTTTTAGAAGAAAAAATCAATTCTGTTATAGTAGAATTATCTCATAAAATAGACGATAATCAGGTGCTTAAACCTGAGGATGCTGATTATTTTAGTTATTTATTGAAAAAATTATCCAATGTCTTTTTTACGGATATCAATCTATATTTGCCTAATGGAGAGTTGTTTGTGAGTTCAAGACAAGAGGTTTTTGAGAAAGAATTGATTGGGCAACATATGAATTCTGTCGCTTTCAAAAAAATGAATCAGGAGCACGAAACAGAATTTGTTCACACAGAAAGCATAGGTAAAGAACATTATTTGTCCGTTTATAAACCACTTATTACTAAGGGTAAAAAACTGATAGCCTACGTTAATCTGCCTTATTTTGCGCGCAATGAATTTCAGGAAGAGGTTTTAGGAACCTTAATTACCTCATTCCTCAATATCTTTGTTTTGTTGTTTTTGATTACTGTCTTTTTTACCATTTTTATATCGAGTAGAATAACCTTGCCTTTGGCTTTAATTCGTGAGAAATTAAGGAATTTTAGGGTTGAAGAAAAAAATGAAATCATAGATTATCCTTCGAATGACGAAATAGGGGAGTTGGTTCAGGAGTATAACAAAACGGTTTTGGAATTGAACAAAAACATTGCTTTGTTAGCGCAAAAAGAAAGGGAAGGAGCGTGGAAAGAAATGGCAAAACAGATTGCGCACGAGATAAAAAATCCACTGACACCTATGAAGTTAAGCCTTCAGCATTTGGATTATATTAGTCTTCATAATTTACCTAATAAAGAAGAAAAATTGCGACAAACCATTCAGTTGGTTGTTGAGCAAATTGACCAATTAGCGGAAATAGCTTCTGCTTTTTCTGATTTTTCTAAAATGACCAATGCTCAGAAAGAGAGCTTTTCTTTAATAGATTTATTGGAAGAGCAAATTCAATTATTTTCAAGTAAAGCGCATTTTCAATTGAAAAATGAACTGCCATTATCCACTTCTGTTTTTGCTGATAAAACGCAAATAAGAAGAGTCTTGCAAAACTTGTTTTCTAATGCTATACAGGCTGTTCCGGAAGATAAAAATCCGGAAATTAAGGTTCATATCTATTTAGAAGAGGGGCAAATTGTTACAGAAATACAAGACAATGGTGCCGGAATTAGTCCGGAGGTACAAGAGAAAATCTTTATTCCTAATTTTACCACAAAGAATAGTGGTATGGGCTTAGGTTTAGCTATCGTAAAGGAGATTATCACTAATAATTCAGGTTCTATACAGTTCACTACCGAGCAAGGTAAAGGCACTTGCTTCTCGTTTAGCTTACCTGTTTAACCTTTAAATGATGTTGGTTCATTGTGTAAAATAATAGATTATCTTAATTTAGATGAGGGAGACTTCAAAGGTCTCAAAGACCTTTGAAGTCTGGATATTGCAGATGTTAAAACGTTGATTATGAGTTGTTTGTTTTTTTGCAGAAAGGCGTTTTGCCCCATTGGTTGTAGTCTATAATATTTAAACATCTTTATTTGGACACCAATAGTTATTGTTGAGCTTTAATTGTTTTGTTAGGCTTTTTTCAAACTTAAATCTTGAATAACTACTGAAGCACAAAATAAACCGAAGATGGCAGGTAGGTAAGCAATGGTTCCGGCTGTAGATTTTTTGTTTCGTTCGTTGTCTATTAATTTAATGGCAGATTTGTTGGGTAATTCTGATGAGAACACCACTTTGAAGCCCTTGTGGATTTGGTGTTTCCGTAAGGCTTTTCGGACTTTAAAAGCCAATCTGTCATTGTAGGACTTTGAAATATCGCAAATAGACACTTTGGTAGGGTCTATTCTGGCTCCTGCGCCCATAGAACTAACTAAGGGAATGTTACTTTCTACACAAGCCTTTATCAAATGTACTTTAGGAGAAAGCGTGTCTATGGCATCTATAACAAAATCGTAATCTTGCGATTGTACTAAATTTACCATCTCTTCATCGCTGATATAATCTTTAATTTTTGTGATTTCTGCCTCAGGATTGATGTTTTTGAACCTTTCATACAGAATGTCAGCTTTGGCTTGCCCTATATTGGTTTGAAAAGCAAGTAATTGCCGGTTAATATTAGACGCTTGGACTTCGTCTCCGTCCACTATGGTTATTTTGCCGATACCTACTCGTATCAATTGCTCTGCAGCATAGGCACCAACGCCCCCTAAGCCTACTACCAAAACATTAGCAGACTGTAATTCCTGTAAGCGCTTTCCTCCTAAAAGTAATTCAGTACGTTCTAACCAATTATTCATCTACTTCCTCGTAATCAACATATTCACCTACATTGTCAGAAACCTTTTTGTCTTTATGCTGACCTCCTTTTATAGTTACATCTCCCTCTTTCCTTTTATTGTAAAAAGGATTCTTTTGAAAAGAGTTATTGTTCATTCTTTTAGCTAAATAACTTATTAAAAAAGGAGCTACTAAACGTAATATAAAACGTAAAGCATAATATATAATAACCGCTATTAATATAAATCTAATTAATGCCATTTTGTCTGTGTTTTCTTGTAAAAATATCGAATCCTTTAAAAGACAATAACTATGCCATATTGTTAATGTGATAATGTTGTTAAAAGTTCGTAAAGTAGAATGTTGAAAATTCGTAAGGTTTTAAGGTTAGAAAGTTTTAAGGTTGTAATGTTGAAAGTCGCTTTCGTTTATTCCCCCTTGGCGAAGGGGGAGAGGGGGATTAATTTCTAATGTGTTGATGCGATAATGAGGTAATGCGATGAAAGTTTATTAAGTGAAATGTTTGTAAAGTTGAATGTTGAAAGTCTTTATTGAATATAAAATATCAAGTGTTTAAAATACGTTTTTAAGGTCTTTTCTTAAAAAATGTTAAACGTAATTATTAGTTGGTATTTAGCTGGTGCGAGCTTGTAGCTCGTATCCAAAATAAATAATTTGCTAATATGATAATGTGTTGAAAGTTCGTAAGGTTTTAAGGTTAGAAAGTTTTAAGGTTGTAATGTTGAAAGTAGCTTTCGCTTATTCCCCCTTGGCGAAGGGGGAGAGGGGGATTGATTTTTAATTCGATAATTTGTTAATATGGCAATTTAAAAAATTCTTCATTTTTAATTCTTAGTTCTTAATTTATTAATGCGATAATGTGATAAAAGTTTGTAGAATTGAAAGTTCCAAGTAAAACACCCAACACCTGAAACCCAACACCCGACAAAAAAATTCTTAATTTTGGAGAACCTTTATCTTGCAACTTTTAACCTTACAACCACCCAAAAAACATCATTCAGAAAAGGCTTTCAGCTAATTTGAGCTTGCTCTCTAAATTGTTTAGGAGACATATTGTATTTCTTTTTGAAGCATCTGTTAAAGGTGTCATAAGAATTGAAACCACATAAATCAGCGATGTTTAGAATACTCATATCATCATAATCGTTAAGATATTTTAGAGAGTATTCTAATCTATAATTGTTAATAAACTGATTGAAATTGAGTTCTATATGTTCGTTGAGTATTTTGCTGAGATAGGTTCTGTTAGTGTTGAGATATAAGGCTAAATCAGGCAGTGTAATATCCGGCTTGAGGAAAGGCTTTTCTTTCTCCATTAAATCTAAAAGTTCCTTTCTTAAAGAGTCTTGTTCTTTAATAGGCTTTTCTTGTTCTATAATGGTATTAGGTTTAAATATAGTAGCTTGCTGACTTCCGAAATAGCCGACAAACCATAAAAAAACAGCTAAAGAAAGATGAGGAAAAATTAATAATACAGGGTACTGAATAAATAAGCTTCTTTCTAGAGAATGAAAGAAAATACCGGAAAGTAGGGTTAGGAAGAATAGAATATTCAGAATGTCTATCCATTTTAAATTGACTAAATCTAAACTAGAAAAATAATCTTGAATTTTTTTTCTATGTTCTTTTACTCTCTTGTTTACCTTTATATAGTAGAAAATAGCAAGAGCAATAAATGACATTTTGTAACATTTATCAATAATAAAAGCTATTTTATAAGGAGGCTTTAAAATCTTATCAGTTGCTAAATATTCAGAAACAAAAATATAGTTTTCTTGACCTGTCATATAGAATCCATGTATAACTACTGCACTTAGCATAGCTATAAAAGGGTATAGGTAGTGAAAATAAATTCTTTTTGAAAATACATTTTGATTGGTCAATGAATGAATGTAGATGTATAAAGCTGGAAATTGAGATAATGCGAAAAAAACAACAGGTACATAGCTCGCTTGATAAAATGTATAGTTTTTGAAAAAGAAAGCAACTCCTGCCATAAAGGAGAGAAATGTACTCAAGAAAAAAAACAATAAATGTCTTTTAGGTGTTTTTTCCAGTACGGCACTAATCATAAAATAAATTCCCCAAAAAAAAGAAACAAATACAGGAAGTAATATGATGATATGAACAAAGTCTAACATTGAAAAATATTTTAGCTTGAATGGGGTGCCACAGTTTTCATTATAAATCTTCTTACAGTTAATGTGTTTAGATTATTAAAGCAACAAATTTACTATAAATTAAATAATAAGGGCTTAATATACAGAAAAAAATAAAGGCTTTGGAAACGCCTTGCCATATTGCTGTCTTCTTGATAAAATAAAGATGAGAAAAATCGGTATTAGCCATATTGGTCTTAGATTTTTTGCAAAATGTATATATTGCAAATTGTAAATTATACAAACTGTTGTTAATTAGATTTTTATGATTTTATTTTTTGATTATTTGCAAGTCAAAATATATTTTGATAATCTACTTTTGTCAAAAATAATTAAATAAATTTTATAAAAAATGAAGAAGATATACTTACTAACATTCGTTATTTTTATTCTTTTTGACTCTTGTTCTGTAGTAAAAGAAGTGGAACCTAAAATTAATTATGCCCCTGTTTCTGTTCCTGAAGAAGGTGGAATAAGGTTTGTTAAATATACTAAGGACTCAGAGTCTATTTCTGGACCTTCTGTAAGAGCTTTGGGGAACAATTGGTTATCTTGGTACGCACCTTCCTTTATAGCCGTTTCAAAAGATGGAAAGTATTTAGCTTATGTAGCTCGTCAAAATGGGTATAGAAATCTTTATATGAGAAAAATAGAAGGTGGAGCAGCTATTATACAAAGGACGTTTAATAAGTTTGTATTAGATATGTCTTTTTCTCCTGATGGACAACAGATTGTGTTTACAGAACAGATAAATGGAAATAGCAATGTCGCATTAATCAATGCTTTAAAAGGCGTGGCTATTCAGCAAATAGCAAACTCTACAAGTGATGAGGCAGGAGCTACTTTTTCTGTTGATAATCAAGATGTATTCTTCTCAAAAAAAGAAGGGCAAAGACAGTATATCTGGAAGTTTAATGTTAAAACGTCTCTGCTTACTCAATACTCAGAAGGTTTTACACCTGTAATGACACCTGATGGAGAGCATATTATTTTTACAAGAAATGAAAAAGCATCTCATAGAGGTGAAATTTGGATGATGGATTTAAATACAGGTACAGAGACAATGATATTAAGCGACCCTGTAAAAGGGTATTCTAGTCCTTCTATTTCTCCTGATGGAAAACGAATATTGGTGGTTGGAAGTACACAATCAACGAAAGGACGTCCTCAAAACTTAGATATTTACCTTGTTAATATAGATGGTACACAATTGAAACAAATTACTTTTCACGGAGGAAATGATGTTTCGCCGGAGTGGAGTCCTGATGGTAAAGGCTTTTTCTTTATCTCTGAACGAGGAACGGAAACCGGAGTTTATAATATTTGGAAAACTGATTTAATGGAATAATTAAAAAAATAATAAAAATATGAAACGAATATTTATTTTACTATTGGGTTTAACGATGACAACAGTAGCTTCTGCACAGTTTACAGGCGGAGGTCAATATAGGAGTGTTCCAACTAATACTACCAAAAAACAAGTTACTAACGATCATTTAAAAGATTTTAAATACACTACCTTTTCGTTTATTCTTCCTACCGGTGCTTCAAAACCCAAAGCTCCCCTTGTAGTAGCGCCTCCTGTTGCACCACCTGTAGTTGTAGCATCTCCTGTATTGAGACCTAATTTTTCATTTGGTTTTGGAGTTACAGTCGGAGAAGTATATTATTTAGATTTTTTAAAGCCTTTACTGATAAAAGGGCTTGCTATAGGTGTAGATGTAAGCTATTTTGATTCTCGCTTGATATTTACAAAAGCGCCTGCCGGAGTTTTTTCCGTTGATGAACTTTGGGGGTTTAGTATGTCCTTAGGAGGAAGGGTAGGTTTAATTGGTAGTTATAACTTTTTGCCGGAGAAAACAGTAGATTTATATGTTGATATCAATCCTAATTTTGCTGCTTTTTGGAATGGGGGAAGCGCTTCTGATGGAGAAATAAGTGTTGGAGGTTATTCTTTGTTTAGAGGGCTAATGACTGTAATAGGTACTCGGTTTCGGTTTGACACATTTAATGTTGGTATAGAATGGCAGTTAGGTTCTATGAAGTTTAACGGAAGTATAGAACATCCTACTACAGGAAGTTTTGATTATAAAAAACAAAAATATAAACAACACTCTTTTAACATTAAAATAGGAAAGATGTTTTAAAGTTGCATAGTTTCGAAAAAGGGTTTCAAAAATGAAAAATTAAGAAAGCACCCTTAAATAAGCAAAAGCCCTTATAAGGTTAGAATACCTTTGGGGCTTTTGTGTTTTTTATTATTGGACTTGTGTTCAAAAAAAAGGGCGTAAACACGATTGGCTTTTTTGTTTGAGGTTTTTATCGCCTTTATTTGTTTTCTGTTGTGTATTTCTGATTCAATTAAATAAAAATCTTTATTTTAGCTGTTTCAAAATAAACTAAGAAAATCGATGAATATCAAAGCTTGTTATTTACTCCTAAGAGGGTTTAAAAGTCGCTCTTTACAAAGCTTATGGCTTCTGTGTGTATTGTATTTAGTTTTATTCAAAGGAGAGTTGCAAGCTCAAAATCATTGGTTGGCGGGAGATAAAACAACTCATTATTGGTATGAAGCGATTAAACTATCGCAAGATCCAACATTCCATTCTGCACTTTACCCTACGAGTAAGTTACTTCTATCAGACTATAACAGCTTAAGGAATACGCATTTTCAAGATAAAAGTTGTTTTTTAGGTTTGCAAAATAAGGGTGTGACTAATTATATAAGTCCTATTCTGCAAGCCGGAGTAAATGTGTCCGGTTCATCTATTCCGCAGCAATATCCATTTAAAATAGGTTTAAAGTCGGAGTTTCAGATTAAAAAGAAATGGTATTTCGTGCTTTGGGCGTATGCTCCCTCCAATCATTTTAAGGAATCCGAGAATGAAGACCTAAAGCAAACTGCTGTGAAGCAAAACAAAATGTGGTTGCCTTATAATTCCGATATACGAACAAATGAACAAATAGGCGGTTTTCTTTCTTATCAGGCAGCTAGTTTCTTGAATTTACAATTGGGTAAGGGTAAACATTTTTGGGGAGACGGTTATCGTTCGTTATTACTTTCTGATTTTGGAGCTTCTTATCCTTATGCAAGTATAAATGTAAATTTAAAACGTTTGAATTATAAAGTTTTATATCTCTTCTTAAGAGACTATAATTCAGAGGAGCCTCAAGCCGGTTTTCAAAAAAAATACGCTGTTTCTCATTTTCTAAGCTGGAATATAGCTTCTCGACTCAATTTAAATCTTTTTGAAACTGTTGTTTGGAAAGGGAAAACCCAAAATGGGAAAAACAGAGGTTTCGATATTAATTATATTCATCCGTTCATTTTTTTTAGGCCGGTTGAGTTCTCTATAGGTTCGCCTGATAATGTTATAATGGGAGCAGGAGGTAGATTAAGAATATTCCAAAATACTCATCTGTATGCTCAAATGGTTTTGGACGAATTCAAATTAAAAGAAATGATGAGTGACCAAAATTGGTGGGCGAATAAATATGGCTTTTTATTCGGTGTTAAGGTCTATGATTTTCTTAATATAAAGAACTTGTTTGTGTTGATGGAGTATAATACAGTACGTCCTTTTACCTATAGTCATTCAAGTAGTATGGAAAACTATGGGCATCTTAAACAGCCTTTGGCTCATCCTTTGGGGGCTAACTTTAAGGAAGCTAATTTAGTGGTAGATTATCAGTGGAAACGCTGGGATTTTTACTTGAGGATGAGTTATTCTTTGAAAGGCTTAGATAAAGATTCTATCAATCAAGGCGGTAATATCTATCGTTCTTATAATGATAATAAACAAGGGGAATATGGTCATATTACCACTCAAGGAGAAAGAGATAAGCATCTTGAAACAGAGTTAAAAGTAAGCTATGTCTTAAATAGGCATCGACATTTTCGTCTTGAATCAGGTTGTCGAATAGGGCAGCCGGTTTATACGGATAAGCGCCGATATGTTAATGTATTTTTTGTTGGGTTTAACACTTTATTTTAATGTCAGAATTAATTATTATAGCAGGAGCAACGGCTGTAGGGAAAACCGCTGTTAGTATAGAAATCGCCAAGATGCTGAATTGCGATATTATTTCTTGTGATTCTCGGCAGATGTACAAAGAAATGTCTATAGGCACAGCAGTTCCTAGCCCTGAAGAGTTAAGTGCTGTTCGGCATCATTTTATTCAGCAAATATCGGTACACGATTATTATAATGTAAGTCGCTATGAAACGGAAGTCCTTGAGCTTTTGGAACATTTGTTCAAAATGCAAAAACGAGTCGTTATGACTGGAGGTTCCGGCTTATATATTGACGCTGTTTGCAAAGGGATAGACCCTATGCCTGACCCTTCTCCTGAGATACGGCAAGGGCTTAATCATCGCTTACAAGAAGAGGGCTTAGAGCCTTTGTTGCGAGAGTTGGAAAAAAACGACCCCGATTATTATCAAGTTGTAGATAAGAATAATCCGGCGCGTATTATTAGGGCTTTAGAAATCTATGAGCAAACAGGTACTGCTTATTCAAAATTTAGGAAAGAAAAACCCACTAAGCGCCCTTTTAAAATCACTAAAATAGCACTTAATACCGATAGAGAATATCTTTATGAAAGAATTAATCAACGAGTAGATATAATGCTTGAAGCCGGTCTGTTAGAAGAAGTTAAAAGTCTGTATCCTTTAAAAGATTTAACCCCTCTGAAAACTGTGGGATATAGAGAATTATTTGATGCTTTTGATAATCGATTTAGTTTGGAAGAAGCCGTAGAACGCATCAAAAATAACACGAGAAAATACGCTCGTAAGCAAATATCTTGGTTGAGGCGTGACAAAGACTACCAATGGTTTGACCCTAAAAATATAGATGCTATTAAAGCTTATCTTAATGGGGGAGAGCTTTAGGTTTCTTATACAACTTCCGTCTTCCGACTTCGGTCTTCCGACTTCTATCTTCCACCCTTATTTCAAAATAACTAATTTTTCAAATTCGGTAACCGACTCGCCTTCTTCGTTTTGGACTTTTAGCTTATAAATATATACCCCTCTACCTATATCGTCACCATAATCGTCTTTGCCGTCCCATTTAATACCTTCAATATTAAAGCCCTCAGTCATTACGTTGGTTTCTATTGATTTAACCAACTTTCCGCTTACGCTAAAAATTTGAATTAATATATCTAAATTTGTATTGGACTGATTATGATTGAAGAAAAATTCGGTGTTGGTAGTAAAAGGGTTGGGGTAATTAAAAATATGGTCTATTGCCATTTTACTGGATTTTGACACAAAAAAATCAATATTTTGTTCCGAAGAATTATTGACAACATCCCAAACCTTAAAATGAATCATATGTCGTCCTTCTTTCAGTTTTTGGTAAGGGTATTTTAATTTTCCTGATTGATAACTATTAATATCAGATTCGTAGTAATCGTTCAACACAACCGCATTTTTGGTGTCTTTGTCCAAAACGGCGATAATGTCGTGTCCTATACCATTGCCAACAGTGTTGATGCCGTTTTCGTCAAACAAATGAGCTAATAAAACAGGCGCTTCGTTAGTGGTTCCTCCGTAAATAAAATCTTCATCATTCATAAACAACTCTATTGAAGGACCTTCTTTGTCTGTAACAGTGTTAGATATATTGTGCGATATTGCTAAATTGCCGTTATGCCCGGCAGCATCTTCTTTATAATTGGTTGCGTAATAGCTTATCTTTCCTAAGCCATTTTTATAGCTTACATCCTTAGGAACTATAAAGGTGTAAGAAAAGTCTCCATTGACGACTTGGGCTTTTCCTTTGTAAATAATATTTTTGAAATTCTTATAAGCAAAAGGCTCTGTAGGACCATGTCCTAAAGTAATAGTCGTGTCAGGCTTATCGTATAAGGTGGCGTATAATATCCCATTAAAGTTATCTTGCTTTACACCTTGTTTGTTTAGTATTTGACCTTTGAAAGTGACTTTTTCTAATGGGTTGATTTTTACAGAATCCAAGTCGTTGATTGTTATATTATTTAGCGTTTGTGTTTTGACTTTGTACTTAGGTATTAAAATAGGTAGAGCAGGGTCGCCAATTAAAACATATTTTTGAATATTTGTCGATAAGGATTCTTGGTTTTTAACCCTTCTTAAGCAATCTCCTAAGGTGTAATTGTCTGATACCGATAAGAATTTGTAAATCTTAGAGGCGGCTTTCCCGTTGGAACCTATTGCTGTCGCACGTGTAGTGGTTAATAAAGCTATAGCACCTCCTTTTTGGCTTAGAAATAATAATTCTCCACCGGAAACCCTGTCTTTGTCATCAAATGGGGTAAATTCGCAAGTAGCTGTAACAAAAACCATTAGTTTAGAAGCGTTGTGCCAGGATTTAATGTCTGTCAGAGTAATAACACTTTCATGCGTTAGCGCCCTAGGATTACCATGCCCCATAAAATTAAAAAACAAGGTGCCTTTATGTATTGTTCTATTGATTTCCTCATTCATTTCAGGTACAGCATTACTACCCGCCGATTCAATTAAGGGGTAGCTTTCCATATATATTTTTTTGATATTCCAATTGGGGAAATAGGTTTCTATAGCATCGGCGATTTTTTCAGATTGCCCCATGTGGACTCCTCCGTCTAGGTTGTCGGCAACAAGCGTAAATGTGTTTCTCCAAGTTCCGAAAGATTCTTTTTGTTGGGCGTAGTTCATTACCTTATTGATAGCAGTTTGAGCTTGTTCCTTATTGTTAATAGGCATTCTTCCTACGCAGATGTCCATATTTCCTTGTAATTTTGAATAGAAGTAACCTTCGTTGGGGTCTAATAGGGTAAAATAGTCATCTGAAACCAGAGAATGCATTTCAGAAAGAGAATTTATTGTTTGAAATGTTAATATGAAGTTAGAATTATCCTCAGAATGGTTAATGTTATCAAAAGAACCGTCGCCAAAAAGTAATAAATATTTTAAAGTGTCACTAAAAGAGCGGTTAAAGTACAAATGACGCATAAAATTTTTAATAGCAGTGATATCCGGTGTTCCTGAAGAAAATTCATTGTAAACCTGCTCATTGCTAACGACTATGGTTTTTAAGTTGTTTTTTTCTTTATGGAAGTTGGCTAAAGCCTCAGCTTCTTCTATAAAATTACGATGAGTTAAAATAACATAGTCGATATTTTTTAATTGATGCAAATTTTGATTTTGAATAGTTTTAAATTGCCTAATAGAAAAAGCATCCGATTTGTCAAAAATCATATACGACTTTACCTCTGAAGCATCAGCCGTAAAAGATAAAGAGTTAGTCTGGTGATTAGGATTAATCACTTTAACATTAGCTATGTCCGAAATATCCCAGACCAAAGTGTTCGCTTTGGTGTTCTGTATGGTATATTTATTGGCACCTCCTATATTATAAATATTAGTAAACGATAGAAAACGATTGCTTTTCTTTAACTGACGAACCACAGATAGTCGTAAATAATCTAAATGTGCAAAATAATCATCGCTTTCGCTATATGTAATGTCTAATTTAATAGTCTTGCTGTTGATTTTAAACGAATCGTGGCTGTATCCGGAACCCATATAGGTTGAAAAATTTGAGTTGTTTAAATCAACCGGAAGCATACGGGTTTTTTGTACTCTTTTTCCATTGGCATCAATATATAAATAAGAAGCTCTTGGGGCTCTTGCGTAAGCTTTTGTTGTAAGTTCTACCAAAGAATCGGTGACTAAGTTTGCCGGTTTAAAAGATAATTCTAGTTTGGGGCTTAAGTTATGAAATTTCTCTCCAAACCATGTTCTTCCTGTTTTTCTAGGGTTTTCTAAATTCTTTTCGTGCACAAGTGCCTCTTTAAAAACATTGATGTTTTGGGCTTCCAATCCATTAGAGGTATTGGGTAAAGAACCTAAGCCTTTTGTGTTTCCTATACCTGATGCTATAAAATAGCTAATGGTTTTTGAATAATAATGTATTTGATGAACAAATTCTTTAGAGCTTTTGTTGTATTTCCAAGTTGTAGGTCCTTCTGCATAGAAATAAACAAAATCAGAAGCGTCTAAAATGTTATTGCTTCCTTTGTCTATTAATAATGATAATTCTTCCATATCATCGTGAACGACATCGCTATTTTTTTCTGATAGAACAGCTCCGCCATAGCCGAATAAACGCAAGCCATTGTTAGGTTCCAAGCCTTGTTTAATAAGCTCTTCGACCTTGATTTTATAAACGCCTGTTTTTGATATTTGAAATTGCAACCACTTTCCCGATGATAATAAGGAAGATGAAGTGTTGTTTAGTACCGGATTATTATCATTCCTTTTTAAAGAGGGACGCTCTATCGTTTCTAAATCAAAAGAAAGTAATTTCTGATAGTTTCCGTTGTCGTCCTTAATAAAAGGAAAAACTTCTATCCAAAGTACATTCTGTTGCCTGTCTTTAAAAACCTTTGTCTCTAATTGGTTATGAGGAAAATCGGTTTTAGTATCTAATACCTTAGAAAACTTTTTATCCAAAGAAGTGTAAACAAGATTGGAAATTTTAGCAGTATAACCATTGTGACTAACCGGTATTCCTTTTATATAATAAGGTATATTACCTTGAAAAGACGCGTCTTTGAAAGTTGGAGCCTTATCACCGTTCTCTAAGGTTATAGCCTGCCATTTCAAATCAATATGGTATTGATTTTGAGAAACTGAAAAAATAGATGGTAAAATGAGTAAAGTTAGAAACAAGAATTTTAAATAGTTACCCTTCATATATTCCTTTTAAATTTAGAAGCCTTTAAATAAGATAATTTTTTGTTTATCAAAAATATAGGCTGTTTTTAGTTCTGTTTATTTCTTTAAATAAAAACCCAAAAATAAACAAAATCTAATAATATTCGTATAATTTATTTTCTAAACGAATAATTTATTTTATTATTGTAGTTGATAAATTAAAAAATATTTTTTAATATTGTACCTTGTTAAGATTAAAATGATTCGTATGAATGCCAGATTCGTCTTTATATTAGTAATATCGCTGATTTTCGGTAAGTTAGCTAATGCTCAGGATCCTATATTTTCACAATTTTATTCTAATCCTTTGTATTTAAATCCTGCCTTTGCCGGCTCTGAGATGTGTCCAAGGGTAGCTTTAAATTATCGAAATCAATGGCCACAGCAAGGTTCTGACTTTGTAACTTACAGTGCTTCTTACGACCAGCACATTAGTTGGTTGGAGGGAGGACTAGGGCTTCACGTTATGGCAGACAGAATGGGCGCTCATTTTATTACAAGCAAAACAGTGTCTTTGATGTATGCCTATACTTTTAAAGTAAATCGTACTTTTTTTATTAAAGGAGGCTTTCAGACTTCATTTGTAAACAATAATTTAGATACCAAGCAAATTTATCCGGATATGATACACCCTTTATATGGTGTGATTAAAAATACGGAAGAAGATTTTTCTAATTTTGAAAGCAACAGAAATTATTTTGATTTTTCTTTAGGTTTACTGGGTTATACCAAAATGCACTATTTCGGATTTGCGGTGCATCACTTGACTGAGCCTTCGGAGTCTTTTAGAGGAGCCGAGTCTGCTTTACCTATGAAATTTACAGCACATTATGGAGCTGTCATTCCTGTTAGATGGTTTGGCGCTCGAAAAGGAGAGTTATCAATATCTCCTAATATTATATATCAAAAACAAGCTCAATCTAATCAGTTAAATTATGGCTTCTATTTTAATAGGAGTTCTATAGTAGGTGGTTTTTGGGCAAGACATGATTTAGGTTTTAAATACGATGCCTTTATTATGATGTTAGGATATAACAACGGACCTCTACGTTTAGCATATAGTTTTGATTTTACTTTGTCTAAATTAAGTGGTTCTACCAATGGTTCTCACGAAATCTCCGTGGGATATATTTTCCCTTGTCCGGAAAAAAAGAGGAAGTACAGTATAATAAAGTGTCCTTCTTTCTAGTTTTAAAAGTATAAATTTTTTCAAATTATGATAAAGAGAATATTATTAGTTTCAGTATTATTTAGTTTAATGTTTCTAGGCTCTTGTGTTAAGAAAACTTCAAACACTACAGGTTGGGATTATAATAATCCGCAAAACGGTGGTTTTGAAGACCGAGAGTATTTGGGGCAAGATCCGGGGCCAGGATTGGTTCTAGTAGAAGGGGGAACATTTATTATGGGGCGTAAAGAACAAGACGTTATTTACGAATGGAACAATGCGCCAAGAAGGGTGACTTTACCCTCTTTTTATTTAGATCAATATGAAATTACCAATCAGGATTATAGAGAGTATCTATATTGGTTAGAGCGTATTTTTATAGAATACCCTGAGGTAGCAAAAAATGCACTTCCTGATACTTTGGTTTGGAGAGAAAAATTAAGTTATAGAGAGAATTTAGTAGAATACTATTTCCGTCATCCTGCATATAAAGATTACCCTGTAGTGGGAGTTAATTGGTTGCAAGCTAACAACTATTGCTCGTGGAGAACCGACCGCGTGAATGAAAAAATAATGATAGATTACGGCTTGTTAAAGATGGATCCTGATGCTCAATCCGGAGAGTCTAACTTTAACACAGAGGCTTATTTGGTGGGACAGTATGATGCTACCATAGACCAAGAGTTAGAAGACTTAAGCCCTATGGCAGAAACCAGAAGAGTGAGAATGGAAGATGGTATCTTATTGCCTAAGTACAGACTTCCGACAGAGGCTGAGTGGGAATTTGCGGCTTATGCTCTGATTGGTAATATGGAGGCTAAGGAGCGTATATTTGAAACTAAAATATATCCTTGGAATGGACACTATGTTAGAATGGATGATAGAAGTGGTTTCAGCTCAGAGGATGTGGGATATATTAGAGCTAATGCAATGAGAGGTAGAGGAGATTATATGGGTATGGCAGGTGCTTTAAATGATGGTAATGTTCCTACAGGTAGAGTAAGTGATTATTGGCCTAATGACTATGGTTTGTATGCTATGGCCGGTAATGTAAATGAGTGGGTGCTTGATGTTTATAGAGATTACACTTCGGAAGATGCAAGTGATTTTAATCCATTCCGTGGTAACGTATATAAAACTCAAATCAGAGATGAGGAAGGTTTAATTGCTGAAAAAGATACCTTAGGAAGAATACAATATAGAGAGGTAACTGATTGGGAGTCTTTTAATAGAAGAAACTACAATACGGCTGATAATATTAACTATGAGGATGGAGACTTTGAATCGAGTGTGGATTACGAGAATCCGGATGCGACTAATAAGAGTACCAAAACATCAAGTAGAATGTATTGGCAAGGAAACAAAGGAACAGATGGAAAGATAAGAAGTAAAAGAGATGATAAGGTAGATCTTTACAGAGGACGTAAAGACCAACAGTCTTTAATCAACAACCGTGTAAGAGTAATTAAAGGAGGCGGTTGGAGAGATCGTGTATATTGGTTATCTCCCGGAAATAGACGTTTCTGGCCTGAAGATATGTGTAGAAACGATTTAGGTTTCCGTTGTGCTATGGATAGAGTAGGTACACCGGTTCCTTTAGAAGACTAAATTTGAAACATAATACATACTTAACAAAATCCCGATGTCTTAATTATTCATCGGGATTTTTTTTAAATCGAACAAGCTCATAATGGATATAAAAACATTACATCAGTTATTTTTACAGTGTACCAATGTTTCTACAGATACCAGAAAAATAGAAACCGACACTATGTTTTTCGCTTTGAAAGGAGCTAATTTTGATGGTAATCAATATGCTGAACAAGCTTTGGAGAAGGGGGCTAAATATGTTGTGGTTTCAGAAATGGTAAAGCCTGATACCACTTACTATTCGCAGTATATCGTTGTAAAAGATACTTTGGAAACTTTGCAAAAATTAGCGAATTATCATCGTAAACAGTTTGATATTCCTGTGATAGGTATTACAGGAACTAACGGAAAAACGACTTCTAAAGAATTAATATACCAGACGCTTTCTTCTCAATATAAAGTATGGGCAACGCAGGGTAACTTTAATAATCATATAGGCGTTCCTTTGACTTTGTTGCAAATAACAAAAGAACACGAAATGGCTATTATAGAAATGGGGGCTAACCATTTGGGAGAAATAGAAGAATTGTGTCAAATTGCAGAGCCTAATTATGCTTATATAACGAATGTTGGTTCGGCACATTTGGAGGGCTTTGGTTCAGTCGAGAATATATTTAAAACAAAATTGGCTCTGTATCAGTATGTAGAACAACGCAATGGCGGTGTGTTTTTGTTAGAAGAAAATACCAATTTAAAGGAAGCCTTAGCTCAAGAACCTACTCTTAGCTTTTCTATTAATAATGCCCAAGCTTCTTTTTATTCAGAAATAAATACCAACAATGTATTTGTTTCTCTGCATTCATTGAAATTAGACGGAAAGCTTTATGAGGGAGATATTCCTACTCATTTAACAGGTAAATACAACCATTCTAATATAATGGCGGCTATTTGTATCGCTCATTATTTCAAGGTTGATGTTAAGAAAATTCAAGAGGCTATAACGGCATATCAGCCTAATAATAACCGTTCTCAATGGCAGAAAAGTTCTAAAAACGAACTGATATTAGATGCTTATAATGCTAACCCGACAAGTACTCGCTTGGCTATAGAAAATATATTGCTTTTAGATAAAAAGGAAAAGACCATTATTTTGGGGGATATGTTGGAGTTAGGGGATTATGCTATAAAAGCGCATCAAGATATTGTGGAATTGCTCAAAGATGCTTTAAATACACATCCTAATTTGAAAGTTCTGTTGGTCGGGGAATGCTTTTATCAGCTTAAAGAAGACCAAAGTGCTATTCAATATTATAAGAGTGCTGAAGATGAGGATTTACAAAAATATATTTCCGAATTACATCAGCAAATTATTCTTCTAAAAGGCTCAAGGGGAATTCGTTTAGAGCAACTGATTCCTTATTTATAAGTTTGATTTGAAGCAATGGAAATAGATGTTCATCAAATATTTGCAGATTATTTTCAGCATCCTATTCTGAAACCTTTAGCATACGAATGTTCCTTAAAGTTGGCGGAAGGGCATATTTGTCTTGATATTGAGCATTATAATCAGAAAACAGGGCAGTCAATTACTACGGAAGCGCTTTTAGAAACACCATATTGTACCGATGCTAACGGACTTTCTGATGAGGAAATAGCTCAAATTAATACGCCATTTGTTATATGGGGTAAACTGCTTTATATGCAACGTTATTTCTTGTACGAAACGGAAATTCTGAAAGCTTTAAAGCGCATTACTTCCAATTATGACACTTCTCAAATATGGAATTTGCTAAGGCAAGAAACGACTTTGATTAATAAATTATTCTCTGCTTCTGAAGAAATAGATTGGCAAAAGGTAGCGGTTATCAATAGCCTGATACAGCCTTTTAGTATTATATCGGGAGGTCCCGGAACCGGTAAAACCAGTTCTATTTCTAGGCTATTACACATTTATTTTACACTTTATCCTCAAAAGCGTGTAGCCCTTATTGCGCCTACAGGTAAAGCAGCTGTTCATATTAAAGAATCGATGTTGCAATATGCCAAGCAACAAAATAAGGAGGAACAATCTTGGTTGTATTCTAAATTTGAAAATCAAATAGAAAATGCAACGATACATCGCTTTTTAGGGCATAAAAAAGGAAGTCATTATTTTAAGCATAATGAGCAAAATGTACTTAGTCAAGATTTAATTATTGTAGATGAAGCTTCTATGATTGGTATCAGTTTGATGAGTAAGTTATTGAACGCTGTTGGTGCTCATTCTCAAATGATACTTTTGGGGGATAAAAACCAATTGATGTCTGTTGAAGCAGGAAGCGTTTTGGGAGATATGTGTTCTCTTAATGATGCTTCGGAAAATACATTTAGTACAGAACATTGCCAACGCTTAAATTATTTTTTACAAAATGAGCAAGTAAAAGAATGTGATACGCCTGCTCATTTATTGACCAATACCATTGTTGAACTTAAAAAGAGTTATCGTTTTAAAACGAACAAGGGTATTTCTCAGTTGAGTTTGCTAAGTTTAAAGAATGAAATAAATGTTGATGATTTAACGCCTTTTGTTCAGCAAAAGTATCAAGATGTTCATTTTTTGACGCATTTTTCTCATCAAGATATTCTGCGTTTTGCTCATTTCTTTATTCCTTATATAGAAGAACCTGACCCTCAAAAAGCGTTGCAGTGCTTTAATAGTGTTCGTTTATTATCCCCTTTTCATAACGGAATGTATGGGGTTAATGAACTTAATTTTCTAATTAAAAGTTATTTAATCAAAAAAGGACTTTTAGAGGTGAAGAAAGGAAGTCTGTTTTTTCATAATCAAGTGGTTATTATCAGTAAAAACAATTACAATTTAGATTTATTTAATGGGGATATTGGTTTGATTCGACAAAATGAGCAGGGGGAGTTCAGAGCTTATTTTGAAGATGAAAAGGGAACTTTAAAAGTGATTAATCCTTTTATGTTATCCCATTTTGATACTATTTTTGCAATGACCATACATAAAAGTCAAGGCTCTGAATTTGATAAAGTAGCTTTGGTTATACCCGAGCATCAGCAACAAGAAATATTAAATAAAGAATTGATTTATACAGCGATTACACGAGCTAAAAAGGAGTTGTATGTTTTTTCTTCAGAAGAGGCTTTTGTTACGGCTAATAATACTGCTACAGAGAGATTGTCGGGTTTAAAGGATAGAATATTCTTTTAGTTTAAAGGTAATAAAAAAAGAGCATTTACGTTCTTGTTTTATTCTGCTTATTGGTCTTCTTGCAGAATTGCAATAATTATATTATTTTTGTTTAAAAAAAAGAGATATGTTACTTAGAAAATGGATTACCGTAGTTTTGTTGTTTAGTGCAAGTCTGATGTATTCTCAGTCTTATCAAATAGACCTTAAAGTGAAAGGTGTTTCGGATACCGTAGTTTATTTGGGAATGTATTTTCAAGATAAGAAATTTGCGATAGACACTTTTGATATTAATCATAAAGGGGAGGTGGTAATGAAGGGAGACAGTCTTTTGCATCAGGGCGTTTACCTTGTTCTTTTTCCATCTTTGGATATGAAATATTTTGAGGTGCTTATGGGAGAAGATCAGCATTTTTCTTTAAAAACAGATACCAGCAATTTCACTCAGAATATGAAGGTGTCCGGAAATGAGGAAAATAAAGCTTTTTTTGCTTTCCATAATTATATGAATCAGCAAGCAAAACGCAATATGCCCCTTAAACATCAGCTTGATACTTTGCCCTCAGGTTCCCCTGAAGCTAAAGAAATTAGGGATAAGTTAATAGAAAGAGAAAAGGACATTAAGGCGTATTGGAAGAAGTTAAGTATAGACTGGAAAGGTTCGCTGTTTGGTACTATAATGAAAGCGATGATTGAGCCTGAATTACCTCCTGTAGTGGTGCCGGAACATATTGCAAATAAAGATTCAGCAAAAAGAATGATGAATTACCTTAACTATAAGGAGCATTATTTTGATAATCTTGATTTATCTGATAATAGGCTAATAAGAACTCCTTTCTTCTATAATAAAATAGATAAGTACGTTAAGACGGTGGTGGTTCAACATCCTGATTCAGTCTTAAAAGAAGGCGTTAATTTGATTGAAGCTTCAAGAGGAGCTGATGAAGTGTTTCAGTTTTTAGTTCAATATATGTTTTCTTATCGTGACAAAACTAAGTTAATGGCTATGGATAGATTATTTGTAGGCATTGCTGAAAAGTATTATTTGTCAGGTGAGGCAGATTGGGTGGATTCTACCTTTTTGGCTAAAGTTAAGGAACGTGTTATTAATGAAAAGCCTAATTTAATAGGTAAAAAAGCAGCTCCTTTAAAACGATTAGAGACCTATGATAAGCAATATGTTAGCTTGTCTGATATTCATAATAAATATACGGTTATTATTTTCTGGGAGCCGAATTGCGGACATTGTAAAATAGAAGTTCCTAAATTGTATAAGGCTTATCAACAGCTTAAAAAAGACAATATAGATGTGGAAGTTTTGGCTGTTTATATTCAGTTTGAGCGAGAGCCTTGGGAGAAATTTATAGAGAAAAAAGAAATATTCGATTGGGTGAATGCTTATGATAAGTATAATTTTACCAATTTCCGTTATTATTATGATATCCACTCAACGCCTATTATTTATCTTTTAGACAAGGACAAAAAGATAGTAGCTAAACACTTAGGTGTTGACCAAGTGGCTAAAATTCTTTATGATATAGAGAAAAAGACAATGCCTAAAGATTTGTTCAGTAAAAAGAAAAAATAAAAGGATGGAGGCGTTTGGTTTTTTCTTATCGTGAAGAAGGGACTAAAATACATCTAAATTATTTAAAATATTAAGACCTTAGAGAAGTTTCAAATCTCTGAGGTCTTTTTTGGGGGGAGAATTAGGCTTTTCTTTGGATTCGTCAAAATACCTGTCAGTTTCTTTTGAGTTTCTTTTATTTAATTTACCTTTGCGATGCAGTTGGTTGTTCTGTCGCATTATTAAAATAATGAGGAAAGTCCGGGCAACATAGAGTATCGAACTCTCGAAATGAGAGGTGTCTGTGAGGGTACAGTAGCGGAGAAGAAAATAACCGCCTTATTTTTAAGGTAAGGGTGAGAAGGTAAGGTAAGAGCTTACCGGTAATTATGGTGACATAATTAGCTGTCCGCCTTTCGAGTTGAAAGACCGTGTATATTTGCGATTAAGGGTTACTCGCCCGATGCAAAGGGGTGGGTCGAATAGATAAATGACAGAATTTATTTTATTATTTGTAATAGAATAAAACAGAACCCGGCTTATAGACTGACTGCCTTTTTAATGAAATATTTTATTTCTCTATTAATAAAAAACAATGATAAAGCGTCCTTAAAACGAAGCCGAGTCACATCAAAAAAATATGAATACTAATCCTTTACAATTAGATGTTGTCGATAATATTTTAGGGGCTGTTAGGCAACGCTTTAAAGACTATCTGGAAGAGCATAAACACCGAAAAACGACAGAGCGTTTTGCTATATTGGAAATTATTTACTCGTATGAAGGGCATTTTGATATTGATTCTTTGTATAAGTTGATGTTAAAACATCATCAAAGGGTTAGCAAGACCACTATTTATAATTGTTTAGAATTGCTTTTGGATTGTAATTTGGTTATAAAACATCAATTTACACCGGGTTTGTCACATTATGAACGGGCTTATAATGCGCAAAAGCATGACCATTTAATTTGTACGGAATGTGGTCAAGTTATAGAGTTTTCAGACCAACGTATTTATGAAATCAAAAAAACAGCGGGTCGTTTAAAGAACTTTACTGTATCTCATCATTCTTTGTATATCTATGGGATATGTCAGACTTGTGAAGAGAAAAAACAACAAAAAATAGAAACTTATTAAAATAAAAAGAATATGTCTGTATTAGTTGAATTTGCTATGTTTCCAACCGATAAGGAGGGAAAGAGCGCTAGTCCTTATGTTAGTAAAGTAATAAAAGTAATCAGAGAAAGCGGCGTGCCTTATGTGTTAGGTGCTATGGGAACGACATTCGAGGTAGCTACCTTAGAGGAAGCTCATCTTTTGATTCAGAAATCGTATGAGGCTTTAGAACCTGTTTCTGAAAGGGTTTATACTTGTATCAAAATGGATATTAGAAAAAATGCCGAGAATCGCATCGAAGGTAAAATCGAATCTGTTGAAAAACACATTGGTAAGGTAAATCACTTTTAAGGCTGAAAATTTGAGATAATTTGCTGATGTGATAATGCGATAATTGGGCAATGTGTTGTGTGCAAGTAAATCGTGCCAAGTTGAAGGTGTAAAATTCAGTTGTCAAGCTTTAAATCAGTCACAAGTGATAGAGTGTCTTGCATATTTATCGTAATGATATTGTAAATGTCAAAAATGACACTCTAAGTTTAAGTGTTGACACTGTATTTTCAATTATCCAAGAAAATAATAAAATCACAGCAAAAGAAATAGTCGAGAAATTGGGGATACCAAACGCCTATAAATATTTTTGCTAAATTTGTAGTGTAAAAAATTGCATTTGGTAGTTGAATGTACCTTTTTTTTCACAACTAATTGTAGTTGTGCCATTATGTCTGTCATATTAATTTCATAAAGATAATCATCTAATTATTTTGTTGTATTAATAGGAGTACTTGTAAAAGTCAATGAGAAAGCATGATTTGAAATAAAAATCCAAATCAAGACTATCTTCAATCTTTTCGTTTTTTTTTATGGTTATTTAATTTTATGTTGTTACGTTCGTTTCTTTAAATTGGCTCTAACTCTGAAATAACTGGTAGTTTAGGAAATCCTATATCAGCAGTAGTTGAATATCTCGGAAGTGTGATTTGCTGATATGTCGCTTCCGCCTCTTCAATTTCATTTTGAAAAAATCCGTACAGTTTAACATTTAAAATGGTTTCATTATTATTTGAGGATAATATTGTACATGATGGGACTTTATTTATATCCTCTACTTGTGAGAGCGAAATTCATTCTTGAGCTGTTGTATTGTTGAATACAAGAACTGATAATATAAAAAGAATTATAGTTTTGAATGATTTCATTATTATTTGATTATTAATTTATTACTGTAGTTAATGTTTGTCGAATTAATTTTAATAATATAAACTCCGCTCGAAAGAGATTCGTTAATAATTACATTCGCAGAATACGGGTATAACTTATTAAAAAGACACTTACCATCATAATCATATATTTTAACCTTAATATTACTTTCGATTTTCGGAAATTTAATATTAATCAAGCCTATCGAAGGGTTGGGGTAAATTATCAATTTATTTTTCTTTTGATTTCGAGTAGAGCTTGTTGCACTTGTGATAAGTGTGTCAACTATTATATCATTTCCAGAATAATTCTCCAAAATTAAACGATGCTTATTTTTTTTACATTCAGGAATTGAAATGTCAAAATGGTATAAACACATACAGTCTTCAAGTTGTCCTGTATCTAATTTTGTAAGAACAATAGTATTATCTGCCTGTCGTGAATAAATCAAGAAGTGATTTCCTCCACAATTAGCAAATATTTTTCCATAAAATTTGAGAGTGTCATTACAAAGATTAAAGTCAAATCCTTCGCTATTATATAGTTCACTATTGATACATTCTCCATTAGTATGGGGTATTGTGTCAAAGACTTCCTGCCCAAATAAAATTGAGGGGAATAAACATAAAATAAATACTATCTTTTTCATATTATTTTATTCTGATATAATTATTGTTTTACTGTCCACTATATTATTATCAATTACTAATGAATAAGCATAAATACCATTAGGATAATTGTTTTGTAAGTAAGAACCTGTTGATAAACCATTATTGAAAGTTGTTGTCTTTGGAGATGTTAGTTTGTTATTATATTCTAATCTACAAATTCTATCATTTTGCTCTTGGATAGCTCCTACTAACAAAGGTATTATTTGATTATAGTCAATACTCTTAAGTCCATTCTTATCGGTAATAACAGCCTCGGGAACTATCTTTTCCAGATTAGAAACATCTAAGCCTAAGCGGTTTTTTACAGCGATTCTCAGAGAGTCATTTTTCATTGTATTTTCTTTAATTTCTGTAACATTGCCTACTACTTCATTTTCAAATGAAGCAACACCGTTATAAGAAATACTCTGCATTTGTGTAATTTTTCGCAAACTTAATTGGGTTTTTAAAACCTGCACAGACTGTATTGTGCTGGGGTCTGAATTAACTAAAATAAATTCATCACTACGCACTCTAAAACTTTGTGCTGTTACGGAAGAAAATACTGTAAACAAAAAGCTGAATAAAAATATAAATCGTCTCATTTTCTAAATATTTTAAATTATTTAATTAACAAAACTTTTACTACGTTTTATTAAATTAAGGAAACAAACAAATGTATTTTAGAGATATAACAAAAAGTTTGTCTCCTATTTTAAAAACCTCTACCAATAAGAGAACACCCCCTACCAATAGAGGTGAGTCAGTTTACGGGGACATTTATATTTTAAAAAGTCGCTTATCATAGTTATGCGAATTGCGTTTTAATTAGGTTCGTTTCTAAAAAAAACTTGCTTCGAAAATAATGATAAAAATTTTAATAACAAAATAAAATTATAAAAAAAGTTAAAAATATTTTTTTATTTCATGTTTTTAGTTATGAAAAAACGGCTTGTTTGGGCTTAAAAAAGCCCAAATTACTTTAAATCTCGCTTCAATAAATTGTACAAATTTTCTATCATATTAGCATCCTCTAAAAAGTTCGATACCTCCCCCTGTTAGGGGTACAAACTAAAAGTCTTGTTTCTTAATTGAAGCAAGACTTTTTTTGTTTGGTTGAAGATTCTGTATTTTTTAAATTAAGAATTTTTTTGTGGTTTTAAAGTTCATAATGTTCGTAAAGTTTATAAAGTGTGTAGAAACTTTTAACTTTATGAACTTTCAACACATTAGCAAATTGCTACATTAAAAATCAATCCCCCTGCCCCCTTCTCCAAGGGGGAATAGGCACAAGCCACTTTCAACATTCTACTTTACAAACTTTCAACATATTACCGCATTATCAAATTGACACATTAAAAAAAACTACCCCCCAAAACCTTAACTTTATGAACATTCAACTTTATGAACTTTTAACACATCAATAAGTTATTTTTGGATACGAGCTAGAAGCTCGCACCAGCCTTTTAACTTTCTACTTTATGAACTTTCAACACATTATCCTCGCCTAAGCGTAGTTTGTAACTACGCTTTACTATATTCTATCTATTTGAAATAGAATATTTATAAGTAAAACAATAGCTAAAAGACAATACTTTGTTTTCATGCATTATAAATGCACAATAATAAAAAAGCGTAGATGCAATCTACGCTTAGAGTATTCCTTATTTCTTAACATCACGTTTATAAACTATTAACAGAAAAAACTTTATAAACATTCTACTTTACAAACATTCAACACATTATCGCATTACCGCATTATCAAATTATCACATTAAAAAAGCCCCCCGAAGATATTAAATTCTTCGGGGGCTTTTTTATTTCTATTTAGAATAGAGTCTAAAGGTTTATTTGATTAAGTTGATTTTCTTAACAATTCTGCCTTTAGTTGTATTAATTCTGATTAAGTATAAACCATTAGCTTGAGATGATAAATCAATATTTGAGTTGATGTCTTCTTTGGCTATTTGTTTTATAACTTGACCGGAAGAATTAATAACTTCTATACTTGTCCATTCATTTTTGTCTAAATCGCTCTTGATATTTACAATACCTTTTGTTGGATTAGGGTAAACATTCAATGAAGAAGCGTCAAGCATATCAACACCATCTAGTATATTTATCAAAACATTCCATTCTTTTTGAGTGCCATCTTCAGCTGTTACTACTATTATGTTCTCCATATTATTAAGAGCTGTCGCTTGAACTACAATAGGGTTACCTTCATAAGTAGCAGTTGCTCCTTCTGAAAGAGTTAATTTATAAATAACAAACAAGTCTTCAACAGCATTAGGGCGAACATCAATAGTTATAGAAGTAGGATTCTCATTGTCAAATACTGTTTCTCCAACTTGAACGGTTGGTAATAATTTAAACTCTAAGATTTCAGCTTGATTGTTTAATGCTTTTTCAACATATACTTTCCAAGTTTGGTAATTATTGTTGCCTGATTTAACCAAGTATTCTATTGGGTTATGTGCATTCCAGTTATGGGCACTTTCTCCGGAAATCTGTTCCACACCATTAACCTGAGCAGTTGCTTCGTCTGATAAAGTAAAATTAGCAACTAAATTGTTCAGAGAAGCACTATAAGGCATAGTAACCGTTACTTTATGTTCATCGGTGTTGATAACAGCAGGGCTTATTTCTCCCGGAATACTGTAGCTTAGAATATCGTTTTCTGTATTAGGCACTGTATTTACATAAACTTTCCAACCGCTAATAGATACGCCATCTTCTGCAATAATGGTATAGGTAATATATCCGCCATTAGCAGTTGCCCAATTGTTTTCTGTTTCTCCTGAAACTTGAGCAACACCATTTACCTTAGCGCTTGCTCCCTCTGACAAGGTAAATGAAGCTTTTAGTTGACTTAAATCACTACCGTATGGCATTATTACTTTAACTTTTCTGGCTTCGGTATTGATTTCGCTTGTGCCAACTTGTCCTTCTATGTTGTAGCTTAATATTTGGCTTTCAGAATGCAATATGGCTTCGTAGGTCAGGTCAAATTCAAAATTAATATTGCCCTGATTGTTCGTATTAACACGCGAAACCATTAAATAATAACTTCCTCCTTCTATTTCTATATCAGAGAATCCACTGAAAGTATTGGTATAATAGCATTCTCTGTGTACAATGCACTCGGTGTTAGGGTTCCCCGGTACACCATTGAAGATAGAAATACTTCCGTAGGAATCAGAAAAATCGATATTGCTACTGATTCTTCCATACTCTTCTGATACAGTAAACTGATAAACAATATCGTTTCCTGCCAATACATCTACATTGTTTTGTGAGTAATTATATGTATTTCCGAAACCATCAGTTGTTCCGCTGATATTGTAAGCATTTAAAACCAAAGGAATAGGGTTGTTACAAGTAGCTCCTTGAGGAATAGTGCTTTTAGTAACGGACACTACCCAATCTTGAGTAGTTCCGGATTCAGAGGTAACGGTATAAGTAACATCATTGTAAAAAGCGTTAGCCGTACTTCCGCTGTATTGGTTGATATCGCCCACTTTGGCACTAGCATTATTGGATAAAATAAAGTTAGCAACCAAGCTTCCTAAATTGCTATCCCAAGGCATTGTAACACTTATGCTGTGGTTTTCTGCATCTATAGAACAGCTTAACTGCCCATTGATTGAATAAGCTAGAATGTCTGCGGTGTTAGAAGCAGGTAGGGCTTCCACAGTTACAGTCCAATTTTGCACACTACCATCTTCAGCCGTAACGACGTAGGTAACAGCCGAAGAAAAATCGTTGGTGCTTGTACCGCTTACTTGAAGTGCTCCATTGACTGTTGCTTGAGCATGGTCTGATAATGTAAATATAGCGGTTAATGCACTTAGGTCAGTTTGGTAAGCTACTTGAACCAAAACAGTATGAGCTGTGTTGTCAATTGTCGCATTACCCACTTGTACGTTATTGGCTATATTGAAAGAAAGAATATCATTTTGATTGTTCAGTGTTGTAAAAGCAAAAGCTTGAGTCCAATGCGACGTGTTACCTCCATCGCAAACTGTTCTGATGTATAGGTCGTATTCTGATTGTTCAGAAAGCCCTGTAATAGTGTAGTTGGTCGTAGTTGTGTTGCTTACTGAGGGGGTACCTGTTGGGGTTTCTCCGTGAGCTACCCATTCTAAATCCCATTGACTTGCAAAATAGCCATTCCAACTTACTTCGGCACTGGTCACAGTAGGAGTAATGTTGATGTCGTCCGGAGCAGGGCAGTTACTTAAGGTTCTAAAAGTAAGCGCATCAGGAGACCAAATGCTAACTTCGGTTTGGTCATCAGAACTACAATTTCTTCTTACCCATACTTCATAATCGCTTTCTGCTTCTAAATTGTTAAGCGTATAAGGTTTGTCAGTAATATTTTCAATAATGGTTTCGGTGTTATCGCTCACTTTAACCAGTTTGATATCTACTTTGTCGGTTTCTTCTATCCAATTAATTTCAGCAGATGTGTTGTAAATATTGTTAGCCGAAACTAAGGAAATAGGCATACAAGAGGGCGCTTCGCTTAGCTTGATATTGTCTATAAATAAATCGTTATTGCCATTTCCAAGAACGGTTGATTCTCCATAGAAAGCTATTTTAACAATACCTGTGAAATTGTCTAAAGGAATAATGACGTGTTGTCCTTCGTAGGCTATTTCGTCAAATATATATGGGCTGTTAGCGTTGTCCCACATTCTTGCAATATTGGAAGAAGACCAAGTTTGTCCGCTGTCAGTAGAAATTATAACACCAAATTTGTCATCTGAACCGGTTTGTTCGCTAATTGAGGTATAATAGTTATCCGTCATAGCTAAATCAAATTCTAACATTTTATTGCCGGCACCTAAATCAATAGCAGGGCTGATTAACCAAGCACTAGTGTTATCTCCGTGAATATTTAGTCTGGCAGCCTTATTATTTCCTGTATTTCTGAATTTACCATGAACCCAAGACGGATAAGTTTCTTCGCCTAGAATGGTATTGTCGCTTAATACACCGGTTCTTTTTGTCCAACATTGTGGTAGAAATTCTACAAAGTCTTCTTCAAAAGGCGCTTCAAAGGCTCCGCATGGAGTTGTAAACACCTTGGTAGAACTCCATAGACTTGAGTTGTTATCGCAAACATTTCTTACTCTAAATTGGTAAGTGGTGCTATGTTGTAGGTCGTTAATTACAAGACTATTGCCGTTGATGTTAGAATGAGTTGCTGTATTTTGGAAAGCCTCTTCAATAGTTCTAAATTCTACATCGAAAACATCTCCACCGAAACCGTCCCACGATAATGTAGCCGATTCAACAGTGGCATCTGCCATCAGGTAACTAGGTCTAGGACAGTTGCTGTTAGCGGTTGAAACGCTGATAGGACCTACCCATTCGCTTTTGTCGTTATCTCCACAGCTGTTGCGCATCCATACTTTATAGGTATGGTTCATCTCTAAACCGCTTATGGTAGCCGGTTTATTGCTGATATTGGTGTGAGTCGCTTCCAAAGGCTCAGCAGCTGTTAATTCTACGACTTTAAAATCCCAAGTAGTGACATCAGAACTGTTCCAATCTACAATAATACTATTAGGCGTATAACTTACTTTATGGAAGTCGGTTGGAGCAGGGCAAGTTGGCATCATTTCGTATTCGAAGTTGTCAATTTCTCCAAAACCGGCACCAAATCCCGGAGTATCCAATAGGCGGATAGCAAAATAGTTTCCGGAAGCGTTAAAGTCGGCTCCTAATTCAAGCTGTATGTTTACCCAAGTAGCAGAAGTAGAAATCGTATCGTAAGGAACAAAGCCATTTTTGTCGGTAGGGTCATTCATTGTTCCTACTTCTAATTTGATGCTTCCTTTAAATTTGAATTTAATTATTTTGTTATGCTCTCCAATCCCCTCAAGTTGAGGTGATACAGCTATAAGAGTATCTTCGTCATTATTTCTTTCTAAATAAAGATATTTTAAGTTGGCATTGGTGCTACTCCAAACACTTACCTTTCCGGTACCTGTTTCTATTTTGTTCCAGCATGTAGGAAGATGAGGAGCATTGGCAAGTTCAAAATCTTCAGAATAAGGTAATGAACTAACCGCTTCACAAGAGGTCTGTAATTGAATAGGACCTACCCATTCAGTAGGGGTAGTACCGCAGTTAGCTCGCAAATATACATCGTAAATAGAAGAATGTTCTAAGTTAGAAATAGTGTAACTGTTGGTATTTAGGTTAGACACTGTAGCTTGTTCATTAAAATCGAAACCTGTTAGTCCGTAGGCTATATCCCAAGTCGTAGCGGTACCGGCCAACCAATGTACTTCGGCGCTAGTGGTTGTTATATTGCTGATGCTTGGGTTAAGCGGAGGAGTACAACCTTCTAAGGCTTTAACTTTAAAATCATCTATTCCAAAAGCAAAGGCAGAAGAATTGGAAAATGTTTGATGAAAAGCAATATAAATATGTTGATTTTTATAAGCTTCTAAACTGATGAAATGCTCTTCCCAATCTTCATTAGTACAAGTAATAGTGCTTATAACATCCGTAAAGTCTTCTATATCGGTGCCTGTGGTAGAAATTCGAACCTCGTATGTGTTGGGATGTTCGGCATCTTCCACTCTGTCTGACCACCTAGCTTCAAGTAGGTTGTCGCTAATGTTTAACTGAGGCGTGATTAAGTAGTCATCGCCATTTCCTGCACCATAAGCTGTTAAGTTACTTGCAGGCATACCAAAATATTGGTTGCTTTTTCGCCATGTAAGGTTGTCATTGTCAGCATTGATGATAGTCCAACAGTTCCAACTTGTGTTGAAATTTTCAGTGTATGGAAAATCAGAAACTTCGCCACAGGCAGTTTGAACTTCAAAAGGACCTGCCCAGTCACTGGTGTTGCTACTGCTACAACGACTTCTGATATAAATTTCGTAGCTGGTGTTTTGTTGTAAATTGTCAATTGTGCAATGTGATTCGCTAATGTTCGTTATGTTAGGCGTTTGGCTTGGAGTAAAACCAATCTCTCCATATTCTATTTCAAATTGATTATCAGACCAACCGTTCCAAGATAATTCTACAGAGGTTAGGTTTTGTGTATCTACCTCAAGTTCTGTAGGAATGTAGCAGGTTGGGGTAGGGCTAACTTTAAAATCGTCTAAAGCAATGTTAGATACAGGAAATTCAGTTGCTATAGCTTGAAAAGCAATGTAAATCAACTGCCCTTCATACTCGTGTAAATCCAGTATTCTTTCTTCCCAAGTAATGTGAGAAAAAACGATAGTATCTATGGCTTGAAACTCACTAGGGTTAGGACCTAGGGTAGATATTTTAACCACATATTTACAGTCGAAAGTCGTATTGGCATTGGTGCTTCTTTCTTTCCAACTACATATTAAACTGCTGTTGACATTTAGTCTTGGAGAAATCAAATAGTCGTTGCTGTTATTGAGAGAAACAGCCGCTTTTACACCATTAATTTCTTGGGACTTCCATGTTTTATTATCGTTATTTACATCAATGACAGTCCAACAGCTCCATGCATCGTTAAAGTTTTCTAAATAAGGGTAATTAGAAATGTTTTCGCAAACGGTTGTAAATGTTTCAGGTCCTAGCCAAGCGCCATTTCCTTCGTCACATACTGTACGGATATAAGCTTGGTAAGTGCTTGAACTTTCTAGCCCTGATATGATATAATTGTTTGTGCTTGCCGGTATCTCTATAGGTGTTGCCGACAAATGGTCGAAATTATTATTACCATATACTATTTCATAACGAATAATATCTGTTACATTATCCCAAGTAAAGGAGGCTGTGGTTTCTGTTAGTCCATTAATCTGAAAAGAAGAAATGGTATTACAAGAAGCCGGTGTGGTGGTAAAAGAAACGGCTTCTGACCAAATGCCTAAATCTCCGTTGCAGGAGCTTCTAACATATACTTCATAATCGTGACTTGCTTCAAGATTGCTCAAGGTAACAGAATGCTCTGTTGTCGTTTCTATAGTTGCTGTGTTCGGGTCGAAATTAGGCTCCCCGATAGCGTATTGAAAACTGGCAGTAGGAATATTGTCCCAACTAAGCTCAGCTGTAGTAGCCGCAATATTGAGTACGTTAAGGTTTTCAATGTGAGGGCATAGTGGCTCTGTTTTGAAAGTTAAAACACGCCACTGACCTGTATTCGTTCCATATATGGCTCTTATTTTTATAACATAATCGGTATAAGCTTCTAGATTAGTCAGGGTAATTTGATTGGTAGTTCCTAAAGAAATCGTTTCTGCATTGGTAATATCTTGGTCTGCTTCAGCATAAACATATTGGTATTCTGTAGGATTAGGGTTGTTAGGGTTTTCCCAACTAAATTGAACGCTATTGGAGCTTAAGTTAGATGTCTCAACCTCAAGAGGAAGCGGTAAAAAGAAAGCTTCCGAACTTTCTAATTCTATAGCTTTATTTTCCCATACATAAGTGTTGTCTTCATCGTTGTTGTCATTAGGAGAAAGTCCGTTGTTATTAGCAACAATCTTTCCGTCTATTGTTTTGATAACGTATTTGGTGCCGTCCCAAGCATCGTCGTATCGGTCATAGGCATTGATGTAGTAAGTGGTAAAAAGCTCAACACAAAAGGCTTGATTGGTAACAAGACCTTGTTGGTCTCCATAAGAACCATTTCCTTGTGCCCAAATAACTTCTCCTTCGCCATTGGCTAGAGTCGTTATATCTACCCATTTCTCGTTTAGGGCAGAGCCTCCGTAAGTGCTTAAAAGTAGTTTAACTTGTCCATTGGGGCAATTGACTTCTGTGGCAGTTTGCCCAACTGTGTTCTGAAAACAGCAAAAAGTGATAGCTATAGCTATAAACCATTTGGTAATCAAATATTTCATAATAATAACAATTAATGTATTTTAAAAATAAAAAGTTTGCAATATTACATATTTTTTGAATGACAAAACTATATATTTAAAAGAAAAAAAACTTTTGTTTTATGGGGATTTTAAATTTAAATGTATGTCTGATTATCGGGCCTGATACATTTCTTTTTAAGGGTGTTGTTTTTATTTGTTTTTTAACAAAAACATTTATTTTTATCTTATTTTTGAAATTTGTTAGTTATTGTTTACTAGGTATTTATAAGTGTATGTATTATAATCGTTATTGATATATTAAAAGTTGTGCAAAAATGGTAAAATAGGATGAAAAATGCACTTTTTTTAGGTTCTTTTGGTGGAAATATAATTTAATATCATCTTTTGATAGGATTTTAACTTAATTTAAGATATTTATTCTAAATTGATTAAGAGTGTGGTAAAAAAAAGCACTTGAAAGCCCTGTATTTAAAATGTTTTTCGTATCATTATGGTTCGAAATTATTAGCAATTTTATTATTAACTAAAATTATATTTATCATGAAGTATTTAAACTTTAGGTGGTTGTTTGCTCTTTTTTTGGCAGCGACCTTTTCTTTGGGCTTAAAAGCTCAAGACCCGGTAAATCTGGTTGAAAGTTTTGAATCCGAAATTTTTCCTCCGGCCGGTTGGACATTATTTAATAACGGAACAGGTAATAACTGGACAAGAACCACAGATATGGCCTTTGTTTCAGATGGTAGTGCAGCAATGCTGTACACTTACTCTCAAGCTTCTAATGCGGATACATGGCTTTTTAGTCCTGCTGTTTCTTTAGAGGGAGGAGCAGTTGTAGAGATTTTCTTTGATTATAGAAATAGAGACTCGTATGCAGAAAAGTTGAAAGTAACAGTAGGAAATGCAGCAACAGTAGATGCTCAATCTTTTTCTCTTTTTGATGAGGAAATCATAAATAATGAGTTTGCAACCGCTTCAGTAACTTATCCAGTGCCTTCTACAGGTACCTATTATTTTGCTTGGAACTGCTATTCAGATGCTGATAAATATAATTTAGCAGTTGATAAAATTATTATCAGAACAGCATCTTCTTGTGGATCTATTAACGAAGTGAATGTTGCGGATATAACTCCTCATACAGCTGACTTTTCTTGGTCTAATGTAGGGGGCGCACAGTCTTATGAGTATGTGCTAGTAGAAGCAGGAGCTTTGCCTTCTACAGGTACACCTATCACTGTTAATGGTACTAGTGTTACGCTTGAGGACTTGATAGCTGAACACGAGTACGATTTTTATGTACGTGCTGTTTGTAGCGAAACTGAAAAAAGTTTTTGGAGTGATGTTAAGCACTTTACCACTTTACAAGCTTGTCCTTCAATAGGAAGTTTCAATGTGTCAGCTCTTACAAGCACATCTGCTAAATTAGATTGGAATGGTCAAGGTAATACTTCTTTTGAGTACGTTGTAGGAGTTCAAGGTTTTGACCATACAACAGCTACAGCCGAAACTACTAGTGAAGAAATGGTTGATTTGACAGACTTGCAGTCTGCAACTACTTACCAAGCTTATGTACGTCCTGTTTGTGAAGGTAATGAGTATGGAACATGGAAAGGTCCTTTAGATTTCACTACTTTACCTGCCAACTGCAATATACCTGTACAATTTAATGTTGCCAATATTACAGCTAACTCTGCTAAGGTGCAGTGGGCTGCAACAGAAAATATTACACGTTACGAATTGGTGTATGGAGAAATGGGCTTCAATGTAGTAGAAGCAACCCCTATTAATGTAGAAAACACGGCTACTTTTTATGATTTAACCGGATTAGAGTCAGGAAAAACGTATCAAGTATATCTAAGAACAGTTTGTGAAGGTGGAAATAGCTTGTGGTTAGAGCCTCAGGTTTTCAACACAGACTGTCAAGTAATAACTGAGTTTCCTTATACAGAAAGTTTTGATGAGCAGTGGAACTGTTGGTCTAAAATCAATTTAGATGGAGATAACAGATTATGGACTAGAAAATTTAAAGGAGAAGAAATAGCTGCAACATCTATTGGAAGCAATAATGATTATTTAATTTCTCCACAATTTACTGTTGGAGAAAATATGAGAGCAGTATGGAAACATTCAGCTCGTTCATCTTCTTTAATGACCAAATATGCTGTAGAGGTTTCTACAGAAGGTCCTAATCCTGAAGAATTTCAGCCTATAGATACTTTTACTGTAGATTTTACAAGTTGGGAAACTGGAATGTTAGACCTAAGAGATTATAATGGTCAAAATATTTATATAGCAATACATCCTATAGCAGTAGCTTCTTCTGATGCTTATTTACACATTAACGATTTTACTGTAGAAGCTATTCCTCAGTGTACAGCTCCTTCTAATTTAATGGTTGATGCTCAAACTTCTAGCTCTGTTACTTTGTCTTGGAATGCTTGGTTGCCTACCGAGTGGGAAATAGAGTATGTAACTAGCGGAGCAATGCCTACAGGAACAGCTAATGTAACCAATGTAACTGCTTCAACTTACGAAGTTACAGGTTTGGAGGTTGCTACTATTTATGATTTTTATGTAAGAGCAAAATGTAGTGATAATGCTACTTCTGAATGGGTAGGTCCTGTTACTAAACGTACAGATTGTCAGTCTATTTCAGATTTCCCTTACAATCAAAGTTTTGATGGTGCTGTATGGACTTGTTGGTCAACTATCAATGCTGATAATGATTATAACGAATGGAATCAAAGTAATTATGGTTTAGGTTTACCTGATGGTGATTTTGTTGCACATGGTTCCGGTAACCAAAACGATTACTTGATTACTCCTGCTATTAATGTGGGAACTAATGTCCTAGAAATTCTTTGGAAAGACAAGGTAGAAGATGCTCAATATAGCAACAAATATAAAATTTTAGTTTCTGAAACAGGAAACAATATTGCTGACTTTACAGAAACACTATTGCTTGTTGATTGTAATAATGTGTCATGGGAAGAGCATAGACTTTCTTTGGAAGCTTATCAAGGTAAAACGATTTACATTGCATTCCACCAGATATTCTCACAAGCTCCAACTTTGGGATTTGGTATTAACGACTTTGTGGTAAAAAATGTTGATCCTTGTACATTACCTAGTTTAGCAACTTTTAGTAATGAAACTCTTAATTCTGTAGAAATAGCTTGGAGCGCAGGTTTAGCTTCTAAATGGGATATGGAATATGGTGTTAGTGGTTTTGAGCCAACAGGAACGCCTACAGTAGAGGATATTACTAACCATACTAACTATAGCTTAACAGGTTTACAAGGTACTACTTCTTATGATGTATATTTAAGAGCAGATTGCGAAAACGACGAGACTTCTGAGTGGGCAGGTCCTTTCAGTTTTAGTACTCTTTGTAGCAAAGTAACTACTTTCCCTTATACAGAGGTATTTTCTTCTGAAGCAGCTTTATCTTGCTGGACAGAAGAGCGTACTCCTGCATCTGATAAAGGATGGTCTGTTGCTGATTTTGGACTTTCAGGAAATTGCTTGCGATTTGATGCAAAAGAGAATCCTTTTGGTAACAAATCTAGAATAGCTTCTCCTGCTTTCGATTTATCAGCACAAAGCAACTTTGAGTTACGTTTCTCTTACCAAAGTCCAACGTGGACTCAGGCAAATATTCTTATTTCAACAGACGGAGGTACTTCTTTTACTGAGCTTGCAACCTTAAATATAGGTACATCTAATTATGTTGAGAAAGTATATGACTTAGCTGATTATTGTGGTTCAGGCTTTGACAATGTAGTTATTGCTTTCGAGGGAACAAGTAATGCTCAATACGGAGACTCTTATTTCCGTGTAGATAATTTCTATGTAGGACCTCAACCTACTTGTCCTGATCCTGAGAATGTTCGTTTAGAAACCAGAACTTCTAACTCACTTACTCTAGCTTGGGACGGAGGTTTAGCTACTGCTTGGGATTTAATTTTGGTACCATCTTCAGACGCAATGCCTGCAGAACCTACTCATCCTAACATAACAGAGAATCCTTATACTTTTACAGGATTAGGAACAGAAACCGCTTATAAAATATACGTTAGAGCGCATTGTTCTGCCTCTGAAATAGGCGAATGGAGTCAAGTCGTTTGGGCACAAACAACAGGAGAATGCCCAAGACCGGAGCAATTAGAAGCTTTAAATATAGAGCCTACTACAGCAACTCTTAAGTGGGATGGCTTAGGAATCACTACTTTTGATGTGGAGCTAAGACTTATGGATGAAGAATTTACAGGAACTGCTACTAATACCGGTTTAACTGAAAATACTTTAGCTTTAACAGGTTTAACAGCTTCTACTTCTTATAAGTTTAGAGTGAAAGCCGTTTGTACCGATGCTGAATGGAGTAATCCTTTTACATTTAAGACTAAATGTGCTGTTTACGAATTACCATTTACTCAAACTTTTGACAGTTATGAATTAGATTGTTGGAAAAAAGCAAGTGGTTTATACGGAGAGGACGTTAATGATTCTTATAGCAGCTGGTCTTTCGGAAGATTTGCTAATGGAGATGAGAATGCTTCCGGTTCTTATAGATTGAATATAGCAGGAACTTATGTTAAAGATTGGTTAATTTCTCCGGTTATTAATTTAGGAACTGCAGGTAATAATATATTAGAGTTTGATTTAGCATTAACAGATAGAGAATCTGCTAGTCCTATTACAGAAAGTGGAGACGATGATAAATTTATGGTTTTCATTACTACAGAAGATGATCAAACATTAACTGCTGTAGATGTTTTAAAACAATGGAATAACAGTGGAAGCGAAAATGTATTTGCCAATATTTCTACACAAGGCGAACACGTGATTGTTGATTTGGCATCTTATACAGGTAATGTTAAAATCTTATTCTACGGAGAATCTACAGTTGGTAGTAATGGAGATAATAACGTTTACATTGATAATGTTTCTGTAAAAGAAATGACTGCTTGTATGGAGGCTTATAATGTGAATTTAGTAAATATGACTAACAATACAGCTGTTATTAATTGGTCTAATTTACCTTCTGCTACTAAGTGGGATATCAAAGTGGTAAACAATACTGCCGGTACAGAGGATATCATAGAAGATGTAACAGAGAAGCCTTATACTATAACAGGTTTATTACCTGAAAATAGTTATTCGGTATTTGTTAGAACAGACTGTGGAGCTACTAACAATACTTCTGTGAGCGAATGGACAGCTAATTCTGTTGATTTTACGACTTTACCTGATTGTCCTGTTCCAAGCGATATAACCATTCCTTCAGAAACTGTTTTAGGAACAAGTGCAATTGTTACTTGGAATGGCTATTTTGCTACAGAGTGGGATTTAGAGTGGGTTGGCTCAGGTGTAGCACCAACAGGAACACCTTCTGTTTCTAACGTGTCTTCAACCTCATATACTATTACCGGATTAGATGCACAAGGACAGTATGATGTATATGTAAGAGCTTCTTGTGGTTCTGATTGGGTAGGTCCTGTTACTTTTGGAAGTGGATGTGAATTAATTTCAGAATACCCATGGACAGAAGATTTTAATACTTCTAACTGGGAGTGTATGTCTGTTATTGATGCCAATAATGATAACAGAACTTGGAATAGTTCAAACATATACTTAGGGCTTCCTGATGATAACTTAGCTGCCAGTGGTATAGGTAATACAGACGATTATTTGATTACTCCTCACTTCCAATTAAGTGATGATATTTTTGCCATCAAGTGGATTGACAAGAGTGAGTGGGCTGGAAGAGTTGAATATAAAGTGTTGGTTTCTACAACAGGAACAGATATAGAAGACTTTACTGATGAATTAGAAACGGTTACAGTGAATAACATCACTTGGCAAGAGCATATTCTTTCATTAGAGAGTTATCGTAATCAAAACATCTATATTGCTTTCCACCAAACATCTACTACTCCTGATAACTATGGTTTCGGTTTAGATGATTTTGAAGTGTATAAAGTTTCTCTTTGTTCTCAGCCTCAAGACTTAGCTTCATCAGAGATAACAGGTAATTCAGTTAAATTATCTTGGACTCCGGGCTATGCTACTAATTGGGATGTGGCTTATGGTGTTGCAGGTACTGCTATATCAGATATGACTATTCTTAATAATGTAAATGTTCATACAGATTATTTATTGGAGAACTTATCGCCAATGACTTCTTATGAGGTTTATGTAAGAGCTGCTTGTGATAATAATGAAACTTCAGAATGGGCAGGAGCTATCACTTTTATGACCTTGAACAATCAAGCTGAAATGATTAGCTTCACAGCTCCTAATCAAGTAGGTCAAACCACTATTGATGCCGATGCTAAGACGGTTAATTTAACAGTTACAGCAAGTCAAGATATAACCAATATGATTGCTACTTTCCAACTTTCTCCTTATGCGAAAGCTAAAGTAGGAACAGAGGAGCAAGTAAGTGGTCAAACTGCTGTAGATTTCACCAATCCTGTTGTTTATAATATTATGTCAGAAGACAGTACTATCAACAAAGATTGGACAGTAACAGTTACTAAAGCGGCTCCTTTAGAGGAGAACGATATCTTAACTTACGCTATAGCTGATGTTCAGGTAGGAGATGCTACTATTGATACCGATAATCATACTGTTAGTGTTACTGTAGATTATCAAGCTGACTTGACCAACTTAGTAGCTAACTTTACAGTGTCTCCATCGGCAACTGTTAAAGTAGGAACAGTAGATCAAGAAAGTGGTGTTACAGCGAATGACTTTACTGCAACTGTTAATTATACTGTTATTGCAGAAAATGGTACAGAGCAAGTATGGGCTGTAACTGTAACTAAAGAAGCTCCATCTACAGAGACAGATTTCTTATCTTATCAATTGAACGATCAGGTAGGTACAAGTGTTATTGATGCAGATAACCACACTATTGCCGTTCAGGTAGCTTGGGATGCTAACGTGTCTTCTATGGTAGCAGTATTTACTCTATCAGACAATGCTAAAGCTAAGATAGGTAACGTAACTCAGTACAGTGGAAGTATGTTTAACAGCTTCAATGATGATGTTGTATATTCTGTAATTGCAGAAGACGGTGTTACAACTCAAGATTGGACAGTGAGTGTTACTAAACAAGAGATTCCTCAAGGTGCTTTATGTACTAATCCTATTCCTTTAACATTAGATGCAGAAAACATAACAGGAACAACAGAAGGTTTTGGTAATAACTACACTTATGGTTATGCTTTGAATGGTAATGAAATTGTTTACCAATTCGAAATTACTGATGAGATAGGAACACTTAGCGGTAGCGCTGAATTTAACGATAATACAGGAAGTATTTCTATATTTAATGGTGTTCCGGGAATGGCAACAACCACTTGTTTAGTTTCTAAAGTACCTCAAGGAGGTGTAAATTCTTGTGGTTTTGATGATGTTGAAATAGGAGCAGGTCTTTACTATGCTATTATTTCTAACATTAATACCAGTTCTCCAACGGTAACTTATACATTTAATCTTTCTTTCCAGAGAGCTTTAAGTGAAGAGACCGATATGTTATCTTATACTATACCTAATCAAGTAGGAGATACAGAAATGATTACTGATTCTAAAAAGGTAAAAGTAACTATGCCTTATGGAACAGACTTGAGTAACTTAGTAGCTACTTTCCAACTTTCAGAAGGAGCAACTGCTAAAGTAGGAGGTGTTGATCAGGTTTCAGGAACAACTGCTAACGACTGGACAACTTCACCTAGTGGTTACTTGAATTATAGTGTGATAGCTGAGAATGGTACCGCTATTTCTAACTGGAAGGTATATGTGAAAGCACAAGCCAATTCTGAGAACGACATATTAACTTATAGTATCGAAGGTCAAATAGAAGATGCTGTAATTAATACTGAAGAGCATAAAATTACAGTGAAAGTACCAACTACTGCTAACTTGAATAATTTAGTAGCAAGCTTTACTTTATCAGATCAAGCTGAGGCTAAAGTAAACGGCGTGGTTCAAGAAAGTGGCGTAACAGCTAATAGTTGGACTGCTAATACACCTGTAGAATATGTTGTAATAGCCGGTAATGGAGAGGCTCAAACTTGGAAAGTTTATGTTGAAAAAGCATTGAGCAGCCAAGCTGAAATTACAGAGTTCAAATTGGTTTCTATTTATCAGGAAGGAGAAACAGTAATTAATTCAGAAGAAGCAACTGTTTCTGCTGAGGTAAATGAAAATGCCGACTTACAGAATATTGTTATCTTCAAAATAGAAGTTTCAGAAGGAGCTACTGTTACTTATGACGGAAATACAGTTGTTTCTTCGGCAACAACTATTGACTTTGCAAATAATGACAATGTTGTTTTTGTAGTAACAGCAGAAGACGGAACCGTTAAAAACTGGACTATAAAAGTAGTGAAGATAGACGGTATTAATATACTATCAGCTTCTTCATTTGAAGTTTATCCTAATCCAACTAAGGGTATTGTAAATATCAAGAGCGATTTAGATAAGAGTCAGTGGACAAGTGTAGAAGTGATTAATACTGCAGGTCAAGTTGTAAAACAGATAGCTAAAGGAGATTTCAATTCAAATATTGATTTATCATCTCAAGCTAATGGTTTATACTTAATCAGAATCAATACAACAGAAGGCGTAGCTATTAAGAAAATTAACTTAATCAAGTAAGCCTTTAGATTCTTATTCTGAATAGAAATAAAATAGCCCCCGAAGATGTTAAAAGTCTTCGGGGGCTTTTTTTATTTATTTGGGGGAAGTTTTTATAAATTGGCTTTTTATAGAAAAAACGTAACTACTTGATATAGGCTATCCTGCAGACAGCAGGAAGCTTTTCAAAGCCTTGAAATCGTTCTCGTTGGTAGCAGGAAGCTTTTCAAAGCCTTGAAATCGTTCTCGTTGGTAGCAGGAAGCTTTTCAAAGCTTTGAAATCGTTCTCGTTGGTAGCAGGAAGCTTTTAAAGGGCTTTGAGAGTCATCTCGCCTAAAATTTGCGAATAAAAGGATTTTTGTTACTTTTGCTTTCCTTGAAGAGTTTCTTTTTTGATAATATTGGGATTTAAAATAAGGAACCTTGATAGCTTTTTAAGTTCACTTCGGAGAGTAGAATTTTTAATAAATAGTACAAGTTCGTTAGTGGATTCAAATAATAATACAACACATTTTGAAGAAAAAAACATCTGCCATAAAAGAGAAAATTGTATCTCAGGATTTTTTTAAAGTCATTAAAGACTTTGGAAATTACTTTACTGCAGATATGGCAACTAAAGCCATTGCATTTTTTTCCATTCCTGTTTACACCACCTTAATGAAACCCGAAGACTATGGTGTTTATAATGCGTTTTTTTCGCTTGCCAATTTATTTACAGTATTGGTTTCTTTAAACATATTTTCCTCTGTAGGGCGGTATTTTTATGAAGAAAAAGATGATTTTAATATCTTCTTCGGAACCAGTCTTATCCTTACAGCTATTGTTTTCTTTGTTAACGGCAGTATTATTTTTACTTTTCGTAATCAAATGGCAGACTACTTAGGCTTACCCGTTAATTTACTGATTTTCTTCATTCCTATGTCTATCTATCAGATATTCCAAGTGTTTTTTAGGAATGTAAATGTTGCTTTAAAAAATAGTTTTAAAGTCTCGAAAGTGAGTTTGTTTTTTGCCATATTTTCTTTTCTGGCTGCAGTATTATTCTTGTATATTCTTGAAGGTGAAAAATATAAGGCTCCAATATATGGGTATATCATCTTTGCTTTTTTGGTTGTTATCTATATCATATATGATTTAAAAAAATACATTAAATTTAGTTGGCCTAAGCAAGAACATATCAAATACATTCTATCCTATTCTGTTCCACTGATTCCTTATTTCTTGGGGGATATTATTTTGGCTCAATTTGATAGAATTATGATTCTTAATATTAATGGAGCAAGCGATAGCGGTTTATACAGTTTAGCTTATAATATTGGCGCTATATTAAATGCCGTAACGGCGGCTTTGTTTTCGGCATGGCTTCCTGATTATTATAAACATATGAACAATAAAACTTATGTAGATAGAGATAAAGATATTGCAAGGATATTTAAAATTATCATATTTTTAGCCATAGGGCTCACTTTCTTTTCCTTAGAAATAGGGACTATTTTTGCCAATGAAAGGTATCACGAAGGTTTATCTCTGGTACCAATAATTGTACTTGGTTATGTTATTTTTGCGTTATTTCAATTTTATGGAATACATACTTCTTATAAAAAGAAAACATATTGGTATTCGTTAATGTTTTTGTTGTCCGGTGTTATCAATATCGTGTTAAACAAAATATTTATACCACAATATGGCTATGTTGCAGGAGCTTATACAACAGTGGTGTCTTATTTTATTTTGATGCTATTGTCAGTGATAATAGCTAAATGGGGATTGAAAATACCAATTACACCAATAAAATATATTTATTATCCAATATTAATCTACATATTGTCTTTATTTGTTTATTTTGCATTAAATAAATATTTAACAGATTTTACCTTATTCTATAGCCTTTTAATAAAAGTTTTAATAGTTGGCGTTATTAGTATTTTGGTATTTTATAACAATATAAAAAAAGCTATTTTATTATGATAGGTTTACAAACTATTATTAATCTGAATACAGCTGAGAAGCCTACTAATCATTCTTCTATAAAAGAGGAGTGGCATTATATTCAACCTATTTGTAAGACGGAGAATGTTCATTTAGAATATGTTGGTTATAAAGGGTACCCTATTAATGTGCAGGAGTATGGCGATTGGCTTGTGGTGGTAGAAGGTATGATTTACAATCAATCTGATGTCGAATTAAAAGATGTATTGCAACATATCACTAATCAAACGGATAATGATGCGTTTTTAACCGGTATAAAAAGCTTTGTTAAACAATGTGACGGGGATTATGTGGTTTTAATGTTGAATAAAAATACGCAAAAAGTAGTTGTTTTTAATAACTATTTGGGTACCGTTCCTATATATTATTATACCGATAAGCAAAAGGTAATTATTGCCAGAAATATGTCCTATGTATTAGAAAATAGAACAGAAGTTACGCTTCACAGAGAAGCTATGGCAGAATATATTGCAATGGAATATCATTTAGGAAACCGTACCTTGTTTAAGGATATATATAAATTGAAACCTGCTCAAGTCATTATATGTGAGAAACAGCATTCTGAATTGAAGTCAGAGGTCTTGACACTCGTAGAATCTGATTTTTCAATGAAAAATGAATTCAAAAATAGAGAGGAGTCATTAATTTATCTAAAAGATATTTTTATTAAAGGATTAAAAGATAGAATTGAAACCGTAGAACATCAGAATAAAAAAATATATAATCAATTAAGTGGGGGCTGTGATAGTAGAGCCGTATTTGCCGGCTTAGATGCTTTAGACAATGAGTTTACATCTATCACTTATCAGTATATACACGATGAAAGTCCAATAGCGAAAGAATTATTAAAAATAACGGATAGGACAAATCATTATATAAAAAATGCCTTTGATTTAGACACAAGCGTTTCTGATAGTAATAAGATTTTTAAGACCAATGCCTTAGCCAATAGCTTTACAACTGCCGTATGCTATAACGAGGAAAAATATAATAGAACAGAGGTATTAAATAAAAATGCTGTAATATTTGGCGGAATTGGAGGAGAGTATATAAGACACCCGTTTTTTAAGCCTATGGGTTCGGTTTTAGATATTCTTTTATATAGACAGCCTCAACTAAGGTATAATAACTTAACTTCTATCATAAAAGGAAAAGAAAAAGACATTAATCTAAAGCAATTTTTATCGAATTCATTAAAGCAATATGGTAATGTGGATAAACTTACTTTAACCAAATTATTGTATAACGAATATTATATCAATTTCGTGAATATGGCTTCGGTAGATAGGTCTAGGATGTCTTTTTGGCATATATATCCTTTTATGAATTATGAATTTATACAAGCCGTTCGAAATAGAGTTCCTTTAAAATGGATAGGCTTTAGGTATTTTGCCGATTTTATAGGTTTAATGAATAAAGAATTGCTGAATGTTCCTTTATATAAATCAAACATCAAGTTAAACTCGACAAAAAGTCTGAAAAAAATGGATTTTTTAATGAGAACAGAATATAAGATGATTAATCTTATGTCGATATTTAATACAAAGAAGCATTACGTTAGTCAAGAAAAGGATACTTCTACTTTAAATTTGATTAAAGAAACCTACAATAAAATTCAGAATAAAGATTTATTTAATATAACTAAAATTGAATCAGATTTTCATTTGTATAATGAACCAATAAAAGTGCGTATTCTTACACTGGTGCAATATGTGTATGAATTAGAGCAAAAAGAATATATTAATTATTGTCAAAAATAGAACGATGAATTTGTTAGAAATATTAAAAACGATTTGGAGAGAAGCCGTTTCTCAAGAAGAAAGAAAAGTATCATTCTTCAATAATTATGCACAATTAGTCCATTCGAAACACTATAATAGACTGTATCGCGATTTTAGAAATATAGGGGAGTTAACATTCTATGATAACCAAAAGGATATTCTGTATTTAAAAACCAACGAAGGAATTCATTTTGCTACTAATCAATATTATAGTGTGGTATTAGAAATATTTGTACATACGGCATATAGTTTACCACCACATATTTCTAATAAGGATTTTGTAGTTTTTGATATAGGAATGAATAGAGCATACGCCTCTTTGTTTTTTGCCAATATGGAGCATTGCCAACACGTGTATAGTTTTGAAATAGATAAACCTACATACCAATTTGCAAGACAAAACATAGAGCTAAATCCTCATTTATCAGATAAGATTACTACCTATAATTATGGCTTATGGGATAAAAATGAAGAAATAGAAATTGGCTTAGATGGAGTTGATGGGCATATTTCTATAAAAGAAGTTGAGCAAACCAATGTCAAAACTAATTTTACCAAGGCAAAGGTTAAAAAAGCATCTGAAGAATTATCCGGTATTTTCCAAAATATAGATGATAAGCAGTTAAAAGTATTAAAAATAGATGTAGAAGGAAGCGAATACACTATTTTTGAAGATTTACATAAAGCCAATCTCTTACAAGAATTTGATTTAATTATAGGCGAGTTTCATAATGGATTAGAAGGCTTACAAGGCTATTTATCCAACTTTGATTGCTTATACTTACAACATGAAAATGAAAAATTAGGAGTATTTACTTACATAAAACAAAACTCTTAATGAATGTATTTATTGTTTCCAGAGGTATGCCTAATGACCGATATCCCTTAAATGGGATATTTGAGTTTGACCAAGCCAAAGCTTTAGCTTCAATAGGTCATAATGTCAGTTTTATGGTACTGGATTTTCGTTCATTTTGGATAAAAAGAAAATGGGGGTATTTTCATTATAAAAAAGATAATGTCAATGTTTTTGAAATCTCTATTCCTATTGGTCGATACCGTAAATCTGTATCTTTATTGCAGTATTTTGCTTCTTTTTTGTATGAAAAAATGGTTCAAAAAGTAGGGCAACCTGATGTCGTACACTCTCACTTTTTTTTCATATCGCACATAGCCAACGTGTTTAAGAATAAATACAAACTTCCTTTTGTAATTACCGAACACACAAGTATGCTCAATAAAGAATTATCTGATTTAGAGCCAATAGATGTTCGAGTAATGAAAGCGGCATTCCATAAGCCTGATAAAATAATAACTGTATCAGAATCCTTACAAAAAAACTTAAAACAGAAATTTAATCGTGATTCAACGGTCGTTTATAATGTCATTGATACAGACACATTCTCTTTTGTACCAAGAAAAAAGAAAAAAGAATTTGTTTTTGTAAGTATAGGTTTTTTAATTCCTCGTAAAGGGTTTGATTTATTGATAAATGCCTTTCATAAAGCCCAATTTGACTCAAATGTTAAATTGTTAATTATTGGAGAAGGCAAGGAGAAAGATAATCTACAATCGCAGATTAATCAATATCAATTGAGTGAACAAATACAGCTTTTGGGAGCCAAAAACCGTGATGAAATAATGCAAATAATGCAGAATAGCGATAGTTTTGTACTGGCTTCTAATGCCGAAACTTTTGGGGTAGTTTATATAGAGGCTATGCTAACAGGATTACCTGTAATTGCCACAATTTGCGGAGGTCCCGAAAATTTCATAACTGAGAATGAGGGGATTTTAATTCCTAAAAATGACGAATTAGAATTAACAAAGGCTTTACAACAAATGCACAAAACCGCTTATAATTATAATGCTAAGGCTATATCAGAATATTGTTATCATCAATTTTCTCCGAAGAATATAGCTTTGCAAATAACAGAAGTTTATAAGGAGCTATTGTAAGCTTGTGTTTATATAGTTTTTTTAAGCTCATTTGCTTATAAAAAAATCGGTGCTTTGATATCAAAACACCGATTTTCTTTTTTCTTAATATTATGTTGTTTAACCGAAGTCGTCAAACATAATATTTTCTTTTGGAACACCTAAATCATACAACATTTTTTCCACTGCTGCATTCATCATAGGAGGTCCACACAAGTAGTATTCTATATCTTCAGGAGACTCATGATCCTTCAAGTAATTATCGAAAATAATTTGGTGAATAAAACCGGTGTAACCAGTCCAATTATCTTCCGGTAGAGGCTCAGAAAGTCCGATTTCAAATTTGAAATTAGGGAACTCTTCCTCAATAGCTCTAAAGTGGTCTTCGTAGAATACCTCTCTCAATGAACGAGCACCATACCAGAATGTTGCTTTACGAGATGTTCTCTTAGTGTGGAATTGGTCGAAGATATGCGAACGCATAGGAGCCATACCTGCACCACCACCAATAAACATCATCTCATTATCAGTATCCTTAATAAAGAACTCTCCGTAAGGTCCAGAAACCATAACCTTATCACCCGGTTTACGAGAGAAAATATAAGAAGAACAAACACCCGGATTTACATTCATCCAGCCGTTTTTAGCTCTGTCCCAAGGAGGAGTAGCAATACGGATATTTAACATCACAATATTACCCTCTGCAGGGTGATTCGCCATAGAGTAAGCACGGTAAGTTTCCTCCGGATTCTTCATTTTTAAATCCCAAAGGTTGAACTTATCCCAATCCTCTCTATATTCTTCTTCAATATCAATGTCTTTGCTGAAATCAACATCAACTTTAGGCACATCAATCTGAATATAACCTCCTGAACGGAAATCTAAAGTTTCTCCTTCAGGTAACTTCACTACAAATTCTTTAATAAATGTAGCACGTCCTTCATTAGAAACCACTTCGCATTCCCATTTCTTAATTCCCATTACTTCTTGAGGAATCTTTACTTTAAGGTCATTCTTTACTTTTACCTGACAAGCTAAACGCCAATTGTCTTGTTGTTCTTTTCTGGTAAAGTAACCTGTTTCGGTAGGTAATATTCCACCACCACCTTCAGGTACCTGTATTCTACACATAGCACAAGTACCTCCACCACCACAGGCAGAAGGAAGTAATATTTTATTATTACCTAAAGTAGATAACAAAGATGAACCCGGAGCTACATTCATAGCTTCTTCATCATTGATTTGTAATTTTACCTCTCCGGAGGGCATTAACTTGGCTTTGGCAAATAATAAAATACTTACCAAAAGCAATATCATTCCAAGGAATACTATAATTCCCGTAGTAATGACTGTAGTCGATATAGCTAATAATATCATCGTTTAATTTCTTTTTATAATTTAATACCCATAAAACTCATAAACGCAATACCCATCAAACCGGTTACAATAAATGTAATACCTAAACCTCTAAGAGGAGCAGGAATTTGTGAGTATCTTATTTTCTCTCTTATAGCAGCAATACCAACAATAGCTAAGAACCAACCAATTCCGGAACCTAAGGCAAAAGAAGTGGCTTCTGCTACCGAGTTGTATTCTCTTTCTTGCATAAATAATGAACCTCCAAGAATGGCACAGTTCACGGCAATAAGAGGAAGAAAGATTCCTAATGATGCATATAATGCAGGTGCGTATTTCTCAACTATCATTTCAACTAATTGAACCATAGAAGCAATAACAGCAATAAACATAATAAAGCTTAAGAAACTTAAATCTACAGTTTTGAAAGAAGGATCTAACCAAGATAAAGCACCGGCCTTTAAAACGTATTCATTCAATAGGTAATCAACAGGAACGGTAATACTTAAAACGAAAATAACCGCTAAACCCAAACCTGCTGATGTTTTTACTGTTTTTGATACCGCTAAGTATGAACACATACCTAAGAAGTATGCAAAAACCATATTGTCAATAAATATGGACTTTACAAATATATTTAATAATTCTTGCATTTCTATTTCTTTTTAATGTTAGTTAGACTCAAGCAATTCTTTATTTCTTGCTCTTTGTACCCAAATGATAATACCTACTACAATTAACGCCATAGGAGGTAAAATCATCAATCCGTTGTTAGAATATCCCATTTCGTAGAATGATTCAGGAATAATTCTTATTTCGCCTAAACCCGGTAATGTTAAAGTTCCGGCTCCAAACAATTCACGGACAACAGAAATGATTATTAATATCATACCATAACCGGCACCGTTTCCTATACCGTCTAAAAATGAAGGCCAAGGCTTGTTACCTAAGGCGAAAGCCTCTAAACGTCCCATTATGATACAGTTCGTAATAATTAGACCCACAAAGACCGAAAGCTGTTTACTAACATCGTAAGCAAAAGCTTTTAGCACTTGGTCAACCAAAATAACCAAAGCGGCCACAATTACCAATTGAACAATAATTCTAATTCGAGAAGGAATGGTATTTCTTAATAAAGAAATAATCACGTTGGCTAATGAAAGTACTGCTGTTACCGAGATAGATAACACAATAGCAGGCTCTACTTTCACTGTTACAGCCAAAGCTGAACAAATACCTAATACCTGAACCGTAATGGGGTTGTTATCTCCCAAGGGGTTGGTAATAAGTTGCATATTTTTCTTTGAAAATAATTGACTCATAACTACTATTTTTTATTTGTTTTAAAGTAATTAACGTAATTCTCTAAATTGGTTTTAACCATCGCTTCTAAACCTTTACTGGTAATAGTTCCTCCTGAAATAGCATCAACTCCGTGTTGTGTATCTCCGGCTCTTTGAGCAGCTCCTGAGCCACCCTTGTAAACCGTAATAGAAAGGAATTTAGTACCTTCAAATAAAGTTTTACCTTTGAATTGATTTTTAAACCAATCTTTATTAATGTCAGCACCTAAACCCGGAGTTTCTCCTTTATGATCGAAAGTAGCTCCGTAAATAGTGTTATAGTCATCGTTTAAAGAAATATACCCCCAAATAGGTCCCCAAAGTCCGGTTCCTAAAAGAGGAATAATAGCTTTTTTCTCACCATTATCTAATTGACTGATAAATAAAGGAAGGTTTCTTTGCCCTGCCTCTTTAGCCAATTCTTTCTTTAAATTAATATCAAAAGCAATTACTCCGTTTTGAACCTCTCCTTTAGAGTTGATTACTAAACGGTTGCTCTCAGGAATATACTTGTTGAATAAATCTTCAGCATTGTCAGTGGTGCTTTCAATACCTACAGAAGCAAGTATATTCTGTATTTTTTCTATCTTAATATTGTTTTCCTGTATAGGTTTTAAAGCTTCCGCTGTGAAAGATAAAATAGCGGCTACTATAATCACCATTACTGAGGCATAAACAAATATATATGTATTAGTCTGCTTCATAACTTCTTAATATTTATGCTTTAGCACGTTTTAAACGTTTTTTAATATTAGCTTGAACCACATAATGGTCGATAAGAGGTGCAAAGGTATTCATAAATAGAATAGCAAGCATCATACCTTCAGGGTAAGCAGGATTCACTACTCTGATAAGTACAGCTATAACACCAATTAAGAAACCATAAATGTATTTTCCTGTGCCCGTTTGTGAAGCGGTTACAGGGTCAGTAGCCATAAATACGGCTCCAAAAGCAAAACCACCCATTACTAAGTGGTAGTAAGCAGGCACTTCCATATAAGAATTTACAGCGAAAGCATTAAAGATTAATCCCATTGCTAAACCTCCTGCAAACACAGAAAACATTACTTTCCAATTAGCAACACCTGTAAATAATAAGAAAGCTGCTCCTATTAATATAGCTAAAGTTGAAGTTTCTCCGACAGAACCGGGTATCCAACCCATAAACATATCGTAGAAAGTCATTGCCTTTCCTTGAAGTCCTAAGATTAACTCGTTAGAAGGAACGCCCGCAGTTAACTGAGCCATAGGTGTAGCACCAGAAAAACCATCTACGATGTTGTTACCTTCAGTTAAGCCGTTAATCCAAATCTTGTCACCGGACATTTGTGAAGGGTAAGCAAAGAATAAGAAAGCACGAGACAGTAAAGCAGGGTTGAAAATATTCATACCTGTTCCTCCAAATACTTCTTTTCCTATTATTACCGCAAATACAATAGATATAGCAATCATCCAAAGAGGAGTATCAATAGGTGTAATCAAAGGAATTAACATACCTGTTACAAAATAACCTTCGTTTACCTCGTGTCCTCTGGACTGTGCGAATACAATTTCTATACCTAAACCAACCACGTAAGAAACGGCTATAACAGGTAAAAGTTTCCAGAAACCGTGCATAAACGCCGTCATTAGGTCAGCTTGTTCTCCTATAGAAGCAAAATGTTGATAGCCAATATTCCACATACCAAACAATAAAGCCGGTACCATAGCTATTACGACCATAAACATACTTCTCTTAGAGTCAACTCCATCACGGATATGAGCCCCTGTTTGGGTTACTTTATCCGGTACATAAAACAAGGTTTCAGCAGCATCAAACATAGAATGAAACTGATGATACTTAGCGCCTTTTTGGACGTGTGGTTTTATGTTGTCTAATATATTTCTAATTAATTTCATCTTAACCAACCTCCTTTATCATTAAATCTAAACCTTTACGAAGAATACTTTGCGCTTCTTGCTTTGAGATACAAATGTAGTCGCAAAGAGCAAAATCTTCTTCTATTACTTCGTATATTCCCAATTGCTCCATTTTGTCAATGTCTTCTACTAAACAGGCTTTAAGCAATTCCATAGGGTAAATGTTTAAAGGTACTACTTTTTCGTACTGACCTGAGAAAATAAAAGCTCTATGTCCTCCATTAAGATTGGTGTCTAAAGCATATTTCTTTTTAGGCATCAACCAAGAAAAAGAGGTTCTATACATTGAAAATTTGTGGAAATTAGGGGTTATCCATCCAAAGAATTGGAATTGGTCTCCCTCCGGAATAACAGAAATTTGAGAATCAAAGAAGCCTAAATAACCCTCTTTTTCTACTTTAGTTCCTGTTAAAACATTACCGGAAATGTAACGCACGTGTTCGTTGCTTACTTTATCGGCAACAATAGAAGAAACTAACGCTCCCATTTTTGTTCTGTAATATTGAGGCTGATTAACCTCAGAACCTACCACAGCCACTGTTCTGCTGGCGTCAAATTGACCTTTGGCAAATAAACGACCAATAATCAAAACGTCTTGAGGGTTGATTTGCCAAACAAACTCGCCTTTATTGATAGGGTCTAATTTTTCAATATGTGTACCCACTAAACCTGCAGGGTGTTTACCTACATAAGAAGTGATTTCTACATTTTTGAGCTGTTTGAATGCTTGAATAGGTGCCTCAGAACCGTCAATTCCCAAGTGAACTTTGCCACTGGTCAATTGCTTTAAAGCATCTATTCCTGTTTGAAACATTTCTTGCTCATCTTTCAAAATGTAGTTGTAATTAACTCCAAGAGGAGCACTGTCAAAAGCTGAAATAAAAATAGCCTTTGGAGTTACTTCCGGTTGAGCAATAATACCATAAGGACGTTGGATTAAAAATGGCCAAACGCCTGATGATAATAGATTTTTTACTATGTCTTCTCTCGACATATCATTAGGGTTACCTGTTGTAAAGGTTTCGTACTCTTGAGTGTCATCTGCTTTAACAACCACAGATAAAATTCTTCTACGTTCGCCACGCTCTACCGCTGTAACTGTACCGCTTACCGGAGATGTAAATTTAATATCCGGATTATCTTTATGATAAAAAAGTACCGTTCCGGCTTTTACTTTTGCATCAACTTTAACAGCCAATTTAGGAGTTAAGTTGGTAAAATCCGGTGGTTTAACAGCAAAGTGGGTCGAAACAAGTGCGTCATCACATTTTTGTTCTGCAATGCCTTGTAACTTGATGTCTAAACCTCGATTGATTTTTATTTTATTCATTTTACAGAATTTTTGGCAAAGGTAAATATATTTATCCCTTTTACAATTTTAAAATAGTCTTTTTTTAGATTAGGTTTATTCTGTTGTTTTATAGTTGTTTACGTTTGTTTTTGTAAGTTCTTAGAATTGAGGTTAGATAGTTTTAAGCCTAAAATAAGTAGCTTAATAGTTGAAAAGTTCAATAAAAAGCTTGTCCTAAAACAGAAATTTTATTGAAATAATTCTGTAAGTAAATTTAAAAGTTGCAAGTCAAAGGTTAAAAGCTAAAAGTTTTAAAGATGATGGGTGGTTTCTTGTTTTAAATGGTGTTGGGTTTGGGGTGTTCGGATTTGGGTATTAGGTGTTTGGTATTAGGTGTTAGGTGGATATGATAATGTGGTAATGTGCTAAAAGTTTGTAAGCTTTTAAAGTTAGAAGGTTTTAAGGTTGAATATTATAAAGTTGTCCGCACTCATTCCCTCTTGGTGAAGAGGGCTAGGGAGATTGATTTTTAATGCGGTAATTTGTTAAAAGTTTGTAAAGTTTATAAAGTTGAAAGTAGCTTGCACCTCTTAATTCTTGGTAAAGGCTACCT
>PDWI01000613.1_pt1 | contig 57937 bp, 45 predicted proteins | sample 1430891 | NCBI WGS metagenome assembly PDWI01 (sample SAMN01162508, study PRJNA174530) | Oral metagenome, whole genome shotgun sequencing project. | biome: Marine environment; feature: Marine mammal; material: Swab sample of the gingival sulcus; isolation source: swab sample of gingival sulcus... | reverse complement strand
TGTTTCTGGTCTTTTTCTTCCCATTGAAAAATCCTCCTAATTAAGTTTATTATATCTTAACCAGAAGGATTATCATACACAAAATTTTTTACACTACCGTGTTTGTTCTTTTTTTGCTGTTTTTTCTTTATATAATTCGTGTTTTATGTTAATATATCATCTAGGATAATACGTAAAGATTATGTTTTTATACTAATCTTAATTAAATATTTTTTATATTGATAACTGTTCTGTACATTTGGCTTATATTAGCTTAAAGTACACTAGGTTTAACGATATTGTGTAGAACAGGGGTTAATTTTTTATATGAGTATTTATCTCGATTAATTTAGGAGAAATAAATGAAGTCATTTTTAGCATTTTTTAAAAATTTATTTGGACGTGGCGTTGACAAAAAAGTCCTATCCGGAATAGATATAGATATTGATAAAATTAATGAGGACCCTCAAGTTGCAGTTCGTTTGCAAGAAAAGTATCAATCTAACTCAGAAAGTGTTGAGGAACTAAGCAAAAACTTACCTAAACTTAAAAGTGAATTCGAAAGCATACAGAAGATAGAAAAGTTATCCCAAAAGGCTAAGGAAGATTTGGAAGGGCTTGCAAAAATATACTCTGAAACTTTATTGGAAAAGACTGATTTTAAGAATAAAGTTAAGTTTAATTCTGGAGAAGACTACCTTGCTAATTATGGGGATAGTGTTTTAGAAGCTCTTGATTTAATGAAGGAGACGGAAGAATATCAGTTATTAGTAAAGAGGGATTTAGCATATCTTGAGGCAGAAAAAGAAGAAATTTTGTATCAAAAGAATAGGTTAATATTTAATGATAAGATGATTAATATATTATTTGTAATTGTTTCTGTGTTGTCGCTTTCTATTTTGGGCCTTGTATCTGTTTTTTTAGCTAGAACTCAATTTGATATTGTAGTTGCTTTTTCTGCTACTTTAATACTAATTGTTTTGACTACGATTTGGGCTTATTTTACAAGACGACTTATAAAAGTAGAACTTGGTAAGAATACAAAATTACTAACTAAGGTTATTACCTTAATTAATAAAACAAAAATTAAGTACATAAATAATAAAAAACTTTTAGATTATCAATATAAAAAATATAAGGTTGATAGTTATTATATGTTTACTGTTAGATGGAAGAATTATAATGATAATAAAGATAATATAAGGCGTTATAAAAAAATTAATAATTCTATATCGGCATTAATTTCAGATATAGAAAATTTATTGACTTCGATAGCCATCAAAGACGATAGCTTTGTCTTTGATAATATTGATTATTTTATGTCTGCAGAAGGTAGGAAAAAATTAAAGGAAAAATACGAAAATTTAATTGATGAAATTGATGGAAAAATAAAAAAATACGAAAAGGAAAATGCTGTTATTTATATAGTTTTGGCTAATTATAAGAGCAGCCAGTCAGCAAAATAGAAATCGGAGAAATATAATGATAAAATTATACAACACTTTAAATAGAAAAAAAGAAGAGTTTGTTCCTATAAATGAGGGCGAAGTTAAAATGTATGTATGTGGGCCAACTGTTTATGATAATATTCATATTGGTAATGCAAGGCCGATAATAATGTTTGACCTTATTAGGAGATACTTTGAGTACAGGGGATATAAGGTTACCTTCGTTCAGAATTATACTGATGTTGATGATAAAATTATTGCGAGAGCAAATGAAAAAAATATGAGTATAAAAGAGTTTTCTGAATTTTATATTAAAGAGATAGAGGAAGACATCGAAAAGCTTGGAGTTCACAAGGCTACGATAAACCCCAAGGCGACCGAGCAAATAGATAATATGCTTGCTATGATAGATACATTAATTAAAAAAGGGCATGCTTATGAGGTTGATGGCTCGGTATTTTTCGAAACAAAAACTTTTGCAGGATATGGAAAGTTGAGTAAGAAGAATATTGAGGACCTTGAGGCTGGAGCTAGGATTTCGGTTGATGAAAGTAAAAGAAGTCCTATGGACTTTGTTCTTTGGAAGCCTAAAAAAGAGGGTGAAGTTGCTTGGGATTCTCCTTATGGAGAGGGTAGACCTGGATGGCATATTGAATGTTCAGTAATGGCTAAGGCTATACTTGGTGATACGATAGATATTCATGCAGGTGGAACTGATTTAATTTTCCCTCACCATGAGAATGAAATAGCACAAAGTGAGTGTGCAAATGGAGCTAATTTTGCGAATTATTGGCTTCATAACGGTTTTATAAATATAGATAATAAGAAGATGTCCAAATCAAAGGGTAACTTTTTTATGGTTAAAGATATAGTTAGTGACTTTTCTTATGATGAGGTTAGATTCTTTATAATAAGTGCTCATTATAGGTCACCAGTTAACTTCAGTAGAGAAGTTATGGAAGCATCTAGAAATGCCTTAGATAGGATTAGAAATGGATATAACACTGTTTCGTTTTATTTGAAAGATGTAAAAGTGGATAGCTATGATGAAGTAGAAGAAGTGAAGGCATTTAGAGATAAATTTATTAGTGTTATGGATGATGATTTTAACACTGCAGATGCGATAACAGTTGTCTTTGAAGCTATTAGAAGAACTAATGTTTTGGTTAAGGAAGGAGAAAGCAAAGAGCTTGTATATCAATACAAGATGCTTCTTGAAGAACTTATCGGGGTTTTGGGTATTCCACTTTTTAATAATGAAATTGATGATGAAGAAATCCTTAAACTTATTGAGGAAAGAAATGAGGCTAGGAAGGCGAGAGACTTTGCCAGAGCTGATGAAATAAGAGATATGCTTAAAGATAAGAACATAATTTTAGAAGATACTAGAGAAGGCGTTAAGTTCAAGAGGGTGTAAATGGAGAGTTTGTTTGAACAAGTAAAATTACCTAAGGTCAACACATTTTCGCCTAATGTACTAGCTTATATTGGTGACAGTGTGTATGAACTTTTTATCAGACATATAATTTTGAGTGGTGGAAATAAGCCTATGTTTAAGTTGCACGAAGAAGCTAAACGTTTTAGCAGTGGAAAAGGTCAAGTTGCGATTTACGAAAAAATCAAGGATGATTTTACAGAAAAAGAAGAAGTAATGTTTAAAAAAGGAAGAAATTCAAAGGTGGGTTCTTATTCAAAGAATCTTGAACTAGCTGAGTACAAGATTGCTACAGGGATTGAGTGTGTGTTTGGCTACCTGTATGTTACTGGAGAAATTGATAGAATCACGGAACTTATTTTGAAGGGAATAAACTATGAGCAATAAAGAAATAATTTATGGTAAAAATGTAATAGATGCACTTCTTATTAGCGACGTGAAGATTGATGAGGTATTTTTAGCCAAGGGTAGCAAAGAAGAAAAACGTTATGAGAAAGTCTTTTTTGATAGGGGTTTTAAGATTAACAAAAAAAGCAAGCAATACCTAGATGAACTTGCAAAAGGTGGAAATCATCAAGGTGTTTTAGCTATAATTGATAAGTATAATTATTGTGAAGTATCTGATATTTTAGCAGAAGCTGAGAAAAAGGGCGAAAAGCCGTTCGTTATAATACTAGATAAGATAGTAGATGTTCATAATTTAGGTGCAATTATTAGAACTGCTAACCTTGTTGGTGCTCATGGAATTGTTATCAAAAAGGATGGCGGTGCTTCGGTTAATTCAACTGTTTACAAGACTTCTTCGGGTGCTTTGTTTTCAAGTAAGATAGCTAGAGTTACAAATATTTCAAGAGCTATTAAGGAATTGAAATCTAATGGACTTTGGGTATATGCTTCATCAATGGAAGGTGGAACAATGTACGACTGTGACTTTAAGGATGGAACTGCTTTAGTTATAGGAAATGAAGGCAAGGGAGTAAGTGAACTTGTAAAGAAAAATTGCGATATGACTGTTTCAATACCTATGAGAGACACAGCAGTTGATTCCCTTAATGGTAGCGTTGCAGCTTCGGTTCTTATGTATGAGGTTTTTAGACAAAGGTATATTTAATGCAGAAGGAAACTTTAATTGTTGATGGATACAATTTTATATGTGCTAGTGAGAAGTACAAAAAAATGTATGAAAAAAGTGCTGAGCATGCAAGGTATAAAATAGTAGAACTTCTCAGCGATTATGCGGGTTATACTAAGAAGATTATAATTGTAGTTTTTGATGCGTATAGAACTAATAGGGATAAAAGGACGGTAGAAACCTTTTCGGATATAAATATTGTCTTTACTAAAAAGGGGGAGACTGCAGATGCTTACATTGAAGCTTTCGTTACAAGTGAGCTGGAGGATACAAGAAATATTACTGTAGTTACTGAGGATAGATTGATTGCGGTTTTAGCAACAGGAAATGGTTGTAAGCATAGGACGTCTTCCATTATGCATGAGGATATTAAGGCAACGAGAAAACAAAATAGAATAAAAGTTCAAAATAAAGATTTTTCAAGTGGCAATACTTTGGAGAGTTTTTTGGATGAAAAGACCAGAAAAATATTAGAGAAAAAACGTAGAGATTGAGGTGATTGGTATTAATAATCATGATAAGACTATCGAAGAACTTACGGATGAGGAGATAGTTGAGAGAATACAAGAAGGTGATGATAAGTGTTTTGCTTATCTTATGAATAAATACAAAAAGGTTGTTGAAAATAAAACTAGTTCCTATTTTTTAAAGTGGGGAGAAAAAGAAGATATAATTCAAGAGGGTATGATAGGCTTGTTTAAAGCGACGAGAGCATATAATAAGGAAATGGATGCCTCTTTCTATTACTTTGCTAACATTTGCATTGATAGACAAATAGTTACTGCGGTAAAGGCAGCAAATAGGAAGAAGCATAGTCCTCTTAATGAATATGTATCTTTAAATAAACCTGTTTTTGATGAAGAAAAAGAGGGAACTATGTTAGAATATTTAGTTTCTGATAAGGTTTTATTGGATCCAGAACTTATTTTTATCGGTAAGGAAAGTGCTGATAATATCGAAATAGGTTTGGAGAAAAAACTAAGTAAGTTTGAACTTCTTATTTATAATTTGTTTAAGGATGGACTTACTTATACAGAAATAGCGGAGAGTTTGGAAAAGAGTCCTAAGTCGATTGATAATGCTTTGCAGAGGGTTAAGAAGAAGGTTACGGAGGTTATTAAAGAACATAGTTGATGATTTATGGGTTAGACTGTGTTAAATTAAATATATTCATAGAAAGGAAGTCAAATGAACAAAAATCTAAAAAGATGCTTTTGGGTCGACTTAAATAATGATTTATATATAGATTATCACGATAATGACTGGGGAGTTCCAGTTTATGATGATAGACTTCTTTTTGAAATGCTTATTTTAGAGGGAGCACAGGCAGGACTTTCTTGGTCTACTATTTTGAAAAAGAGAGACAACTATAAAAAGGCTTTTGATAATTTCTTTCCCGATATAGTTGCAAAGTATGATGATAAAAAGATAGAGGAATTGTTAAATAATAAGGGTATAGTAAGGAATAGACGTAAGATAAATGCCGCTATTAATAATGCAAAGGTTTTTCTTGAAATACAAAAGGACTTTGGTAGTTTTTCTAAATATATTTGGGCGTTTGTTGGTGGTAAAACTATTCATAATTCGTATTCTAACTACAAAGATGTTCCGACTAAGACAGAACTTTCAGATCTTATTTCAAAGGATTTGAAAAAGCGAGGGATGAGTTTTGTGGGTTCGACTATTATTTATTCATATATTCAAGCTATCGGAATGGTAAATGACCATGAAATGGGGTGTTTTAGGTATAATGAGATTAAAAGAGTAAAATAAAATTTTTAGTGACTTCGGTCACTATTTTTTTATCAAATAATGACTAAAGTAATTTGAAGATTATTTGTAAATTTAATATAATATAATTGTACTAATTAACAAGATATTTAGGAGGAGATTATGGGACACGCTCATGAGGTAGATTACAAATTGTTTGGTGATGATATGCAGTTTGTGGAGATTGAATTAGATCCACAAGAAACTGTTATAGCTGAGGCGGGTGCTATGATGTATATGGATCATAACATCAAAATGGAAACTATTTTTGGTGATGGCAGTGAATCTAGTTCTGGTGGAGGATTTATGGGTAAGCTTATGGGTGCTGGTAAGAGAGTTCTTACTGGTGAGAGTTTGTTTATGACTTCTTTTACTAATATTGGTTCAGGAAAGGCACATGTGGCTTTTGCTTCGCCTTATCCAGGAAGTATAATGCCGATTGACTTAGACCAAGTGAATGGAACTTTAATTTGTCAGAAAGATGCTTTTTTATGTGCTGCTAAAGGTGTATCAGTAGGAATTCATCTTCAAAAGAAATTATCTGGCTTCTTTGGTGGAGAGGGATTTATAATGGAAAAGCTAGAAGGTGACGGATTAGTATTCGTTCATGCAGGAGGTACAGTAGTAAGAAAAAGAATTGAGACTGGAATGACTCTTAAAATAGATACTGGTTGTCTCGTTGCTATGACAGCAGGTATAGATTTTAACATCGCTATGGCATCTGATATAAAGAGTGGTTTGTTTGGTGGAGAAGGAATCTTTTTAGGTACTTTAAGTGGAGATGGCTATGTATGGTTACAATCGCTTCCATTTAGCAGAATGGCCGATAAGATTTATAGTGCTGCTGGCGGAAATGCAGGAGATAATAGCTCTGGTTTATTTAAATTAAACTAAATTAAGTTGTTATAATGAGAGGATTAAAAAGGCTGCTATTTAATTTTTAAATAGAGCTTTTTTTGTGTTTATTATCTTTATATGTTATGCCAAAATCCGATGTGCCCATTAGCATAGAGCCTAATAATCGACTTAGAATTTTAATAGTTAGAATCTACATCGGATTTCCAAAATATTTTATTCATTGACCGAAATCCGATGTGCCCATTAGTATAGAGACAAATAATCGACTTAGAATTTTAACAGGTAGAAACTACATCGGATTTCTAAAACTTTTCTATTTAAAATTTAACCTTATTCTAAATCCTCTAACCATAAACTCTTATCAAAGTCACTTGGCATTCTAAGGTCTCCTCTAGGAGAAAGACAAATAGAACCAACTTTAGGGCCATCTGGCATACAAGAACGTTTAAACTGGCTATTAAAGAACCTTCTTAGAAATACTTTTAGCCATTTTTTTATTGTTTCGTCATCATAAATATCTTTAAATGTTTTTTCTGCTAAAAATAGTATCTTACTAGGCGAAAATTTATTTCTAAGCAAGTGGAACAAAAAGAAATCATGTAATTCATAAGGACCTACAATATCCTCTGTTATCTGTGCAATTTTTCCGTCTTCACTTGGAGGTAAAAGTTCTGGACTAACTGGAGTTTCATATACATCTCTGAGTATTTCTTTTACTTCTTTAAATTCATCTAAATTAGATGCCCACTCAACAAGCTTTCTGACGAGAGTTTTTGGTACGGAGGCATTTACGCCATACATTGACATCTGGTCACCATTATAAGTAGCAAAACCTAGAGCTAGTTCGGAAAGGTCACCAGTTCCAACCACTATGGCAGAGTGCATATTAGCCAAGTCCATAAGTATTTGTGTACGTTCTCTAGCTTGTGAATTTTCATAAGTTATATCTCTATTATTTGCATCTTGTCCAATGTCTTTGAAGTGCAAAAGGGTAGCTTCTTTAATGCTAATTTCCTTAAAGTTAAGCCCTAGAGTTGTAATTAATTTCACAGCATTATCATAGGTCCTGTCACTTGTTCCGAAACCAGGCATAGTAACTGCAATAATATTTTCATAAGGAATATTCATTATCATAAATGCCTTGCAGATAACGAGTAGGGCGAGTGTAGAATCTAATCCGCCTGATATTCCTATAACTGCCTTTTCACAAGAAATATGCTTCATTCTTTTAACTAATCCCATAGCTTGAATATTTAAAATTTCGTCACATCTTTCATTCATTGCTACCTTGTCACTTGAAATAAAAGGGTTTTGGCTTAAATTTATTTCAAGTTCAAAATCCTTTTCTTTGGAATCAAAATCAACCTTATAATAATTATTTAAGGCTTTAAACATTGATGTATGAGTAGCCCTTTCGTTGCTAAGTAATTCTAAGTCGATATCAGAATAAATCATATTACTATCAGTGCAAAAACGTTTGTTTTCCTTAACGATATTACCATTGTTTGCAATTATAAGTTTGCCGCCAAATACGAGGTCTGTACTTGACTCTCCAAAACCAGCACTCGCATAAACATAGCTAGTAAATGTCCTTGCTGATTGATTTTCGATTAGATTTTTTCTATATGAGTTTTTTCCACTGATTTCATTACTAGCAGAAAGATTAAAAATTATTTTTGCGCCATTTTTAGCAAGCATTGTACTAGGTGGGTCCATGCTCCAAAGATCTTCGCATATTTCTATCCCAAAACTTAGGTCTTTATTTTTAATATCAGTAAAAATTTGATATGCACAAACTCTAAATTTTTGTTTATCACCAAGACAAACTATTTCGTCAAGGTCTTCACCTGAAGCAAACCATCTTTTTTCATAGAATTCATTATAGTTAGGTATATTTATTTTAGGAACACCTGCAAAGATTTTTCCGTCTCCAATGAAGAAGGCTACATTGTATAAGGTGCTTTTTATTGAAAATGGGGCACCAACTATGAAATGAGTGTCAACGCTTTCGGAAAATCTAGCTAATTCAAGCAAACTTTCTTTACATGCGTTTATTAGAATTGATTGATTAAACATATCCGCAGCTGTATATCCGCTTAAAACGAGTTCAGGAAATACAAGCAAACGTACACCTTTAGAATTAGCGAGTTTAACTTGCTTTTTAACTTCTGAAGTATTGTGTTTAACATTTCCAACCTTTGTTATTATATTTGCAGCAGCTAACCTAACGAAATTATATTTCATATTTTTCCTCTTTTCATTTAAAGTATTTATTTTTTAATTTTACCATATTGAAAGCAATAATTCATAAAAATATTTATATTTTTATTTATCTTTACAATATATATGATAAAATAGTAAAGTGTAAAAAGTAAATGTGAGGAGAGAATTTGAACAGAGAAAAACTTATCATTGACTTGCTAAGTCATGAGAATTATATACCAATGAAGAAAAAAGAAATAGCCATACTGCTAGATCTTAATAAAGAAGAAAAAAAAGAGCTAGATGAGGTTTTAGAAAGCCTTTTGAACAAGGGCAAGATTATGATTACAAAGCGTGGTAAAATTATGATTAATACAAAACCGCCTAGTCTTTTTGTTGGAACTTTTAGAGCGACAGAAAGAGGCTTTGGCTTTGTTGAGCTTGGAGGGTTTAGTGACGACTTTTTTATTCCAGCTAAGTTTACAATGAATGCTCTGGATGGTGATATTGTAAAGATAGAAAAGTTGCCTCGTAGCACTGGTAGAAGGACAGAAGCTAAGGTTATTAAAATACTTACTAGGACTAAGGACACTTTTATTGGTTCCTATGAAAGTAGTGAGGACTTTGGTTTTGTTGTTTGTGACGACAAAAAAATGAAAAAGGATATTTTTGTTAGGAAAAAGAATTCGCTTGATGCAAAGAAAGGTCAAAAAGTCGTAGTAAAAGTATTTGATTTTGGAAACAATGATAAGAAACCAGAGGGTGAAGTAATAGAGATTCTCGGTTACGCAAATGACCCTGATATTGCTATTCTTTCTTTGTTAAGGGAATTAAATATACCGACGCAGTTTCCGGACGAAGTTTTACAAGAACTAAGAGAGTTGTCATATGATGATGAGCTTGAAAAGAGAAAAGATTTTAGGGACTTGGTGACAGTTACCATAGATGGGGCTGATGCAAAGGACTTGGATGATGCTATTTCTATAGAAAAATTAGATAATGGATATAGATTATACGTTCATATAGCGGATGTTTCGCATTATGTTAGAGCTGGATCAGAGTTAGATAAAGAGGCAGTAAAAAGGGGTACGAGTGTTTATCTTGTCGATAAGGTTGTTCCTATGCTTCCTAAAGGATTGTCAAACGAGCTTTGTTCATTGAATAAAAACGAAGATAAACTAGCCCTTTCTGTCCGTATGGATATAAATGAAAAAGCTAGGGTTGTCGATTACAAAATTTATGAGTCCATTGTATCGATAAATGAGAGAATGACCTATGATGCTGTATATAGAATACTCGAAGGTGAGGATGAGTATATCAAAAAGTACAATTATCTTTTAAATGAATTTAAAATGATGGAAGAACTTGCAAAAATACTTAGAAAAAATAGGAAAAAACGTGGTTCTATTGATTTTAATTTAAAAGAGACTAAGGTTGAACTAGATGAAAATGGCAAGGTAGTTAATATTGATTTTTATAAAACGACTTTTGCAAATAAAATAATTGAAGAATTTATGCTTATAACAAATGAGGTTATAGCTGAGCACTTTTATTGGCAGGAGATACCTTTTGTTTTCAGAAATCACGAGGAGCCAGATCCAGAGAAGATAAAACAATTAGCGACTTTCATACGTGCCTTTGGGTATACTCTTAAAGGAAGTGACGAACTGCATCCTAAAGCAATGCAAAAATTACTTGTAGAGGTAGAGGGGAGCGAGGAAGAAATTTTAATAAGTAGAATATCTTTAAGGTCTATGCAACAGGCAAAATACGAGAGTGAAAATAAGGGTCATTTTGGGCTTGCAGCAAAGTTTTATTGTCACTTCACATCGCCTATAAGGAGATATCCAGACCTTATTATCCATAGGATAATAAAGGATAGCATTAATGGAAGAATTGATTCTAAGAAGATTCAATACTATAAAGGGATACTTGCGAAGATAGCCCTTGAATGTTCAAAAAATGAACGAAGAGCAATTACTGCAGAGCGTGAAGTCATTAAGATGAAAGTTGTCGAATATATGGCTGATAAGATTGGCCTTGAATACGATGGAATTGTTAGCGGAATTACTGGATGGGGTATGTATGTAGAACTAGCCAATTCAGTTGAGGGAATGATAAGGCTTGAGAATATTCGTGATGACATATACTATTCAGATGATAATTATAATGTTATAGGCGTTAATAGTGGCAGGAGATTTACTCTTGGTGATAAGCTTAGAATAAGCGTTACTAAAGTTGACAAGGAAACGAATAAGATAGATTTTGATTTAATATAAAAGACTAGAAAGGCAAGATATGAAAAGAGTTTTGTTGGTTGATGGAAATAGTATAATGAACAGGGCGTTTTATGGCGTTCCTTTGTTGACGAACAGTAATGGTGAATATACGAATGCGATATATGGCTTTCTAAATATACTTTTTAAAACTATGGAAGACAGACAGACTGATTCTTTGATTGTTTCCTTTGACTTAAAAGGTGGGACTTTTAGAAATGAAATTTATAAAGAATACAAGGGCAATAGAAAGGGTATGCCAGAAGAGTTAAGACCACAGATGAAAGCTATTAAAGAGATTCTTGAGGCTATGAATATTGGTATTAAAGAGCAGCAAGGATATGAAGCAGATGATGTTTTAGGTACGCTTTCTTGCAAACTAGAAGAGAGAGGTGATGAGGTTGTAATTCTTTCTGGAGATAGAGACCTTCTGCAACTTGCTACAGATAAAGTTGCTGTGCTTATACCAAAAACTAGCAAGGGCAAGACTACTTATGAATTTTATACCAATGAAGTTATAAAAGAAGTCAAGGGAGTTTCAGCTAAGGACTTAATCGAAGTAAAAGGTCTTATGGGTGATACATCCGATAATATTCCTGGTATTCCTGGAGTCGGTGAAAAAACTGCAATTAAGCTTATTAAGGAGCATGGCAGTATTGAAAAAGTTTATGAAAATAGAGATAGTTTAACAAAAAAATTAAAGGAAAATGTGACTACATACTATGAACAGGCTCTTATGAGCAGGAAACTTGGCAGAATAATACTAGATGCCCCAGTTGAACTTGAAGAAAAAGATTATTTACTTGAGAATATGTTTAATAAGGAAGCGTATGACTTGTTTAGAGAATATCAATTAAATACTTTGTTATCAAAGCTTGACAATATTGAGGTGGATTCCGATTTAGCGAAAGTAGAAAAAGAGGAAGAAAGACCTGTTAATATAAAAAAAGTCAGTATAAAAGAGTTTAAAGCTGACTTAAAGGATGCTAAGGATGTTTATTATAGTTATGTGGCTGATGAAAAGCAGATATTTTATATGTATACTGTAAATAAGGAAGACTTTTGTTATTTAGATTCAAGTGATAGTGCTAAGTTTTTTGATTTGATTTATTCAAATAAAGACATAAAAAAATGGACATACGAGCTAAAAAAACAACTTCTTTCTATTCGTAGCGAGAAAGGAATAGCCTATGAAAACATTTATGAACTAACATTGATTAATTATATTCTAGACCCAGCAAAAAAGAATTTTAGCGTTTTCGCTATGTTATCTAGTGAAGGTGAGTTAGTAAGCGATGATGAAGATTTCTTTGGTAAGGGCAAAAAGAAAAAGACTTTAAGTGATTTTGAAGAGGAAGAAATATCTCAAAGATTGAAATCATTGTTGCTTAGCATGGTAAAAGTTTCTTCAAGTTTACTTAATAAGTTAAGAGATAATGACTTAGAAAAGCTTTATTTTGAAATAGAATTGCCACTCTTATTTGTTCTTTATAAGATGGAACTTAGGGGAATAAAGGTAGATGGACAGGCGCTTAAAGATTATTCTAAGGAATTAGAAAGTCAGATTGACTTAGTTGAAAAAGAAATTATCGATATAGCTGGCGAGAAGTTTAATGTAGCATCACCAAAGCAGTTAGGTGTGATTTTATTTGAAAAAATGGAACTGCCTTTTGCTAAAAAAACAAAGACTGGATATTCTACTTCTGCTGAGGTACTTGAGAAACTAGCGCCTTATCATCCGATAGCAAACTTGGTTCTTAAATATAGGCAACTTAGTAAGCTAAAGTCTACGTATACAGACTCCTTGTATGAGTACATTGAAGAAGACGGTAGGATACATTCTAGCTTCAACCAAATGGTTACGTCGACTGGTAGGATTAGTTCTACTGACCCTAACTTACAAAACATTCCTATTAGAACTGAGATGGGAAGAAAGATAAGAAAGGTCTTTGTTGCAGATGAGGGTAAGGTTTTTGTAGATGCTGATTATTCTCAGATTGAGCTTAGAATTTTGGCTCATTTATCAAAAGATGAAACTATGATAAATGCCTTTAATAATAATGATGATATTCATACAATTACTGCGAGTAATGTTTTTCATGTTGAACCAGAGGAAGTGGATTCTCTGATGAGGAGGAAGGCGAAAGCTGTAAACTTTGGTATAATATACGGAATTAGTGCCTTTGGTTTAACTAGGGACTTAGATATTCCTATGTATGAGTCCAAGAAGTATATTGATAAGTATTTTGAAAAATATGCCAGCATAAAAGAGTTTTTAGATTCTTGTAAGGATGATGCTAAGGAAAAAGGGTATGCTGAAACTATTTTTGGAAGAAAAAGAAAGATACTAGAGTTAAAATCAAAGAATTTCATGCAGCGTTCTTTTGGTAAAAGAATAGCTATGAACACCCCGATACAAGGGTCTGCGGCTGATATTATCAAGATTGCAATGATTAAGGTTGAAGAAAAGTTGAAACAAAGGAATTATAAGTCAAAATTAATTCTTCAAATTCATGACGAATTGCTTGTAGAGGCTCCTAAAGATGAGGCTGAAGAAGTTAAGAAACTTTTGGTGGAAACTATGGAGAACTGTGTTAGTCTAAGTGTTCCTTTGTTGGTTGATGCAAATTTAGGAGATGATTGGGATGAAAGTCATTAATAATAAAGATAAATTTTTGATTGCATTTTACGGAGGGTCAGGTTCTGGAAAAACTACAGTTGCTAAGTTTTTAGCGAAAGATCTAAATTATCAATATCTAGATGCAGATAAAATCGGACATTTTGTTTTAAATGAGGCTAGTTCTGAAGTTGAGAAGGCTTTTCCGAGTGCTGTTATTGGCGGAGTGGTCGATAGAAAAAAACTAGGTGATATTGTTTTTAATGATAAGGCTGAACTTGAGAGGCTTAATAATATTACGCTTCCTAAAATAGAAAGTAAGATTAAAGAAGAAATTGCTAAGCTTACTGGTGTTATTTTGCTAGATGGAGCAATAATAAATAAAAGTAAAATTATTGACTTAATACAGTTGCGAGTTTTACTAAGTTGTGATAGGATAATCCGAGTGGAAAGACTGGTTAAAAATAGAAATATCGAAGCTCAAAAAGCTGAAAAAATGGTTGACCTGTTTAAGGGTAGTGACTATGATATTTTAATAGATACTAGCTTTGGTCTTGACTGTGTTAAAAAAGATTTACTGGAAATTTTTTATAGATATAAGGAGTTTAAAACTGAGATATGAAAAAAATAAGAATTAGAACTATGATATTTACATTTATGATGACAGCTTTTATTTTTGCTAGCTGTACAGCTATCAAAAACGAAGGTGGGAAAGAGTCTATTAGTGAGAATAATTCACAGACTACTGTTGTTGAAAAAACTACTACGGCTGCTAAAGTTTTAAAGCCTGTTAAGGGTGGAACAGCAAACCTTGCCATGCAAAAACCTGATACATTGAATATTTTAGACAATACAATTAAGGATGTGGCTGATGTATTAAACTTAGTTTATGAACCGTTATTTCTTTTAGATGAGAATTCAAAACCAAGACCTATTTTGGCAGAGTCTTATGAGTATGATGAGTCAGGAAGAGGGTTGACTATTAAATTAAAAGAAAATATAAAGTTTCATGACGGTTCTGTGCTTAATTCAAATGATGTAAAGTATTCAATAGAATATATTAAGACTAATGCACAGTCGCCATATAATTTTTATGTGCTACCTATAAGAAGAGTTTCAATTATAGATGAGAATACTTTTAAGCTTTATTATGACGAGCCATATGCCTTCGCGATTAGCGATTTGATTTTTCCTATAATAAGTAAGAATAATACACGTTCAAAACAATATGATAAGTTTTCTCCTATTGGAACAGGTCCATATATGCTTGATAAGTTTGAAAGTACAAAGTATTTAGATTTAAAAGTCTTTCATGAGTATAGAGATGAAGTTTTAATCGAGAAGGTTCACGCTGCCATTGTCAATGATGGAAAAGAAATTGAGGATATGTTTAATGCTGGCTTAGTAGATATTTATGCTCCTAGAGTTTTTAATTGGTTAGACTATTCCGAAGATAAAAAAATGAAGATTGAATCATATGTTTCTAGAAATATGAGTTTTATAGGATATAATTTGGATAAAGAGGCGAAATTAACTAAGGATATTAGAAAGGCTATAACAAGGACTGTTGATAGAAAGTATATTGCCTACAAAGCTTATGTTAGCAAAGTTATTATGTCTTTTACGCCAGTATTACCTAAGGCTTATTTTAATGGATCTGACTCGATAACTTATGATAATGATATCGAAAAGTCAAAGGATTTATTAGCTGAGTACAGCGAGGAGAATCCTTTGAAATTAACTATTTTAGTTAATGCTGATACGAGTAATAGTGATAGAATTGCTGATATGATTAAAGAGAGTCTTGAAAAAATTAATATTGAATTAAATGTTGAATTGCTTCCGAGGGAACAGTATTTTGAAAAGATTAAGAGTGGCAATTATGAGATGTTTTTGGGTAATTTGAAGATGTCAAGTAGACCTGATTACTATTCATTATTTCACAGTGAAGGAAGTCAAAACTTTGTTAATTATAAGAGTCCGATAATGGATGAATATATTGTCAAGCTTATTAATTCAACGAGTGAAGAAGATATTAAGGCGAGTGTAAGTGATATTGAAAATACTTTCCTTAGCGACCTTCCCTATACTGTTATGTTTTTCCATGAAGGTGGAATTATGATAAATGAAAAGTTAAAAGGCGATTATACTGTTTATAATGATGACGTTTACTTTGGATTAAGAGATTTATATATTTCAGAGAAATAAATGAAGGTATTTAGTATTTGTAGTGGAAGCAGTGGAAACTGTGTTTATGTAGGCGATGGCAAGACTAATATATTAATAGATATTGGTTGTACTTTGAAGTTGCTATCAACTGGTCTTGAAAAAGAGGGTTTGAAAATAAAGGATATTGATGCCTTGCTTCTGAGTCATGAACATAGTGATCATATAAAGGGATTAGGAGTTTTTAATAGAAAAAATTCGTGTAACATTTATTCGAAAAAAAAGACTTTTGATTATGTTCGGTTTAATGAAAGATTTGGCAAGGTAAATTATGATAGTTTTTATAATGTTGTTGAAGAAGAAACTTTTTATATAAATGATTTCGCTATAACACCTTTTAAGACCTACCATGACGCTGTTTCGCCAGTATGCTTTGTTATAAAAAAAGCGGGGAAGAAATTTTCTTTTTTGACAGATACTGGTAAATTTGATGAAAGAATTGTAGAACATCTAAAGGGTTCTGATATTATTTATTTGGAAGCAAATCATGATGTTAGAATGCTTGAAATGTCGAGTTATCCTTTTAATTTGAAGATGAGGATATTAAGCGATATCGGTCATCTTAGCAATGATTCGACAGCGGACTTACTTAGTAAGTGTTATAGTGAGAGGACGCAGGGAGTTATACTAGGTCATCTAAGTAATGAAAATAATATGCCTGAGATAGCTAGAGCAACGGTTAAATATGAAGTTTGTCATAGACTGAATATTAATGAACAAGATTTTAATATTCATGTTGCGCCTAGAAGTGAAAATTCAGTGGTTTTAGAAGTTTAAAGATAAGAACGGAAGGAAAATATGGGAAAAGCGGTTATTACAGTCATTGGTAAGGATAAAGTTGGGATAATGGCTAGCATTTGCAATTATCTTGCTGAAAATAGCATTAATATACTTGATATTACGCAGACTGTTTTAAAAGGTTATTTTAATATGATGATGATTGTCGATATCTCATCTAGTAAGTTAGATGTAGAGGGTCATTGTGATAAGTTAGAAGAGATTGGAAAAGACTTGGGTGTTGAAATTAAATTTCAACCAGAGGAAATTTTCACCCAAATGCACAGGATATAATATGATTAATTTTTTTGAAGTAATTGAAACAAATGAAATGATAAAGTCTAAGCATCTGGATGTTAGAACCCTTACTATGGGAATAAATCTTCTCGATTGTTCTGCTACGACTAATAAGGAATTTTGTAAAAATATTTATAGTAAGATTGTGAACAAGGCAGGAAACTTAGTCGAAGTAGGTGATAGGTTAAGCAGGAAGTATGGAGTTCCTATTGTTAATAAAAGGATTTCAATTACTCCTATAGCAGTAGCTGCAGCATCAGTTGAAGATATTGATTATGTTGAAATAGCAAAGACTTTAGATAGTGCTGCAAAGGAAATAGGAGTTAACTTTATAGGTGGATTTTCTGCTCTAGTTGACAGGGGGATGACTCGTTCCGATAAACTTTTGATAGAAAGTTTACCAGAGGTTTTGAGTAAAACCGAAAGGGTTTGTTCTAGTGTTAATGTTGGTTCTACTAGGTATGGAATAAATATGGATGCAGTTAGAATGATTGGTAAGATGATTAAGGAAGCTAGTTATTTAAGCAGGGATGAAGATTCTATTGCTTGTGCTAAGTTTGTCGTATTTACGAATGCACCCGATGATAATCCATTTATGGCTGGTGCCTTTCATGGTGTTACTGGCGGTGATTGCGTGTTGAATGTTGGAGTTAGCGGACCAGGGGTTGTTTTAGAGGCTGTTAAGTCTGCTAGTGACACGAGCTTTGAGACTCTTTGTAAGACCATTAAGCAAGTTTCTTTTAAGATTACAAGACTTGGGCAAATGATAGGTAAAGAAGCGGCTGAAATGCTTGGAGTAGAATACGGAATTATTGACTTGTCATTGGCTCCTACACCTGCACAAGGGGATTCGATTGCGGACATTTTATGTGCTATGGGTCTTGAGTACGCTGGTGCTCCAGGAACTACAGCAGCACTTGCTATACTTAACGACCAAGTAAAAAAAGGTGGGCTTATGGCATCTAGTTATGTAGGTGGCTTGAGCGGAGCTTTCATTCCTGTAAGTGAAGATAGGGGTATGATTGAGTCGGTGAAGCAAGGAGCTATTAGTTTAGAAAAACTTGAGGCTATGACTTGTGTTTGTTCAGTTGGACTTGATATGGTTGGTATACCTGGTGATACTTCTGAAGAAACGATAAGTGGAATTATCGCTGATGAAATGGCAATAGGGATGATTAATTCAAAAACAACTGGTGTTAGAATTATTCCTGTTTATGGAAAAAATGTTGGGGATGAAGTTGCATTCGGTGGACTTTTAGGTACAGTTCCGATTATGCCAGTAAACGGCTTTAACTGCTCTAGCTTTGTTAATAGAAAAGGTAATATACCTGCCCCAGTACACAGTTTTAAAAATTAGATTGGAGAAAAGATGATTTTAGAAAATTTAGAACCTAAAAAAGTGTTTTACTTTTTTGAGAAGATAAGTGAAATTCCGCGCTGCAGTGGGCATGAAAAAGAAATTGCTGATTATATTGAAAATTTTGCAAAGAAAAAAGGCTTTGAAACATATAGGGATGAGTATAATAATGTTGTGGTTAGAAAGTCAGCGAGCAAGGGAAAAGAAAATAGCCCTGTAACTATTTTACAGGGTCATATTGATATGGTTTGTGTTAAAGACAGTGAACATGAACACGATTTTTCTAAAGACGGGTTGCAATTATATGTTGATGGTGAGTTTCTGAAAGCAAAAGGTACTACTCTTGGTGCTGATAACGGGATAGCTGTAGCGTATATGCTTGCAATCCTTGATGATGATACCTTAGTTCATCCAGAGCTTGAGGCTGTTTTTACAACGGATGAAGAAGTTGGTATGACAGGTGCATTAAATCTTGATAAGACAGTTCTTAAGGGAAAATATTTTATAAATATTGATTCAGAAGAAGAAGGAATTGTAACTGTTGGATGTGCAGGTGGAAACAGGTCTGTAATTGAACTTAAATTTGATAGAGAGAGTGCATCGTCTACATCTGAATCATATGAACTTGCTTTAAGTGGTCTTAAAGGCGGTCACTCAGGTGTTGAAATAGATAAAAACAGGGCGAATGCTAACGTTGTACTCGGTAGAATATTGAATGAGCTTGGGTGTGATTTTAATTTAGTTAGCATTGATGGTGGAACTAAAGATAATGTAATTTGTTTTGAAGCCAAAGCGCTTATAAATGTAGAGAAAAGTCATATGTCAGGCATTGAAAAAAGTTTGAATAAAATAGAAAATGAGCTCAGAAATGAGTTTTGTCCAGATGATAAAAACTTTAAATTGACTTTTGAAAAGACTCAGAAAATAGATAAGCAAATAGATAAGACGTCAACTAATAAAGCTATTCAAATACTTGTTCTTGCTCCAAATGGAGTAGTTAGTATGAGTTCTACACTTGAAGGAATGGTTGAAAGCAGTCTTAACATAGGTATTTTAAAAACAAGTGAAAATAGTATCAATTACAATTATGCTATTAGAGCAAATATAGCCTCTAAAAAAATTGATTTAGTAAATAGGATTAGTTTATTAGCAAAACTTGTTGGTGCTGAGTTTAGAGTTGGTTCTGATTATCCTGAGTGGGAGTTTAAACCAAATTCTAAGTTATTAAGCATTTGCAAGAATGAGTACAAAAAGTTTTCTGGTAAAGAAGCAGAAGTACAAGCGATTCATGCTGGTCTAGAACCTGGTGTTTTCCTTTTAAAAATGCCTGAAGTCGAAGCTATTAGCATAGGACCTGATATGTTCGATGTTCATTCGCCATCAGAGAGGCTTGATATCGCTTCAGCTGAGAGAATGTATAGATTTACAGTTGAGCTTTTAAAAGCGCTTTAAAGGAGGTTTTTCATTATGGTTGCTTTATCATTTATTGCGTTTGCAATTGTAGCATTAGTAATTATTGTATTGATAGTAGCTTATTTACTTTCTACAAAAAGATAATCTAAAAAGGGAAAATTAAAATATTAAAAATTTATTAGATTTTTTTATATTTTGCTCAAATTTCCATTAAATATGTTATTATAGTACGAGATGGAGGAAAGATGTTCAAAATATTTGATAATTTCATAGCACTACTAGGATTGGCGGTAATATTTTTATGTATTTCTTTTCTTGCAGGAAAAGATTTTGAGTCGGTTGCTAATACTGATGAAGAAGTTGTTATCACAGCTATGGTAGTGGAAAATAATAAAACTGAAGAAAAAGAAGAAGAAATCGAGGAAGTTATTCCAGAAACAGTTAATGGTATACTCTTTGGATTTGATAAGTCAAAAGGACTTACAGATGTTATTATGGTAGGGCATGTTGACCCTGAGAATAATGCAGTAAACGTAATCTCTGTGCCTAGGGATTTGAATATAGACTTTAGGAAAAAAGAATTTAAAGATATTAAGGCGAATAATCCTAAAAACAGAGTTTTATATTGCAAACTAAATGAAGTATATTCGTTAACTGGACGAAATGAAAAATCATTGGATGATGTTAGAAAAATCGTTGAGATTATAACTGGTCTAGATATAAAATATGTTATGAAAATTCAAATTGATGGATTTAAAGATATAGTTGATTCTGTAGGTGGGGTTAAGTTCAATGTTCCTAGAGATATGTATTATCCCGACCCTTATCAAGACCTTTACATAGACCTTAAAAAGGGTGAACAGATTCTTGACGGTAATGCAGCTGAAGGTTTGGTTCGTTATAGAAAAGGATATAAAGGTGGAGATAAAGACAGGATTAAGGTGCAGCAGGCGTTTATGAAAGCTTTAGTAAAGCAAGTTCTTGCAGAACGTGATGTTCAAAAAATTAAGAACTTGATTAGCACTGCTTACAGTCATGTTGAAACAAATTTTGGACTAGTGACTGTGCTTGAGTATGCGGACTTTTTCTTAAAGACAGATTATAACAAGATTCTTTCATCTGATAATATGATTACTATTCCGTCAGGTGGTGAAAAGATTGATGGAAGATGGTTTGAGCAGTTTTCAATTAAGAAAGCGCATAAGGTTGTTGATGAATTGTTAAAGAAGAATCTAGAAACAGATAGTAATAGCGAAAAAGAACAAGATAAAGAAAATAATAATTAAGAATTAAAAGGTGAATTTTATGAACAGCAGAAATTTAGGTAGATTTTTCAAGTTTTTACTTATATCATTGGCGTTGGTTATGCTGGTAATAACAGTGGGTACGTATATGGCGCATTTAGTTAATAAATCCAGTATAAGTACTCAGGTTAAAAGTAGTGATTTTTCTAATACTGCAAAAAACAATAAAGAGGGTGAAGTAAATAAATTTGAGAATAAAACGCTGACTACGGTTGCTGTTTTTGGTACAGTTGGAGGGCAGGATGTTAGAACAGATGTTAATATGCTAGTCTTTTTCAACCATGAGAGTCATAATATTGATGTTGTTAGTATTCCTGAAGACACTAGAATGAAAATTCCTGACAAAGTGTTTAGTGAAATAAGTGCTAATAGGTCTGGTGTAGAACAAATAGTTAAAATTAATGATGTTCCAACCTTTGTTGAAAAAAATAGGAATGAAACTTCTGTGGCTGTTATTGAAAAGAGTTTAGGGGTTAATATTGACTATTATGTAAATCTTGACTTAGAAGCTTTTAGAAAAGCAGTTGATTCTGTGGGTGAGATTACTATGGAAATTCCTATGGATATGGAATATACAGATAACAAGGGTCAACTTTTTATTAATCTTAAAAAGGGCAAAAATGTCTTGAATGGAGCACAAGCTGAACAGTTAGTAAGATTTATTAGTGGATATAATAAAAAGGAAATAGGCAGAATAAATATGCAACAAGAATTTATGAAATCCTTTGTAAATGTCTTATTAAACACTAAAAATAGAGTGAATATGGTGAATATTATTTCTGAAATTTTGCCATATTTAAAGACAAATTTTAATAATATAGCCGATTATTTAATATTTTTGGATAAAATTTCAGAGAAGAATTTTAGGTTCCATGTTTTACCTGGTCATCAAGAGACTACTAATAGAGGATATTATATTTATGATTTAGAAAAGACTAAGTCTTTGATTGGTAAAATTATAAATAATGAGAAAATAGAACCAGAACTTATTGTTGATTTTAAATCTTTGCCTATTTCTGTTCAAAACGGAACAAAAATACGTGGGTTTGCAGGTAGAACGGCTGAAAAATTAAAAGAATCAGGATATAAGGTGGAAGAAATCACAAATTATACCGAAAATAATATTAGGAGAACTAAGTTAATTGTTGAAAATGAATTGGTTTTTGATGATATATCTCCTTACTTTAAAAACCCTGAAATGGTTATTAATGAGGATTTGAAGAATCAAAAATTCAAAGTGATAATTGTTTTAGGGGAAGACGATAAGGATAAATGAGGCTAATTCATTGATGCTACATTCTCCAATATGTATGATGTTTACATATGATTTATGTTATATACAATGTAAGCTAGGTTTAGATCTTATAGAATTAAATGAATATTATTTATAGCGAGGTTATAGTATGAGAAGAAGTAGAGTATTAGTTGGTTTGATTATTTTTGTGGTAATGTTTTCGCTAGTTTCTGAAACTTATGGTAGCGATATTGGGGGTAGCGTTAATGATCCATTAGTTACTAAATCTTATGTAGATGAGCTGTTTATATCTATTAGTGAAAAATTAAGTGGTGATAATTATTCGTCGTCCTTTCAAAATAATACTTCAAATGAAGAATTAAAGGTAAGATTAGAAAAAGTTGAAAATAAGATAGATAAGGTAGTTAATGAATTGCCTGATGATATTTCTCGAAAAATTGAGGGAAAAGGTGATTTTATTAATGCAGAGGTATATGTAGTTGTTGAAGTGAGAAAAGATCAGAAAATAGTCCTTGGTTCAGGTGCTGAAGTTATTTTGAGAGCGGGTGAGGCTGATATAATTGTTGGAAAAAATGGAGATGGTCTAGCTGATGTAACAGTTGGCAAAGATTTAAAAAAAGGCGATAAAATTCCTAGACAACATCTCTTGATTTCTTCAAGAAATGATGGCAGAGCTCTAAAGGTTACTTCAAATGGAACTGCTTATTTATTAGTGAAAGGTGATTATAAAGTAGAGTGAAAAAGACTGATATATTAGGTGTAAGATTTGCAAATAAAACTGTTGATGAGGCTGCAATAGCTATAATCAATGCAATTGAATACAGAAAAAAGTTTAGGGTATATACCCCAAATCCTGAAATTGTTATGGATGCGTGCAGTAATTCCTCATTTATGAATCTTATAAATGAGGCTGAGTTAGTCCTTCCTGATGGGATAGGTATAGTCATTGCATCGAAAATATTGAACGGTTCTATAAAAGAAAGAGCATCAGGATACGATACAATCCTAAAAGTTTTTGAAAAAGCTAGACATAGGGGAATAAAGTTTTTCTTTTTGGGTGCGGCACCTGAAATAGCTAAAATGGCTAAGGAGAGAATGGAAAATAAATATCTTGGATTGCAAGTCGTAGGTGTTCATGATGGATATTTTAAAGATGAGGATGAGGTTATAAAGGAAATAAATAATTCTGGTGCAGATATAGTTTTGGTAGGACTTGGTTCGCCAAAGCAGGAGAAGTTTATTGATGAAAACTATAAAAAAATAAATGCAAGTGCTTTTTTAGGGTGTGGTGGTTCCTTTGATGTTATGTCTGGTACATTAAAAAGAGCTCCTGAAATTTTTATAAAGCTTCATTTGGAATGGTTTTACAGGCTACTTAAGCAGCCTTCAAGGTTTAAGAGGACATTAAAACTACCATTGTTTTTAATTAAGGTAGTTGCTAAAAAAATAGGTAATAGGTGATTTAGATTGATACAGAGAAAAAAAAGCAAATTGGTAGTTGACTACATGTTAATTGTAGTAGGAACATTTTTATTATCAATATCCATAAGTTGGTTCTACGAGCCATTTAACTTGGTTACAGGTGGAGTAAGTGGTCTAGGGATAATAATTAAGGATTACAGTACAGGCATAATGGATGGAGGTATACCAGTTGGATTTACCAATGCTATGTTTAATATACCACTTTTCTTTATTGCGATTTTAGTTAGAGGTAAAGGATTCGGCATAAAATCATTGGTTTCGGCTGCTTTACTTTCTGTATTTCTATTATTTACATCAAGGATATCACCTGCAATTGATGATTTATTGTTGGCGACTATTTTTGGAGGAGTATTATCTGGAATAGGCTTAGGTCTTGTTTTTAGTGCATATGCAACTACTGGAGGAACAGATTTAGCTGCCTCATTGGTTCAAAAATATTTTCCACATTTCACTGTTTCATCATTTATGCTTATTTTGGATTGGTCGATTATTTTCAGTGGAATGTATGTTTTTGGTATAAAGAAGTCACTTTATGCAATAATTGCTGTATATATAACTGCTAAGGTTATTGATATGGTTTTAGATGGTTTGAATTTTGCCAAAGCAGCTTTGATAATATCAGACAAACAAGATGAAATTGCCCAAAATATTATGGAGTCTTTGAATAGAGGTGCAACTGGATTTAAAGCAGAAGGTATGTGGAGTAGAGAAGATAAGAAAGCTCTTATATGTGTTGTTTCCAAAAGGCAAATCGTTAAACTTAAAGAGATTGTTCAGACGGTTGATAATAAGGCATTTCTTGTTATTACTGATGCTAGAGAAGTTCATGGAGAAGGTTTTATTGAATAATATAGGATTATATTTTGAGTGTTTTTTATTCTTAGGAATAAGAGGCACTTTTTTTGTTTTATTCATCTATAAGTAATATTAATGGGATATATAATAAAAATGCACAAAAAAGGTATGCTTAATTGGTTATACTTTACTAGCAAAAGCTTTATTTATTTTAATAGCATAATAATGGGTAATTTAAAATATAGACAAATACACGTGTGTTGGTATGTTAAAAATATTAAAAAAAAGTGCTCGCTTAAGTTGTCCTATATAAAAAAATGTAGATATTAAAGCAATATTAACAGTAAAATAACATCAAAAATAGTAGAATTGTATATATTTATAAATATATACAATCAGGTTTCGACTTATTTGGTTAATACATCAATAGTATTAATACAGTATTTATAATAGTATGTATGAGTATAAAAAAGTTGCGTTTAGTATACGTAATAAATTATTTTAATTCGAAAGGAAATATTATGGCAAGTTTATCATTAAGAAATGTTAAAAAAGTTTATTCAGGAAATGTTACAGCAGTACAGGACTTCAATCTTGAAATTGAGGACAAAGAGTTTATCATCTTTGTAGGTCCATCAGGATGTGGTAAATCAACTACACTTAGAATGATTGCTGGACTCGAAGAAATAACAGAGGGAGAACTTTACATCGACGGTAAATTAGTGAATGATGTAGAACCTAAAGATAGAGATATAGCAATGGTTTTCCAAAATTATGCATTATATCCTCATATGACAGTTTATGATAACATGGCGTTTGGTCTTAAACTAAGAAAGGTTCCTAAGGCAGAAATCGATGAGAGAGTACAAGAAGCTGCTAAGATTCTTGGAATTGAAGCATTACTTGACAGAAGACCTAAGGCTTTATCTGGTGGTCAAAGACAACGTGTTGCTATGGGTAGAGCAATAGTACGTGAACCTAAAGTATTCCTTATGGATGAGCCATTATCAAACCTTGATGCAAAATTAAGGGTTCAGATGCGTGTTGAGATTTCAAAACTTCACGATAAATTAAAAACTACTATTATCTACGTTACGCACGACCAAGTAGAGGCGATGACTCTTGGTACTAGAATCGTAGTTATGAAAGATGGTTTCATAATGCAATGTGATACTCCATCTACATTATATGATAGACCAGAAAACATTTTTGTTGGTGGATTTATTGGTTCTCCACAAATGAACTTTATCGAAGGAAAAGTTGTTGAAGAAAATGATGGATTATTTGTAGAATTTGGTGGAAGCAGGACTAAGTTAATTGAGAAAAAAGCTGCTAAAGTTAAAGAGCAAGGATATGTTGGTAAGACAGTTATTCTTGGAATTAGACCAGAAGATATTTACGATGATGAAGAGCACTTAGTAAAATATAGTGATTCAGTTCTTGATTTTGATGTTAACGTAACAGAGATGCTTGGAGCAGAGATTATTCTTATAGGTGTTATTGAAGGTGTTGACTGTACTGCAAAAGTTAGTCCTCGTTCAACGGCTAAGAATGGAACAACTGTAAAAGTTGCATTTGATTTAGCTAAGGTTCACTTATTTGATAAAGAAACTGAACAAGTAATTACAAACTAATATTTGTATTTTAAATTGTATTTATTCGGCTTAGGGTGCGATATTGTTTTACGATGTTGAATCTTAAGCCGATTTTTTAATTTTTACTATAATTTTGATGAAATTTATATAGCTTAAGTTAATTTGCAAAAAAAATAAATTTTCTTTGATTTTGCTTTTTATTATGTTATAATATTTAGAGAAATTTACAGAAATATTATTCAGGAGGTTATTATGAAACATATTAAAACTCTTAATAAGAGAACTCTTAGTAGTACTATTAAACATGGTGGATGTGGAGAATGTCAAACTTCTTGTCAGTCAGCTTGTAAAACATCATGTACTGTGGGGAATCAATCTTGTGAAAACAAGGAATTAAATGATTAGAAATGAACTGAACTGAGTTCAGTTCATTTTTTGACTTATTTTTTATGGAGGACTAGATGGTTCATTGTTTTAAGATGGACGAGTTAAACTTTGCTTTAGATGTTAGCAGTGGTTTGATTCATTTGCTAGATGATATTGCTTTTGAAATTGTAAGTCTACTTGTTGATGGGGTTAAAAGACAAGAGATTTATATTACATTAAGTAAAAAATTTAATAAAGAAGATATTGATGAAGCATTTAGCGATATTGACGAACTAATTGATAGTGAACAGCTTTTTACTGAAGAGAAGTTTAATATATCGCTAGATACTTTAGAAAATAGACAAACCGTTATAAAAGCTATGTGCTTGCATGTTGCGCATGATTGTAATCTCGCTTGTAAATATTGTTTTGCCAGTGAGGGTGAATACCATGGTGAGCGAGAAATTATGTCGTATGAGGTAGGTAAAAAGGCTTTTGATTTTTTGGTTGCAAATTCTGGGAATAGAAGAAATTTGGAGGTGGACTTCTTTGGAGGAGAGCCACTTATGAATTTTGATGTAGTCAAAAAATTGGTTGATTATGCTCGTGGTTTAGAAAAAGAGCATAATAAAAATTTCAGGTTTACTTTAACTACTAATGGAGTTTTGTTAAACGAGGAAATAATAGACTATATTAATGAAAATATCGTAAATGTCGTGCTTTCTATTGATGGTAGAAAAGAAATTAATGATGAGATGAGACCTTTTAGAAATCAAAAGGGAAGCTACGATATGATTATGCCTAAATTTAAGGAATTAGTTAAAAGGCGTAATGGAAAAGATTATTATGTAAGAGGTACTTTTACAGCTAACAATTTAGATTTTTCTAAGGATGTTTTACATCTTTCTGATCAGGGATTTAAGAGCATTTCTGTTGAGCCTGTGGTCGGATGTGCTGGAGAGAGCTACGCTATTTTAGATGAGCATAGTGATGTCTTAGCCGCTGAGTATGAGAATTTGGCTCGTGAAATTGTAAAAAGAACTGGTACAGAAAAAGAAATAAACTTTTTTCACTTCAATATTGATTTGGAAGGAGGACCTTGTATTTATAAACGTCTTACCGGTTGTGGTGCTGGTGTTGAGTATGTTGCTATTACTCCTAAGGGAGAAATTTTTCCTTGTCACCAATTTGTTGGAAATGATGAGTTTAAAATTGGGCATGTTGATACTGGAATAGTTAAAGACGATATAGTTAAAGGTTTTAAATGCGCTAATGTTTATGCGAAAGAAGGATGTAACGAATGTTTTGCTAAATATTATTGCAGTGGTGGTTGTAGTGCAAATGGTTATAATTTTAAAGGAGACATCCTTGCTAATCATGAACCATGGTGCCAATTACAAAGAAAAAGGGTTGAGATGGCAATTTATCTAAAAGCCAAATCACTCATAGATAATTAGGAGGAACTATGAAGAAGAAACATTCCATTATTTTGGTAGTGATAGCCATTATAATAGCTTTTTCAGCTTATGTAGCGATAGCTGGATTAGGAGTAAACAAGTACGGTAGTGCACAGAAAATTAAATTAGGGCTTGACCTTGAAGGTGGACTTAGCATTACTTATGCAACAGTTAATGAAAATCCTAGTAAGGCAGAGCTTGATGATACAAAGTACAAGCTACAATTAAGACTTGATGACTACGGTTATACTGAGGGTGAGGTTTACTTAGAAGGTAATAATCGTATAAATGTCGATATACCTGGCGTAGAAAATGCTCAGCAAGTTTTAGTTGATATGGGTAAGCCTGGTAAATTAGTATTTACTGACGAAGAAGGAAAAGTTATCATTGCGGGAGCTGATATTAAAGATGCTCAGCCTGGTGAGGATACTCAAGCTACAAGAAGAAATAGCTTTGTTGTTAAACTTACATTAAATGATGAAGGTGCTAGTAAGTTTGCTCAGGGTACTAAGGATAATATGGGCAAAAGAATACCTATTATTTACAATGATACTGTTTTAATGGCACCAACTGTCCAAGCTGTTATTTCTGATGGTGTTGCAGTAATCACAAATATTTCTTCTTATGAAGAAGCTAGTAAATTAGCTTCAAATATTAGAATCGGAGCTTTACCACTTGAACTTACTGAACTACGTTCAAATGTAGTTGGAGCTAAATTAGGACAAAAAGCCATTGACACAAGTGTTAAGGCAGGACTTATTGGTATAATTATTATTTTCTTATTTATGATAATTATGTATAGAGTTCCTGGTGTTGTAGCATCTTTATCATTGTTATTCTACGCATCAATTACTATAATTATTTTAAGTTTATTTGGAGTTACCTTAACATTACCTGGTATTGCGGGTATTATACTTTCCATTGGTATGGCAGTTGACGCTAATGTAATTATATTCTCTAGGATTATGGAAGAACTTGCAATGGAAAAAACGCTAAAAGCGTCTGTAAAGGCTGGTTTTACTAAGGCTACATCAGCTATTGTCGATGGTAATGCAACTACACTTATTGCAGCAATTGTGCTTTATTTCTTAGGTACTGGTACTATTAAGGGATTTGCAATAACTCTTATTTTAGGTATCTTGGTATCAATGTTTACAGCTCTTGTTCTTACTAGAGTTATATTAAATGCTGTAGTAGGAATTGGATTAAAAGGTAAAAAATTCTACGGCGTTGATAGACATAGATTTAAAGTTAATATTATAGACAGAAGAAAAATTTGGTTTGCGATTTCAGGTCTTATTATTGTTATTGGTCTTGTGATGATGCCAGTAAACAATAGCAGAAAAGGTAGTCCACTTAACTACGATATCGAGTTCAGCGGTGGTACTTCAACCCTTGTTAACTTAAATGTTGGACAAGGATTTAGTGGTCCTGAAGATTTACAAGAAGCAGTTAAGGAATTAGTAGTTGAAGCTACTGGAGATAGTACTCCTCAATTCCAAAATGTTGCTGGTAAAGATGAGTTTATTATTAAGACAAGCAGTTTAGATGCAGAACAGAGATTGGCATTAGGAAATGCTTTAATCGAGAAGTTTGGCATTACTGAATCAGATATTCAAAGTGAGTCAATCAGTGCAACTATCAGTGGTGAGATGAGAAGAGATGCTATACTTGCGGTTATACTAGCTGCGTTCTGTATCCTTATTTACATTACATTTAGATTCCACGACTTCTGGTTTGGATTTGCGGCGGTTATCGCTCTTGTTCACGATATATTAATCGTATTAGCTGTATACTCAATAGGAAGTGTACCTATTAACAATTCATTTATAGCAGCGATGCTTACAATAGTCGGATATTCAATAAACGATACCATTGTTATTTTTGATAGAATTAGAGAAAATCAAGGTTTAAGCCGTAAGTATTCAAACAAGCAACTTGTTGATATGAGTATTAGTCAGACGCTTACACGTTCTATTAATACATCACTTACTACTATAATTATGATAGTTTCACTTTACATTTTAGGTGTTGCATCAATCAGAGAATTTGCATTACCTCTTATGGCTGGTGTATTAAGTGGTACATATTCATCAATATTTATAGCTAGTCCACTTTGGTTTATTATTAGAAATAAATTAGATAACAAGAAAGTTAAAAAATAAAATGATTGAAAAAAGATGGAAGATTTTAGAGGCTGATGAAGAATTGGTCTCTAAACTTTCAAGTGAGTTTAAGATACCTCGTGTTATGGCAAAAGTGCTAGTAATACGAGGTATTACTACAATTGAAGATTTTAAAAAATTTTTTGCAGATGATTCATCTGAACTTTATTCTCCATTTTTGTTAAAGTCTATTGATGTCGCAGTAGCTAGGGTTCTAAAAGCTTTGGAAAAAGAAGAAAGAATTGTAATTTATGGAGACTATGATGTTGATGGAATTACGAGTATAAGTATTTTATATTCTTTTTTAGAAGAAATTGGAGCAGATGTAGATTATTATATTCCAAATCGTTTTGAGGAAGGGTATGGAATTAATAAGGATGCTATAATTAAATTAAAGCAAGATGGATATGACTTGATTATTTCTGTTGATACAGGGATTACAGCTGTTAAAGAAGTGGAAGTAGCAAATGAAATAGGGCTTGATGTTATTATTACAGATCATCATGAGTGTAAAGAAACAATACCGAATGCAGTAGCTGTTATTAATCCTAAGAGATCGGATGATAACTACCCATTTAAGCAGCTAGCGGGAGTTGGCGTTGCATATAAGTTAATTACAGCCATCAATGAGAGTATTGAAAAGCCAGTAGATATTTCAAAACATTTAGAGATAGTCGCAATAGGCACTATTGCTGACTTGGTAAAACTTGAATCTGAAAATAGATTGTTTGTGAAAATAGCTTTTAAAACGATTTCTAATAGCAGTAATTATGGTATTAAAGCACTTTTTGATATTGCGGGAATAAATGACAAAAAAATAAGTAGTGGTCTTATTGGTTTTCAAATTGCTCCTAGATTAAATGCATCTGGCAGACTTAAAAGTGCGAAATTAGGTGTTGAACTTTTTTTGTCAAAGACCTACGAGAGGGCGTTTTCCATTGCTCAGGATTTGGATGCAATCAATACAGATAGAAGGACTTTAGAAAAAGAAATTTTTGAAGAAGCGGTTAATATAATTGAGTCAGATTCCATAATAAGTTCTAGTTCCATTTTGTTAGTTGCTAAAGATGGATGGAATAAGGGAGTTATTGGTATAGTGGCTAGTAGATTAGTAGAAAAATACTATAAACCCGTAATTATCCTTGCTATTGATGGAGATATTGCATCTGGTTCTGCTAGAAGCATTGAAGGTTTTAGTATTTATGATGCATTAAATAGTGTTAATGACGTTTTTACTAAGTTTGGTGGTCATACTATGGCTGCAGGAATGAGCCTTGATAAAGGGCGTATAAATGAGCTTAGAGATAGGCTTAACTCATATGGACTTGAAAATTTGACAGAAGAAACCTTAACTAAAAAAGTTTATATTGATGATGTAGTACATTCTTCAGAAATAAATATAGATTATATTGAAAAGTTAAGGGAATTAGAACCATTCGGAATGGGAAATAGAGAACCAATATTTGAGATAGAAGATGTAGTTCAAAAAATTTATCCAATGGGGAAAGAGAATAATCATATTAAAATAATTATGCGAGGTTTTGAGGCAGTAGGTTTTAATATGGGAGAGTATGCTAATTATATTAGTGAAGGGCAGAGTGTAAAGCTTGCTGGAACTTTAAATGTTAATCGTTGGAAAGATAGGGTGAATTCTACACTTTATATAAGAGATATTAAGTTGGATGCTTATCTTCTTGAAACAATTTATGAGAGTGTAAAAAGGCATAAGACAGTAAATTATCTTGAGGAGAACATTGACTTTAATTTGGATGAGGATGAATGTAGACAGTTTTATATATTGCTTAATACCTTGGATAAGGTAAATACAGATAGGATATACTATACAAAATTAATATATAAGTATAAAATAGATATAAGGAAGTCATTGATAATGCTCGAGATTTTTAGTGAGCTCGGCATAGCAGATTATGAATTAGAAGATTTTTATTTTACTTTTAGGCTAATTAAAGGTAAAAAAGTTGATTTAAAAAGCTCAAAGTTGTATAATTATTGTCTAAAATAACTTAAAAAGGAGTTAGAAATGGATTTAAAAAAGATTATTAGAGATGTACCAGATTTTCCTCAAGAAGGAATAATATTTAGAGATATTACACCTTTACTTCAAGATAAAGACGCATTAAATGAATCGATTTTACAATATGAAAAAATGCTTGATGGAGTAGAGTTTGATTATATTATAGGGCCAGAATCAAGAGGTTTTATATTTGGAGTGCCTTTAGCATTTCATATGAACAAAGGATTTATTCCTGTTAGAAAGGCTGGAAAGCTACCTTTTGAAACATTATCAAAGAGTTATGATTTAGAATATGGTAGTGCGACTATAGAGATACATAAGGATGCAATCAAAAAGGGAGACAGAGTTGTTATTGTAGATGACTTGCTTGCAACTGGTGGCACTTGTAAGGCTATGATTGACCTTATTGAAGAAGCTGGTGGAAAAGTTGAAAAAATATTGTTCTTAATCGAACTTGAATTTTTAAATGGAAGAGAAAAGCTAGAAGGATACGATGTTCAGAGTTTGGTAACATACTAATATTAGAGATTTTTGTTTCTTTAAATTTTAGTGAAACGAAAAGAATGGATAGGTGACTATGACAGATGTAGATTATGATAAGTTAAAACAATCTTTATATGATGAATTGATAGAAAATATCGAAAAATACCATCCATCTAAAGATTTAAGTTTAATTAAAAAGGCCTATAAATTAGCAGATGAAGCACATAAAGACCAAAGACGTAAATCAGGTGAGCCATATATAACTCATCCTGTTAGTGTTGCGATAATACTTGCTAAGTTAGAGCTTGACAAAGAATCAATAATTGCTGCAATTCTACATGACGTAGTCGAAGATACCCAATACACCACTGAAGATATAGTGAATCTTTTTGGACAAGAAATTGCAGATTTAGTTGATGGTGTAACCAAACTGACAGCTATTTCTTATACAAATGATAAAGAATTAATACAAGCCGAAAATTATAGAAAAATGTTTTTGGCTATGTCAAAAGATATTAGGGTTATTCTTATAAAATTAGCTGATAGACTTCATAATATGAGAACTTTGGAGTTTATGACTGAGAAAAAACAAAAAGAAAAAGCTAGGGAAACTTTAGATATTTATGCACCACTTGCTAATAGATTGGGTATTTCTAAGTTAAAGGTGGAACTTGAAGACCTTTCCCTTCAATACCTTTATCCTAAGGAATATCAAGATCTTTTAAACAGAATATCAGAGAGAAAAGAAGCTAGGATGGAAAAGGTTGACCACATAGTTGCTGAGGTTAAAAAAGCTTTAGACGATGCGAATATTGAAGCTGAAGTTTCAGGTCGACCAAAACATCTTTTTAGTATATATAAAAAGATGGTTAGTCAAGGTAAAGACTTGGATCAAATATTTGATTTATATGCTGTTAGAGCTATTGTCGATAGCGTTAAGGATTGTTATGGTGTTCTTGGTATTATTCATGAGCTATTCAAACCTATTCCAGGTCGTTTTAAAGACTATATAGCAATGCCTAAAACAAATATGTACCAGAGTTTACATACAACATTGATAGCAGATGATGGCTATCCTTTTGAATTACAAATTAGAACCAAGGATATGCATAGAACATCTGAGTATGGTATTGCTGCTCACTGGCGTTATAAAGAGGGTGGTAAGCTAAGCACTAAGGATGCTATTGAGCAAAATGCGAATGAAAAGTTAAATTGGTTAAAACAAATTCTTGAATGGCAGAAGGATATGTCTGACAACAGAGAGTTTATGAGTGCTCTTAAAACTGACTTAGATGTTTATACAGATAGGGTTTATGCATTTACACCGAACGGAGATATTGTGAATCTCCCAAGGGGTTCATCTCCGATAGACTTTGCGTACAGCATACACTCAGCTGTTGGAAATAAGATGATTGGTGCTAGAGTAAATGGCAAGATAGTAACTTATGATTATGAAATTAAGAATGGTGACAGAGTTGATATTATAACTTCTGGAAATTCAAAAGGGCCTTCTCTTGATTGGTTAAAATTAGTTAAAAGTTCTCAAGCCCGCTCTAAAATTAATCAATGGTTTAGAAAGCAAAACAAAGAGGATAATATCATTAAGGGTAAGGAGATGATAGACCGTTATGTAAAAATAAAGGGCTATAATCCTACTGATATTTTTGTAAAAGAGTACATGGAAAGGGTACAGAGTAAGTACGGATTCCATAATTGGGATGCTATTTGTGCAGCCATTGGTCATGGTGGTTTAAAAGAAGGTCAAGTTGTAAATAGGCTTTACGAGCATTTTGAAAAAGATGCAAAAGTTAATATGACTGAAGAAGAACTCATAGATGAAATTTTAATTGATAAAAAGGAAAAGCCAAAGCACTCTAAAACAGGTATTGTCGTTAAGGGTGTTGCAGACTTAGCAGTTAGATTTTCTAGGTGTTGTAATCCACTTCCAGGTGATGAGATTGTTGGTTTTATAACTAAGGGCAGAGGCGTTTCTATTCATAGGACAGATTGCGTGAACATGATATATCTGAATGAAGTTGAAAGACATAGACTTATTGATGCAGAGTGGAGCATAGACGAAAAACTTGCCAAGAAAACATATAGATGTGATATTCAGATAATTGGACGTGATAGAGAAAGACTATTATTTGATGTTTCTAAGGTTCTTACAGAAGAATGTGTAGATATAATTTCGCTTGCAGTTAAAAAAACCAAGGACAAGGCTTTGTTTAATGTTTCTATTGATATAGAAAATCATCAGCAGCTTATGACAATAATGAATAAGATACAGAGTGTTGAGAATGTAGAGGATATAATAAGGAAAAATAATTAATGCAATTTAAGTTAATAGTTTCTAAGTTTACAAAGAATAATACAATTTATATTTTTAACGATGGGTATGGGATATTAGTTGATCCATCATTTAATAAAGAGGGAATAATGCAGGCTATTGGAGACGATAGACTCTTAGCTATCGTTATTACACATGGGCACTATGATCATTTTATCACTGCTGATTTTTTTGCCAATAAGTATGATGTTCAAATTTATGCTCATAAGAATGAGATAATGCATATGCAAAATTCTGAGTTTCACTTGGGTGCTAATTATGGATACGAAGATTTACAATGTGAAAATTTAGTTGAGATTAATGATGGACAAATTTTAGATTTTGGACATGGGATAGTTCTCGAGGCTATTAGAGTTGAGGGGCACACAAGTGATAGTTTGTGTTTTTATATTAAAGAAAGAAGTATTCTTATAACAGGGGATACAGTATTTAAAGGAACTATTGGTAGAGTAGATTTATATAAAAATGATACATCATTACTTATTAACAACATTAAAAGTAGATTATTTACATTACCAGATAAGACAGTTATTTGTCCTGGTCATGGAGAACTTACGAGTGTAGCAGACGAGAAGGTACGACCTTACTATAATGAAAATATTTACTAATAAACAAGGATTTTACAACCAAATATACAATACGGTAAAATTGTTCTATCCCATGGAAAAAATAGTTAAGGTAGAGCTAGATTGTGAGTATTATTTTAACGAGGCTAGTGTAGACATTAGCGTCGTTTTTAGTGCGAAAAAAGTCGAAATAATGTGTTTAGGTAAAAAATATTTTTTGCAAGAAAAAGATTTAGCAGAGTACGATTATGAAAAAATAGAAATTAATATTTTAGCTAAGAGACTTTTATATAATATTTTTTCTAAAAAGACAGGAAAAACTTCGACTTGGGGAATATTAAGTGGGGTTAGACCTTCAAAATTATATAGAAAAATCATGAAGATTTATGATAGTAAGTCTGAAGTTAGAAGAGTGTTATCAAATGTTTACCTTATTAGTGAAGAAAAGATAGATGTTCTAGAGGAAGTATATGATAATCAAAAGTTAAGTATTTCCAGAAGAGATGAAATAATAGTTTATATTTCGCTACCATTTTGTCCGAGTAAGTGTTCGTATTGTACCTTTATTACTGCTTGTGGTTCGGGTAAGATTGATACGTATATGGACACTTTGATGTATGAATTGGAAGAAAGTAAGGATGTTTTAAGTAAGGCTAAGATAATTTATATCGGTGGTGGTACGCCAACGTATCTTCCAGATAATTACTTTGAGAATTTACTAAACTTTGTTTCTGATGCGGGTGATTATGATGAGTTCACAGTTGAAGCGGGTAGACCAGAGACAATAAGTAAAAATAAGCTTGAGCTTATGAAAAAATATGGAGTGAATAGAATATCTGTTAATCCACAAACTTTTAATGATGAAACGCTTGTGAAAATTGGTAGAAAGCATAGCGTATCTGATATATATAATACATATGACTTAGCTTTAATAAAAGGCTTCGATAACATAAATATGGATTTGATTTTAGGTCTTCCAGATGAAAATTTAAAAAGTGTAGAGAAAAGTATAGATGAAGTTTTGAGATTAAAACCACGTTCAATAACTATACATTGTCTTTCCCTTAAAAAGAATAGTAAACTTTCAGAGAACTACTTAGATGAACATGTTAAAAGTAATGAATTAGTAAAAAAAATGATGGACTATGTAATTAATAAGTTTGATGATAGTGAGTATGGAAAATACTATATTTATAGGCAGAAAAATATTGGCGGAGATCAAGAAAATATAGGTTTTTGTATAAAAGGTTTTGAAAATCACTATAACATATTAATGATGGAAGACCTGTGTAGCGTTTATTCTTTTGGTGCTGGCTCTGTTAGTAAGGGCTTTAAGGGTGGTAAGATAGAAAGGTTTGTATTTCCAAAAGATTTAAAAACTTATATTGAAAGAATAGATGAATTAATTGATAAAAGAAAAAAGCTTTTTACTTAAAACACAGAAAACATAGGAAATCCGATATGCCTATTAGTATAGATAATTACAATAAGAATGTTAGAAATCCGATGTGCTCATTAGTATAGATAATGACAATAAGTAGCGAAAGATAGAAGATAGAATCATATCGGATTTCTAAATATAATTAAATACATTAAACTTATACAAGGAGTAATCATAATGAAAGAAGTAGTAGTTATTACTGGTGGAACAAGTGGCATAGGAAAGGCTATTGCCATCAAATACGCTAAAGATGCTAATACCGTTTACACTTTAAGTCGTAGAAACGTTAAATGGGAAAAAAATAATATGCACCATATTATATGTGATATAACAAGCGAGGACGATTTGAAAAATGCAGTGAAAATTATCACTAATATGGAAAACAAGGTTGATTGCTTATTTGCTTGTGCTGGTTTTGGAATTTCGGGAGTTACTGAATATACCAAGTTAGAAGATGCGAAAAGTCAATTTGATGTAAATTTTTTTGGTGCATTTTCAACGATTAAAATGTTTTTGCCACTTCTTAAAAAGGCAGAGGGTAAAATTATTTTTACAAGTTCTGTCGCTTCGGAGATTGCAATACCATTTCAGAGTTTTTATACAGCCTCTAAGGTTGCAATGAATAAGCTTTTAGAAGCATGGCAGGTAGAACTTAGACCTTTTAATATAAAAATAGTGAACTTTTTGTTAGGTGATATTAAGACCGATTTTACTAAAAATCGTAAAAAGAATGAAGTGGATGCAGGTGAGTATAGAGACAGGCTTATTCGTTCGGTTGCTAAAATGGAAAAAGACGAACAAAATGGAATGACTACAGAGAAAATAGCAGATGTTATATATTCACGTTTGGAGAGAGGTAGACTAAAGCCAGTTCAAACTATTGGATTAAACTACGAAATATTTTTGATATTACAGAGGGTTTTGCCTAGAAAAATAATATTAAAATTAGTAGAAATAATATATGGATAAAGAGGAAATAAAATGAAGAAAAATTACGTAAAAGATTTAATGGAATTTATAGATGTGTCACATAGCCAGTTTCAGGCTTGTAATATAACAGAAAAAAGATTAGAAGAAAATGGATATAAAAGGCTTGATAAAGCTAAAAAATGGCAATTAGAAAAAGGCGGAAAGTATTTTATAACAAATAATTCTAGTGCATTTATAGCTTTTGAAATTGGAAGTGAAAGTCCAGTAGAAAATGGCTTTAGAATAATTGGTTCACATACCGATTCACCAACTTTTAGAGTTAAGCCTTTGCCAGAGATGGGTGTCGAAGGAAAATATTTGAAGCTGAATACAGAAATGTATGGAGGAGCTATTATTAGTACTTGGTTTGATAGACCACTTTCTTTAGCTGGAAGAGTCAGTCTTAAAGGTAAGGATGTATTGAATCCTGAGATAAGACTTTTAGATATTGATAAAGACATTTTAGTAATTCCTAATTTGTGCATACATCAAAACAGAGAAGTAAATGACGGACTTAAGTATAATAAACAAGAAGATATTTTACCACTTTTATCAACAATAAATGAAAATTTTGAAAAAGATGGATTTTTATTAAAATTAATTGCAGATGAATTATCTGTAAACGTAGAAGATATTTTAGACTTTGAATTATATCTTTATTTAAGAGAAAAGTCCTCGATAATCGGACTTAATGATGAATTTATTTCCGCTCCAAAACTCGAAAATTTGGCAATGGTTCACGCTAGTTTAATAGGTTTGTTGGAAAGCGCTTCTACACCATTTACGAAGTTAATTGTGGCGAACGATAACGAGGAAGTAGGTAGTACCAGCAAGCAGGGAGCTAATAGTCCAATGCTTAAAAATGTATTAGAAAGAATTGTTTTGGCTATGGGTGGTGATAGAGAAGATTATCATAGAGCTATTTCAAAGTCTTTTATTATAAGTGCTGATATGGCTCATGCTTTGCATCCTAATTATACTGGAAAAGCTGACCCTACTAATAGACCGATAATGAATTCTGGACCGACAATTAAGATAGCTGCAAGCGGTTCTTATACATCTGATGCACATAGTATATCCGTATATAAGGCGATATGCGATAAGCTTGGACTTAATTGCCAAACTTTTGTAAATCGCTCTGATATGCGAGGAGGTTCGACCATAGGTCCTATTACGAGTAAGCAAATTGATATTGCTTCAATAGATATTGGAAATCCTATTTTATCAATGCACTCTTCAAGAGAACTTGGGGGAGTAAAGGATCATGAAGATATAATAAAAACTTTTATAGAATATTTTAATAAATAATTGGAGAATAATATGAACACTGAATTAAAGATACTTAGTAAAATTTCATCAGATTTAAACTTATCACAAAATAGGGTAAGTGCAGCGGTTAAACTAATGGATGAGGGCAATACCTTACCATTTATTGCAAGATACAGAAAAGAGGTTACCGGTTCTTTAAATGACTTGGAGTTAAGAGATATTGAAACTAAGTTAAAGTCTTATAGAAACCTTGAAAAAAGAAGAGAAGATATTATTTCTTCCATTGAATCTCAAGGAGCTATGACTGAAGAACTATTAGATGAAATCAAAAAGGCTGAAACGCTTTCTGTTCTTGAAGACCTTTATTTACCTTATAAGAAAAAAAGAAATACTAGAGCTGGAAAGGCTAAGAAAATGGGACTTGAACCACTAGCTCTTGAAATATATAAACAAGATAAATCGCTGAAATTAAAGGATGAGGCTAGAAAATACATCAACGAGGAACTTGGAGTTGATAGTATTGAAACTGCATTACAAGGTGCTTCTGACATAATCGCTGAAATTATTTCTGATAATGCTCAGATTAGAGGTATGCTTAGAGGTGAAATTGAAAAGACTGGTGTTCTTAGTTCTTCATCTGATGATAGTGAAGGAACATATGCTATGTATGCAGACTTTTCTCAAAGAATAAAAGGCTTGCAATCCCACAGAGTTTTGGCTATAAATAGAGGAGAGAAAGAGGGAGTGCTTAAGAAAAATATTTCTATGGATGATATTTGGGCGCTGAATTCTATATATAGTTTAGTTAGCAAAAGAAATGATAGTGAGGCTAGTAACTTTGTAAAATCAGCAGCAGAAGATGCTTTTGATAGATTAATTTTCCCTTCTCTTGCAAATGAGGCTTGGTCTAAGTTGTTTGAAGATGCATCTGAACAAGCTATAAAAGTTTTTGGTTTGAACTTAAAACCCCTTTTAATGCAAGCACCTTTAAAAGGTAAGGTTGTTTTAGGGTTTGACCCTGCATATAGAACAGGTTGTAAGATAGCTGTAGTTGATGAGATGGGTAGACTTTTAGATAAAACAGTTGTTTACCCTACGCCACCACAAAATAAAACTGGTGAAGCAGCCAAGGTACTTGCTAACTTAATTGTAAAACACAAGGTTGATGTTATTGCTATAGGAAATGGTACGGCGAGTAAGGAATCAGAAATTTTTGTTTCTGCTCTTATAAAAAAATTAGGTGAAAGAGGAATAAAACTTCAATATGCAATGGTAAATGAGGCTGGCGCTTCTGTTTATTCTGCTTCTGTCTTAGGTGCTCAGGAATTTCCTGACCTTGACGTTTCAATTAGAAGTGCAATTTCTATAGCAAGACGTCTGCAAGACCCATTAGCAGAGCTTGTTAAGATAGACCCTCAGAGCATAGGTGTAGGGCAGTACCAACATGATATGCCGCAAAAAAGACTTAGAACGGTGCTTTCTTCTGTGGTGGAAGACAGCGTTAACCAAGTAGGAGTGGAATGTAATAGTGCTTCGGCTTCACTTCTTTCTTATGTAGCTGGAATAGGGCCTGCTTTGGCTAAAAACATTGTTGCATATAGGGATGAAATTGGTGGGTTAAAGTCAAGAAAAGACTTGTTAAAAGTACCAAAGCTAGGAAAGAAAACGTATGAGCAGTGTGCAGGGTTTATAAGGGTGGCTGACTCAAAAGATTTATTAGATAATACTGCTGTTCACCCTGAATCATATAAAAGTGCAAAACAGATTTTGAAGCTTTGTTCTTATGATGAAAAGAATGATAAGGACTTTTCAGAAATAGATAAAAGAGTTAAAAATTATGGCGAAAGTAAGATGGCTGAAGAAGTAGGACTTGGACTAGAGACACTTAAAGATATAGTAAAAGAACTAAAAAAACCTGGACGTGACCCTAGAGAAAGTATACAAGGTCTAGAACTAAGGTCAGAACTTCTAGGGATAGAGGATTTAAAAGTTGGAGATGTACTTGATGGAGTCGTAAGAAATGTAATAGACTTTGGTGTGTTTGTTGACATAGGAGTTCATCAAGACGGCTTGGTACATATATCAAAAATATGCGATAGATATATTAAACACCCACTCGAAGTCCTAAAAGTAGGCGATATAGTTAAGGTAAAAGTCGAAGAAGTAGATGTAAAAAGAAATAGAATAGCTCTTAATATGAGGGATGTGTAGCAGATAATCTTTATTGATAGCAGTTTGAATCTAAATTGTTTAATTACGAATATTTGAAATCCGATATTTTCCATACAGTAGTAATTAATAAGACGAAAGATATTATATTAACTAATGGGAATATCGGATTTAGTTATTTTATGATTTTTTAAGCAATAAGTTTAAAAATGATGTTCGTTATACTAATTTTTAGATTCTTTTAAATTAACAACATTCTTTAATTTTTCAATAAAAACTTGTAATAAAAAACATTTTATAATAAAATATATTAATAGTGCTGTATTTCGCTAAAAATTACTTATTTTAGGGTTTTGGCACAATATTATAGGATAGATAAATTTATGGATTTTGGAAATTTTTATGGTGTATCTGACGAGGTTTTAAGCTTGTCTAATAAGGTATTAGATGAGCTTTATGATGAGTTTGCTGAAGTTGATAGGATATGCGAATTTAATAGTATAAAAGTTTTAGAGGCTTTTAGAAAAAATAAACTTGCTGAGAATCATTTTTACACTTCTACTGGTTATGGTTATGATGATGATGGGCGCGATAATTTAGAGCGTGTATATGCCACTATATTTAAGACTGAGGATGCCTTAGTTCGTTCTTCGCTTATATCTGGCACGAATGCTCTTTATATAGCACTTTCTGCAATGACGAGACCTTATGATGAAATTTTATCCCCTGTTGGGAGCCCTTATGATACCTTAGAAAAAGTTATAGGAATTAAAGACACAGTAGGTAGTTTAAAAGAGAACCTAGTTAGTTTTAGAAAGGTTGATTTTAAGGATGGAAAAATCGATTATGATGGTATTAAAGAAGCCATCAATGAAAAAACTAAGTTAATAACAATTCAGCGTTCTAAGGGTTATGGAGATAGACCATCAATTTCAGTAGGTGAAATTGGAGAAATTATTTCCTTTATAAAAGGTATAAAGTCTGATGTAATATGTATGGTAGATAACTGTTATGGTGAATTTGTAGATACTATTGAACCATCGGAAGTTGGGGCGGACTTAGTAGTTGGCTCCTTAATAAAAAATCCTGGTGGCTTTCTTTCGCTAGGTGGCGGTTATATAGCAGGTAGAAAAGACTTGATTGAAAGGTGTGCTTGTAGAATTAGTGCTCCTGGTTTAGGAAAAGAAGTAGGAGCAAATTTGGGAGTGCTAAGAGATAATTTTAGAGGGCTTTTCATAGCTCCAAATGTAGTTGCGAATGCGCTTAAAACTTCTATATTTGCTATGAATATTTACGATAGATTAGGGTTTAAGGCAGACCCATTAAAAAGGAATAAAAGTGATATAATTGGGTCAATTACACTAGGTGATAGAGATGGAGTTGTAGCTTTTTGTAAGGCTATTCAGAACCATTCGCCAGTTGATTCCTATCTTACACCTGAACCTTATGCAATGCCAGGATATGAAGATGAAGTTATTATGGCTGCAGGTGCCTTTGTTCAGGGTTCAAGTATTGAACTCTCTGCGGATGCTCCGATGAGAGAGCCTTATAATGTATATTTACAGGGCGGAGTTACATTTAGTAGTGGTAAATATGCTATAATGAAAACAGTACAAAATTTGATTGATATTGGATTAATAGACAAAAATAAATTATGTTAATGGAGGTCACATGAAATATTATGGATTAAATGAACTTAGGGAAAAGTTTTTAAAGTTCTTTGAGAGCAAAGAGCATTTACGTAAGGGAAGTTTTTCTTTGGTTCCAAGTAATGATAAAAGCTTATTGCTTATAAATAGTGGTATGGCACCACTTAAACCATATTTTACAGGAGCAGAGGTTCCACCTAAAAAAAGAATGACAACATGTCAGAAGTGTATTCGTACTGGGGATATTGAAAATGTAGGAAAGACTGCAAGACATGGAACTTTTTTTGAAATGCTTGGTAACTTCTCATTTGGAGATTATTTCAAAGAGGAGGCTATAAGTTGGGCATGGGAATTTTTTACAAAAGAATTAGAAATACCAGAAGAGTTATTATATGTTTCTGTATATGAAGATGATCATGAGGCAGCTAAAATATGGCATGAACAAGAGGGAGTTCCAAAGGAAAGAATTGTTTACATGGGTAAGGAAGACAACTTCTGGGAGCATGGAGTTGGACCTTGTGGCCCTTGTTCAGAAATATATATCGATAGAGGAGAGAAATATGGATGTGGCAGCCACGACTGTAAGGTAGGCTGTGAGTGTGACCGTTTTGTTGAAGTTTGGAACTTAGTGTTTACTCAATTTGAATTAAAAGAATCAGGTGAGTATGTTCCTCTTGATTTTCCAAATATTGATACAGGAATGGGACTTGAGAGACTTGCAGTTATGATGCAGGGGGTAGACTCTATCTTTGATGTAGACACTATTGTTGCAGTTGAAGATAAGGTATGCGAGCTTTCAGGTGAAAAATATAAAGTAGATGATGAAACAGACGTTTCAATAAGACTTATAACAGATCATGTTCGTTCTATCACATTTATGGCTTCTGATGGTATTATGCCTTCAAATGAAGGTCGTGGTTATGTATTTAGAAGGCTTTTAAGAAGGGCGAGCCACCATGGTAAGAAAATTGGAATTGAAGGTAAGTTCTTAACTGACTTGGTAGATGTAGTAATTGAAACTTCTAAGGGTGCGTATAGTGAATTAGAGGAAAAGAAAGAATACATCAAGAGCGTTATTTCAATGGAAGAAGATAGATTTGCTAAGACTATCGATAATGGTATGAATATTCTTTTATCTCACATTAAAGATTTAAAAGAAAATAATAAGAAGGTTTTAGATGGTGAAAAAGTATTTGTTTTACACGATACTTATGGATTCCCAGTTGACTTAACAAGAGAAATTCTTGAAGAAAAGGGAATGGATATAGACCTTGAAGGTTATAAAGAAAACATGGAAATACAGCGTGAGAGAGCAAGAAAAGCACGTGGTGTTGACACTTATATGGGTAATGATGGATCAGTTTATGATGGGTTAAATATTAGTGAGAACACTGTTTTTGAAGGATATGAAAAGCTTGAAAGTAGCAGTGAAATTATATCCATTATTACTGATGAGGAAGTAAGCGCTATTAGCGCGGGACAGAAGGGAAGTGTTTTTGTAAAGAATACTCCTTTCTATGCGACTAGTGGTGGTCAGATAGCTGATACTGGTTTAATAAAAAACGAAAATGCTGTATTTGAAGTACATGATGTCAAAAAGTTGGCTGGTGGAATATTTGCTCATATTGGAGAAGTTAAAAGTGGAAGTTTTAATCTAGGAGATAAGGTTAACTTGAGTGTTAAGGAAAGTGATAGAAGAAAAATTATGGCTAATCACTCAGCAACTCACTTATTGCAGCAAGCGCTTAGAGATGTTCTCGGTAAACATGTTGAGCAAGCTGGTTCAAGTGTAAATGCTGACAGACTAAGATTTGACTTTACTCATTTTAACAGTATGACTAAAGAAGAATTGGAAAAGGCTGAAAATATAGTGAATGAAAAAGTTATGGCTGCACTTCCAGTTAAATACGAAGTTTTACCTATAGAAGAAGCAAAGAAAAGAGGAGCAATGGCTCTCTTTGGCGAGAAGTATGGTAAAGAGGTTAGGGTAATTTCTATGGGTAATGAAAAGCCATATTCTGTAGAGTTATGTGGTGGTACTCACGTTTCTAATACAAGTGCTATTGGAGTTTTTAAGTTAATTTCCGAGAGCGGTATTGCTGCAGGTGTTAGAAGAATAGAAGCGATTACTGGTCAAGCTGTTATAGATTATTACAAGCAGAAAGAAGAACTTTTAACTAAGGTCTGTAAGGAACTTAAAACTGATGAAAATTCTTTGATTTTAAAGGTTGGTCAAGTATTAGATGAGAACAAGAGTTTAAGAAAAGTATTAGATGAAATAAAGGCAAAAGAAGCCATTGGAGAACTTGACGAAATACTTAAAAATGGTGAGGAGCATGGTGGAGTAAGTCTTTACAAAGCTAGACTTGACCTTGATTTTAAGTCATTAGAGCAACTCGCTGATAATATTATTGCAAAAAATGAGAATAGCTTTGTCGTTCTTTGTTCTGCTGATGGTGGTAAGGTAAATCTGCTAAGTATAGCATCTAAAAATGCTGTGGATAAGGGTATAGACTGTGGAAAAATCATTCGCGAAAGCGCTAAGTTAGTTGGCGGTGGCGGCGGTGGTCGTAAGAACATTGCTCGTGCAGGTGGTAAGAATGAAGCAGGTATTGAGAGTGCTTTAGATAAAGCAATTAATATTGCAAAAGAAATGATAAATTAATATGATTAACAATTTGCCTTGGTGGAATTAAGTTGAGGAAAATCGATAGGGCTTTGGCTCTACTCAGCTTAAACTAAGGCAAATTATATGTTAAAAACAATAATCTTGAGCATATTAAAAAATATTGTGGTATAATTAAAGAAAAAGTAAGATTTTATAGAAACTTATTTGTATTTTATTATCATGTGGAATATTAAAAGAATAAAAGTGAGTTCTTAGGAGGATATTTATGATTGAACATATTAATGAAGCTGAAATGTATGAAATAATAGAGCTTAGACATAGTGATCCACACAACTTTTTAGGTATGCATAAAATAGGCGAATATCAATATGTAAATGTTTTTAAACCAAGTGCTAGAAACATAAGTCTAGTTAATTTAAAAACTAATAAAAAGCATAAAATGGAGATGATTCACGACTCTGGACTTTTTACAGTAAAATTGGGGAAAAGAGCTTTCAAATATAAACTTGAGATAGAAGAAAAGTCTGGCGCTTTTTGGGAAACAAGAGACCCATATAGCTTTGCACCTGTTATTTCGGAGTTAGATTTATATCTTTTTGGAGAAGGAAATCACTATGAAATATACAAAAAGCTAGGGGCGCACCTTATTACAGTTGACGATGTAGAAGGTGTTTTATTTGCGGTTTGGGCTCCTAATGCAAAAAGAGTTAGCGTTATTGGCGATTTTTGTGGATGGGATGGAAGAAATTTCCAAATGAGAAATGTCAATAATTCTGGTGTATTCGAATTATTTGTTCCAAATGTTAAAGCTGGTGATATGTATAAGTATGAGATTAGAACTCTAGATAATAGAGTTATTACTAAGTCTGACCCTTATGGAAATGCTATGGAACTCAGACCTGGTACAGCTTCAATAGTAACTGATATAAGTAATTATGAATGGAATGACCAAGCTTACATGGAGAAAAATGCTACGTATTCTCATGATAAAAATAAGGCTATGTCAGTTTATGAAGTTCACCTTGGCTCATGGAAAAAGAGTGATAGAGAAACAGGTTTTTTAACTTATGATGAATTGTCTGAGGATTTAGTAAACTATGTAGATGAAATGGGTTATACGCATATTGAATTAATGCCAATATCAGAACATCCATTTGATGGTTCTTGGGGATATCAAGTTACAGGATATTATGCAGCTACTGCAAGGTATGGTTCTCCAAAAGAATTTATGCATTTTGTAGACAAATGTCACGAAAAAGGTATTGGAGTTATTCTGGACTGGGTACCAGCGCACTTCCCTAAAGATGCCAGTGGGTTGGCACAATTTGATGGTTCTTATCTATATGAACACGCTGACCCTAGACAAGGAGAACATCCTCATTGGGGCACATTAATTTTTAATGTTGGTAGGAATGAAGTCAAAAATTTCTTAATTGCAAATGCTCTATTTTGGTTAAGTGAGTATCATATAGACGCCTTGAGAGTAGATGCTGTTGCTTCTATGCTTTATCTTGACTACGGTAAGGAAGATGGTGAGTGGGTACCTAATCAGTATGGTGGGAGAGAAAACTTAGAAACAGTAGAGTTTTTGAAGCACATGAATTCAATTATTAGTAAAAAGCATCCTAATGCACTTATTATTGCAGAAGAATCTACTGCGTGGGGAGGTGTTTCAAGACCCGTTGAAAATGGCGGTCTAGGATTTAATATTAAGTGGAACATGGGTTGGATGAACGACTTTTTAAGTTATATGAGTGAAGACCCAATTAATAGAAAATACCATCATAATGAGTTAACTTTTAGCATGGTATATGCTTACACTGAGGATTTTATGCTTGTTTTATCTCATGATGAGGTAGTTCACGGTAAGGGTTCAATGATAAATAAGATGCCTGGTGATTACTGGCAAAAATTCGCAAACCTAAGGTTGGCATACGGATTTATGTATTCTCATCCAGGTAAAAAATTGATGTTTATGGGTAATGAAATAGGTCAATTTGATGAGTGGAATGTTGGCAAGAGTATTGATTGGCATCTCCTAGATTTCGAAAAGCACTATCAGATACAGCAATATGTTAAAGCTTTAAATAATTTGTATAAAAGAGAGCCCGCCCTTTGGAAGTATGACTTTGATGGTAGGGGATTTGACTGGATTAACTGTTCTGACCATGAAGCAAGTTATGTTTCATTTGTTAGATATGCAGATAATGCAGAAGATACTTTAGTGATACTTGCAAACTTTACTCCAGTGCCAAGATTTATGCATACAACTGGAGTACCTTACGCAGGAAAGTATGAAGAAATATTTAATTCAGATAGCTTTGAATTTGGTGGTAGTGGCGTTGTGAATGAAGATATAATCATGAGTGTTGAGAGAGATTATGATGGAAAGGACAATGCAATAGATTTGAGGGTTCCACCATTAGGAGTAACAATACTAAAATATCGTGGTCAATAATTACAGATATAATTATAATTAATTGAAATGCTCATTCAGAAATGTTTGAGCATTTTTACAAATATTCTTTGTTGACAATTATTGATATACTAATCGAAAATAATAAAATTAAAGTTAAGGAGTAGTATGAAAAAAACATTTATATTTTTATTGTTATTAACGCTTGTGCTTAGTTCTTGTGCGAAAGATAATACAGTAATAGATGACAACTATAAGGATAAAGATGGTACATCAGGGAAAAAACGAATAAATGTTGCTATTTTAACATCCCATTCAGGTATAGATGATGGATCTTTTAATCAGAATATATATGAGGGTGTCTTGGGATTTTTGGATGAATATAAGAATGCAACAGTGTGTAATATTCAAGTTAGTAAAACTAGTAAAGAAGCAATATTTGAGAGTTTAATCAAAGTTATTAAGGACTATGATGTATTTATTTTGTCAGGATTTCAGTTCTCTGAACTTAGCGAAATAGCCATAGATAATCAAGATAAAAAGTTTATTATAGTAGATGGAAAAGTAGATGAAGATGATGGAAAGATTTTAAGTAATGTCTTATATTTAAATTTCAAAGAACAAGAAAGTGGATTTTTAGCAGGTATAGTTGCTGCTAATGAAACAAAAACAGGAAAAGTAGCCATAGTTAATGGGATTGCGTATCCTTCAAATGTAAACTATCAATATGGATTTATGGCAGGTGTTAATTATTCCAATCATAATTTTGCTACGGATGTTGATATAGTAGAGATAGAATCTTTATCAGGTACAGATATAAATGATAATAATGTTGGTGGAAACTATGTTGGAAGTTTTAATGATGATTCTAGTGCAAAGTTTGTAGCTGAAGAGTTAATAGCTGAAAGTGTTGATATAATTATGGTTGCTACGGGAGCATCTGGCGCAGGAGTTTTTTCAGCTGTAAAGGAATCAGAAGAAGATATTTTTGTTATTGCTAGTGATGTTGACCAATACGATTACGGATTTGTAGATGGAGATAACATTGTAAAAACTAGTGCTCTAAAGAGTATGGATGTTAGTGTAAAGCGTGCCTTGTTATCAATTGCTGACGGCAGCTTTAAAGGTGGAACAAAGCTATTAGGACTTGAAAGTAAATCCACAGGTATAGTTCTTGAAAATGGTAGAAATCAGCTTTCAGAAGAAACAATTAAACGTGTAAAAGAATGTCTTGATAAAATTAAGAGCGGCGAGATAATTCCTCCATCTAATTTTAGTGAAAGTACAGTAAACGATTTTAAGGGTTTAAAATAGGAGATAATATGATAAGATTATATAACTTAAAAACACTCAATATTTATGATGATGTTGAACTTAAGGATAATGAGATAATAATAGATGGCAAGGAGATCGTTTATGTTGGAACGGATACATCATCTTTTGATTATGACGAAAGCTATGACCTAAAAGGTAATGTTGTAATGTCGGGATTTAAAAACGTCCATACACATTCTGCTATGACTTTTCTTCGTTCAAGAGCTGATGATATGCCTTTGCTTGATTGGCTTCATAATCAAGTTTTTCCATATGAAGATGCACTTACAGCAGAAGATACATCAAAGTTTAATAAACTTGGTATTTTAGAGTATTTATCATCAGGAATAACATTATGCTTTGATATGTATATGTTCAGTGAGCAGATGGTCGAAGATAGTATTGAAATGGGATTTAGAACTGCTCTTTGTGGTGTTGTAACATCAGGTGAGGAAAATTTAGCTAGAGCAGAAAAAAGATATAAAGAGATAAATGGGTATCATGAACTTGTTGAGTATTTTTTAGGTTTTCACGCAGAATATACTATTAGTCCTGAAAATTACAAAGGTCTTGGAGAATTATCCAAGAAATTAAAAGCTCCAGTTTTTCATCACAGCAGCGAGAGTAGACAAGAGGTAGAAAATTGCATTAAAAATTATGGAATGACTGCAGTTGAGAGAAGTAATTATTATGGAATTTTTGATAATGGTGGTGGTATTTTCCATGGTGTTCATTTAAGTGAAAATGATAAGAAAATATTAAAGGACAATGATATTTATGTGGTTACTAACCCATCTTCAAATTGCAAGTTAGCAAGTGGAATTGCTGATTTACAAGGGCTTGATGAATATGGAATAAAGCTTGCAATTGGAACTGATGGTCCAGCAAGTAATAATTCTCTTAATATGTTTAAGGAAATGTATTTAGCAAGTGTTTTACAGAAAATTAAGCATGATAGTGCAAGTGCTATGGATGCCACTAAGATATTAAAAATGGCTATTAGCGGTGGTGCAAGAATGCTTGGTTATGATAAACTTTGTGCAGTAGAAAGTGGAAGTATTGCTGATTTAGTTGTAATAGATATGAATAAGCCGAATATGCAACCCGTTAATAATGTAGCTAAAAATATTGTATATAGTGGTGATAACAATAACATATATATGACTATTATCAATGGAAAAGTTCTTTATAAAAATGGAGAATACCTTGAATGTGATGCCGAGAAAATAATTTATGATGCTAATAAAGCAAAAGAAGCTTTGATAAAAAGAGTGGATGGTTAAGGTGTGCATATTTATCGTATTATTGTTTTTATAACATAAATTAATTTAAAAATACAAAAAGAAAGTCTCGGCTAAGTTGAGACTTTCTTTTGCATTTAATACTTATGTATTATTTTGCAGGAATTATACCTTCATCTATTAATTCAAGTATATTAATTGATTTAATGTTTCTGGTTCTCTTATCTTCTGACATAGGAATTACTATAGTTCCATCTTTAAGAAGTTTATATACTTCTTCGCGTCTTGGATGTTTCAAGTCAGGAGCGCCTATGATTTCCCAGTTGTTATCAACTTTAGGAATGAATTTTCCGTCATAAGTTTTCTTAATATACTCACCTATAAGAGTTCTAATTCGTCCATTATCTTGGAATTCTTCATATGAATCATAATACTTATCTTCTTTTTTAACAAAACCAAGTTTAAGCAAAGTACCTAGACGGTAGTTATTTACTGCTAGTTTATAAAGCTTATCATCAACTATTGGCTTACCATCAATACTTGCATCAGTGATCCTGCTTCCAGCTTCTTTTGAAATATCAATCTTGTAGTTTACGCCTGTAAACATATCATAGTTATATCCTCTGATATCCTTGTTAAAACTTACTGTTACATCACCAGGTTTATAAGTATTGTAGTAGCTTGCTGACCACTCCATATACTTTTTAAGGTTTTCACCAGTAATCTTAACACCAACTAAAGTATTAGGATACTTATAAATATCTGCTGCATTTTTCTTCTTGAAGTCACCTTTTCTAAGGTTCATATCAGGTCTGAATGCTGCTGCAGAACTAACATCAGCTTTTGTATAGGCTTTTTGAACTTCGTTTATGAGGTCGAGTAGAGCAGTGTCCTCAACTTGAGCAGTAGGCATTGTTGTAACCTTAGCTTCGCCAGTTATATAGTCTACTCTTTTAATGTAGTCTTCAACAACTTCACCAACTATCATATTAGCATCAGCGACTGATTTATCGTGAACAAATTTAAATTGCTCGAGTATAGCTTGGTCGCTTTCTACTTCCTTAGTAGAAAGGTTTTCAGTTTTTACGCCTAATACCTTTTTGCTTCCATCAGGTTTTACTTCTACTTTAATTTCAGCTTTTGCAAGAGCTTGGCCGTAACGTCCAGGTTCTATAAGAGCAACACCATTTAATTCTTTGCTAAATAATTTGTGTGAATGTCCACCTACAATTAAGTCGAATTCCGGATAAGTTTCAGCAACCTTATCAACACCAGCTTGATTATATTCACCTTCAGGGTCTAAGTGGAAAACACCAACAAGAACATCATATTTTCCTTCTAATTCTTTTATAGTAAGTCCGAGTGACTCGAGAGTTTTCATAAACTCAAGACCTTCAAAGTTCTTAGGTGTACTAGCTTCCCAAATAGGTATGTGAGGTGTAACTAAACCAATTACAGCAACCTTAACTCCTTCAACTTCAAATATTTTATACGCATCAACATATCTTTCTTTTGTTCCTTTTTTATAAATATTTGTTGCAAGTACAGCACCTTCAAAGCCTTTAATATTTTTATTTAAAAAGTCTAAACCATAGTTAAATTCATGATTTCCAAGTGCCCAAACATCAGCTTTTAAAGTGTTTAAACACTGAATCATAGGGTGTACCGGTAAATCGTTAAATAAGTCAGCGCTATTATCTTGAACTGTATCACCAGCATCAACTAAAAGTAGATTTGGATGAGACTTTCTTTCTTCTTTTACTAGAGTAGATATTTTAGCCAAACCAGCATCAGCATCAGGACTGTCTTGAGCATAGTCATATGGATAAATGCGTCCATGTAAGTCTGCAGTACCAAGTACAACTATATCTTTTACAGTTGATTTTGCTTCTTCCACTTTTTTAACTTCTGGTATTTCAAGTTTTTGACCAGGGAAAATTAAGTGAGGATTTTTAAGTTTATTATGTTTTGCAAGATTTTGATATTCCGTATCATACATTCTTGCTATTTTCCAAAGTACATCTCCTTTTTTTACTTCATACTGAGCGGCAGAAACGCCAACAGAACTAAGTAGTAAGATTAAAGATAATAATATTGCTACCTTTCTTTTCATATTTGCCTCCTTATAAGACTTATGATGTTTTACTAAGTAAAACAATGTGAATCTGAAGAAAAACTCCAGAAAAGTAAAAGGGAGTATAACGCAAAAAAGTGCATTAATACTCCCACAATTAAAGTATATCATTAATTAAAATAAAAATCGATATTAATTGAGTAAAATGCACAAATTTTTTATTAAAAAAAATAGACATGTTTTCTTATATTTGCATTGTAATTTTGAAATAAATATTATTTTATACGAAATTTTCTATTATCTTATTAATATTTATCATTGCTTGACTAGAGATTAAAGTAATTGTAAAATACTAGTATATAACTTGAATAAGGAAGGATATGAAAATGAATTTTAAAAAACTTTTAGTATTTTCTGTTTGTATGATTTTAGTTTTAGGTGTAGGGAATATAAATGTTTCTGCTGGAAAGCCTAAATTTGATTTAGAGTACAAGGGTGTAAAGGATTTTGATTTAGGAGAAGATGTTGTTGCAAATCTTGAGAATGGAATTCTCTTAATATCTGGTTCAGGAACTATTGATATAAATAAATGGAATGAGATGAAATCTAATAATGATTTATTTGATGCGAAAGAAGACATATGGGTGGACTGGTGTTTAGGTAATTTTGACATAAAATTTGATAGTGATGATGGGCTTATTTCTTTGCCAGAAAATTCAGAAGACTTTTTTAAAAGTTTTCAAGGAGATGTTATTGGCTTAGAGGATGTTGACTTATCTAAGGTGAAAAATGCCAAATTCATGTTTGCTGGTACAAAATGTAAAGATTATTTTAACTTTGAAAGAATATCTGGAACAGTTGAATATGCTGAGTATATATTTGCTGCATCAAATTATTTTGATGAAATTATAGTTGATTTAAGCCATTATAAAGATTACGGAATTTATGATGTTTTTAATGGTGGAAAAATAGTAAAAGGAAGTAAAATAAAAAAAGTTAAGTTTATTGGTGAATTGGCAGAGCATATTTCAGGAAAGGATGAAAGAATAGTTGTTGACAGTCCGTTTTTAGAAAGATTTGAATTTAACGATGATAAAATTGGAATGAGTATTCGTAATTTTTCGGGGTCATATAGGGTTTTAGGTAAAAAAGGTGATGAGGATTGGAAAGTCATAAAAGATGATGTTGATAATGCAAAGACCGAAGAATTTCCTAAAGGTTATAAGTATATTGTTGAGTTAAAAGAAGGAAAGACTAAGATTGATGGTTTGAGTATTAATCTTACTAAGAGTATTTTTGATGAGCCAAATTCTGATGAAGTTTATGATTTTGATTATATCGAAATTAAAGATGGTAAAGAGACTTTGGAAAAGGGTGTAGATTACTCCGCTAAGTTGTATTCGGAAGGTAGAGTGGATATTATTAATTCAGCAAGTATTTCAAAGGAAAAGAATGGATTAAGCTTAGTTGTTATCACAGGAATGGGAAATTACACGGGAACTGTTACTGTGCCTGTTTATTATCATGATAGGTATTCTGATGCAGAAATATCATTAGAAAATCTTATTAGCGATGAAGAAGGTGAAAAAGGTGTTGTACTTAATAGTCTAAAATTAAAGATAAATAGGAAAGTTCCTGATGGTGCATTTTTGGGATGGTTTAGAAAATACAGACTACGTCAGTTTATTATTGATCCATTTGCAAAATTTGAAATCGTAGAAAAAGGTAAGGCGTATTGGGCTTATTATAATGATAATCAGAATTTTGAACATAGATTGGTATCGATAATTCCTTGGCCTGATAAAGATATTAATGTAGGGGATGATATATCCGTCACTAAGAGAGAAATTACTTCTGATGATGAAGAACCTAATTCAGAGGAGAATTCAAGCACTAAGGAAAGTACGAGTGCTATTGTGTCTGAGAATATGATTAGTTCTGAAATTATTAGTACAGAATTAAGTAGTGATAGAGTTTCGGAAAATCAAAGTAAATCCGAAGTTGAGACTTCTTCTGTAATTATAATTGAAGATGATACTATTGTAGCCGCTGGTGTAAATGATGAAGCAGATATAAACGCTAATGCGATGAACGGTGAACTTCCAAAAACTGGAGGTATGCCACTTGGATTTGTTTTAGCTATTGGTTCAGTCATGCTAGGAATGGGGCTTGTGATTAAAAATAAGAATGACTAATTGAAAAATCATAGTAATAAAAATCCGATATACCTATTAATAGATTATTTTTTAGGTGTATCGGATTTATTTTTGAAAACTGTAATAAAGATTGAATTACTCTGATTTTTCTTTTAAATATATTAGGTAGTAAATTATAGGGACAACTAACCCGCCACCAACTATATTTCCCAATGTTACTGGTATTAGATTGTGTATTAAGTCTAAAAAACTAATACTTGGGTTTAAAAACATTGCCATTGGTATAAAGAACATATTTGCTACGCAGTGCTCATATCCCGACAAAGCAAATACGGTTACTGGTAGCCAAAGTGCAGCTACTTTTCCGACCATAGTCTTTGTTGATGTAGATATCCAAACTGCAAGCACTACTAAGATATTACATAAAACACCTTTGAAGAATGCTATAGAAAAACTAAGAGAAACCTTACTTAAACCAACTGCTACAACAAATTTACCCATACTATTTAGGTCGCTAGTGTGCTCGTAAAGGCTTGCTTCATATGCTAAAAAAGCTATAAAAACAGAGCCAACTAGATTTCCAAGGTATACAGCAGTCCAGTTTTTTGCTAAGCCAGCCAAAGAAATCTTTCCTTTAAAAAGAGCAGTAGTCATAAGGGCATTACCAGTAAACAGTTGACTACCTGCAACTACAACAAAAACTATACCAACAGGAAAGACGGCAGCACCTAAAAACTTTGTTAGAGTAGGGTCGCCTTTAATTCCCCATAAGCTTATAGCTCCGATAGCAGCTAGGGCAATGAAAATGCCAGCCATTATTCCGAGCAAAAAATTAATACGAAAGGGTTTACTTGCCTTTTTTGCAGAATCACTTATCATATTATTATATATTTCTATTGGTGTGAAAATTTTTTCCATACTACACTCCTTGCTAATAATTTCTTTATACAGTATAGGATAAAATATAGATAAAAACAAGTGAAATATGATATATATTTAACAATTCTTAAATTAAAGATATTTAAGGCGTTTATAGTAAGAAATTAACTTAAAAAAAATCGTAAAAAAGCTTGACTTTTACCTTTCCTGAGTATATACTGTGTAAAGTAGTTTTGTTTTACACCTAACTTAGCTGTATTAGGAAGTCAATAATGAAGAGTAATGAGATAAAAATATACGAAAAAACAATGCTTTTTGATATTTATGGTGAACTTCTCACTGAAAAGCAAAAAGAATTATATATGCTTTATTATTTAGAAGACTATTCACTTGCTGAAATTGCCGAACTTAAGAGTATTAGCAGGCAAGGGGTAAGGGATACAGTTAAAAAAAGTTACGAGCATCTTAATAATTACGAGAGTAAACTTCATATTATGGAGAAGTACATAAAAGATAGAAATAAGTTAGATGAGATAATAAGTCTTTTAGATGCATATGATAAAGAGAGTGTAGATAAAGCTAAAGATATTACAAGAGAGATAAGAAATTCTTTATAAGGAGAAATTATGGCATTTGAGAGCCTTAGCGAAAAATTTCAAGGCATATTTAAAGGTCTAAGAGGAAAAGGTAGGCTATCTGAAGCTGATGTAAAGCTCGCAATGCGTGAAGTTAAAATGGCACTCCTAGAGGCGGACGTAAACTTCAAGGTTGTAAAGAGGTTTGTGGCTAGTGTTAAGGAGCGAGCTGTTGGTGAGGAAGTGTTAGAATCACTTACACCAGGTCAGCAAGTTATAAAAATTGTAAATGATGAGATGGTTAAACTCATGGGTGGTGAAGCTGTTACTTTACCAGTCCTAAAGGGTGGCGAAAAGACTATATATCTCATGATGGGACTTCAAGGTGCAGGTAAGACAACAACCAGTGCTAAGATTGGTGGTTTTCTTAAAAACAAGGGTAAAAAGCCTTTATTAGTTGCCTGTGATGTTTATAGGCCGGCAGCGATTAAACAATTACAAGTTGTTGGTGAACAATTAGGCATTGAAGTCTTTACAATGGATAGTAAGTTTCCAGTGGCTATTGCAAAGGCGGCTATAAAGCACGCTGATAAGAATGGGAATGACATCGTTATAATCGATACAGCAGGTAGATTGCATGTAGACGAGAAGATGATGGATGAAATAGTAGAGATTAAAAAAGAAACAAGTGCAACAACTTCTTTGTTAGTAGTTGATGCTATGACTGGACAAGATGCAGTTAATGTAGCAGAAAACTTCGATAAAAAAGTTGGGATAGACGGAGTAGTAATTACTAAATTAGATGGTGATACCAGAGGTGGTGCTGCCCTTTCTATAAGAGAGGTAACAGGAAGACCAATTTACTTTGCTGGTATCGGTGAAAAACTTACAGACATTGAACTTTTTCACCCTGACAGAATGGCGTCTAGAATACTTGGTATGGGTGATGTTCTCACCTTGATAGAAAAAGCTCAAAACTCCATTGATGAAGAAAAAGCTAGAGAGATGGAGCAAAAAATCAGAAAGGCGACTTTTGATTTTAATGACTTTTTAGATCAAATGAAACAGATAAAGTCTATGGGTTCTTTAAAGGACTTGATGGCTATGGTTCCTGGAATGGGAGCCAAAATGGGTAACGTGGATATAGATGATAAACAGCTTGCTAAGGTTGAGGCTATCATCTTATCTATGACAAAGGAAGAGAGAGCAAATCCTAATCTTATCAATCCTTCGAGGAAGAGAAGGATTGCCGCAGGTTGTGGTCAAAATATTAGCGAGGTCAATAGGTTTATCAAACAGTTTGAGCAGACTAAGAAGATGATGAAACAACTAGGTGGTGCTATGGGTGGTAAGAGAAAAAAAGGATTAGGCAATTTATTTGGTGGTAAATTACCTTTTTAGGTAAATACATATATATAAAATTTAGGAGGAAGATATGGTAAAAATTAGACTTAGAAGAATGGGTCAAAAGAAAGCACCTTTTTACAGAATTGTAGTAGCTGACTCACGTTCTCCA
>PDWI01000612.1_pt1 | contig 57980 bp, 53 predicted proteins | sample 1430891 | NCBI WGS metagenome assembly PDWI01 (sample SAMN01162508, study PRJNA174530) | Oral metagenome, whole genome shotgun sequencing project. | biome: Marine environment; feature: Marine mammal; material: Swab sample of the gingival sulcus; isolation source: swab sample of gingival sulcus... | reverse complement strand
TTTGCCGGTACCACCATGGACACAGGTGTTCGTCTGCAACGCTATATCGTCCAGGAATTTGGTGAGATGTACACCTTGCCTTTCCTGAAGAGCGGTGTTATAGCGACTCTGGTTGCGGTCGGTATCTGTATGGCTCTGGTATTTGGCACAGGCGGCGATGATGGTTCAGGCGGTTTGACTATCTGGCCTCTGTTCGGTACCACCAACCAGTTGATGGCCGGCTTGACATTGCTGATTGTGTCGGTCATGTTATTACGACGCGGTATCAAGAGCTGGTACACCCTGTTGCCCATGGTCTTTCTGTTGGTGATGACCATCATTGCATTGCTGACTCAATTGCAGAGCTTCTTTATGAAGTCTCAGTGGTTGTTACTGGGCCTGGATGTCGTGATATTAGGCGCCGCGATACTGGTCTCACTGGAATGCGCTTCTGTCTTGCGCAAAGAGTGGCCCAGGAAAAATGCCGGTTAACCTGAAAGGCAATAACGCCCTGGTGATCTGCTCAGGGCGTTATTTTTCCGGTTTTTAATTGATGCTTACGGGGGCAATTATGGATATCAAAAAACAACTGGCCGCGTTCTTTGAGGGGTTAGACGAGTTTTATCATGCCCCCTATCGTCAAATGTTTGCTCGTGCAAGCCGGGACGAGGAAGACCTGTTTATGCTGATGCTGTTTGCTGAAAGTCTGGGCGTTCCCAACCCGGTTGCCTATTACACGCTGGAATTGCAACCCATCTTTTTAGAATCCTTTCACGAGTGGCATACCCGTATGGGAATGGAAAAGTCGCCTCTTGATCACTTTGGTTGCTGTTGATAACGATTATGATGCTGGATAGCCTGTTAAAAAAACAAGTGGTATTTGTCGGGGGCAAAGGTGGCGTAGGAAAAACAACCTCGGCAGCGGCCCTGGCGGTACAATTCGCCTCTCGCCAACATAACACATTAATTATTTCCACCGACCCCGCTCACAGTCTGGGTGATGTATTTAACCAACCCCTGTCCAACAGGGAAACACAGATTATGGACAATTTACATGCGATAGAACTCGACCCGCATGAAATTATCCACCGGCATTTTGCTCAGGTTGAGCGCACGTTATCTGCTTATTCAAAGCCGGAGATGATGCCCAAACTGCGAGACTTCCTGAAGTCATCGCAACATGCACCGGGAGCCGAAGAAGCCGCCATGCTGGAGGCCATTTGCCAGCAATTGGTCAGTGCCCAGAGCAGGAACTACCAGCATGTTATTTTCGATACTGCACCAACAGGTCATACCCTGAGGCTGTTAAGCCTGCCCGAAATGATGCAGGCCTGGACGGACGGCCTGCTGGCGCAGCAACGCAGACAGTCAAAACTGCGCCAAGCAGCGCAAAATCTGGACAAGCAGGCCAATTTCAACCCCCTGATTCCCGAACAGGAAAATCGCTGGGAGCAGGCAGTCCGGGTATTGGAGGAGCGCCGCCAACTATTTGCCGATACACGAACCATACTGCATGATCAAACCCGCACAGCCATTCTTCTGGTGTTGATTCCGGAAAGCCTGCCGCTATCCGAAACACAGAGGGCGGTCAAACAACTGGAGCACTATGACCTTCCCTGTACCGGGTTGATTATCAATCAGATTATGGCTGATCAGCAGTCGGACGATTTCTGGCAGCAACGAGCCAATCGTCAGCAACTGATCCTGGAAGAACTGCAGGCCTCTCTCGGCTACCTGCCCCAACAAAAAATACCCCTGCATAATGACGATATTCGCGGGGTAGACGCCTTGCAGGCATTTTGGCAGTAGGTGTTGACACTACAATCTGGCCGCAATACGTCGGCCCAGGTTGTGAGTAGGCAATTCGACGAGAACATAGAGCAAATAGGCAAACAGGATTGAAAAAAATGACAAGGTGACAAATTTCCCCAGCCCGCCGGTCTGGTCGTAGATCGGGTAAATGACGGGGATGCGATAAATGAACTGATGAATAAACTCGTGTACGACATATAAACTGAAGGAGATTTTACCAAGGAAAAGGAATACCCCTCCCGGGCCGGGTATGAACCTGTCTCGAAACCAGTCAAGCACCGGGTCTGCATGCGCACATAAAAAAAACACAAAAATGGCGACAGCAGCCAACCCCTTCCGATCGAGCCCATGCCCGGAAATTGACCCGGAGAAAAAATGGGAAATAAAAAACGAGAATAAAAACAAATAGATCGCCACGCGCAATCTGACTGGCACCCTCAGAAAAATGTCTGTGTAATTCAGATAAACAAACGCCAGAAACACACCACAAAGAAACTCCAGGAATAACGGGCTTGCCAACAACCCCACCCAGAAGGAGCCTATATACAAGGACTCAAAGGTGGATTTATCATAGGCATTGAGCGTGAATGTCCCGGCGACCCACTGTAGAAACAGAATCATGCCACAAACAAGCACAGTAACTCCGATACCCCTGTAGTTGGGAACAATCGCCAGTGCCACAGCAAATAGCGCATAGAAACAAAGCTCATAGGTCAACGTCCAGGCGGGAGTAAGAATGTTGTAACCGAAAAAAGGCGGGTCGACCGTCCCCAAAGGGATAAAAAACAGGCTTTTCAATAGCGCTTCCCATTGCATGTTCGGCGTTAACCAGTACACCAGAGCCATGAGCAACCATGCCAGGGGAACGATTCGGAAGAATCGTCTTACCAGGAAGCGGGCAACCACTCTCTCCTTATATTTGACGGTGGAGAGGTAAATCGCAAAGCCCGAAATAACAAAAAATATATCCACACCAATCCGACCATTTTCAAAAAGCGTGTGCCCCAGATTGGGGGCAATATCATTGAGAAATAGCCGGTAGTGATACAAAAGAACGAGTAATGCGCTGATTCCACGCAGGCTCTCAATGGAATCAACCCGGTTTGCCTGTCTATCTTGCCTGTCTTGCATATCAATGTGCTTTTTAGCAGAGGTTGTTATGATCAGATGATAATAAAAAACCACCTGACTCTCTATTCTTGCTGCCGCCACCCGGTCGGCGTTTTTCCAACCTGACGCAAAAACTCACGATTGAAATTCGATTTGGTCAAAAAGCCGGACTGCAAGGCGATACTTACCACGCTGTCATCACTGGAACGCAACAGACGACAGGCTTCCTGAACCCGAAAACGATTGACATACTGCGACACATTCATTTGGTGCATCTGGTTAATCACCGAGGAGACCTTTCGTGCGGGAAAGCCGACTTTACGCGCCAGTTTTGCGCAATTCAGGTCAATATCGCGATACAGCCCCTGCTCCATCAAACGCTCCAGTGACTGGTGAATCTGCTGTTTTTCCTCGCTGGTTATGGTGCTTCTGGAATCGTTAACACCATCCCTGCTTTCATCACTGCCCTTGCTGTCATCACTGTCATCACTGTCATCTCCGGCATAACTGTCACTTCCGGCATCGAACATGACCACCTTTGCGGAACTTGATTGACTCGTTATCCAGGTCATCCAGCCCAGCATAATCACCTGTATCGTGCTGATCATCGAGCCTGTCAGGCTACCACTGTTAAATCTGATATCCAGATTTATCAGTACATCAATGCCACCAGATACAATCAGCACCCACGCGCTGATCTTCAGCAGCATAGGCAGATGGAAGTTATCCAGACGAGCCAACACCAGATCATCCGGTTTTTCTCGCTGCCATACCAGCAAGGCAATACCATAACCCACATACGACATGAACAGAATCGCATCCACACCCCCATCACTGATTACGCCATATGGCAAAGCTGTCAGCAAGACTGTTATTCCAACAGGGATACTGTGCTTTAACCAACATGAAATCGTTATGTTCCGGGACAAAGAGCGAAAACTCAGCCAGAACAATGGTGGAATCGAAATCGCCATTATTAGCTGTACAGGAGTAACGCAATGCAGGTTATAGCCCCAACGCAACCCCACAATCAGGGATTGCAACGCACAGACAGACAGGAGAGCCACAATAAAACGATTGCCTGGAAAACTCCCTTCTCGCCATAAACGAAATAAAATCTGCAAAATAAGAAGTGTTAAAAAGAAAGAAACGGGCAGTTGCAGCATGGAATCTCATCAATTATCGGGTACCAAATCGCGTTTCAGGTCGTAGTAAATCCTGTTTCAGGTCGATACAGCCAACGGGCAAGCCTATTCTGACCATCAGCCTAGACGCTGTTTTATACCGAAACAGTATAACAGGAGAACTCCATGAAACGACATAACCGCTTGTTTATATCCGCCCTGGTTGCCATCGGCTCATTGCTGAGCAGCATAAGCCTGGCGTATGAGGCCGGATTCAAATCACTCGCAGTGGCACCTGAACACCGAAGCAAAGTGGTGAATTATCACCTTTGGTATCCTGCGTACAAGGATGGCAAAAACGAGGTGATAGGAGAAAACGGGATTTTTTATGGTCAGACAGCAGGCCTGGATGCAACACATGCCGCCGGGAGATTTCCGCTTTTACTGATTTCACATGGTGGTGGTGGCAATGCCGGCCAATACGGATGGCTGGTCAAGCCGTTGGTGAAAGCAGGAATGGTGGTAGCCATACCCAATCACCCGGGCAGCACTACCGGCGATTCATCACCTGCCGGTGTCATCAAATTATGGAACAGGCCACAAGACATCAGCGCCATTATTGATCAACTGCAACAGCATAACAATCTGAAAAACCACATCGATTTCAGCCGTATTTCGGCACTGGGATTCTCTGCGGGCGGTTATGCGGTTTTGACACTGGCTGGCGGTTCAGTAGACCAACAGACGTTAAAACGGTATTGCGATCAACCTGATGACGATATGACAGTAAACTTCTGCACTTTCTTGAAACGTGGCAATATTGATCTGCACAAAATCAATCTGGCACCGGTGGAACTGTCATATACAGACAGGCGCATCAACAAGATCGTTGCCGTTGATCCGGGCCTGGCCAATGCATTTGACAAGAGGAGTCTGGAACGGGTAAAAATCCCCTCCTTACTGATTAATCTGGGCGAGAGTAAGGCTATTCCCCCTGTTGTTTTTGCCGAACCAATTCACGACGCTTTGCAAAACTCGGAGTACACAACCCTTCCCGATGCCAATCATTTTACTTTTTTGCCCAACTGCAAACCAAATGCCAAAGAAATACTGGCAAAGGAAGGCGAACCAGACCCACTATGCGATTTACCCAAAAGAGCCAAACGCTCGCGACCCCGGGTGCATCAGGAATTAATTAACCTGATAAAGGATTATTTGATTGAAAAACAAAGCCTTGACTAACGGGTTCTGTGCACGCCTCATTTTTCTCTGTACTGGCAAACACCCGGGGTGTTACTCTGGCTTTTCGTTTGGCGATAGAATCACGATTTCATTCACACGCCTTTGACATCGTTTTCACTCAACCGGCAAGGACAGTAATGAACAGACGCACTTTTTTTCTACTGATCATCTCTCTGGTCATGGTCACCCACACATCGCTTGCCAGCAGCGTAGAGCTTCAGGGCTGGCAAGGCACGGAGATGAAGGCGCCGCAGAGGCACACATCGCTTGCCAGCAGCGTAGAGCTTCAGGGCAGTTTCACACAGGGCGGGATGCTTGTCGGAAGCACCGAGCCAGGCAACCGGGTGTTGCTGGATGACGTGGCGATTGCTGTTACCGATAAAGGGCAATTCGTCTTCGGCTTTGGTCGGGATGCAAAGCTGTCACATTCATTGGATATCGTCAGGAAGGATGGAACCAGAACCCGGCAAAGCATCAAAATCAAAAAGCGCAAGTACGATATCCAGCGCATCAATGGCATTCCCCGGAAGATGATGCAGCCCTCCAAAAAGACGCTGGAACGCACTCGCGCAGAAGCCTGGCTTGTCAAAAAGGCACGCAATGTATTCACCCGACAAACGCACTTTCTTGACGGATTTATTCCCCCTCTGAAGGGCAGAATAACAGGTGTCTATGGCAGCCAGCGCATTTTTAACGGAGAACCCAGAAGACCTCACTTCGGCCTGGATTACGCAGCTCCGATCGGCACTGTGGTAAAGGCCCCGGCATCAGGTGTGGTCTCTCTGGTACACAATGACATGTTTTATTCGGGTGGCACACTGATTGTCGATCACGGAATGGGGATATCCTCCACCTTTATCCACCTTGAAAAGATACTCGTCAAGAAGGGCGACATTATCAAACAAGGGGACAAAATCGCACTTGTCGGCACAACGGGAAGATCCACCGGCCCACACCTTGACTGGCGGGTGAACTGGTTTCAGGTGCGCCTTGACCCGGCCTTGCTGGTATCCCGATAAGCCTGTACCTTATAACCTTGAAACCACCCGAAAAGACAAAACGGTAAAGCAGGATTATCTGCCTATCAGGCTCAGCCCGCATACCCTTAACACATTGCCGTTAACTGCCTGCGATTGCGGGCTGGCAAAATAGGCGATGGCTTCCGCCACATCTTCAGGCTGCCCTCCCTGAGAGAGGCTGTTCATTCGCCTTCCGGCCTCGCGCATGGCAAAGGGCATGGCCGCTGTCATCTGCGTCTCGATAAATCCGGGTGCAACGGCGTTGATTGTTATGCCATTTGGCAGGATTTCACTCATGGCATAAACATAACCCATTACCGCCGACTTCGATGCCGCATAATTGGTCTGCCCGAAGTTGCCTGCAATACCACTGATCGAGGCAACATTGATAATACGACCATTCTTGTTGATAACGCCCTCTTCCAACAGGTATTTATTGATTCGCTCCATCGCACCCAGATTGATATCCATCAGAAGATCCCAGTGATCCGCCTTCATTCTGCCAAGTGTCTTGTCCCGGGTTACTCCCGCATTGTGGACAATAATATCTACCCCTCTGCCACTTTTGACCAGAAACTGCGCGATATTTGTCGGGGCATCCTCTTGCGTAATATCCTGCAATAATGCGGCTCCCCTGATTTTACGGGCGACCTCCTCAAGCAGCTCCCGGGCTTGCGGCACATCAAGACAAATCACCCTGGCACCATATCTGGCCAGCACCTCCGCTATGGCAGCCCCTATGCCGCGAGAGGCTCCCGTAACCAGAGCCGTTTTTCCACTCAGCGAGGTAGATGCCTGCGCAGAAACGAACCCGGACTCGACCGGGGAAAGCGTTACAATTTGACCCGAAATATAGGCTGAACGAGGCGAAACAAAAAACTCGACAGAGGACTTGAGGTTGTTTTCCGCTCCCTTGCGAAGGTAAAGCAGATTGCAGGTGGCTCCCTTTTTGCCGATTTCCTTGCCAACACTCTTGATAAAACCACCCAGCGCCTGCTGAGCTGCGGCTTTTTCCGGTTTGCAGTCGCTCGGGTTCTGCCCCGTCACCAGAACGCGCCCACAAAGGGCCAGCGCACGAATAACGGGATGAAAAAAGTCGTAAAGCTCCCTGAGCTGCCGGCTGTTTTCAATACCGGTGGCATCAAAAACAATCGCCTTGAAACGCTGTTGCTCAGGCAATTTGTCCAGTTCGGCCTGCTTGGCATCCAGCTTTTCGGATTCAGAAAAATGCCCGGGAACATGCAGGCTGATCTTTTCACCGGAAAGTATCTCGGCCAGCGAGCACAATACTTTGCCACCTTTACTGGAACCCAGCAGTACATTCCCCTGCACACTGACCGAGTCAGCACCGGAGTATCGCTCCAGATTGACCGGTGAAGGCAGGTTGAACGCATTAACAACGGTTTTTCCGACGGGTGAATTCACCACTTTTTGATATAAATCTGACATAGTACGATTCTCATTGATAATTCACTGTCCAACTTCAACAATTTTTCGCTTTATTGTCAAAAACATTTTATCCTTGCACTGATTCTGCCCGTGATCTCACAATTTACAACCGTTTATGAAAACCAACAAGCAGGAAAGAAAATGGCCAGACCCAAAGCAACTCCAAAACAATCCATTCGAAGAGTCGCCATTCTTGGCGGAAACAGGATACCATTCGCCCGCTCAAATACCACTTACGCAAAACTGGGCAACCAGGACTTGCTGACAGCCGCATTGCGCGGCCTGGTTGACCGATATCAACTGCAAGGCCTGCAACCCGGCGAAGTTGTAGCGGGAGCGGTTATCAAGCACGCCCGTGATTTCAATTTGGCCCGGGAAGCGGTATTGAGCAGCGGATTGGCTCCTGAAACTCCGGCCTACGACATTCAACAGGCCTGTGCAACAGGAATGGAAGCAGCGGTTCTCGTTGCCAACAAAATCGCACTGGGCCAGATAGAGTGTGGAATTGCAGGTGGCTCTGACACCACTTCCGATGCGCCAATCGGTGTCAGTGAGGGTCTGCGCGCCATTTTGCTCGACCTGAACCGTGCCAGAACAAACAGGGAGCGCCTGAAAATCGTCAGCCGTTTTCGGCCTGCCCACTTGCTCCCGCTTCTGCCGGCCAACAGCGAACCCAGAACCGGCATGTCGATGGGTGACCACGCACAAGTCACCGCACATGAATGGCGTATTCCAAGAAAAGAGCAAGACCAATTTGCCTTTGAAAGCCACCAGAAACTTGCCGCAGCCTATGATGAAGGTTTTTTTGATTCACTGATCACCCCTTTGGCTGGCCTGGATAAAGACAACACGCTTCGTCCAGAAACCTCGGTGGAAAAACTGGCCACTCTCAAGCCCTGTTTCGATAAAAAGCAGGGAACCATGACAGCAGGCAACAGCACGGCACTCACCGACGGTGCCTCATGTGTGTTACTGTCAAGTGAGGACTGGGCCGCCGAGAGAGGCATACCGGTACAAGCCTGGCTGACACATTCCCGGACAGCGGCAGTGGATTTTGTCGATAAAAAAGAAGGTCTGTTAATGGCTCCGACCTATGCGGTACCAAGGTTGCTGGCGCAAGCCGGGCTGACCCTGCAGGATTTTGATTTTTACGAAATTCACGAAGCCTTCGCGTCCCAGGTGCTCGCTACGCTGAAAGCCTGGGAAGACGAAGCCTTCTGCAGGGACAGGCTGGGTCTTGACGCGCCGCTCGGGTCGATTGATCGCAGCAAGCTGAATATCAAGGGCAGCAGCCTCGCAACCGGCCACCCGTTCGCAGCCACCGGAGGCAGAATCATTGCCACACTGGCCAAACTGCTGGAACAAAAAGGCAGCGGCCGCGGGCTTATTTCAATCTGTGCGGCAGGCGGTCAGGGCATCACGGCCATTTTGGAGCGCCAGGCCGAAAAGTAACGCTGGTGGAAATAGCAGTAATACGAGACCGGTTTGACCAGGTATCACAACCAGTCTCGTTGAAAGCGGAAGAACCTGTTTTAATTTATCTTCTTTGAACTTTCCTGTAGACAAGATTCTTTTCCCGTTTTCCGGCTGCGATTACCAATACCACAAGCTCGTTGTCAACAACTTCATATATGAGGCGATACCCTCTCGCACGGAGTTTGATTTTGTAATGATTCTCGAATCCTGAAAGTTTTGTCGAAATAACCTGTGGTTTCTGAAGACGCTCGGCGAGTTTTTTCTTGAATTACTTTTGTAGCGAACTGTCGAGCTTTTTCCACTCTTTTAGTGCAGTTGGCAGGAATTTTAATCTATAGCTCATCAAGCGTTATCTCAATAGCGGACTCCTTCTCATGCTGACGCTCCTTTACAACCAATCCCCAATGGTAGTCCTCAATGTGCTCAAGCATAATTTCGCAGGTTTCTGCCGGAACAAGGTAAGCTGTTGGTTTATTATGATTTAAAATAGCTATTGGCTCCCCCTCCCCTCTGATTGCTCTATAAGTGAAGAGGGGTTCTTTTTTAACTCTGAAATGCTTGCTGAACAATTTGCGAGGACGGATTCCATATCGACCTCCTTTATTATGGATTTTATTCTGGTCTGAAAATAGTGCATAAAATACATCTTTTCAAGGCTTGTTTTTTGTCAGGCGGTTATTTGAATAGAATCGAGGTGAACAGGTATGCGAAAAATTTGATACTCACCCATCAGTGATTATCAATCACATACGGACTTTAAAATTAATTTTGAGCGGGAGAAAATGGCCTCCTAACCCTCAGATAGACATAACCAGAAAATAAGTTCACACTTAATAATATGAACTTTAAAAAGAGGTGGCTATGGAAGCAACGGCAGAAGATTTACGATTTCACTCTAAAAAGCTTATTGAGTCGGTTAACAGGGGGGAAGAGGTTATCATTACTTACAAAGGAAAGCCCTGTGCAAAGCTTGTCCCCTACGAGGAAAATGAAGAATCCACCCAGGAACATGAGCTTTTTGGCATGTGGAAAGACAAAAAAGAAACGGAGGACGTCAATGATTACCTGAACAGTCTTCGCAGAGGAAGATTCTAAATGATCATAGATACAGATGTCCTGATTTGGTATTTACGAGGTAATGAAAAAGCCCGTCAGGCGATAAGGCAAGCGAACAATTTCCAGATTTCTGTTATTACCTATATGGAGCTCGTTCAGGGCATGAGAAGTAAAAAAGAACTCGATCAATTACGCAAAGCCTTGAAAATCTGGAATACAAAAATTTTGCACATTTCCGAAGAGATATCGACCAAAGCAATGTTTTATGTCGAGGAATATTTTTTAAGTCATTCACTGCAATTGGCAGATGCACTTATTGGAGCTACAGCAATATCATACTCCAGCCCGATTCTAACAGGAAACGATAAGCATTATAAGACACTGAAAAAACTTGAAATAATACCATTCAGGCCGTAAATGCAAATCAACACTTATCGAATCGCAGCAGTAAACGACGTGAGATTTGCTATTTGCCCGGCTACCAGACACCCCGATGAGTCCTGCGTTATGCGAACAGGGCGAAATTGCGCCGACACACTTCACGTTGAATTTTAAGCCATTTCAAGAGTAAAATGCCTGCAACATGCGATTAACTGAAAAACAATTCGAACAACTGAAGGAGCATGGCAAATTACAGGGCCATGACGAGAGCCAGACTGTGCGACAAAAGTTGGGAATGCTGCCCTTTCCTGACGATGCCTTTACGGTTCGTGATACCCCGCATTCAAAAGCGCTTCACTATCTATTGAAGAAACCCTCCGACTATCAGTCACAGGCCGAGCACTGGCACCAATGCTACCTGTTTCATTATTTCGAGATGTACCACCCCGACGTCTATGAATACCTCTACGCCACCCCGAACGCGGGAGCGAGAGGCAAGGTTGAAAGGGGGCGACTGCTCTCGGCGGGACTCAAGGCGGGTTTTCCGGATATTTCTCTGGATTTGCCAATGAACGGATATCATGGCCTCAGGTGTGAACTGAAGCGCCCGGACAGGCGGGCGGTTGTTTCAGACAAACAAAACCACTGGATATCCCTGTTAAATAAAAAGGGGTATTTTGCCTTTATCGCCTACGGCTACGAAGACGGGATCAACCAGATCAAAGCCTATTGTTCTTTATAACCTGACGTTCTTTACAAAAAAAGAGAAAAGCCCGCCCGGCATCAAGCTGCGGGCAGGAAGGCGGGAAAATGGCCAGATGGCCGACAGCGCTGTTCAGCATCAGCCATGTTGGGTGCTTTCCGGAGCCGGTAAGGCATGCTGTTTTTTCAGTTCCGTCAGCAGGCGATCTTTCTCAACCCAGAACTCGTTCAGCCAGGCCTGAAAATCCGCTTTAAAGACCGGATCATTGGCATAATCCTTACCAATAAACTCTTTGGGAATATCTATTGTCCTGATATCCACAACAATTTTTGTGATTCTCCCGCAACATAAATCCCAGGGTGTTTTCCTGTCGCCATCCGGGTACACAATATTGATATCAAGCATTGTGTTCATTTGTGCGCCCATACTGCCAAGTACAAACGCCGTTCCCCCGGCTTTGGGTTTCAGTAAATTGGCAAAGGGTGACTGCTGCCTTTCATGCTTGGCTTTGGTATACCGGGTTCCTTCCATAAAATTAAAAACGGAAACAGGAATGGTTTTAAACTTCTCACAAGCCTGGCGAGTGGTTTCCAGATCCTTTCCGGCAAGCTGAGGATTCTTTCGAATCATTTCTGCCGAATACCGTTTCATAAAAGGAAAATCCAGAGCCCACCAGCACAAGCCAATCACCGGCACCCAGATCAGTTCTTTTTTCAGGAAAAACTTCAGCATGGGGACTTTGCCATTCAGGACTTTTTGTACCACAGGTATATCCGTCCAGGACTGGTGATTACAGTTAACCAGATACCACTCGTCATTACTCAGGCCTTCAACTTCGGTCACGACCCATTCAACCTTGTTGAAGATATCGATCAATGCGCTATTGAACGACACCCACATGGTAGCGGCCCAAATCAGTGTTTTGGTCACCGCTTTTTTAACCGGTTCAACAGGAAGAATGATTTTAAGAATGGCCCCCACCAGCAAGACGGGCGTCCAGAACAGGGTATTCAGGACTACAAGCAGGAAAATAATGGAGCCTTTCAGGCTCGCAGGTAAAGATTTAAGCATAATTCTTCTCGAAATGATGGTTATTTTTGAAATGATGATTCGCGAAGCACATACCTCAGAGTCTAACTGGCGAGCAAGCCAGATTCAACATATTATCCCGACCCGGGATACCCGCAGGGTAATTCGCGTACCGTCAAATACACTCACTTCAAGTCTGATGATGTTTTATTCAGCACCTTTCTGGCAATAACAAGTTGCTGAACCTGCCGGGTTCCTCCAAATATATCCAGAGCTTTTGAGTCTCGCGCCCACTTTTCAATGAACTCATCTTCCTGGTAGCCGGCAGCACCACAGATTTCGACGCATTTGAGGCAGACATCATTCACCATTTTCCCCGCCTTCACTTTTGCCATGGCGGCTTCCTTCGAATTGACCAGCCCGTTGTCTGCCATCCAGGCCGCTTTCAAGGTAAGCAGTCTGGCCGCTTCCAGCTCGGCTTCCATCGAGTAAATCTCTGCTTCAACCGAACTGCAAAGCAGTGAAGGCAGCCCGTAATCCAGCTTCAGGCCTGCCTTGCCCAGTAATTTCCGGGTTCTTTCAAGGCAGGCCATGGCCAAACCCACAGCCATTGCCGCCACCACAGGGCGGGTATCGTCCCAGGTTTGCATTATCGCAGAAAAGGATTTCTCGCTATCGGCGTCAGCATCACCCAACAGGCTCTCTTTGGGTACGTGGCAGTCGGTAAATCTGATCGTCGCCGTATCACTTGCCTTGATGCCCAGCTTTCTTTCCAGTCGCTCAACAAACAGGCCCGGGTTTTTTTTGAGAACAACGAAAGGCTTGATGGCTCCCCGCCCTTTGGATTTATCCAGAGTAGCCCATACCACCACAGCATCACAGCGCTGTCCGGCTGTCACAAATATCTTTTCGCCGTTGATGGTATAGCCGGTTTCATCCTCTACTGCCATGGTTGATATGCTTTCAGCATCCGACCCCGAGTCAGGCTCGGTAACCGCCACAGCAGCCCATAAATGGCCGAACTTCCGGCGCTGCTCATCTGTTGCCATTGCCGCAATCACTGCATTCCCCAGCCCCTGGCGCGGGAGGCTCAAAGCCAGGGCGACATCACCTCGGCACAACTCCTGCAAACCGAGAATAGTTGCCATAGTAGCACCATTCACCTTTTTTTTGTCGGTAGCAGAATGGTGCAGTTTGCTGGCACCAACACTGAACTGTGCAGCACCGTCATTCATTCCGTCCACAATGGACGCAAGCATATCCAACTCAACAGGATAGTGGTGCTCCAGCTTGTCATACTTTCTTGAGATAGGCCTGAACACCTCATTGGCCACCTGCCTTGCCTGTTCGATCAACAGCTGGAATTTGCCTGGCACCTCAAGGTTCATGCTCCACTCCTGCATTTCTCAAAGGTGAGTATTTCAAAGATGAATACTCCAATGATGGATGTTTCAATGATCAAGGTTTCAATCCTGAGTTTTTTACGATTCATCGGCAAAGCCAACGCATTTCCCGCCGGGAGAATGCGGAGCATCTTCATGCGTGAAAGTTGTTGCAATTAATCGGCACAGCGATCAAATCCCGATACCACCGTTCAACCGGGTGCTCTTTGGTAAAGCCATGGCCGCCCAGCAACTGTACTCCGTCACTGGCTATCCTCTTCACCCTGGTATTACAAAACTGTCGAGCCAGACAGGCTTCCCTGTAAAAATCCAGCCCTTGCTCGGCGCGGCCTGCTGCCCGGCAGGTCATTAACCGCATGGCTTCAATTTCTGTTGCCATATCGGCGATCATAAAGGCCACAGACTGGCGGTGACTGAGCGGCTCACCAAATACCACCCGGTCATTACAGTAAGGCACAACATAATCAAGCAGCGCCTGTGCCACACCCACTGCCGCTGCACACCACATCAGACTGCCGAATGAAAGAAAGTCGGGCCAGGAAAATCCGGCCTCCCTCACCATGGATGATTCATCAACCAGCACATCTTCAAAGAGGATATCTGCCAGCCCGGCGGCACGCAGCCCCATGGCATTTTTGGGCAGGGCCGTGACTCCCGGAGTATTCGTTTCCACGGCAAACAGGGCCGTAGAGTGATCAGGAAGTTGAGCTGCAACCAGAACCAGATCGGCCTCCACCCCCCCGGCGACCATCGTCTTGGTGCCATTGAGAAGAATACCGTTTTTAACCGTCGAAGCCTTGACCATCAATGAGTGAGGATTAAATAAAACACCCGGCTCGTTAATCGCCAACACACTTTTGTAGGTCGGGTCGCCCACCATGCGCCCCAGATAAAACGATTGCTGGGCTGGCGACGCCCAGCGAACCAGCGCATTCACCACCGAGTAGTTGCTCAGCAGTTGAACCGAAGCACCCAGATCCCCATAGGCCATCGCCTCGGCAATCATCACACTGGTGACCGGTGACGTTTTTTCCTGTACCCCGCCCAGTGAAGCAGGCAAGGCATAATTGAGCAATTTCAGTTCAGAAAACAGTTCACGAACGCAGGGTGTGACGTTGTTCATCGATTCACACTCTTCTTTACCCGGGCGAAGTACATCCTGGGCGAACCGGATGATGTCATTCTGCAGGAGCTGCTGTTGCTCGGACAGCATCGGATCGAACACCTGGTCATCAACCGCATCACCCCACCCCATTGGCGACCGGAGCAGGCTTTTCACCTGACTGATCCTTTCATTCGCCGTGGACATCAACTGAAAACCGGTTCGGGTAGAGTAATAGGCAATCCGCTCGGCCGGTTTCTTGAGATTCAACTTGTTAACAATGTCCGAACCGGCGATTTTGTTGACAAACGACAGTGCCATACCAATTGAATTACGCGCCATATCATTCCTCACAAATGTATTTGATTTGGCGAAACACAAGACGCCAAACAACCCGCTAGGGAAGGAATATACGAAACACTCCACCACCCAGTCGGCCACCATTGAACAAATGAATGGCACCGGTTTTGTCACCCTGCCTGTGCATTTTTGCAACTTTGGCCGCGAAGAACAGACCGAGACTGGTACTGCCATTCTTGAAGCTGATGCCCTTGAGAATCCTGCCTGGCGAGTCCAGCATTTCATCGGGGTAGCCAACACCATCATCATGCACTTCTATGACTACTCCCCCGTCAGCCTGTCCGGCAAGGAGCAGAATCCTATCTTGCGTGTATCGGGCCGCATTGGCAAGTATATTATTGATGATACCGCTGATCAGGTCACCATCAAAATAGCCCAGCAGGTTCTCGTCACAGTCGATATCCAGAACAATATTGCGTGCTTTCGCCAATATCGAGTAACGGGCCACCTGCTCTTCAAGAAAATCACGAACAAACTGCTCATCAACTCGAACGCTCAGTTGTTCATGCTCCAGCCGGTACAACCCCAGCAACTGAATCAGATCTATATTTACCCGCTCGGCTTCGTATTGCAATATTGCCTGGCGAGGGCTGTCTCTGAGCTCCTCCGGCAATTCACTGAAAAACTCATCCAATGTACTCAGCAACATGCCCAGTGAATTTTTCATATCGTGAACGGCAGATGCGATTACCGTTGAAAAATCGATTGTGTTGTCGTCCTGCATGAGTTGGTCTCCCGGATGTCTTGACTCATTTTCGTTTTACCATATGCGCTGCTTCATTACCTGCATGCGTTATCACTACCCGCTATCACTGCCGTTCCGGCCTGACCTGTATCCGATATTCCCGGTGTGATATCTCCCGGCCCGGCCCTCATTTTTTGCACTTTTCCCAACAGAAACCGATACCGTTTGTATTGACGGTGCTGAGGGGGAATATGTCCGGCATTACGCAGGCATTGCTCACATCGTCGAATACGTTCAGCGGGGTCAAACCGGGTTCCGCTACTTTTAAGCAAAACCTGAATCAGGTTCAGGTTCAACGCCGGGTGTCTCGGCACAATTTCCAGTGCTTGCTCGAAGATTTCAATGGCTTCATCCAGCTTTCCTTCCTCAAAGGCATTAATACCTCTTCGGTTAAACGACCTGGCCTTGAGTTTGCTGGTCAGTTTGACCGGTTCGTCCAACAGCTCCTCAATTTGCCTCATCACGGCCTTGTCATTCTCATACCTGGCCGCCAGACCAGTGAGCAGCTTTTCAGCTTCCTCCGGTTTATCCAGCCGATAAAAGGTCTTTGCCAATTCAAGCCCAACTTTTGCGCCCGGGATTTCATCTTCCAACAAGGACCGGGCCGACAACAGGGCTTTATCACTCGCCGATTTGTTACCCTGTCCCCGATGCACTCGCGACTCGATCAGCAACGATCTCGCCCTGGCCTCTACATCCTCGTTAAATCGCCTGTGACAGGTTTTTAGCGCCTGAACCGCGTCTCTCGCATACTTCTTGCCCGACTCGGATTTGTTCCCATCGCTCAATTCACACAGGGTATCGCCATACTTTAAATACTGTTCTGCCGATTCGAAACAGGAATGCCTGCCCAGCTTGACAGTGCTTTTATACGCCCTGGCGGCATCTTCAAGATCATGCGTCTGAATACAGAGATCGCCAAGCTTTTCCTGGCGGAGAATGGCCAGTGGAGATCGCTGCACGGCCCGCTCCAGGTGTATTTTCGCTTCTTCAAGATTGCCCGTTTGACGGTAGGCTTCGGCCAGGCCATCATAGGCTTCAACCATATCCGGGTAGTTCTCGATCAGTTCATGGTAACAACTGATCGCTTGCCCGAAATTTTGCTGGGCAACCCGGACCCGAGCCAGACCCAATTGAGCCCAGGGTATGGGCCGCCTGACCAGCAGGTCTTCGTAAATTTTCCGGGCATGGGAATAATCACCGGTTCGAAAATAGAGCTCCCCGATCGTTTTATAGCACCAGGAGGTGTACTTGCGCCGTCGTCTGATTTCTGCATCACACAGGGTGATTGCCTTGGGGTAGTTTTCATTATCGATCTCGGTATTGATGGGAAGCAGCACCTGCCTCTGTTCCAGCAAACTGTTGAGCCTTTTTTCGAGCACGGCTTTCGTCAGCGGTTTGGCAATATAGCCATCAGGTTCCTGCTCACGCGCTCCCATCACAATATCCTTACCTGTCTCGGCCGTTACCAGAACAAATAAAGCGGTTCGCCTGAGATACTTTTTATAGCGCAGCTCTTCGAGAATTTGCTGCCCGTTTTTCCCTGCGCCCATATTGTAATCACACAGCACGACATCAAACCGGTTGAACCTGCACTTGTCCACCGCATCAATGCCACTGGCTGCAACACTGATATCAACAGCACCAAACTCCCCAAGCATCTGCCTCAGAGAGGCCCGAAAGTTTTCGAAGTCATCGACCACCAGAAATTTTAATCTGGCGTATACTTTTTCAAGATCCATAAACCAAAGAGCAGCTCCAGTCAGTATTCCGGCAGCGACTTGTTAACAGTGGTGATCCATAACCAATGGCACCTTGTGTCCGCTGGCAAACCGTGTCCGTGTCCGTGTATTCCACTCAAATTGTAGTTCAGTATCCAGGGCTAGTCGAAACTGGTATTATTTGCGTTAATGGTGTTATTTCCATACCGGGTACTGTTTTCCTGCAAGATACGGTTTCTGTATACGGTATGGCTTCTGTCAATGACAAAGAGTCAATTACCCGAGTTGGATGCGTTCACAAACACAAAAGCGCAGGGGTGATCCCCTTGCCCCATGCGATGTGGCTGATCGATGATCTGGGCTACTGATGGCTTCACGCTGCCCGCGAGCACCATACATCTCTGGTTCTGCGAAGAGCAGACCATCAGGAAGCCGGAGACACTCGCCCTGTATCGAACCCTGCTGTCTCGGGATGAAATCGGGCAGCAAGCGAAATTCCGTTTCGAGTCTGACCAACACCGTTTTCTGGTCACCCGCTCTCTGGTCAGATCGGTTTTAAGCCTGTATTACCCACCCGTCAGCCCGAAAGAGTGGCAATTCACGAAGAACCGGTACGGGCGCCCGGGAATCGCCAACCCGATTCCGCTACCCTTACACTTCAATCTTTCACATACGGATAAAATGGTGCTACTGGCTGTGGCCGCAGAGCCATGGATCGGCGTTGATATCGAAACGACACAGAGACGTAATCCCGGTAACGAACTGAAACTGGCAGAGCGTTTTTTCTCGGAGGAAGAAGCCAGGCAACTGGCAGAATTGCCTGACCACGGAAGAAAAGAGCGTTTTTTCCAACTGTGGACATTAAAAGAGGCCTACGTTAAAGCCTGTGGAAAAGGGCTTGCCATTCCACTTGACCGTTTCAGCTTCACATTTCCCGATCAAGTGAGTATTGATATCAGCTTTGCACCGGAACACCAGGACAACCCGCAAGACTGGTTATTCTGGCAAATCAGGTCAAGTGACGGGTTTTACTGCTCCCTCGCCTGTCGGCCCTCCACAAAAAGAACAGATATTGATATAAAAATGTTCAGTGCCTTTCCTCTTGTCCGGATCAAGCCGGTTCATTTCCCGTTCTTTCGTCAGAAAAGCTTTAAAAGAAAGGCCTTAAAGGAAAACCTGTAAACTGTGACCCAGTGCAATGAGCAGAACAGTTCACAGGCCAGGTTGCGCTACTGGCAACCGGGCCGGCTTATGCCTGTTTTTTGCCTGCCAGGAAAGACACAGGCGAAAACCTGAGCAATCGACCAACAATATTCCAGGGATAAACAGGCACAGTAGAGCGGGCGACACCTTTTTCTATCAAATCGACCATTATTCGGGAACCTTTTGCCACATCAACGAGAAAGGGGCGACTTTTCAGCTTTTGATTGATTGCAGTGTCAATGTAGCCTGGATAAAGCGTGGTCACCTTTATCCCGGAATGATGCAACTCGACCTCCAGTGCTTCCATGTAAGTTGATATCGCCGCCTTGGATGCGCAGTAAGAGGCCGAACTCGGCATTCCGCGAAATGCGGCAACAGAAGAAATGGCAACAACCTGCCCGCTGGTTTGCATTTTAAACAGGCCAACCGCAGCATCGATCGTCGCCATCGCCCCCAGGACATTGGTATTGATCACTGATACATCTTCCGAGAAACGACCGCTACCGACGGCACCCCCACCGCCAGTGCCAGCGTTGGCAACAACAATATCCAACCCGTCAAACTCTTCAGCGAATGCGTTCACTGTTTTATAAACATCATCAAACCGGTTGACATCCAGTGATTTACAAGCCACTTTCACGTCTGGAAACCGCCTTTCGACTTCGGCGGCAAGCAGGCCAAGCTCACCCGATCTTCGCGCACTCAACGCCAGGTTATAGCCTCTTGATGCAAATTCGAGAGCCAACCCCTTTCCAATCCCGGCACTCGCTCCGGTTATAAACACTGACCTGGCCATTTTTCACCCTTGCCTTTCTTCCTGCCTTCCGGAGGCATCTTGAAAAAGCACCTTTAAAAGGTACCTCAGAAAACACCAAATGCCTTGATCAGGGCTATCACTGCAACGACTCCGAGAGCAAGCAATCTCGTCATGCTCCGATTTCGGGTTTCAACCAGCTGCTGCCGCAAACTGGCTACCTCCGCTATCAGATTCGACACCTGCTGCCTGTCTTCTTCGGAATAGTCCGTTGCGCCTCGTGCTGATTGATCGGTCAGGGTATTGATCACTTGCTCCCTGATACCCTCCCGGAGTTCGCTGATCTGTGACTGTTGCTGAACCCGGACCGATTCCAGTCGCTGTTCAACGGCTTTGCCCGCCTGCTCGGCAATAACACTCTGCAATTCATCAGCCGAGGGAGCGTTAGCGGTTTCTGCCGGGATAGTGGCAGCCACAGACTCTATTTTTTCGTTTATCTGTCCGACAGATGCAGCCAGTCTGTCATCCATCGAAGTGACCAGTTCGCCCATTTTTTGCTCCAGGCGAGTCTCAACTGCCGAAACATCAAGGTCAGATTTGCTTTGAGCCTGTTCGGTCATAGCACTTTTGATACTTTCCCTGACTGCATCCAGCTCGGTTCCGAGACTATCCCGCATCGACTCCAGTTCAGAACTCAAATCCGTCATCCTGTTCTCGAACCCGGCAAACTGACTGCCAATATCATCAGTACGACCGGTCAACTGCTCAAGCCTTGAGTGTATCTGATCTGACAAGTCCGGCCGGGCGGCTTGTCGGGCCTGTTGCTCCTCAAATCGGGCTCTGACCGCAGACAGACCATCCTGAAATCTGCCCATAAGCCTTGTCTCAAGCGCTTCCAGTTTAACCTGAATCGCATCAGAATCCGTCGCAGCAGAAGTCGACGTTTCTTTTTCAGTGTCCACGGCAGAAGCAGAAACCGGCGCAGCTTCGAGCCGGGCATCAACCCTTTTCAACACGTTTTCCAATTGGGAAGACTCGGGCGGTTTTGCAAGGAAACCGATGGCACCAGCCTGTTTCACAAACTCTTCATAGTTGCCACCTTCCTTTCCGGTACACATCACAACCGGAATATGCTGCGTTGAAGGGCTCGCCCTGATTTTCTCCATTGCCTCGATGCCATCCATTTCGGGCATCAAGTGATCCATAAAGATCACATCGGGATGATTATCCTTTAAATAGTCCAGGGCTTCCTGAGCAGAAGCGCACATACTTACTTCCAGGTTCCGTTTTTCGAGTAATTTTTTCAGAGTAATTCGAGCGAGTTTTGAGTCATCAACCAGAAGAGCGGACTTTAATGTCATAGTAGAAGCCTGAATTTCATTATAAAACGAGTAATATCACCCACCAGGTGCAAACGCAACCCTGACTCTATGCCTGTCACATACCACAAGGGCAACGAACCTGCAGTCTGACCAGAACATGTACCAGGTGGTGCCAATAACCAATAACCAATAACCAATAACCAATGCCAATAAATATAGCACCAACAACTCGTGCTATAAAAAATAGTGCTATAAAATAACAATCGACGGTACCCACAAAACAACCGGGCTACAAAACAGCCGCAAAACAGGCAGTATTGAGTCGCTGCGGTATACACAAATGCAACCGGGGAACGGCAGGTACCAGACTCAAGTCCCGTTGCCCCGCATCAATGCTGCCAGACGTATGGAAGCCTGTCGTCTCGCATTAATTCTAGCAGCATTTCCGGGGTATTAAAGGAAGCCGGGCAATGAAGTGCCTTGCTGGCAACTCAAATTGCACCTTTCCGGCATTATTAACCCAATGAATCGACCGAGACATGCCACAAAAAGAAAACACTTTATCTCCTGCAAAGACTGCTCTTGCAACAACTTCTCTTGCAAAAGAGTTGTATCAAAAAACCTGGCCGATGCTGTTCGGCGTGTTCACATTGATGAGCTTCCATCTTGCGGACAGCGCATTTATCGGCCAGCTTGGTGTCGCTCCCCTTGCGACGGTGGGATTCACGCTGCCGATCTATCAGGTCATCATTGGCGTTCAGGTCGGGTTGGGAATAGCGACAACGGCAATCATTTCCCGAGCCATTGGTGCAAAACAACACAACCAGGCCAACAGAACAGGTGGGCTGATTGTGCTATGTGGCGCAATAATCATCATGGCCCTGTGCAGTTTCACCTGGTGGTTCAGGCACGGCATTCTCGCCTTGCTGGGTGCAGAGGAAGGCCTGGTGCCTCTGATCGATGAGTACTGGCCCGTCTGGTTGATCAGTGCATGGTGCGGTGCCATGCTCTATTTTGGCTACAGCATCTGCCGTGCACATGGCAATACCCTGCTACCGGGAACAATGATGACAGCGACCGGTTTGCTTAACATTGCGCTGGACCCCCTGTTTATTTTCGTTTTTGATCTGGGAATTTCGGGCGCTGCCTGGGCAACACTCACCTGTTTTTGCCTTGGGGGTGTCATTGTCTACCCCAAAATCTGGCGTCACCAGTGGCTTTCGTTTGATTTTGCCCGGCTGAACCTGAAAAACACCTTGCTCGAATTGAGCCATGTCATGGGGCCCGCCATGCTCAGCCAGCTTATGCCATCCGTCTCGGCGATTGTGGCAACCGGAATCGTGGCGACCTGGGGCACCACCGCTGTCGCTGCCTGGGGGCTGGGGATTCGCCTGGAGTATTTTTCAATCGTCGTGGTTCTGGCCATGACCATGTCCATTCCGCCCATACTTGGCAAACTGTTCGGTGCGGGAGATAGCAGACAAATTGAACAGGTATTGAAGATATCAATACGGTTTATTCTCGTCTGGCAACTTGCCATTTACCTGATCTGGCTTGCCATCTCGCCGGCACTGACCGGCATTCTCACGACAGAAACAGCCGTTGCCGAAGACTTGCAATACTACATAGCCACTGTACCTCTGAGTTATGGCGCATTGGGTGTCTGCATGTTACTTGTATCGGCCTGTAACGCCATCGGCATGCCATTTTGGGGGCTCTGCATTTCATTCACCCGACTCTTTGCCTGCTATCTGCCGTTTCTCTGGGTCGGCTCCCAAATCAATGACTTTTACGGATTGATAACAGGGGCGATGGTTGGAAATTTTGTCGCCGGCTGGATGGCGTGGAACATTTATTCCAGGCAATCAAGGTAACCTTCCGCGCCGCGGCCCTTGCATCCCGCCTCCCGCATTTGTTGGTAAATCAAAATGAAAAGAAAATAATGCAGTTGAATTGAAGCAAAAAGCGACCTGACAAATCCCTAACCCATTGAATATTAATACCTTTTAATATATTTTTGTAATTTGACAAAAATTGCGGGAAATTTTCCCTCTTTTCAAGTACACTGGCTGTATGAGCAAAACATCCGCACCCGTCAAGGAAACACCCGGCTCGCTGGTCAAGGCGCTGCACCATCTGTTGCGCCCTATGGTGCGCTTGCTGATGCACTTTCAGATCACCTATCCTGCCATGTCCGGTTTTTTGAAACAGATTTATGTCGATGTCGCCGTGAATGACTTCAAACTGGATGGCAAGGCACAGACAGACAGCCGCGTGAGCCTGCTGACCGGAGTTCACAGAAAGGATGTAAAGCGCCTGCGGGAGAACAATGAAGAGTTCCTGCCAAGCCCGGCAATTTCATTAGGTGCCCAGCTTATTGCGCGATGGCTTGGTGACAGGGAGTATCTTGACGAAAACGGCTCCGCAAAACCTTTACCGCGCACATCTGACAGTGGCGCTTCCTTTGAGAGCCTGGTCAAGACCGCTGCCAAGCAGGATATCAGAGCGAGAGCTGTGCTTGATGAATGGCTCAATCTGGGTGTGGTAAGAATCAATGATGATGATACTATTTCACTCAATGCAGAGGCCTTCGTTCCGCAAGACAACTTCGACGACAAGGCTTTCTTCTTCGGCAAGCACCTGCATGACCACATCAGCGCAGGTGTGCACAATATGCTTAATGGCACTCCTCCCCAGTTTGATCGGGGTGTGTTTTACAATAACCTGACCCCTGACTCAATCGAAGTGTTAAGGCGGCTGATTGCCAGACAGGCAACCGAACTGTTGATTGCGGTAAACAATCAGGCAAAACAGCTGCAAATACAGGATCGCGGTAAGACAGAAGCTCATCAACGATTTAACCTTGGCGCCTACTTTTGGGTTGAGAACCAGCCAACAAAGGAAGATAACGATGGCTAATCGAATTATTGCTCTTCTACTTGGTTTATCCAGCTGGATAGTGTTATCAGGAGCCAGCACGGACTTCGACTTTGAGGGGCAGGAAGAAGGTGGAATCGGCGGTACCGGCATTATGCAGAATCAGGCACCTGATGATGTATTTGAACCACCGGAAATGGTTGAAAGTATTGAGGATTCAATCCCTGATCTGCCGGAAGGTATAAACCCTGACATCCCTGATTCACCGGAAACACCTCAGGTGGATACGCCAGAGTAACGGCTACCGGGTAACTGCTCTGCCATTTCCGGTGGCTGCTGCACACGGCGAGCGGGCCGGGTGCTATGGGTTCCACTTGTAGTCGACTGAAAAACCGGCAGCCCAGTCCGGGCTGCCTTCGGCCAGCCCCCGAATCACATAGGCGCTGTATGCCCGGTTTTTATTTGCCTTATAGCGCCCCACAAGCAGCACTTCCATTCGCTCATTACCACCTTTGATCGATGACTCCCGAGCGGTCAACTGTGCGCCGATACCAAAGGCTTCCCAGGCCTTGCCCCCGATTTTGTAGTCAATACCAAGGGTTGCACCCAGAGTGTTCTCAAATCGCCGACTGTCACTGTCACCTTTTATCGTATAGCGTGCCAACAGGTAAGGCTTGACAGAAGACTTCAGATACATCAGCGTAAAACGGGGTTCATAGTCAAACTCCCCCGTCCCGAGGCCTTTTTCCTCACTCCCGGTCGGCACTTTCACCCGAAGCCCGAGATTCCAGTACGCCTGCGCGGACTTGCCAAGCATCCCTTCCCTTTCCAACAGGAAGGAGGTGTCCCCCGATCCGACTTCGTCTCTGACTGCACCATGCCGGCCATTGCCGACATCACCATCAGTGAGCGTACCTGGCCCGTTCAAATGAACCAGCGTTGAGCTGACCTTCACCTTCCAGGGCCACGCTCGATAGCGAACAGAGACCGGAATGGCAACAATGTCTGTATTGCGACTCAAACCATAGTCGCCCTCACTGACGAACCCGCCCACACTCAATTTGAACGAAGGTTGTGCACCACTGGCACAAAGGCTGAATACGGACAAGGCAACAGGAAACAGAAGCTGATATTTCATTTATTATTCTCAAGATAAAAGCGCTGGAAACGTACCATGTTGGAACGCCCGGGTCACCAGGATAATCAGCCAACATTGACCAACGCCGCCACTAACAGGCAGAGTTGCAACGTAAATTTTGCCGTTGCACCCAGAAGCGGATTGAACTCACCTCCGCTTGCCTGATTAAAATGCTTGCTCAAACGCCAGGCAACAGGTACCAGAAGCAGGGAAAAGAGCAAAGGCCAGCTTCCTGCCCCAAACAAAACATCAACGGCAATCAGCACAAAGGGCACCATCATACAAGCCAAATAACAGCGCTGCGAAAAACCGCGCCCGAAACGAACCGAGAGTGTTCTTTTGCCAGCTTTGGTATCTGTTGGTATGTCCCGAGTATTATTGACCAGCAGGATAGCCGCAACAGGCAACCCTGCGACACAGGCAAAAATCAGCGCTTGCCAACTCAGGGTGTGGGTTTGCAGATAATAACAGCCACCCACAGATACCAACCCGAAGAAAATAAATACCACAACCTCACCCAACCCCAGTGAAGCGAAGGGATAAGGCCCACCGCTATACGAAAGCGCCGCCACCAGGGCAGCGACACCAAGCATGAAAACAGGCATTCCTCCCTGCAGCACCAGGTAAGACCCGAACAGGCTGGCAAAAAACAACGATGCCCACATGGCCCACCATACCTTTTCAGGCTGAATTAACCCGGCCTGGGTCACACGAATCGGGCCAAGACGGTCGGGGGTGTCTACGCCTTTGTGATAATCAAAATAGTCATTCGCCAGATTTACACCAATCTGCAGCAAGATCGCACAGCAAACCGAGGCGATTGCGATTAGCCAGGAAAAGCTTTCTGAAGCAAATACGAGAGCATTTCCCAAAATAATCGGTGCGATAGATGCCGGTAACGTCCTTGGGCGGATGGCCAGTAACCAGTTATTAACCGGATATTCTATAGTGGAAGCCCGGGAGGCTCCGCCTGGTTCATGGTACATAGGTCGCTTGTATTACTATTTTTTCGGAAAAAGCAGGAGTTATGACAGATAATAGCCCAGTTAGCCTGGAAACAATACTATCCAGCGCTGAATCAACCAGTATAGTACAACCCGACCCTGGCAATACCAGACAGATGAACCGCTTCATCGGTTGGCTCTATTTATATCAACCAGATCAAATACAGGAAGTTGCCGGGGTCAGGCCGCTATATTGCGACATTGCGACTGAAACCGGTTACCAAAACCGGAACCCCCAGGCACGAGTGGAGAGGCGGGAAAACTTCGGGCGACTGTCCGGGCAAAAATGGACTCTTTTCCACAATTCCTGAAGAAACGCACTTCCCGGGTTGTTCGTCCCGATCTTCTGCTTTTGAACGAATAGCAGGTATCCGGGCAGACCGGACAAGGAAAGCAGCCCGGCATTTTCGCGTTGGCTCATCGGCCCCGGGACTCTGGCCTCGCATTCCAGACAAATGGAAGGCGAAAAGAATGGCCGTTGACGCTGACCTCGGTATAACCATCTCCTCCTTCTGTTACCTCAACACGGGCAAGGTCGCTCAAATTATCCAGGCAGGCCGAAGCATCCGCAATCAACGCGCGATCCTGAGGGCTTTGATTCAGTTCAATCAGCAAACCACTCAATCTGACCTGCTCTTTCTGAACAAAGACTTCTTTTTTTAATCCGTTAATAAGCACTTCATTGTAATGCTTGTCTTCATCCTGAACTGTTGTGGTGAAAACCATTCCGGCAACAAGGCCCAGCGCAAATGTCAAAACAGCCAAAATGGGAAATATGGTGCTCCTTGCAGATGACTTCCCGATTTCGCCGTGATTCGCCAGCAGCTTTTCGCTGGTGTCATACTCATCAAAATACGCCGAATGACCCCGTAATGCTTTATTCATGACAAACTCCTCTTTATACCTTCTCTGCGAAAATGGACGTATCTGACCGGCCAGTTTCCGTATGTCATACCATCAAGCGGCAAGAGGGGGCATTCCCCCTCAGATATTTTCAATGGAAGTGAACACAGGTAGGTTTTGTGACGCATATCGAATAGTACGAATCAGCGACAGATGGCGGAACACGCGCAATCCGGCGTGTCGGCCCCGGTTTTTATTTTCCGGTTTTTTATTTACGACTATTTGTTATTTTCCAACTCGCCGGTTTTATCTGTTCGGGAAATTTCATCGAGTATTTTGTGACTCACAGGTATCGGAAACTCCAATAACTGTTGGGCAAATGCCTTGCCCTGGGGGTCGATCCTCAGGCTGGCAATACCACCGCCACCCAACGCATTTTCCAAAAGAAAGTTTATCGCATTCATGCCCGGCAACTCCCAGCTCGTTACCCGCCCTTGCTTCTCATCCAGAACATGATGCATATAGCCTGCAACCGCTTCCGTGGACAGGGCCTGCCTGATATAGGGCAGATAGGCAGCTTTTCTGGCCACCACACCAATATTGGCGTGATTCCCCTTGTCTCCACTCCTCGCCCAGGCAAGCCGGTAAAGAGGAACCGGAACCTCTGCCGCTTCCAGCGGTTCTTGTTGATGCGACAGGGGCTGAAGTGCAGAGGGGTCAAAGCCGCCCTGAGCAGCCACTTCTACGGCCACTTTTTCTCCATCGAGATCAACGGTGACATGCACACTGTCTTTGGCAACCAGGCAACTGAACAGGCGAATCTTCGGCGAGACACCCGGCCTTCCACCCACGATCCCGGTCAGGCCCGGCGCCATTCCCGTACCTGCCTGGGCAATCTCGCTGGCAAATAGCATCAGGGCTTTTTTGTCAGGATGAGCAACGCCTATCTTGACCACCACTTCCCGGCAACCGGACGCATTCGCCCGATCACCATAGGTCGTCTCCGTACCCAGCAACTCGATGCTGACCTCGGAGAAAGGCGACATTCCCCTTTCCTCAAACAGCCTGGCTGTTTTTGCAACGATGGCATTGGCAACCACTCTCGCTTTTCGCGCCGCATCAATACCGCCAAGCAGAAACGAAACAACGCACTTGAAACCATCCGGCCAGGTAGCAGAGACCTTGTACCGGTTTGATGGAGGGTAGCCTTTGGCACCCAGCACTTCTACCTGATCCCGGGCCAGTTCACGCAGCTTTACCTCGGTAAAATCGCACACCACATCGGGCAAAAAATAGGCTCTCGGGTCACCAATTTCATACACCAGTTGTTCCGACACCGTACCAATCGAAACCATGCCTCCTGTTGCCGGCGGTTTTGTGACAATAAAAGAGCCATCTTCACGAACCTCTACAATGGGGAACCCCATGTTGTCATAGCCATCGGCGACTTGCTCCCAGTCGGTGAAATTCCCTCCGGTACATTGAGCACCACACTCAATGATGTGTCCGGCCAGGGCCCCCTGGGAGAGCCTGTCATATTGATCGAAAGACCAGCCAAACTCATACATCAGGGCACCCAACACCACTGCACTGTCTACGACTCGCCCGGTAATAATGATATCTGCTCCCATCTCCAGAGCCTTGACAATACCCGGTGCCCCCAGATAGGCATTCATACTGACGAACATGGGGGGCATTTCATTGCCGGTATCAATTTCCCTTACCCCCTCTTTCGCATACTGCTCCTTTTGTTTGACAATATCATCACCCAGAACCAATGCTATTTTTACATCGATTCCGGCCTTGTCAGCCACATCGCGCAGTGCTTTTCGACAGGCAACCGGATTCACCCCACCGGCGTTACTGATCACTTTTATGCCTTTTTCCCTGATTTCACCAAGGAGGGGGGTCATTACGGTTTTTACAAAGTCCGTCGCATACCCCGCTTCGGGGTTTTTCATCCGTTGCCCGGCCATAATGGACATGGTAATTTCGGCCAGATAATCAAAGACCAGATAGTCAATTTCCCCTTGCCTTACCAACTGCTCTGCTGCGGTCTCGGTGTCTCCCCAAAATGCCGAGGCACAACCAATTCTGACCGACTGAGGAACCTCCGGCCTGGAGCCGCAAGATGAGTGTGTTGAGGTTTTTTCCGTTACTGGCACAGGTATTCTCCTAATTGTCGTTTCGTCACACATTATCAAGCAAGCGCTTGATTTGTAAAGCATGGAAGTTTACTTTAGAATCTGAAGCCGCAAATAACCACGGAGCAGCCCATACTGATGACACACACGCTGTTTACTGAAACTGCCGATAAAACACGACAAAAGCAGATTCACGCCTTTTCTGACGACGCGCTCGGTAAATATGATGCTGTGGAGTTGAGCAAGCTTCTGAAAACCGGGCAAGTCAGTGCCAAAGAGCTGGTAACCAGTGCAATTGACAGGGCAGTACGGGTCAATCCGTCGTTAAGTGCAATCGCCGCCGAGTGCTATAGCTACGCACTCATAAACGCTGACCGGTTTGCTGCTCAATCGACCGGATTCTTTGCCGGCATTCCTACTTTTATCAAAGACAACACACCGTTATCCGGTGTCGCTACCCAACATGGCAGCGACGCAATTCGCGCCAGACCGGCAAAACAAAATGGTATTTATACCCGGCAGTTTCTCAGTGGCGGATTCGTCGCTCTGGGCAAAAGTACACTGCCTGAATTTGGTTTTAACGCCACCACGGAACCAGGCCACTGTGCACCAACACGTAATCCCTGGCATACTGACTATTCTTCAGGTGCCTCTTCGGGAGGATCGGCCGCACTGGTCGCGACCGGGGTGGTTCCGGTAGCGCATGCCAATGATGGCGGTGGCTCTATTCGCATCCCGGCTGCCTGTTGCGGGCTGGTCGGGCTCAAGCCCAGCCGCAATCGCCACATGGTCTCGGAGCAGGCAAAAAAGCTGCCGATCAACCTGGTCGGAGAGGGAATTGTCAGCCGGTCAGTCAGGGACACTGCCTATTTTCATTATGAAATGGAGAAATACTTCCTCAACCCGAACCTGCCGCCACTGAAGCTGGTCACCGGCCCCGGTAAAAAGCGGCTGAGAATTGGCCTTGTTTGCGACTCCATTACCGGTTATGCAACAGACCAGACAACGCGTAACGTAGTTGAAAATATCGCAGATATACTGTCAGATGCAGGGCACCAGGTCGAGCTTGCCCAATTGCCAATCGACTATTCGTTTATCGAAGACTTCGCGCTGTATTGGGCTTCACTGGCCTTTTCGACCGTCAAATGGGGGAAATCCGTCATGGATCCGAGCTTCCAACCTGACAAGGTAGACTCCCTGACCAAAGGCCTGGCAAAGCTGTTTCGGCGCAATTTCTATAAAATGCCATTTTTTTTGCACAGGCTGCGACGAACCGGCAAACAATGCGCTGAATTTCACCAAAACTATGACCTTTTGCTGTCACCGACACTCGCACACACCACACCCAGGCTGGGTTACATCAGCCCGGATGTTCCTTTTGAGGAGCTGTTTGACCGACTGATGAGGTACGTCAGTTTTACGCCTCTGGCCAATGCATCCGGCTGCCCGGCAATTTCAATACCTGCGGGCATGTCCGACAATCACATGCCGGTTTCAGTACAGCTGTCAGCCACACACGGGAACGAAAACAGGTTGCTCGAAGTAGCCTATGAGCTTGAACAACTCAACCCCTGGCCACTCCATCCCGGTATCGTGCACAATTGAACATTCTCCCTGCCCTTCAGGGCGGCGGGGAGGGTGTCAACACGAAACAACGATACTTTCACACTACAGGCAAACCTGATGAACAAGCCCCATGGAGGCATCATCCGAATCAACTGCAATACACGGTGTTTGCTCGGGGCGGCCTGCCTGTTTTCCCTTTCTGCAACTGCAAAAATTTTCCAATGTGTGGAAAACGGCCACACCCGCTTTTCAGAACACCCTTGTGGAAAAGCGGCACAGGAGGTTAAGGTAGCAATACCCGCGAACCTGGGGCAGAGTGTATCGCACGAACCCGATGAACAATTGCAGAAAGTAACAGAAGAAATAGCCAGGGATAATCGACGAAGAGAATTAACACGATTGATCGCCCGAAAGCAAAGTGATCTCAAAATAATGCATGATCAATTCAGCGCGACGATGGCAAAACTGGAAACCGGGCTTGCCCGGGCAAAATCAGACTATGACCGATCCTGGCGCAAGCAGGGCCTGAAACACAAACGAAGCAGGTTTTACGACACTGTTCGTTCGTTCAAAAAGCAGATACAGGACACACGAAGAAAGTTCCTTGCCAGGAAGAGCCGACTTGAAGATGAAATTCGGGAATTAGGCAAAGAACTCAAGGATATCTAGCCAGGATATTTCACGCGCTGACAGCTTGCTGACAAAAAGTGGCTGTGGCTGTGACTTTGCCCAGGTCACAGGTCATCTCTTTTTGGGTGATTTTAAAGAAATGATACGGAATTATGAACACACCAAACCGAGATTCACTGAATATACAATCTTACCTCTTTAATGGCTCTGGCCGATGCCTTGGTAATCTCGAAGCGCACATCCGCAATATGAATTTCCTCTCCAACCCGGGGAACCTCCTTTGCCTTGTCCAGCAATAACCCGCCCAGAGTAACGAAATTGCCTTCCGGGAACTTGAGGCCCAACATTTCTTCCAACACGTCTACTTCCAGTCGAGCCTGGGCCAGGTATTGGTTATTGCCGATTTTCTTGATCATCGAGCTATCCTGAATACGGCTGTCGTACTCATCTTCAAGCTCATCAACCACTTCTTCTACGATGTCTTCCAGAGTGATAATCCCTTCTGCACCACCAAATTCGTCGACAACGACAATCATGGCGTCACCATCCTGACGCAGTTCGACCAGCAAGGCGTTAATATTCCGGGTGCCAGGCACATATCGAACCGGCCTGGTATAAGGCTCGATATCTCCCTGCTCCTCCAGCCCCAGCCATTCCAGCACATCGACCACACCAATGACGTTATCAATTCTATCTTCGTAAACAGGCAGCCGACTGTGAGTACTTTTAACCGCCAGATTCCTCGCTTCCGTCAATGAGGTTGATTTTTCTATGGCAATGACATCAATCAGGGGCACCATAACTTCATAGGCCGTGGTTTCAGAAAAGTTGAACACACGCTTGATCATCTTTTTCTCAACCGGCTGAATGTCTCCGCTATGATCCGACATTTTCAACATTGCGACGATTTCCTCGCGCATGGTAAACGGGTTCTGGGAATCTCCGCCCACCATTTTTGTGAACAGGTGACTCAAGGTTGAAAAGACGAACAAAATCGGAGCGAAAACGACCGAGGCAGCACGAAGCACGAATATCGCTTTCGGCGTAATGATATCGGCGTACTGCTGGAAAATACTCTTGGGGACGATTTCCCCGAAAACCCAAATCAGGGGAGCAACGATGACAATAGCCAGCCACCCGTATTGCTCCCCGAACAGGTCAATCATCAGTGCCGTGGCCATGGTCGTGTTCGTCACCACGGCAATATTGGTGCCGACAAGCGTGGTAGACAGCAACCATTCGGGTTTTTCAAGCATTTTCAGGGTCAATCTGGCTCCCGAAGACCCTTTGGCAGCATTATGACGCAATTTGATTTTATCAGCGCTGACAATCCCGATCTCCGAGCCCGAAAAGAAACCCTCGGCCAATAAACAGGCGAACATAATGAGCAAGGTGGTAAACAAATCCATAATCAGCCCTCTCCGGTCGAACTGGTGTTTTCTGCCTTTTTCAGTTCACCAGAAGTGTCTGTATTGTTGTCAACCTGGGGAATTTCGGTTTTTATAATGTCCTGATCGTGGCTGGTCGTGACAATAACCTGGGTAATCCTGTTTTCTTCCAGCTCAACCACCTTGAATTTCCACAGATGATAGTCGATTTCCGCACCGATTGAAGGTAACTCGCCGAACTGGTTGAGCAGAAAGCCACCCAGGGTATCCACATCATCGGCGGCAATGGCAGACTTGAAATAACGATTAAACCGGGTGATATCTATAGATGCATCCAAACGGTATGTGTTGTCAGAAAGCTTCCGGATAGAGAACTCCTTGTTATCGTCAGAGGGGCTGTGAATACTTCCGAAGATACACTCCAGGAGATCCTCCATGGAAACCAGGCCAATCACACCACCATATTCATCGACAACAATTGCAATAGACAGCTTTCTTTCCCGGAAAGCATGAAACAGTTCAGCTACAGGTTTTGACTCTGGCACAAAAAAAGGCTTCCTCAAACAGGACTTGATGGCCGATTTTGATGAAGAATACTCACTCAAATTAACGCCCAATAAATCCCTGGCATGCAAAATCCCTATCACTTTATCTCTGTGCCCCTGATAGATAGGCACTCTGGTTTTTTTGGATTTTCTTACTTCCTCGACAATTTTCATAAATGGCAAGTTGGCGGGCAGGTAAACGATTTCTGACCTCGGTGTCATCACGTCTGACAGGGTTTTATTGCCGAAATCAAAAATATGATCAATAAACTGGGCTTCGTGATGATCCAGTGCCCCTTCGCCAACCGCTTCTCGCGCCAAAGTCCGTACCAGATCCTCTGTGATGATATTTCCCTCGGATCGTAGCGAGCCGACAAAGAGCGTGATAAAAAAATCCGAGACAATGCGAACCAACCACCTGATGGGGGTAATTAACCGGGAAAAAAGATCAATATACCGGCTTTCAAAGGAGGCAAAGGCGACATTGTGCCTTATGGCGAGGGTTTTAGGCGTTATTTCGCCTACGAGCAATAAAATCGGAACCATAATAAACAGGTTTACGACTTTGCTCTCCGCCCCCATAAACTGAATCACAAGCGAGGCAGAAATGACCGATGCTGCAACATTGACAAACTCGTTACCGATCAAGATGGTGATAATAATGCGGCGGGGTTGTTCCAACATCTTTTCAATCAACCCGATTCGAGGGTTTTTGTCTTGCCTCATTTTTTCCAGTTCCATTCGGCCCAGGGAGAAAAATGCCGTTTCAGAACTTGAAAAAAACCCGGACAAAACCATAAGAAAAGCGAATATTGAAAGCGATACTATTACCGAGTAATCCATATCAAACCAACTTATTGTTTTTTAGTCCAACTTATTGCCATTCAGTCTTGCTATCTTTCAGTCATTACTATAATGATGCCGAATATAACAAGACCAAATGTAATGGAACTGTAATACGGGCAGTGTAGCAAAAAAAAGGGCAAGCTGCCCCCAGGTCAACGGTCACAGTATGCCCAACACCATAAACTCAGACCTGGTTCACATCAATCACGACTCTGCCACGTATTTTACCAGCCAGAATATTTTCCGCTTCGGCAAAACACTCCCCTAACCCGACCACTTTCACCACAGACCGGTGCGCTTCCGGGTTCCATTCTTCAGCCAGGGCATTCCAGGCATTTTGCCGTTTTTCAAAAGGGCAGTACACGCTATTTATACCTGCCAGAGTCACCCCGCGCAGAATGAAAGGCGCAACAGAGGATGGAAAGTCCATACCCTGAGCCAGGCCACAGGCAGCAACAACTCCTTCACTTTTGGTGGTTGCGCACACATTGGCCAGAGTATGGCTGCCAACTGCATCAACAGCACCCGCCCAGCGTTCTTTTTGCAGGGGTTTGCCCGGTTCTGAAAACAGCGACCGGTCTATCACCTCAGCCGCTCCCAACTCCTTGAGGTAATCCGCATCCGCCAGTTTTCCCGTGCTCGCCACCACAGTAAACCCGCGACCCGCGAGCAAGCTGACAGCGACACTGCCAACACCACCGGAGGCACCAGTCACAATCACTTCACCCTGGTCAGGCCTAACACCATGCTTCTCAAGTGCCTGTACGCAGAGCATCGCGGTATAACCTGCCGTTCCAAGCTCCATGGTTTGACGCAAACTGAACGCATCCGGCACAGGTTGCAACCAGTCCGCCCTTACCCGGGCTTTTTGAGAGAAACCGCCCCAACAGGACTCACCCACACCCCAGCCATTGAGTAATACCCGATCCCCCGGCTTGTAACGATCATCTTCACTCGACTCCACGATTCCGGCAAAGTCGATACCTGGCACCAGGGGAAACTTTCTGACAATCGGGCTCCTGCCAGTCATGGCCAGGCCATCCTTATAATTCATGGTGGAATACGCCACGGCAACGGTTACCTCCCCATCCGGCAGGGAGGACTCATCCAGTTGAGTCAATTCTGCCCGGTACCGGCCATCTTGATTGGTAATCTGAATTGCTTGAAACATACAAAAACTCTCCAAAACTGTTTAAAACATTTTATAACTGTTCAAACTATCTATATCTGATCAAGTCTGAAAAATAACACCCGTCTTGCAACTGGTAAATAACACCTGCCAATAGTCGCGTGACCTTGAGGACAACTCTCACTTTTGCTGCATATTTCCTCTCCAATACAACCCCTGGTACAGTCCTCGCGTTTGATGCAACAGTGTTTTTTTTGGGTTATCACGCCAATACACTAGAGCAACAAAGTGAAAAATCACAACTTTTTGTAGACATTTTTTCAAATGGTCGTCACGACTTGAATTGGTACTCAACTATTCCTTGCTATTGCTGCTACAATGCCGATGATCAGAATTTGGTAAATCTGGATTTTATATGCTGAAAAGACTCGTACAAATCACAATAATTCTGTCTGCCACGGGTTTGCTCACCGGTTGCCCCAAGCTGTACATCGCTTTTGAGAAACATGGGGGTGCCTTTCTGGCCCCCGTTAAAGGGCACGAGTTTGTTCACCTGCCGAATGATGCCTGGGGTTCCAATGAGAACGCAATGGTTTATTTCTATCGTCCGATCAGTCAATGGGCAGAAGATGAAATTGATGCCCCGAGTGTCTACATAGACGATCAGCATTATTTCAACCTCAGGGGCAATGGCTACACCTGGCTGGAAATGGCCCCCGGTACACGTCGGCTCACACTTCGCCGTCCTCTTGGTCTGGCGCTGGGTTTTGAGGGTTTTGGTCATTTTGCCCTGGACCTGATTACCGACGCCGAGTTTGAACTTGAGCCGGGCAAGGTATATTACTTTCGCTACTCTGAAGTTTCCCCGCCCTCGGCAAGCAACCCTGACCTGCCCGCCGACCACCTGCTCGCAACGGGAGATATGCAGCTGGTGAGCCGGGATGTAGCCTTCGAGGAAATAACCCGGACCCGACTTATGCATTCCAGGCCGCCTTTTGCAAAAAGCAACGCTGGCATATCCATCGTGGAAAGAAACAAGGAGGACACATACGAAGCGACCATCGCAGACCTGGAAGTGGCAAGAAAAGCCGAAATCGAGAAACTTAAAGAGGAAGGCCATTATCGCAAAGCCAAATGGTACTGGCCATTTGGTGGGGGCCCGACCCGGCGTCTGGAAACCGATCTGAAAATTGAAAAGGTTGAAAGAGAGTGGGAGGACTACCAGGCCGAGCTTCAAAGGCAAAAGGAACTCGAAGAAGCTGGCAAGAAAAAATGGTGGAAGTTTTTCTGATAACACAAAGCCGACACTGACCAACAAAAGGAGGCAAGTGACACTGCCTCTTTTTTTTCGCTGTGATTTCTTTATGATTTCAGGCGAAACGCCCTGATAAATTCATCCTCCACCGGGTAAGGAGGTTGCCACCCCAATTGCTCCCTCGTTTCGTCAATATCAACCTGCAGATCACCGAAAAGACGATCTGTCAACTTGCCTTTTCCGACCAATCTGGCCATCGAAGACATCAGGCAAACCGGAACCGGCCATAACCTGGCCCGGGAACCAATACCCAGAGCAATCAGCTTCACCAGCTGTTTGGTCGATACCGGCATGCCATCTGACACCAGAAACACCTTTCCTGCCGCCTTGTTATGTGAAAGGCACACAAAAACCAGATCACACAGATTGTTCACGCTGACCAGGTCACGCTTGTTGTTCACCATTCCAAAAGGCAAAGGGATGCCTTTTCGAACAAGGGACGACAGGCTGGCAAGATTGCCTTTCACTCCCGGGCCGTAAACCAGTGGCGGCCTGATAATAACAAGCTCCATCCCTGTCCCCTGAGCAACCTCGATTAACGCCTCTTCCGCTTCCAGCTTTGACACACCATAGGGGTCCTGTGGCGCCGGGATGTCATCAAAACGAAACGGCGCCCCGGTTGTTTCCTCGCCGTTCACTTTAATGCTGCTCATATAAATAAAGCGCTTCACCCCGGATTTGACGGCCGCAAGGGCCAGATGTCTGGTGCCTTCGACATTGACTTTCCTGTATTCAGCCAACGAATTTGAAGCGCTATCTTTCATCACATGGGCGCGAGCGGCCAAATGAACCACAACGTCACAGTCTTTCAGCGCTACAGACCAGTTGGCACCTGAATCAAGGGGAGCCACCAGGAAGTGTTGACAAGGGAATGAGGGCGGGGGCACTGAGCGCGATGTTGCCACAAGGCTGACATCGCGCTGAACAAGGAGCTGGCAAAGAGCCTGACCGACAAAACCGGTAGCGCCGGTCACAAGCACCCGGGTCATCAGCGAATCAGGCAGGCTTCCAGGTTTTACGAGCCTCCAGCGCAAGCTCGCGAACTTTCCGGATATCTTCATCGGTATAAACACCGTTGACGCCGGAAATTGCAGCGAGTTTCATGCCGTGCTTCAATCCCAGCTTGTAGATTTCCTTCACCTTTTGCCACTCGGTATCCCGACCTATGGTAAACACCTCAAAGCGACCTTCAAGAGCGAGCACGATTGTTTCCGCCATGCAGGCGAATACCACATTTTGCGGCAACTTGATATCACGCATGTGAAGTCGGTCACCTTCGGGCACAGGCAGTTCGATTTCGCCCGACTCGATAACCAGTACATCAGGCCGTTTGGCAACCTCTTCCGGGGGCAAATCGAGAGGGCGCGCGACATCAGTGATCACACAGCCCGGCTTGACCCTGGTGATATCGAGTATTTTCTTGCCTGCGCCGGAAGTCGAGGTCACTATCATATCCATGTCCGCAAGATAATTGTCATACTCCGTAGTCACGATTATTTTGGCATCCGGAGTATCTTCCAGCATAGAATCCCTGAGGTGGTTGAGTTTCCTCTCGTTCCTGCCAGCCAGATACACTTCCTCAAAGGCCATCGCCAAAAGACGAGCCGAGACAGAGCCGATGGAACCGGTTGCCCCCACAACCATTGCCTTGGCGTGAACCTTTTGGGTTCTGTCTTCGTGCTTCACCAGGGCCATTCTCCGCATCGCGTCAGAAGCCGCCCACAGTGCGCCAGAAGCACTGTAACTGTTACCCGTCGTTATTGGTATGCTGGAACGTTTGGCCACTGTGATACCCGCATCACCCACAACCTTGGTAAATGCCCCCAGCCCCATAATCTGGGCTCCCATTTTTTCTGCCATTTTGGCAGCGGCCAACAACCGTTTGTAGGTAAACTCCGGGCTGTGGGCAAGCATTTCCTTTGGTGTCCCACCAACGGTAATCAGCCAGCCTTCCGCTTCCGCACCTGTGGGTGATTTAATCCCGTGAACTTCGGAATAGACGAAAGGCGGGCTCAAGGCCACGGTTTTTTCCAATGCAGACAGAACCCTTGGGCCTGCCCATTTTTTCGGGATATGAGCCACATTTCGAATATATTCTGCTGACAGGGGGTGAATAACAAAGGCAAAACGGCGAATATTACGAAACTCGCCAGTCGGGTGTAACAATCTGGGTTTGATATCCAGCTCACGGAGAATTTCATGCAGGTCTTCATGGGACAACTCCTCGGCAGGTATATCCAGAGCGCCCATAATCATCGCTTCAAGGATATTGACCCCGACCACCTTTTCAAACAGATTTGGCGTAACGTCCACCACAAGGTTGACATTTGCCTTTTTGAACTCTTCAAGATAATAGTCCGAGATAGTCGAAGTAATCAGCGTTTTACCCGACAAACTTTTGCTATCGGCATACTTCAATATTTCCGCGCAGGTACCGACAATGACATGGGCATCCTTCATGGCATGGGCAACGGCTTTCCTGACGACTTTGGAAATTGTCGGAATGTCAGGCTTCAGTGATTTGACCGGGTTAATACGGTTCAGGCTGTGCTTGCCCATTGCGTACATTTCCAGAGCGGAAATGGAGTTCAGCATTTTAGGCACACCCGTTTGAATGACCGGATCGGCAAATTTCAGGTTTGGCGTGTATTCGGACATCACCATAGCCATTTCATAGTTATCCATGCCGGACAGAAACAATACCTTGTTATTGTTGAAATAATGCCCCAGTTCCTTTTGGGTGTATCGAATGGCAGAGCATTGCAACAAACGGCGAACTCTGGCGCCTGTGGTGACTGGTACTCTGGTAACCACCTTGGTCAACCTGTTGGTCTCGGGGTGCTCAAAGCGGTAATCTCCAACCGCATAGTGATCCAGCACCATACCAACACCCACGATGTCACACCTGCTCTGTGCCTTCTGCAGAACTTCCCAGGCTTTATCCGCATCACCGTCGGTACCTATGCGCGAAATGGTAAAGTCTTCATCGAGGAAACGGGTTGAGAATTCGTAATCTCCCCTGGAGGGGCCCAGACTTACGCTGACAATTTTTTTCATTTTTCATCCTTAATGCGGCCGGTTTTTCAGCCAAAATAATTCTTGTTTTTAATCAGGCCGGACTCGACACTTCTGGCAAACCGGGCGCCTACCTGCCCGGAACGGAGCCGAGATACAGCCAATTTCAATTTTATTCTTCAAGGTATCATCAATGTCAGGTGAACTTCCCATACCCTGACACGGGCCGCCCAGTATACCCCTGCCAGTGGCGCATTGAAAATGGATATGCGTGTTTCTTGAACTTCGTCAAATTCCGTTTTTCCACTCGACTCCCGAACAACCGCTCTGAAAAAAATCGCGATCCATTTTTCTCTCCCGAAACGAAAGCACATCCGGCATCAATGATCAGATTGCCTTCCCCTGTCAATCATTTCACACAGCAACGCCAGGCCATCGACAGCCCTTGGTGAGAACCTGTGTAGCAAGTCTCCATTGATGGTAAATACTCTCTCCTGGCGAACCGCTTCTACTACACCCCAGGTTTTCCAGATATCCGTTCTGGCCGTGCTATTAGCCGAGTTATTACCAGGGTGATGGGGCACAATGATCACTTCCGGGTTTTTCGCGATTACCGCTTCCATTGAAACCTGCGGGTAATCACCCTCTGCATCGAGAAAAACATTCTCGCCCCGGCAATCGGAAACAAGCGAGTTTAACCAGCCCCCGGAACCAACCGTTCTGAACGGGTCATGCCACAACTGGTAAAACACCCTGACCGGTCGCCTGTTCCGATATCGACTTTTAATATCGAGATACCTGTCCATCAGGCGCCTGGAACGGGCAGTCGCCTGTTTCCGGTTTCCCGTGAGCTCGCCAAGCGCTATCAGATCCGTGGAAATTTCAGAGATATTTTTCGGTTGTGTATAGAAGATACGAAATCCGAGAGAACGCAGTTTATTCAGGTCGGCAGCCTTGTTGCCTCCTTTCCAGGCTACAATGAGATCAGGTTTGAGCGAGACTACCCGCTCAATCTGGATCCCGTGGTAGTTGCCAATTCTGGGAATCTGTTTCGCACCGGCAGGAAAATCTGCATATTCAACAGTACCGACAATTCGGTCACCCGCACCAATACTGAAAAGTAATTCCACCGAATGGGGAGATAGCGCCACGATACGCTGTGCGTAATTGATATTCTTGCCGGGCCCTGCAGGGTTTGCCAGGTGCGCCGAGTCTGAAGGATAATTGGCAGTATTTGCAGAAGCAGACGATAAACCGGGCGCCCCGCCTGAAACAAGCAGGGCAACCAAAGCGAGAATGCGAAGCGGCATACGACCGGCACTGAAAATCACCAGTCTACTCCCTTACGCGCTTTCACCCCGGCACGAAAGGCATGTTTCAGATCCTTCACTTCGCTTACCGTGTCTGCGAGCTCTCTGAGTTCACGAACGGCACCCCGACCGGTCACGACAACCGTCTGGTTTTCCGGCCTGGAACGAATCGCTTCGAGCACTTCCTCCCTGTTCAGGTAATTGTACCCCAGCATGTAGGTAAGCTCGTCAAGTAGTACCACATGATAATCCGGGTTTTTCAGATACTCCCTTGCCTGTTGCCATACTTCTGTCGCCGCCCGAATATCTCCCTCCCTGTCCTGGGTGTCCCAGGTAAAGCCGGTTCCCATCACGGCGAAAGGCACACCGTGTTTTTCCAACAGGTCTCGCTCCCCGCAGTCCCAGTTCCCCTTGATAAACTGGGCAACCGCTGCCTGGTAACCATGACCGACACAACGAACCACCGTACCAAATCCGGAGGTGGATTTTCCCTTGCCATCGCCGGTTATCACGATCACGATGCCACGCTCCACCTGCGCTTTGGCCACACTGGCATCGACCTTTTCCTTTAACTTCTGCGATGAAATCCTGTGTTTTTCCTGCTTGTCCATATGCTTTCCCCTTTTGATAAATATGATACCTTTTATGAATATCATACCTTTTTAAAGTGCGGCAAGAGTGCCGTAAACAAGAGTGCCGTAAATCAGCCACTACTATATGTTCGAAATTTAAGAATAAAAAAGAAAAACAGACTACCTGCCGCCGATGTGACAATACCGACAGGCAACACCTGATAGGCCAGCAGAGAGTGGGCGACCACATCCACCCAGATCATAAATATACCACCAATAAGCAGACACATGGGAACAAGATCCTGAATCCGGGCGCCCACCAGATATCTGGATATATGTGGAATCATCAACCCGACGAAGCCGATTCCGCCAACATGAGCGACAATAACAGCAGTAATCGCGGCGCACACCAACAGCATGGAAAGCCGAAAACGATTTACCGGCACGCCGAGTGCAAATGCGCTCTCGTCACCCGCCAGTACGGCAGAAAACCACCGGCGAAACGACACAAACAGGAACACACCCACCACCAGAGCAATCGCAGGTACCGGTAATTCAGACCACTGACTATTGGAAAAACTGCCCATCATCCAGAACAGCAAGGAAGCTGCCGTGTCCGGGTCAGAATAATACAAAATCAGGCCGGTAAAGGAACTGAGCATAAAAGACACAGCGACACCGGACAAAAGCAGACGTTCAACATTGGTGGCAGAGCGGCCCGCCAGGGTCAACATAAGCACCACGGAAAACAGCCCGCCCAGCAATGCACCCAGGGTGAGAGAAACACCTGCCACCGCCATGGTCGAGGAGAGTACGATAACCGCACCTAGCGAAGCTCCCGAAGAAATTCCAAACAGATAAGGGTCAGCCAAAGGGTTACGCATGATGGATTGCAATACCGCGCCCGTCACTGCCAACCCGGCTCCGGTAACCAGTGCCATCAACACTCTGGGCAAACGAATTTCCCAAAGTATCTGATCGCTCAATTCCGACACGCCACACGGGGCGCTGAACGGGCAGACAAAAAGAGACTGTATGACATCCATAAACGGAATAGCCACACTGCCGGACGACAGGGCAAAGAAAATCGACAAAACAAGCGCGCCTGCGGGCAGGACATATCGAATTGTCATGCTTTGGCCAAAATCGCTGCCGATTTCCCCCTTACTCTCCAGGAAAGGGGGTCGGCAACAGTGGCTGTATCAATGGCTGCGTCAATAATGGCCAGATCAACAGGAATGGCCAGATCAACAGGCGCGGCAATCACATTACTTCCTGGCGAAAACAATTCGGGCAGGATTTTGAGTTAACACAAGCTCACCCTCCGTTGCCCCGGCATCACTCAATACCCTGATTGACGGATTGGCACCCCCCAGGCCGACCCACAAGCGACCCTGTGCATCCATATTGATGGAATGCACATCCTGACCGGAAATGCCACCAAATGCCTGGCCGGACACCTGGCCACTGGTTAAATCAAGTGAATACAAGGTTTCATTGCCAAAGCTCGCATAGCCACGAAACACCATCATGGTTGACGAAACCATCTCTATGCCATTGATTTGCCCGTAAGGGTGGTTCTGGTCATCACCATCATCCAATACCAGTTCTGACTCAAGTGTGGACAAATCTATTCGTTCCACACCGCCTGTGTACTCGGCAGGCGTGCCAGACCAGCTTGATGCAAATCTGCCAATGCCGGTTACGTATACGCTGCCATCGTGATAATCCAGATCAATCGGATTTTTTATTGAAAGAGGAATACCCGGCAAGGCTCCTCCCCGTCCGGTATTCACTTCCTGGTCTGTTTCGGTATCAATTACCACCAGCCAGGCTTGTCCGGGCACGTACCCGCTTGCCGTGTCCATTCCCTGCAAGGAAACATACAGCTTGCCATCATGTATCACTGCATTACTCATTTCAGGTGCGTTATCCGTGCTATCGTAGGCCGACAGGTCGATTTCACCCGTTTTAAAGCCAGCCTCATCATCGGCACTGACAGAAGGATTAACAATCCAGATTGTTCCTGCCCCATAGCGCAGTACATAGGCCTTTTGCTCATTCACAAAAACAATATCATAGGGGTTGGCTCCCGTTTGCCCGGCATCATTGACACTGAACTGCCACTCTGCCTTGCCCGGATTGCTGAAGCTGTATTTGGTAATGTTATCCTGGCCAAACCGACCGATTCGGTAAAAGTGGTCGCCATAGGTCGCAACCGTGATATCCGACTGATCCGTCGCCACCAATCCATTTACAATATCCAGTGTATCAATGTCTTCCACGACACTGATACTGCTCGAACTGTAATCACTGCCGACAGCGGCGATAACGGCCGCTCCTCCTGCCACAGTGTCGGAAGACGAGTCTCCACCACAACCGACCAGTGACACGGTCAGCAATCCTGAAAAAATGTACGATACCGGTTTGATGTAATTCATATTGTTGTTCTCCTGGTGTAATTATTGTTTATTGGTACACTTGTTGTTGATGTGTTTGTTATTGATGTATTTGTTATTTAATGTATTTGTTATCGATACCTGACAGATAAAAGTACGCTTTTCAGTCATTCAAAAAAACTGATTGTAAGCAACCAGATAGTGCCTCCCGGGCGCGGGATAACCATTAAACGCCTCAAATGACTCATCGGTGATATTGCGGGCCTCAAACGAGAAAAGGCTGCCAGGGAGATCGCCCGGCTGCCACTGAACCAGCAAATTCACCCGGGTCTTATCGGGTATCGCCGCCGCTTCGGCGCTGTCATAATAACCACCGACCTGATATTCAAACTCGGTCGTTAAAAGCCAATCCGCATAGTCGAGCGTACCGGACAAATAGTGCGCATGGTCATAATGACCAGCCAGCCGGTTACCTCGCTGATCGGATATATGACTGGTATTTTCAGTATTCTGCACGGTAGTTCGGCCCACCAGTGTCAACCATTCAAGGGGAGAGTAAGTCGCATCAAACTCAACACCCTGAATTTCTGCCCGACTGATATTTTCGAATCGCCCCACCCCTCTCGAGTCCCAGGCTGCGACTATGGCATCATCCAGCCAGCGCAGAAAAAGTGCCATGGTCAATTCAAAATCCCCGGACGCCATGGTGACCCCCAGATCCAGATTGATGGCCTCTTCTTCCCTTAACTCGGGATTGCCAATAAACAGACCGCGATCACCGAATTTTTCGGATAATCTCGGGATTCGTATGCCCCTGGACAGATTTCCCTTCAAGGTCGCCCAGGGCGAAAAATCCCACCGAAGACCGGTATGCCAGGAAAAATAGCGTTTAGAATCACTGACATCTTCAAGCCCGTTGTCGCCAGGCTGTTGTCCGTCATCCCGAATCCCCTGCACTCGCACACCCGCTTGCCAGATCGCCAGCCCGTCTGCAAAGGCATAATCGCTCTGAGAGGCAAACATTGCCGAGTATCGTTCAAATTCCTGGTCTGGCGAATCACCGATTTTCTGTTGATTTTTATATCCGTCCCACTTTAGTTCAACCGAGGCAGAAACCTGAAGGTCACCCACCAGTTGCAGCCCGGTCAATTCTCCCCCGAACGTCTCTGTCAGCGACGTCTCATCCTGCCTGCCAATGCCAACCCTGCCCTGGCGATCAATAAAATGCTCTTCCACCCTGCCGTAAAAGGCTCCAATGGTATAGGCACCTTGTTGCCAGTCATCCTGATTCAAGTACAGCTGAACTTGGGTAAGGTCACTGTCCAGCGCACTGGCTGTGTCCACCGAGTTGAACAGATCGGCTATATTGTGTTTTTTTTCATGGCGCTGAATACGCAGCAGAACACTTTCAGAGTCTGACACCTGATAGCGCCCGGACACCAGCCCACTGAGCATCTCCACATCATTGTTGTTTCTGTGTTCGGTTCTGTCATCATAGGGATTCAAGGGGGTCTGGTTGTCGTTGACAAACTCGAAATCATTGTCACTGGCCTGATAGCCAACGGCTCCCTGAATACTCAACCTCGGTGTCAGTGAATACAGGCCGGACAGGTTTGCCTTTTGCGTATTGAAAGAGCCAAAACCAAGTGTCAGATCGGCACGGTTTTCCCCTGTCAGTGACCCGGTTCGGATATTTACCGCACCGCCAATCGCAGAATGCACAAACTGCACGGGAGGTGCTCCGCGATATATTTCAATGGAATCAATCTGATTCAGGGAAATACGACCGAGGTCAACGGTGCCGCTCACCACATTGTTGAGCAGAACTCCATCCAGATACACGTTCACTTGTTGAGTGGAGGAACCACGCAAATACAAGGTAGAAAAAGCGCCAATGCCGCCGGAGTCGCGCACCTGGATGCTCGACTGGCTGGCCAGCACATCCCCCGCAGTACCGAATCTGCTGGCGATTTCTTCCTTTGAAATAACGGTGATAAAAGCTGTCTGTTCGGCAATATCCACTTCATCCGCAGAGACACGGGTACCGAATACGGTTACTTTTTCCGTTGTGACTATTGAGGAACCGGAAGCAGGGGCAGACTTGACAAGCAGGATCAAAGAAGCCAGAGAAAGCAGAGTGGCCACGAAACTGCCGTATGCGAATTTCAACAACTTTACAAGAAACGTCACAAGAAACGCCGATTTTCCCTCATTGCCCTTCGCCCTTCGCAATGCAATGGTTTGACCCGATCCTGAAGTATGATCGGGTGGATAAACTGAACACCTGACCCGATGACATGGTCAGGCAAGGCTAACTGGAATGGCGACAAAGTGTCAAGAAATTAATGATGCAGACGGAAAGCGGACAGAGTGCAGAAAAAACGCGTTTTTTCGATGCTTTTCCCGCTTCGCTCTGTCCCCTGGCAGAAGTCATAATGTAGCGACACAAGGTGCTTGTTGCTTCAATAACTTAAAAAGCGGTAATAATTTATCCGGTATTGTCCCGCCAATTCAGGTATCATGGCTGCGCATTCAAAAAGGATCAAACATCTATGAGCGCTCCAACGAGAAAAACACAAAGCAAAAAAAAGGAACCCGCTGCCACGGCCACATCTGCATCCATAGAAAAACAGGTGCAGGAATTTCTGGCCAAAGGAGGCAATATTGAACAGATAAAGTCCGGCGTGAGCGGGCAGCAAAGTCTGGCGGGAAGGAAGCATATCAAGCTTGGCAACAGCCAGTCTGCCACCCGGTCTGGCACCCCCGAACCGGCAACAGGCACGGAAAGCTAGCCCGCCCCGCCCCCTGCACTGGCACAGTAACACTGCCTTGAACCATCTCCTGCCCGGCATCATGTAGTTCAGATCAGAGTCGATCTGCAAAACCGGGCCGGGTGCCTGCCTGATGAATGTGGCAATTGATCTTGTCATCCATTAAAATCAACGCCTGATCTTCAACCATCATCCCGTTATTTGTCGAGCGCTTTCTGCCGCGCACGAGCACACGACCATAAAAGCACACATAAGAGAGCACACATGAAGGCCCATATTATTGATCTGCTTGCCCAGGCACTCCATCAACTGAAACAGGATAAAATAATCCCGGCCGACGCAGAACCGGCTATCCAGGTGGATCTGACCAAAGACAGGTCACACGGTGACTTTGCCACCAACCTGGCCATGATGCTCTCCAAAGCGGCCCGCAAGAACCCGAGAGACATCGCCCGGGCAATTATCGACCGACTCCCCGAGTCGGACAGGGTGGCCAGAACAGAAATCGCCGGGCCGGGGTTCATCAACCTGTTTCTTGACCCTCGATGGCTTGCCGGTCAGGTTGAGGCCATTGTCGCTGACTCCCGGGCAAATATTCCCCTCACAGACAATCCGCAAACCATCGTTATCGACTACTCCGCCCCCAACGTCGCCAAGGAGATGCACGTTGGCCATATTCGCTCCACCATCATCGGTGACGGCGTTGCGAAAACGCTAGAGTTTCTCGGTCACAAAGTCATACGAGCCAACCATATCGGCGATTGGGGCACCCAGTTCGGCATGCTGATCGCGCATCTGGAAGACCTCCAGTCCGAAAACCCCGATGCCGCTGATGCCGGTCTCCGTGATCTGGAAGGATTTTACCGGGAATCCAAAAAACGCTACGACGAATCAGAAGCATTTGCAGAAAGAGCACGTTCCTGTGTCGTGAAACTGCAAAGTGGTGATCAGGCCTGCTTCAACCTCTGGAAAAAACTGGTCGATGTGACCCTGGACCAAAACCAGAAGAATTATGATCGACTGAATGTCAGCCTGAGCAAGGCTGACACGATGGGAGAAAGCCTGTACAACCCGATGCTCAAAGGCATAGTGGACGACCTGAAAGAGAAGGGACTTGCCGTTGAAGACGACGGTGCCTGTGTGGTTTTTCTTGATGAGTTCAAGAATAAAGATGGTGACCCGATGGGCGTGATCATACAGAAACGCGATGGCGGCTTTCTGTATACCACGACGGACATTGCCTGTGCCAGGTATCGGTATGAAAAACTGCATGCCAACCGGATACTGTACTTTATCGATTCCCGCCAGGCCCAACACCTGCAACAAGCGTGGAGCATTGTGCGCAAGGCCGGTTATGTGCCACCCGAGGTAACCCTGGAGCATCATGCGTTCGGCATGATGCTGGGTAAAGACGGTAAACCGTTCAAAACCCGATCCGGTGGTACGGTCAAACTGGTCGATTTGCTCGATGAAGCCGTTGAACGGGCGACAAGGCTGGTCTCCGCAAAAAACCCCGACCTTGCCCCGGACGAACTGGACAAAATTGGCCAGGCGGTTGGAATAGGCGCTGTAAAATACGCTGACCTGTCAAAAAACCGGACAACGGACTACATTTTCGACTGGGACAATATGCTCGCCTTTGAAGGCAACACCGCTCCCTATCTGCAATACGCCTACACTCGCATTCAATCCATTTTTCGAAAGGCGGAACTGTCTCCGACAGACATATCAGGGAAGGTGACACTGACTGCCCCCGCCGAAGAATCCCTCGGCCAAAAGCTGATTCAATTCAGCGATATCATTCAGCGAGTTGCCGACAGAGGCACACCTCACCTGCTCTGTGGCTACCTCTATGAATTGGCAGGCACCTTTATGACCTTCTATGAAGCCTGCCCCGTCAACAAACAGGGGGTGTCAGAGCAAGACAGGGCAAGCCGCCTGCAACTGTGCGCAGCCACTGCCAAAACACTGAAAACGGGCTTGCAATTACTCGGCATTCCAACACTCGACAAAATGTGACCGACATGGAAAAAACCGAGTCAGGAAACAGAACGGAATAAAACGAAACAGAGAAATCAACCGGCAATCGAAAACAGGGTAATCAAATGGCAACCTATCGAATCGGGCAAGCGGCCAAAGAGCTGGATGTCAGCGTCCATACATTGCGCTACTACGAAAAACATGGCTACCTGCGGGCAAGTGGTCGAACTGAATCCAATTATCGTATCTATACCGAATCTGATCTTGATTCTGCCAGATTTATCGTACGGGCACGAAAAATCGGCTTCTCCCTCAATGAAATACAGACCTTTCTCTCCATACGTGCCAATAAAGACCAGCACACCTGCAGGGAAGCCAAAGCGATAGCCCAGGCAAAAATAGAGGAAGTCACCCAAAAGATCCATGCACTGCAACAGATGTTATCCGATTTGCATCAGCTGAGTGATGCCTGCTGCGGCGGGAAAGAAAGCGCCGAAAACTGCACGATTCTAAAAGCGCTGGATCACTCCAAAGAGGACTTGCCATGAGGCTCCGACCATGCCTGAATACATTGTATCCGGCCTCGGCAGGATGACAGCTTCCGGACTATCCTGTGACCGCAACAACCACTGACGTACGCGACATTGCCCCATGGATAAAATGAACATTGCCATCATTGAAGATGAACCGGATATACTTGATATGCTGGTCTACAACCTGAACAGGGCCGGGTTTGACACTATCTCCAGCCCGGATGGAAAAGAAGGACTGAAGTTGATTCAGGAAACCGGCCCCGACCTGATTCTGCTGGATTTGATGCTGCCCGGTCTCAGTGGCTTCGAGCTGTGCAAAAAACTCAAGAGCGCGCCGGAAACCCGGCACACCCCCATCATTATGGTGACAGCAAGAGGTGAAGAAACCGACATTGTCAAAGGCCTGGAAACCGGCGCAGACGATTATGTCACCAAGCCTTTCAAATCAAAAGAGCTGATCGCAAGAATCAACGCTGCCTTGCGCCGCAACAGGAAACCGTCGGAAGAAGCGAGCTCAAAAACCACAGACGGGGAAGCCAGCCAAAAAGTGGTTATCGGCAAACTGGTGGTAGACGCAGACAAACACGAAGCATCATTTGAAGGAACCCCGATCAAACTGACTGCAACCGAGTTTCGCCTGCTGTTTGAACTGGCAAGGCAACCGGGGCGTGTGTTTACCAGAGAACAACTGATTAACAAGGCGTTCGGCAATGACGCAATGGTTGTAGACAGAAATATTGATGTGCATATTCGCGCCATTCGCAAAAAAATGGGGGATAGCGAATCATTTATCGAGACAATACGTGGCGTAGGGTATCGGTTTAAAGATATAAACAGGATACCGGTCTAAAAATAGAAAGAAACGCAAGATATTTATGCTTCGATCACAACTATTTCGGCATATATACACAGGTTTCGTTGGAGTCATTCTGGTTTGCACCCTGATCGTTGGCCTATCCATAAGCCGGCAGATAACCGACAACAGCATGGATGAAATACAGGAGACACTCGCCGCACGCTCTGAGCTTCTGGCAGAAATTTCCTTCAGCGCGCTGTTACCGCAAGCGTCACGCTCAACCTTGATCGACCTGCAACAAAGCATTACCAAGCTGGCTGCCAGCACACATAGCCGGTTTACCGTTATTCGTGCTGATGGTACTGTCATCGCAGACTCCCGGGAAGACCCGGAGAAGATGGATAACCATGCCGAACGCCCGGAAATTGTCGAGGCTCGACTGTCCGGTTCCGGCAGCGCCAGGCGTTACAGTGACACAGCGCAGCAGCCGATGCTGTACCGGGCGCTCAGTGTCAGAAACCACACTACCCTGACAGGCTTTGTACGTGTTTCATTTCCGCTAACCATGATTGACAGCAAGCTGGCGAAGTTGCGCTCCATTGTCCTGCTGGGTGCCGGTCTCGCGGCATTGGTCGCACTGTTGCTCAGCTTTGCCTTTTCAAAACGGTTTTCAAACCGTATCAGACAAATGACGGAAGCGGCCGAGTCCATATCAATGGGCGACTATGACAAACGAATACACTTCACCGAACGCGACGAAATCGGACAGCTGGCAGACGCATTCAATCGGATGGCATCAAGTTCCGCTTCACGCATCAAGGAAATGGCAGCAGAACGCCATCGACTGGAAAAAATATTTTCCGGCATGGTGGAAGGCGTTATTCATGTTGACCAGGAGCAGACCATTGTTTATCTCAACCAGGCCGCTGCCGACCTGCTCGGTATATCAATGACGCTCTGCATTAACCGGCCAATTTGGGAAAAGGTCGCTGTTCGCGAAATACTTCAGGCACTGGAAAAGGCATGTGATAACAGTAACGGTGTCAAAACCCGCATGTGCAACAAGATACACAATGACAATACGGTGATCGACATTTATGCCGCAGCCATTCGAAATGATGACGGTACTCCTAACGGAGCCGTGATTGTTCTGCATGACATTTCCGAAATTCATCGCCTCCTCCAGGTACGAAGAGACTTCGTTGCCAATGCATCCCATGAACTGAAAACGCCGATTACCGCCATTCTCGGACTCACTGAAACCATTCTGGATGACGAAGAAATGGATCCGGGAACCCGGCATGTATTTATGCAAAAAATCAACGCACAAAGCCTGAGGCTATCCTCCCTTGTCTCGGATTTGATCAGCTTGTCCAGGCTTGAATCCGTACATGATCCGGCAACTCATCAAACAGCCAATCTGTCGGAAGTTATCCTCCAATCGGCAGCCGCCGGTATGGCGATCTGCCTGGAAAAGCAGTTAACACTCAAAACCGATATACCTTCAGCCACAATCAATGTCGAAGGTGAGGTTCAAATGATCAGCCAACTGATCGACAACCTGCTGACCAACGCGATCAAGTACACGTCATCCGGGGGCACGATAGAGATCACACTCGACAGAGAAGAAACAAACGCAAAAGTAACCGTGAAAGACACCGGAATCGGAATAGGCCCGGAGCACCAGCAACGGGTTTTTGAGCGCTTTTATCGGGTTGACAAGGCTCGCTCGAGGGACGTGGGTGGCACCGGCCTCGGTCTGTCAATCGTCAAAAATATTGTGGAGCAGTTAGGTGGAACAATTTACCTTGAAAGTCAACCCGACATCGGCTCTTCCTTTTTTGTCACCCTGCCTCTTGCTGACCATTTGCACTGATACTTTTATGCAGCATGTTTTTACGCAACAAAGTTGAGAACCGGCAACAATCTTTATTTTTTCTTAACATTTCCTGACGATAATACGAAAACACTATGTAACTCCTAACAAGGTAGACAAATCCATGACAACTAAAAAGCAGTTCAATTTTTCCCTGGTGATTTCGACAATCCTGGCCTTTGGTCTGGTCAGCATGAACGCCTCGGCAAGGACAGTTATCCAGAATAAAGGGTCAGACACCCTGGTCAACGTGGCTCAGGCCTGGGCTGAAGAGTATCAGTCGGTAGATAAGGATGTGGTCGTTGCAGTCAGCGGCGGTGGTTCAGGCACTGGCATTGCGGCAATGATCAACGGCACCGTTGATATCGCCAACGCCAGCCGAAAAATGAAGAAAAAGGAAAAGAAACTGGCAGAAAAACACGGCCAGCATCCGGTAGAGCATGTGGTGGGTTATGATGCGCTGGCAGTATTTATCCACAAGGACAATCCGGCCAGCACATTTACTATCGAGCAGTTAAAGTCAATCTATGCCAGAAAGGGCAAGACCAAAAAATGGTCTGACCTGAACATCAAGGTGCCAGGCTGCCCAAGTGACGAAATCGTGGTAGTGAGCAGACAGAACAACTCGGGCACCTATGCCTACTTCAAGAAAGCCGTACTGGGCAAAAAAGGCAAATACCGAAGCGGTACGCTCGATATGCACGGCTCAAAAGATGTGGTAGACCTGGTTGAAAAGACGCCTTGTGCCATTGGTTACAGTGGTCTGGCCTATAAAACCGATCACATCGGCACAGCCTGTATTTCCCAAAATGGTGAAGCCTGTGTCAACCCGACGGTCGCCAGTGCCGCCGATGGCAGCTACCCGATTGCACGCCCGCTGTTCATGTACACCAACGGCGAGCCCAAAGGCAAGATCAAGGCATACATGGACTGGATCAAGAGCGACACTGGCCAGTGCATCATCCTGGAAAAAGGGTACGCGCCGATGAAAACTGTTTCCTGTAAATAAGCCTGAACAAGAAGCAAACGCGAACGCTCCATGAGCAGAACCTGATCGGTACGCAGCAGGATTCCCTGCCTGGAACATCCCTTCATTCACCCCGCACAATTTGTCCGGGGTGGATTCAGGTAATCCGTGCCAGCCTTTCATTGACCGTTACATACAGGTTCAGGGCTTCCATAAAAGCTCAAAACATCCCTGACAGTTCAAGACATCAATCCAATACACTCAATTATATATACCGGGACAGCTACCTATGAGTCATTACGAAGAACGCCTGGTGAAGGATCTCAAAGAGATTCGGCATGCCGTCGCAATCATCAGCCAGGACGTTGAGAAAGCCGTAGAAAACGCCATTCACGCCATGTTATCGGGGGACGATCAACTGGCCAATGCAATTACTATCGAGGACAAACCGATAAACAGAAAGGTGCGGGCGCTGGATAAAAAATGTAATGCGTTTATTGCCAAACACCTGCCCAGCGCCAGCCATCTTCGCCTGATATCATCCGTCCTGAGAACCAATGTCGCACTGGAAAGAATCGGAGACTACGCAGTTACCATAGCGCGCGTGTCCATCCAGCGAAGCGAGCCTCCGACAGGTGCAGTCGCCCACGACATTGAACTGATGGGAACCGAGTCCCGACAAATGCTGAGACAGGCCTGTTCTGCATTTATAGAAAACAACGCAGATCGGGCAAATGCCACCACTCTTGTCGCCGACCAGGTAGAAAGACAGCTGGCCAACGCCCTGGACAACCTGGCGGCCAGCGCCGCCGACAGAAATGCGGAAGATATCCGGTCAATATTCGGGCTTTATGGCGTATTGAACAAAATTGAACGGATCTCCGACCAGGCCAAAAACATCTGCGAAGAAGCCGTATTCGTCGCCACAGGCCGACCAAAAGAAGAAAAAGTATACCGGATACTGTTTCTCGACAAGGACAATACCTGCCAAAGCCTGCTGGCAGAGTCGATAGGCAAGAAACTGTTTCCGGAGAGCGGCATTTTCGAAAGTGCCGGTGCCCGGGCTGATGACGTCATGCCTGAAGTCAGGCAGTTTATGGAAACCAGAGGGCTCCACCAGACCTCGGATCCGCGTTCGACATCCAGCATATTGCAACTGGAACTGGATAACTTTCACCTGGTCATCAGTCTTCAGGGGCCGGTTTCCGATTACTACCCGTCACTACCTTTTCATACCGCCGCTCTGGAATGGCACGTGGAACAGCTTGCCGTGGGGCTGGATCAGGCGCAAACCGAAGCCTGTCTGGAGAATATATACCGCTCCATTTCCTCCCATATACAGGGCCTGATGGAAACACTACGTGGAGACGAGGCTAACTAGCATGCAGAAAGCGGATCAAAATGCAGTCGCCGACAATGAATTTGATCGCCGTACCGTCGACTGGTATATAGATAAACTGGTACAGGTTCTCGTTTTTATCGGTGGTATTTCAGCCATCATATTTATAGTGGGAATTTTTGTTTTTATCACAAAAGAAGGGTTTGCCTTTGTATTCGGCACCTTCGATTTCGTTGAATTTTTCACCTCTCCCTATTGGGAACCCAGCGATGAGGACGCGCCGGAGTACGGCATTTTGTCAATGATTGCCGGAACCGCAAGTGTTACCGGTCTGGCCATGCTCATCGCCATCCCCTTCTCGTTGGGAGCTGCCATTTACATCGGTGAATTTGCTACAGGGAAAACCCGCGAAACGCTGAAAATTCTGGTTGAATTACTGGCCGCGATTCCATCAGTAGTCTGGGGGTTTATCGGTCTGTCCATTATGAACCCCCTGATCATCGAGTTCTTCGATGTTCCGGTTGGTCTTACCGTACTGAATGCAGGTGTGATACTGGGTCTGATGGCCGCCCCCATCATGACATCCATTGCAGAAGATGCCCTCAAGGCAGTACCGGACAAATACCGGGAAGCAGCCGAAGCACTGGGGGCCACCCGCTGGCAGGTGATATTCAAAGTGGTTCTGCCCGCAGCCAAAAATGGCTTACTGGGCGCGGTATTGCTCGGTGTCGGTCGCGGTTTCGGGGAAACCATGGCAGTGCTGATGGCGACCGGGCACTCGGTCAACATACCAGACAGTATCTTCGATTCGGTACGGGCGCTTACCGCCACCATCGCTGCCGAACTGGGTGAAACCGCAGTAGGCTCAGACCATTACGGCGTGCTGTTTACCATAGGTATCTTCCTGTTCCTGATCACATTCATCATTAATTTAACCGCCGACCTGATCGTTCGCGGCATTCGCAAGGGGTAATCAGATGGATCAGTTTGCAATCTCCTCTCTCAACGTCCGTAACAAACGGGTGGAAAAGCTGTACAAAATTCTGTTTGGAATGATGACAGTTCTTTTGATTGCGCCGGTCGTAATCATACTGGCCTTCCTGATTCACAAAGGTATGCCATCTATTTCGTTTGACTTTCTGTTCACCGCCCCGACTGACGGTATGACAGCGGGGGGGATATTTCCTGCATTGCTGGGTACGGTCTGGCTGGTGACGCTGGCCTTGCTGATCTCGGTGCCAATCGGTATCGCGGCTGCAATTTACCTGAGTGAATACGCTGGCGATAACTGGTTAACCCGTGTCATCAATATCGCGATAATCAACCTGGCTGGCGTGCCTTCCATTGTTCACGCCCTGTTCGGTGTAGGTGCCTTTGTTATCTTCTTCAAATTTGGTACCAGTATTCTGGCAGCAAGTCTGACTCTGGCCATTATGACCCTGCCAGTGGTGATCGTTGCCACCAAGGAATCCTTACAGGCGGTTCCCATGGCATTCCGTGAAGCCTGCTGGAATATGGGCGCAACCCGCTGGCAAACGATTCGCCGCGTGGTACTGCCCAATTCCATTTCCGGCATTCTGACCGGCGTTATTCTGGAGGTATCACGCACCACGGGTGAAACCGCACCCATCATGTTTACAGGTGCTGCATTTTTCCTTCCGGTACTTCCCGAGAGCATGTTTGACCAGACTATGGCAATGTCACTTCACCTGTTCGTTGTGGCCACCCAGGTGCCCGGAGTACCAGACAGCCTTCCCTTTGCAGTGGCCTTGGTATTGATAGCCATGGTATTGATAATGAACAGTTTATCTATCGCCTTCAGAGTGTATTTGCGAGGTCAGAAAAAATGGTAACGGCAGCAGAAACAGGCTCGACCGGAACGGAAGCGGTGAGCGATTCAACAACCAAAAAGAAGATTACCGTACAGGATCTGAAAATCCAATACGGTGACTTCACGGCGCTCAAGGGTGTCACACTCGATATCAGAGAGCACGAGATTTTCGGCATCATAGGCCCGGCGAATGCCGGCAAGACCTCGTTTTTAAAGTCATTGAACCGAATGGATACCTTTAATTCGACAATGAGCGTCGAAGGCGACATCACCTTCAATGGCAGAAACCTGCGCAGCCTGCATAATCTCTATGCACTGAGAAAGCGCATCGGTGTGGTATTTCCCCTGCCCGTCGGCCTGCCAATGACAATCTATGACAATGTCGCTCTGGCTCCCAGATTGAGTGGGGTCAAGGAAAAGGCAGAACTGGATATCATTGTCGAACGTTGCCTGACCCGGGCTGCACTCTGGGATGAAGTCAAAGACAGGCTGACCTCGCTCGGCAGCCTGCTGTCAGGCGGTCAGCAGCAACGCCTGACCATTGCCCGTGCGCTATCCCAGTCGCCGGAAGTGCTGATGCTGGACGAGTTTTCCATCGCCGTTGATCCGGTCACTACGATGCGAATAGAAGACGTGTTGAAAGAGCTCAAGTCCGAAATGACGATCATCCTGGTCACCAACCTGGTTCAGCAGGCGCGGCGACTCGCCGATAGAACTGCGTTTTTCCTTGAAGGGGAATGTGTCGAGATTGGTGAAACCGAATCACTGTTCACCGGCGAAGTGAAGGATGCGCGCACGCGAGACTATATAGAAGGCCGATTCGGATAGGAGATCGTAAACAAGATGAATACTGAAAACGCAACACAGGCAGAATATGCGATCAATACCGAGGCGCTCAACCTGTGGTATGGCACGTTTCAGGCGCTGTATGATATCAACCTGAACATCCAGAAGGGAAAAATCACCTCACTGATTGGCCCGTCAGGGTGCGGAAAATCGACCTATCTGCGTAGTATTAACCGCATTAATGAAAGACTGGGTTATGTGCGCACGGAAGGCCAAATCAATGTGATGGGGCAGAATATCTATGACCCCTCTGTCGAGCTTCTTCAGGTTCGCAAGCAGGTCGGCATGGTATTTCAGCGCCCCAACCCGCTGCCCATTTCCATTCGGGACAATATTCTGTTCGGCCATAATGTTCATGGCTTGAGTAGCAAGTCTTCCCGCCGGGAGCAGGATGAGATCGTCGAGCAATCGTTACGTACCGTTCTGCTTTGGGACAAGGTCAAGGACAGATTGAAAACCAAAGCAACGGAGTTGTCTCTCGAAGAGCAGCAAAAACTCTGTATTGCCCGGTTACTTCCGGTCAAACCTGCCGTATTGCTGATGGATGAACCCTGCTCCGCTCTCGACCCGAAAGGCACCGAAGCGGTGGAGGAGCTGATCTGGGACTTGCGGGGAGAATACTCCATTCTTATCGTCACCCACAATATGGCCCAGGCCAGACGAGCCAGTGAGGAATGTATTTTCATGCTGATGGGAAAGGTCGTCGAACACAGTATCACGGAAGACCTGTTCGTGACGCCAAAAGCAAAAGAAACCGCAGACTATATTGAAGGTCGCTATGGCTAAAACCGGCTGGAAACAGTAATGGACAAACGGGTGGCGCATGCCGCCCGTTTTAGTCTTACCTGCCAACGTTCCGGTCTGGTCAACAAGGACAGCCATAAATTGACATTTTTATCCGCTTCTCCTGAAATCCACCACCATGACTAAACCTCGTAAATATCAACGCGATCAACCGAAGCAGAGTAAAAGCACAGGCATTATCGACCCCCACGATCGGTTTTTCCGCACCATGATGCAGTACCAGGGTTTTTCAGCCGCATTTTTCGATGTTCACTTGCCTGACAAATGGTCTTGCCATCTGGAAGCCGACTCGCTGACATTGTCAAATGAAACCCATCTGGACAAACAGTTACAAAAAACCATGAGTGACCTGGTATTTACCTGTCGGATAAAAGGACAAACCAGCTATCTGTGCCTGCTGGTCGAGCATCAGTCCACCCCGGATAAAATGATGGCCTTTCGCATGATGGATTATGTATTTGGCGTGCTACGCAGTGCATTGAAACGCCATCCGGATCGACCACTACCACCGGTTTATGGCCTGCTC